>Ga0233423_10001194_pt1 | contig 13119 bp, 12 predicted proteins | sample Watercolumn_Mata_FD_180713 | JGI IMG/M metagenome (GOLD analysis project Ga0233423, IMG submission 180713) | Freshwater microbial communities from Lake Matano, South Sulawesi, Indonesia - Watercolumn_Matano_2014_112_MG | ecosystem: Environmental > Aquatic > Freshwater > Lake | place: Indonesia... | reverse complement strand
CACATTACTCATCAACGAATTACTTTGTTTAACCGACATAACCGCAAGACTTAAACAGGTTATAAAAAAAACAATGGACATAATCGTAGTGGTGCGCGTTAAAAAAGCACTGGTTTTAGTCCCAAACATCGACTCAACCCCGGCGAAACTTTCTACTAATCCTGCCCCCCTTCCACGCTGGATGAGAACTAAACCGATAAGAATTATACAGGCGACCACATGGACTACAATCAGCAATGTCATCATTTTATAACCTCGCTTGCTTTAATTACTATTTGCGCAAATGAATCCGCTTTTAAACTCGCCCCCCCTACCAGTGCCCCATCGACATCCGGTTTGCTTATTAATTCTACGATGTTATCCGGCCTGACGCTTCCCCCATATTGAATTCGGATTTGACTGGCAATTTCTTCTTTATACATATTTTTTAATAAATCGCGTATAAATTTATGCGCTTGTTGAGCCTGTTCGCCGGTAGCGTTTAAACCTGTGCCAATTGCCCAGACTGGCTCATAAGCAATTACTGTTTTTAGTATATCATCTGCATTAATATCTACCAAACCTTCTTTAATATGCTCCTGGATTACTTTAAACGTATTATTGGATTCTCTTTCCTCTAGGTTTTCGCCAACACAGATAATCGGCGTTAAAGAGTGCTTTAGGCTGGCCTTGATTTTCTTATTCACGGTTTCGTTGGTCTCGCCAAAAAACTGCCTGCGTTCAGAATGGCCGATAATAACATATTGGCAACCGGCATCCTTGAGCATAACCGGTGAGACCTCGCCAGTAAAAGCGCCTTCGTCCTGCCAATAAATGTCTTGACCGCCAACCGCTATATTGCTCGTCTCTAAGGCATCGGCCAGATACGCAAGTAATGTATAGGGGGGACAAACCACAATATCGACATCTTCAATTTTAAAAAGCTCCCTCCTTAAGGCAACCACTAACTCCTGGCCGTCCTTAAGCGTTTTGTGCATCTTCCAGTTTCCGGCAATGATTGTTCTTTTCATCTTTTATTTATCGCTAAGCGCGGCAATGCCGGGTAAGATTTTACCTTCCAGAAACTCCAAACTTGCTCCTCCTCCGGTTGAAATATGCGACATTTTATCTTCCAGGTTAAATTTAGCCATAGCTGCTGCTGTGTCCCCTCCCCCGATTATGGAGACAGTCTTAAGAGTAGCTATGAATTCAGCCACCTCCTGCGTTCCTTTACTAAAAGCATCAATTTCAAATATCCCCAAGGGGCCGTTCCAGACAATAGTCTTAGCAGACTTTAATTTATCCTCGAAATACCTAACTGTCTTTGGGCCGATATCAACCGCGATCTTTCCATCAGGAATATCCTCTCCGACAATCTCGCTTTTAGCATTTGCATCAATATTTTCAACCACCAAGTTGTCTATCGGCAGTAAAATCTGTTTGTTTAACTTCTTGGCCTGTTCAAGGATCGATTTAGCCAAATCTAACTTGTCTTTCTCCAGTTTTGAATTACCGATTTGTTTCCCCTGCGCCTTTAAAAAGGTGTAGGCCATGCCGCCGCCGACAATAATCGCATCACACTTAGGCAGAAGGTTTTGAATTACTCCGATTTTATCCGATACCTTTGCCCCGCCTAAAATAACCATAAACGGCCTCTGAGGGTTCCTGACTGCATCACCCAGATACTTAATCTCTTTCTCAAGGAGTAACCCTGCTGCGGATTTTAAGAAATGCGTCAGTCCTTCGGTTGAGGCGTGGGCGCGATGTGCCGTACCAAAAGCATCGTTAACAAATATATCGGCTAAATCCACAAGCTGCTTGGCGAAGTTCGAATCATTTGCTTCCTCTTCGGCATGGAAACGCAGGTTCTCTAGTAAAATTATCTTTTCTTTTGATCTGTCAATATCCTGTTTGATTGTATCGCCTATGCAGTCGCCAAGAAATAGCACGCCTTCTGCCATAAGTTCTCTTAGGCGGGCTGCCACTGGCCTGAGGCTGTATTTTGCAACCGGTTTACCGTCGGGGCGACCCAGATGACTTATAACTACCAGTTTCTTGGCGCCATTATCAAGAATATATTTTAAGGTCGGCAAGGTTGCCCGAATACGCGTATCATCGGTAATATTAAAATCAGGATCAAGCGGGACATTGAAATCCGCGCGCACCAACACAGTCTTATTCTTTAAATCAATGTCTTTTAAGGTCAATTTCCCCATATTGTCTCCCTGCTTTTTATAAACCTTTTTTGACGATATATTCGCACAAATCAACCACGCGATTAGAATAACCCCACTCGTTGTCGTACCAGGCTAATACTTTGACAAAATCGTCCTGAATCACTTTAGTAATTTTGGCATCGACCACTGAACTTAATATGCAGTGATTAAAATCAACTGATACTACCGGATCCTCGGTGTATCCGAGTATTCCTTTCATCGGGCCTTCCGCAACTGACTTAAAAGCTGCATTGATTTCCTCGGCAGTTGCTTTTTTTGACAATGTCGCCGTCAGGTCCACGACAGAAACATTCGGCGTAGGAACACGAATAGCAAAACCATCCAGCTTGCCTTTTAATTCCGGGATAACCAACGATATCGCTTTGGCAGCGCCAGTCGAAGTAGGAATCATGGAAATTGCGGCAGCCCTAGCCCGACGTAAATCAGAATGCGCCATATCTTGCACCTTTTGATCATTGGTATAAGAATGTATCGTCGTCATCAAGCCCTTAACAATGCCCCATTTGTCATTCATTATTTTTGCAATAGGGGCAAGGCAGTTAGTGGTACAGGAAGCATTAGAAATTACATGATGGTTCTTAGGGTCATATTTTTCTTCATTTACACCCATAACTATTGTTATATCCTCCCCTTCAGCCGGAGCCGAGATTATAACTTTTTTTGCCCCACCGCGGGTAATGTGATTTTCAGCACCCTTTACTTCTTTACCCTTTTTATTTACTCCGTCTTTCTTAATCGTAAACAGCCCTGTTGACTCAACGACAATCTCAACGCCTAAATCTTTCCAGGGAAGTTCTGCCGGGTCTTTTTTACTTAAAACTTTAATCTGTTTTCCGTTTACCGAGATCGCGTCTTCGGCGCTTGCTTTCACATCCCCGTCAAATCTGCCGTGAACGGAATCATATTTAAAAAGATAGGCGTTGCTTTTGGCATCGGTTAAATCATTGACTGCAACCAACTCTATATTTTTACTGTCCTTCTCTAAAATTGACCGTGCCACTAAACGGCCAATCCTTCCAAAACCATTAATTCCTACTTTTACTGCCATTTGACTCCTCCTGGTAATTATAAGTTTTCCTACATTCTAACAACTCGCTAGGTTTATATTTGCGCTTATTCTTTTGCGGCTTTTAAATACTCTGCGGCTAATTCAGGAGGGGTTGGATCTAGGTAAAAACCGGTCCCCCACTCAAAACCTGCAACTTGCGTCAGCTTCGGCATAATCTCAATATGCCAATGATAATATTCAATATCTGTTTCACCGTTAACCGGAGCAGAATGAATTATATAATTATATGACAGATTTTCAAATATTTTTTTTAACTTTGCCAATGTATCTCTTAAAATTTGTACAAGGAATACAATTTCTTCCTCTGACATATGACAGAAATAACCTTGATGCCGTTTAGGCATAATCATAATTTCAAAAGGAAAGCGCGAAACAAACGGACAAAACGAAATGAAATACTTATTTTCCAAAATCACCCTTACCTTATCAGAAACCTCCTGGTGGATAATATCGCAAAATATGCAGCGCTCGCGATAATTGTAATAATTGCGCGCGCCATGGATTTCCTCCAAGGCATTCTTTGGCACCATAGGAAGAGCAACAACTTGTGTATGAGGGTGCTCCAAAGAAGCTCCGGCAGCCGAACCATAATTACGGAATATCATTATGTATTTAAAACGGCTGTCCTTCTTTAAATCAGCTGCTCGCAAACAACACATCTTTAGGTATTCTTCAATCTCCTCTGGCAGAAGCTCAGGGATATCTTTATTGTGATAAGGACTTTCGATTAACACCTCATGGGCGCCCACCCCATTAGACATATCATAAATACCTAAACCCCTTCTATCCAGCTCGCCTTCAATCTGCAAGGCGGGGAATTTATTGGCAACCACGCGTACCTGCCAACCAGGTGTATTTGCTCCGGTATTGGGATGGCGAAAACAGCTTATTTCAGGAGGAGTCATAAATTCATTGCCGTAGCAAAACGGACATAACCCTCCCTGCGGAATATACTTTTCATATTCAAAATCTTCCGGTTTCCTGGGACGGTCTGTATCTACGATTACCCAACGACTGACAACCGGATCTCTTCTTAATTCACCCATTTAAATTTTAACCTCTCTTAAAAATTTAGCCGTATCCTCAGGAGGAACCGGGCAGATATAAAAACCTGTCCCCCATTCAAAACCTGCCACTTTGGTCAAACGCGGCATAATCTCAATATGCCAATGATAATCATACTCAATGGTCTTCCAGTAACCAACCTTCTCTCTGCGGAAAGGCGCCGTATGAATGATATAATTATAATCCGGGTCATTCAATCCTATCTTTAATTTTAAAAGTACCGCCTTAAGTAAACGGGCCAAATTCCTCCTAGAGTCTGCGTTCATGTAAGTATAATCACAACAATGCTGTTTCGGTAATACCCATGTTTCAAACGGAAAACGCGCAGCAAAAGGGCTAACCGCAACAAAACCATCGCAATCTAGGATTATCCGCTCTTTCTGGTCTAATTCCTGCTGGATCAAATCGCAAAACACACAGCGTTCATGGTATTCATAGTAAAGCCGCGAACCAGCCAATTCTTCTTTTACGCGTTTGGGATTAACCGGCGTAGCAATCAGTTGTGAACGCGCATGTTTAATTCTGGTACTACCTGAACCTTGACCATAATTTTTAAACACCAAAACATATTTAATCCGGCTGTCCCTTTCCAAATCAACTATTCTGTCGGAATAGCAATTAAGAACCTTGGCAATCTGCTCTTCGCTTAAATCCGCCATATTGGCGATATGCTGATTAGTTTCAACTACAATTTCATGCGCACCTAACCCATTCATCACATCATAGATACCATTTCCTCTACGTTCCAGATTACCTTCAACTTTCAATAAAGGAGAAATACTGGGGACAACGCGCAAATCCCAACCCGGTCCATTACGCGTAGAATTGCGTGGCCGTAGGGCATAGATCTCAGAAGGAGTACTTGCTTCTCTCCCCTCGCAAAAGGGACAGGCCACATCATCCTGTTCCTCTTTAGGCTTACCCATAAATTGATCAGGCCGTCGGGCGCGTTCCGTAGCAACTATTACCCACCTACCTATAATCGGATCTTTCCTTAATTCTGGCATAGAAAGTTATTATAACAGAAGAATCATTTCGTGCAACTACTTTTTCCTAAAATTTCACCTGTCCTAAGGTTATGACCAATAATAAAATCACCTGAGGGCATACGCCGAGCGGCTTCAAGTTGCAACTCATTAATTTTCAAAAACCCCCTGCCGCAAGCTACTACAATACCTTCTTTATCTACCCTGGCTATCTCGCCGGGTTGCATCTGGTGGTTAGGAAATACCGGCAAAACTTCTGCTTGAAATATTTTAAGCAGCTTTCGGCGGTAATTAGTAAATGCCCCTGGCCAGGGTAAAACCCCTCTTATCTGATTATGGATATTAACAGCCGAATCCTTCCAATCAATCAAACCGATATCTTTTCTTAACTTAGGCGCAAAGATAACTTTATCTTCATCCTGTTCAATTAAACGGTAACCGTTGTTTTCAATAGCAATAAGTGCCTGCAATAGTAGTTGTGCGCCAAGCGAACGCAATTTTTCTGCTAAAGTTACCGATGTGTCGATATCTTCGATTTTAATCTCCTTTTGCAGCATAATCGGACCGGAATCCATTTTACGGGTCATATAGATAATCGTTATCCCGCTCTTTTTATCTCCGTTAATTATCGCCCAATTAATCGGAGCCGCTCCCCGCCAACGCGGAAGAAGTGAAGCATGGACATTGATCGACATAATCTTGGGAATATCCAATACCTCCGGAGAGAATATCTGTCCGTAAGCAGCAACAACAAATATATCCGCAGCAAGGCTATTTAAGAATTTTATGCTCTCCTTAGAGTTAATATCTTCGGGTTGGAATATTTTAAGCTTAGCAACTAGAGCAGTATCCTTTACATCAGTTGATGAAATATGCAGGTGCCTGCCTTTTTTCTTATCAGGCTGGGTAACCACGCAGGCAATCTCATGCTGACTTTTAATTAAAACCTCTAAAGAACTAACCGCAAAATGTGAACTTCCAAAAAAGACTATCTTCATATTAAACAGGGTCTACGTCTACTATTACTATTATACCTGAGAAACGGATTTCTTTTAAGTGTAATTTTAGAAAATGGCTCGCCTTCTGGCAGTCTGTTGCGCGCATCAATATATGGTAATAGAAATTTCCGCGCAATTTAGGAGGTATAGCGCAATTTAGCGAAAGAAGCTTTAGGCTGGTGGTTTTATTCTTGCTCAGCCTTTCAAATAAAGCATAGGATGTTTTCTTAACTTTATCTAAACTGGTTCCCCGTATTTTAAGTAGGATCATATGTTTAAAAGGGGCAAAATTAAGTTGCTTACGTTGTCTTAACTCCTCTTTAAAAAAAATCTGCGGATTGTTCTTGATTAACGCACGAAAACAGTGATGGTTGGGGTTTACGCTTTGTATAATTAATTTCTTAGAAGTAAGACCTACTAGGCTAGTTAATAGAAAAAAGGTTTTTTCAGCTGCCCGGAAATCTATACGATTAAACGAATTGTCAATCGCTATTACTCCGATTAAATCAAAATTTAAACCCTCATGTTTTATAATTGCACTGGTGGACACAAAGATGTCGGCCTTACTTAAATCATTTTGAGCATCATCTATTATCTTAATACGGCCCTGCGGAAAAATCCTTGCTAATTCACTCTCTACTTTTTCCGTGCCAAAGCCGGAATATTTTATATACCCTGCATTGCAACTGGGGCAGATTGTGGGTATTTCCGTCTTAAAGCTGCAATGGTGGCACTTCAGTTTATTCTCGTCAAAGTGAAATACTAGATTTATGTTGCACCGCGGGCACCTTAAAGTTGAACCGCAATTATGACAAGAGGCACTAGTGGCAAAACCCTTTCGGTTGACAAAAAGAAGAATTTTACCTTTTTCGGCCAGCGTAGCACAAATCGCATCCGTCAGAAATTTTGAAAATATTGTTCTATCCTTTCTGTCTGGCCAGCCAAGCCGACCGGGATCAATAACTTTAATTTCAGGATATGAAAGCTTTGAAGGTGCTAATTCATATTCAAGTTTGTTTTTTTGAGCAAGATAAAAACTTTCCAAAGAAAGGCTGCTTGCGCCAAAGATAACATTAGCCCCTTGGATTTCTGCACGCATGAGCGTAACTTCTCTAGCGTGGTAATGCGGAACTTGTTCCTGCTTATATACCTGATCAGCCTCTTGGTCTATTATAATCAGGCCTAAATTATTTACCGGAGAGAAAATGTTTGAGCGTGTTCCTACCACAACGCAATATTCTGTACCTCTGATTTTCTCCCAGACTGCAAGTTCTCTGGGTTGCTTACGGAATACCAAAAACACATCAATATCCAGATTCTTTCCAAATAACTCCTTAGCTCTTTGCGCTTGTTGGATATCACTGAATAAAACAATAACCGAATGCTTCAAGGCTAGATTTTTTTTAATTGCCATTAAATAAACCGGCAGGCGATCCTGTCCCTGTACAAAACTAAAAAATGGGGTCAGATTTATTTTCCCGGCTTTAGACTCAGAAAAATAAATCTGACCCCATTTTTTGCCTTTTCTCAATGCTTCCGGTAACGCAGTTTCAATGGCCTCTCCCCAAGAACAACAGTAATATTGCGCTAAACGCTTGGTCAATAAAAGCATTTCATTCCCCAAAATAGGAGTATTATCAATTAACGCCAGAATATCTTTTATCTTCTTAATCCTAGTTTTATTGCTGAGCCCAATTACGTAGGCAACTTCTTTCTTGTTGCGAAAATTTACCCAGACCCTTGAGCCGGTACAAATTTTATTTTCCAAGCCCTGAGGAACAAGATAATCGAATGGACCATCAATAGGTAGACCCAATACAACCTTAGCGTATAACACTGGCTATCTCCTGGCAAGCAAAGGGTTTGGCAATATTGGCGATATTCCTTTTTAGGCTCTGGAGTTTTTGCGGATTATCCCTCAACTCCAAAACTAGTTCTCTAATTTGCCTGATATCTGTGGGCAGAAATCCTAACCCATAGGCGGATAAAGCCTTTATATTTTCCTCTTCCTGGCCCGGGATTGCTGATATAAATATAGGCAATAATTCCATATTCAGTAACTCTGCAATGCTTAATCCTCCCGGCTTAGTAATTATAACGTCGCTTAAACCCATTAGCTCTTCTGTGTTATTTACAAAAGCAAATACTTGTACATTCTTAAGACTTTTCTTGCTTAAGCTTTTAAAGAGCCTTTTGTTCTCTGCGCAAACTACCAAAATCTGTGCTTCCTTGTAAAGATTTTCGGTTATTTTCTCAAGCGGCCCGGACCCGAACGAACCAGTCATAATCAATACAGTAAATTTATTGCCGTCTATCCCGAATTTGGCTGCCAATTGCATCCTGTTTTGAACTTTGGCGAAATTTGGGCTAAAAGGGATTCCAAAAACCCTAATCTGCTGCTCGCTAACGCCGATGTTTAATAATTTATCCTTAGTTAATTCAGAAGCGACGACATAAAGGTCAGTGCCGCAAGAAATCCAAAAGGGGTGCACTCCGAAATCCGTAATTACAGTAATTAACTTTGACTTGATTCTGTTTTTTAGTTTCAAGGTAGCAGCTAACTCAGAATTAAGAAAATGTGTAGAAATAATAAAATCAAACTTTTTGCGAATTAGAAAACTTAGGAATTTACGACAGGAAAGATAATTTACCAAGATTGCGCATCTTCGGCTAAGCTTACGAGTTAAACTAAACTCGCTTACTCGGAAGAAAAAACCCCAAAGCCATCTAGCATAATGCACCAAGAATGGATAACCATAATTATAACAAAAACGAAAAAACGGATTTGTAAAGGTTAAAATATCAACTAGTTCAGCCTCAATATCTTTACGATTGCTTATTAAATAATCGTATATCGCTTCGGCTGCCCTGCGATGGCCAGCGCCGGCTGAAGCATAAGTAATTAATACCTTCATCTTTTAAGGGGCATTTCTGCTTTAAGTCCAAAATCGTCATTACGTTATTGCGTTAAGAATTCAGCTACAGCCAACAGATCCTTAAATATAAAATCCGGTTCGGCTTCCCAGCTGTTTCGATTTTCCATTTTTTCTTTACCGGTCAATACAAGAACGGATTTACATCCTGCTGCCTGCGCCGTAAGGACATCACGGATAGTGTCACCGACAAAATAGGCGTTCTTCAAGCTAAACCTGAATTTCCGTGCTGCTTTCTTTAGTAATCCCGGACTCGGCTTACGGCAGTCACAACGGGACTCTTTGCTGTGTGTACAATAAAAAACTTCGTCAATCTTGCCGCCTGTTTTTTTAATAGCGTCAATCATCCTGCTAGTTATCGCATCCAAAGTTTTCTGAGCGTAAATACCTTTCCCAACTCCAGCCTGATTAGAAGCTATAAATATCTTAAATCCGTTTTTGCTCAACAAGGCAATTGCTTTCTTTGCTTGCGGCAGGAACTTGAATTTCCGAAGCGAAGTTACATAAAGTCTGTCGCCGGGGTACCTATTTATTACTCCGTCTCTGTCTAAGAAAACTATTTTCATGGTGGCGGTTAAACCTAAGTACTTAAGGCGCTTTAACTGCGCTTATTTCTAATCTCTATAAATTTGGCATAACTTAAAATCTGATACAGCGAATCAAAGAATGCTATGATAAACCCATACATGCCGTCTTTATATGACTTTTTGCGGATGTATCTCCTAAAAAAACGATCCACCGCTCTCCAACTAGCCCATAAAAGCGTCATCTTGCGTCCGGTATTAACCCATTTTATTGCCTCTAGGGTAGACTGGCGATTGACGCTATTTAGAAAATGTTCCAAGTCAGGATACCCCCGATGGATAATATCGGATTTTAAATGGCCACATGAGCCATTAATCAAGACCCTTGGATGCACTTCGCTTTCTTCATATTTAAATTTGTCTTTTTTAAACAAACGCACCTTGGCCGCCGGGTACCACCCGCCGTATCTGACCCAATAATTACCGATAAAATTGCGCAGAGGGATATCATAAGCTACAAAATCAGAAGACTGTATCGCTTTTTCAATTTCAATCTTTAATTCTGGTGTAACTGTTTCATCCGCATCTAGACTTAAAACCCAGTTATTATTAGCTTGCCCATAAGCCCAGTTCCTATGTCTGCCCTCGATATCCATCTTCCTACGAAAAACTTTTGCAGAATGCCTCCTGGCAATCTCGACCGTCCTATCAGTGCTCTCATCGTCAACAACGATAATCTCATCTGCCCATCCCACCGACTCAATGCAACTATCAATACAGCTCTGTTCGTTTTTTGCCAAAATTACAACCGAGATTTTATCCACTAATAAACTCCTTTAAAGAATTAATAATATAATCTTTTTGGCTTTCGCTCAGCTCAGGATAAACAGGCAAAGTAAATACTTGTTTTGCTGCCTTTTCAGATTCCGGAAAATCTCCTACTTTATAGCCTAAATACTTAAAACATTCCTGAAGATGCAGCGGAACCGGATAGAATATTCGGGAATCAATTCCTTTTGACTGCAAGTAATGAATAAAGTCTTGGTTTAAGCCTGAAGCAGTCCTTAAGGTATACTGGTGATAAATGTGCGTACTATAGATGGACACAAACGGCGTCTTAATACCAATCCCTGCCAGATTTTTATTATAATACTGCGCAACTTGACGCCTCATCTTGTTCCATTCGTCAAGGTATTTAAGCTTAACGCTAAGCACTGCAGCCTGGATTGCATCCATGCGGTTATTGCGACCCAAAACCAAATGATAATATTTATCTCTATTGCCCTGATTACGCAGAATTCTTATCTTCTCGGCAATTTCTTCGCTATTTGTCAAGATCATGCCTGCGTCACCAAAAGCGCCGAGGTTCTTAGCCGGAAAAAAACTTAAGGCACCGCAATCACCGAGCGTTCCGGCTTTTTTGTCCTTATTTTTCGCAGATAAATATTCGGCGCCGAATGCCTGAGCTGTATCCTCAATGACTTTAAGATTAAACTGAGAAGCAAGTCTTACAATATTATCCATATCAGCACACTGACCATAAAGATGCACCGGGATAATTGCTTTTATTGTAAATTTATTTCTTCTTGATAATATTTTTTCTATACTTTTTACGGAAATATTATAAGTATCAATATCTATATCCGCAAAAACCGGATGCGCTCCGATGCCAGCCACTGCTCCTGCCGTTGCATAATAGGTAAAAGTCGGACAGATTACCCCATCGCCTGGCTTAATCCCCAGCGCCAATAGAGAAAGAGAAATTGCATCAGTGCCGTTTGAAACACCGATCGCATATTTTGCGCCGGAATATTTAATAACATCCTCTTCGAATTTTGCGACTGGTTGACCGAGAATGAAGTTTGCATTATCAATCACCTCTCTTATTGCCTCATCAAGCTGGCGACGAATAGGTGTAATTTGTTCTTTCAAGTCTAAGGCTGATATCTTCATCTTTTACCTTTCTGGTCTTAAGCCTAAAAGCCTTAAGCTAGCTTCAAAAACTTCCTCTACACTTATGGACCTTAGGCACTCTCTGTCTTTATCGCAAAGTGCAAGCCGGAAATTTTTGTAACAGGGACGGCAAGGCATACCCACTGTTAAAACCACATGTTTACTGCTAAAAGGAAACGGTCCATAGACTAATTCGCTAACCGGACCAAATATGGAAACCGTATTAATTCCCAATGCTACTGCCATATGCATAGGTCCGCCGTCATTACTAATAAGCAGGTTACAATTTTTAATTATCGCAGGCAGAACCTCAAGGTCAGTTTTTCCTACTAAGTCCACCGGCTTATTATGCATAGCATGCAGTATTACTTCTGCAATCGCCCGCTCTGACTCATCACCCAAAATTAATATTTTGGCTTTAAGCTGAGAAGTCAATTTATCCGCGACTTGGGCGAATTTCAATGCCGGCCAATGTTTACTAGATGCTTCCTTGCCCCAGCTTCCTCCTGCCCCTGGGGCGATTCCAATCACTAAATCATTCTCTTCAATTCCATAAGCACTAAGAATATTTCTTGCTTTTGATTCTCCTGTCGAGGAAACACCCAGATATAGATTTTTACTGCTAGCAGGAATCCCCAGAAAGCTCAACAGCTCTAAGTAATACTCTACCATATGTTTATCGCCGTAACCGTCTAAATCAAGACGATGCGTAAGAAACCTACCTCTGCCTTTATAATTGAACCCGATGCGTTTTTTAATGCCGATTAATTTTGTAAACAAACTATAACGATGATCCAAAGAGAAATCAAGACAAATATCAAAACGTTCTTTTCTTATATCCCAAAATAACTTGTGCGCCTGCCATAATCCCTTAAAAAATGACTCCTGACAAATTTTCTTAAAGTCTCCGCGCGTGCCGCTAAAAACCCTATTTACTTGGTGGTTACTTTTCAAAATCGGCTTAACCCGGAAATTCGACCAGTAACCGATAAAACTTGCAGGATAATATTGCTTAAGCGCTTTTATTAGCGGCGTAGTAAATAAAACATCCCCGATACCAAAGGGGTTGATAATTAAAAACCTTAAATTCTTATGCTCCGTACCTGTATTCTTTTTTAAAATCATCCTCAAATCTTTCTATATCGTCTTCACCAACGTAGCTTCCGGTTTGCACTTCAATAATCCTTAGCGGCCGAATAGCAATATTCTCTAGGCGATGCTTTCTGCCTCTGGGGATATAAATACTCTGATTACTATAGACCAATGATTTTTTCTTACCGCAAGTAACCTTGGCTTTGCCTGAAATTACTATCCAATGTTCGGCACGGCTCTTATGCCTCTGTAAACTCAGGCGCTTTTTCGGCGCAATTTCAAT
>Ga0233423_10001193_pt1 | contig 13125 bp, 16 predicted proteins | sample Watercolumn_Mata_FD_180713 | JGI IMG/M metagenome (GOLD analysis project Ga0233423, IMG submission 180713) | Freshwater microbial communities from Lake Matano, South Sulawesi, Indonesia - Watercolumn_Matano_2014_112_MG | ecosystem: Environmental > Aquatic > Freshwater > Lake | place: Indonesia... | reverse complement strand
GCCCGTATAGCCGCTGGCCGGCGGACCCGGCCGCCCGCCTGGCCCGCGCTACCACCGACCTGGAGTTTGTTGCAGCCTTGCAAAACATGGGCTGCCAATACCACCCCTCCATGACCACCATCGCCTGCCGTGCAACACTGCACGCCAGCACGGCCCAACGCGAATTGGACCGCAAAGGTTGCGATGGGCCAAAGTAGCGACTACAATACGGCGGTGCCATGCCGCCAGAACCACCCCCTTTGAAACGGAGGAATCGAACGATGAGTAAGTTTGAAATCGAGCGCGATGAGGAGATGTTCGTCTGGACGACTTCGGAGGCGGCGGCCCGCCGTTTCTTCGGCTGTTCGGACGGGACAGACGTTCGGATCGTGACTCCGAGTTATGACTTTGAACCAGGAGCAAAGCGTGCGTTGTGCAAGCTGTACGCTGTCAAGTTGCCGGCATCGCCTGCCAGGTAATCTCTACACCCTTTCACGAAACGGAGTACATGACCCATGAAAATCGTATTTTGCACAAATCTCGAAACCGTGTTCGCAGGCCGATTCGACGATGATCTTGACAAGCATGACCGTGACTTTCAATTAGCGTTGCTCGACGAAGCACGCGAGTATGCCTGTCAGTTCATGCCGGAAGGCTGCGATGAGGATTCATCATCGCGTTTCGCCGACTGGCACGGCGGCCGCTTCGCCGAGCAAGCTGCCAAGTACGGGTACAAACAATGCGGCCTAGTCGCCTACTCGTGCGACGTTCCGCGTGATCGAGCCATGCAAATCTGCATCGCCTATGAGGGGGTTATCTCAGGCGCGATTGAGCAAGCCAACACAGAGGCGGCTATGCACGCGGCCGAGTTCGAGGAGGATTGACCATGAGTTTCTTGTACGAGTGTACGCTACTGCTGATAGCCGGCTACGCGGTGGCCGAGAACATATACCTCAAGACCCGAGCCGACTGTCCCATGACGCCAGTCGTCCACCTGGACGTGACCCGGCCGGTATGGGTGCAAAGCGTCGGCCAGGACAGCCCACCGATTGACTTGGAGAAAACGATATGAGCCGTTCCATGAACACTTGCAAAACATGCCGCTTTTACGATGATGGTCAATGCCGCAAGAACCCGCCCGTGGCCGTCTTGGAGGGAAAGTCCATTCACGGGATATTCCCGCGAGTGGAGGATGGCGATTGGTGCGGACAGTTTGCGGAGATGACACAACTATCGGTGATTCTCACTGACCGACAACTAGCGCGGCTGCATGGGTACGGATCGCCGATGGCCAGAACCATCTACCGTGTTCGACCTCTCATCAAGGACTACAGCGTAGAAGAGTGTTGTCGAATCTTAGGGGCCAAGTCAGGGTCGAGGGCGTACAACAACATCACTATCGTATATGGTTGGCTAACAAACACAACAGGGTAAGGGCCTTCGTGGTGGTTGGCCCGCATGGGGGCGGCGTCCATACTCCGTCGCCGCCCCCTGCCCTTTTTTACAAGAGTGTGTGAAATGCAGCGACTACGCTGGAACGGAAACCTTGAGGCGTGTCGGCAGCATGAGGTCGCCAGCAAGAAACTACGCAACCGAAAGAAAAAGCGGTCCACCAAAAAGCAGCGCCGCCAGCGGGCAAAGCGACAGCAGCAACGCAAGCCACGGTATGTTGCTGACTACCATAAGTACCTACGGAGCCGATGGTGGAGGCGGCGTAGACTGACGGCCATCGCTGACGCCGGCAACAAGTGCGAGTCGTGTGGTGGAACGGTCGGCCTGCATGTCCATCACATTCACTACACCCGCCTATACTGCGAAAAGAAAACCGACCTGAAAGTTCTGTGTCAGACGTGCCATGAACTAGCGCACGCAATGGACCTGGCCGCGAGAGAACACCTTTCCCGTATCATGCAAGAGCGCACGCCATGAGTGATGAAAACCTGTTGGACCGTACCATGCCGCCAGAGGCCGACGACATCCCCATGCCGCCAGAGATTAAGGCGTCCGCACGGATGCCCGAGGACGTTGCCGAAATGGTCAAGCGGCTGAGCATCGCGCAGCTATCCTTACTGGCCAAAGTCGCCGAGAACCGCAAGGCGTACCTGTGCAGCGTGGCCGGCGGAAATGAGGCGCGAGCAACCCCTGGACGGAGAGGCAAAATCAGCAATGAGGAGTGGGCCGAGATTCGGGCCTTTGAAAAGAAAATCGAGCTAGCCGAACACAAGCCCACGATCTACACCTACCGGCGGTGCAGTCACCGCGATTCGGCCGAGTCGGGGCTTGGCCTCGACGCCCAAGAGAAAACCATCAACGCTTACGTTGCACTACTGCAAGCCAAGAACCAGGACTTGCAAGTCGGCCAAGCGTATTCCGATGAGATCGTATCGGCCTACAGCAAGAACTTTCTGCAACGTCGCAATGCCGCCAGACTGAGTTCTTTTTTGCAAAAGGGGGACCATGTTGTTTTCGCCCGCATCGACCGGGCGTTTCGCAACGCCAAGGATGGGTTGCACATGGTTGACTTGTGGAACGAAAAGGGCGTGACCATCCACTTTGCCAGCGAGTGTATCGACCTTTCGACCGCGCACGGCCGACTGCTGTTCACGATGCTGGCGGCGGGGGCGGAGTGGCAGAGTCGCTATCTGTCGGAGCGGGCCAAGGAATGTTCCGGCAGCCGCAAGGCAAAGTGCGGGTTCAAGAAGTACGGGTTCAAGTGGATCGGCGAGGGGGCCGCCCGTATGCTAGTGCCCGACATGGAGCAGCGACGGTTCGCCCAATGGGTCATCGACCGGCACGGGTGCAGTCACCACAGCTATGCGAGAATATCCGATGAGGCAGAGCGGATAGAGGCGGCCAAGCAGAACCGGGCCTACAGAGAAGTGAACAAACGCCGCAAGGATATTCGCCCGGAACGCCTGCAAACCCTTGCCGCCGCCGAGCTGGCTTTGCAGCGGGAGGAGGCCGAGGCAAAGACCTCTGCCGAGAAAGCCGCTATAATGGCAGAGTTTTCCCATCAACGTAAACCACAATAGCACAAAGGGTTAAGTATCCGGCTTATTACACTCTGCCCGCAATAGGTGGGTGTTATTAACCCTTTGGTGGAATCTCTTGAAAGCCTCCATGCTGGTCACGGGCGACTTGCCAAAGTAGGCCCATTCCAGGGTGATTCTCTCCCCGGTTTCCCGGCAGACAATGCCGATTCTGCGCCAGTTGTCTATCGTTTGTGGCGACACGTCGAAGTGCCGACGTGACTGGGAACACCTGAAAAAGGTCTCGTCCAAGACGCGAGGGGTCTGCATCTTCGCTCTCCATTCCGCCGGCTCGCCTCCGTTCCGTAGCAAATCGTACCGTTCCCCCTCATTCCCTGCAATAGCGTACCAAATGTCCCCGTTCCCGACCAGTTTCTATTTCAAGCCGGCCAACTCCCCGCTATTCGTGTTGGGTAGTGCTACCCCAAGCCACCCAAGCGATCAAAGCGAGGAACCCCAATGTCCACCGGACTTGAAAACCCGCAAGGCAACGGCGCACCCCAAGCGCCGGCCGCACCGACCCAACCCACCGCGCCAGCCGCCCAACCTGCATCCTCTGCACTCTCGCAAGCCTTTGCCGTAGGCCAACCGCCCGCTACGCCCGGCGGTGCCATGCCGCAAGGGGCTGGCCAATCGTGGCGCGAAAAGCTGGCCGCCCGGGGCTATGACGTTTCCGGCTACCAGTCGGACGACGACGCGTTTGACGCGATGGTTGCCACGGCCGACGCCTACGAGCAGCACAAGCCGCTCATCAACCACGGCCGCGAGTTCCTCACCGAACGCGAGCAATACCTAGCCTGGAAACAGCAGCAAGCCGAGGCCCAGGCCGCCGCCGCCCAGTCTGCCACCCCGCAAACCGGGTTCAAGTGGGAGGTTCCCGAGTTCCGCGAGGAGTGGTTGCAGCAGGTCAAGCAAGGCCCAGGCGGACGCTGCATCCCTCTGAATGAGTACGTCAGCCCGGCCGTTGCGGAAAAGGTCAATGCCTATCTCGACTGGCAGACACAGACCAGCCGCCGTGTTCTGACCGACTTTCCCAAGCTGATCGACGAGGCCACCGCCGGCCGATTCCAGGCTTTTGAACAGCGGTTTCAAGAGCATATCAATCAGCGAATCTCGCAAGCGCTGGAGTGGTACGACACGGTACAGCGTCAGACGAACTACATCCGTCAGCACGCCAGCGATTTCTACGTTCTGGACGATCAAGGCCGCCCCCAAGTGGACGCCCAGGGCCGGCAACTCTTGACGCCCGTTGGCCAAGCCATGCTGCATTACGCCAACGAGGCCCGCGCCTACGGAATCACGGACCCCATGCGCATCCGTTCCTACGCCGAAAAGTTTGTGTCCGCCGACATGGCCACCGGCAAGCTGCAAGACAACGCGCAGCCGCCGACGCCAAACGCTCCCATGCCGCAAGCGCCCAACGGGGCGTCTGCCGCAGCCCCGAATGTTCCCCCGCCAAGCAAGCGAGAAACGTTCTTGCAGCGGGCCTCGCGCTCCCATCATGTGCAACAGCGCACCGGAACCCTCCCTTCGCCCAACCAGCCGACGAATCCGCAAAACTCGCGCGATGCCCTCAGCGCCTTTGACGAGGAGATGGCAGCGCGCGGGCTGGTGTGACAACAACCTCCCCTTAACCGGAGAACACTGAAATGGACGAATGGATTGGGATTGTGAACGCGGCTGCGCCGAAATACCTCAAGACCGTGGCGGACGAAACCGTTCGCGGCGACTTGAATCTGGCGATGCTGGAACGGCGCGGACTCATCACACTGAACTATCTCGGTTCGCACACGACCGAGTTCCGCCTCAAGTGGAAAAAGCCCCCCGTCGAATCCTACGGCGACGGCGGCATTGTGCAGTATGAACGTCGCGATCTCCACAAGGTCGGAAAGATCGACTGGCGCGGCTACCAGGCCACCGACTTTATGACGATCAAGGAAAAGGAGATGATCGGCAAGGGCGATTACGTCATTGTGAATCGCTACAAGGACATCATCCCCAACCTGACCGACGCGGCCCGCGAGCAGATCGGGCTGGAACTGTACGTTGACGGCGGCGCGGCCGGCAACGAGAACCGATTCTGCGGGATGGAAACATTCTGCGCCACCGGCTCGTGCGCGGCGGGCGACATCATCGCCACGCCAAGCGATACCTATTTCACCCTCTCGACGGCGCTGTCCCAGGGCGGAACATGGTCGGCCAACCTGACCACCAAGCCCAACGCCACCCACGCCTACGACTGGCCGGAGGGCACGGGCACGTCGGAGTGGGATTACAACTCCCCGAAACTGGCCAACTGGTCCTCGACTGGCTGGGGAACCGGCTCGACAAGTTGGGAGGACAACTGCGAGCGGTGCTTGCGCCGTGTCGCCCAATGGCTGGCGCAGACCACGGGGGCCAAACGCAAGAGTTTCTTGGCCACCCTCTCCGGCGACCTGATGACCGGGTTCAAGGATCACATGTCCGCCAAGCAGCGGGTTCTCGTGCCCGCCAAGGAGGCCGAGGACTTGGGATTCCCCGACACCCTCAACTTTGAGGGCGTTGCCATTCAGTCCAGCTACGGCGTGCCGGCCAACACCGGCTACATCGTGAACATGGACAACGTGGAACTGGCGATTCTCGGCTCGGAGTTGATTAGCTCCCTGCCCGTGACGTGGGACCCCAACTCGTTCGGTTGGAAATTCGCCATCTACACGTTCGGCAACTTCATCTTCCGGCCCCGGCACGTCGCCAAGGTCAAGAACTACGCCTAACCGCAAGGGACCGCGTAGCGTGCAATACTGCAAGGAACCTTTCACAAGGAGAACATACTGTGGGTGATACTGGAGCCTGCCCGATTGCCCGAGGCAATACCTACTACGGCACGTCCGGCACGATTCCGTCCAGCTACGGCACATCCGTAGCGTTGGAGGGACGGCCGCACGTTTCGCCCGACGTGGGACCGACAAGTACCGCCGGGGTCAAGGTTCGACGCTCGCAAGGCGACGTGAAATCCATTCTCGTTCGCAACGTGGGCGCTGTGGCCTTGCTGCCCGGCCAGATCGTGACGTGGGCCGCCGGCTATCGCGGCACGCGGGTTGACGGCTGCGCTCGACTCACGGCCGGCGAAGTGGCCGGCGTGATCGACGACTGCCTGCCATCGGCCGGTTGCCGCGTGGGCGACATTTGCCACCTGATCGTGGATGGCAACGTGCTGTCCGCGACCAGCCGCGACACGAACGAAATCGCCTGCTCTGCGGGCGGGATTATCTTTGCCGCCACGGCCGCGACCTCCGGGGCTACCACCGCCGGGCGTTTTGCCGCATGGAACGGAACTTTCAGCGCGGCCCAAACCACCGATGGAACGGCCGGAAACATTCTGGGGAACAAGATCGGCAGGGCGGTATCCGCCGTCACAGCCGCCGAGACATCGACGGCCAAGCTGATCCATGTTCAAAACCTGTACTAGGGCGTAGGGTCGCTGTCGCGCGACTGACTTGGGGGCGGGTCGGGGTTCATCACCCCGGCCCGCTTTCAAACAACCCAACGCACTAACGCAGGAACATTCCATGCAACCTCGCAAGCTAGACTTGCTCATTGCCACCTACCCCTACGGTGGCAACGGTGGCGTTTCCTCCGAACACCCCGACGTTCGCAACTGGCTCTTGGGCCTCATGCCCATCCTCAACCAGGACGAACGGATCGGCCGAGTGTCTGTTCTCGACACGGCCGACACGCCCATTACCATGACCCGCAACCGCTCCGTGCTGCAAGCCCGCAAAGGCGGCTACGACCTGTTGCTCATGGTCGATTCCGACATGAGGCCGGACTGCCTGGCCGGCACGCCGGGCGCAGTCCCATTCTGGGACGCGGCTTTCGAGTTCATCTATTCCCGGTACGAGCGCGGCCCGAACATGGTTGCCGCTCCGTACACCGGGCCACCGCCCAACTCTTGCGTCTACGTTTTCAAGTGGGGCAACAAGGAGGATGGCGACAACGCGGTGGATGAAATGGACATTCAACTGGAACAGTACACCCGCGAGGAATCCGTGAACCTGGCGGGAATCCAAGAGGCCGCCGCCCTGCCCACCGGCTTGTGTCTCTGGGATATGCGACTGTTCGACATCACCGAGCCGTCCAAACTCACGCACGCCGAAGTCTTGAACAAGTACAAGAATGGCGAACTGTCCGAGCGTGAGGCCCTCCGCTGTCTGCAACAAGGCTGGTTCTATTACGAGTGGACCGACGGCTACGCCCAACAGAAAGGCTCGACCGAGGACGTGACCGCGACCCGTGACGCCAGCCTATTGGGCATTGCCGCCTTGGGCTACAACCCCATCCACTGCGCATGGAGTTCATGGGCCGGGCACTGGAAACCCAAGTGCTGCTCAAAGCCCGTGCTGTTGACGGCGGATTGCGTGAGCAAGCGATTCGTTACGGCATCCGACAGGTTGGCATCGCACCAAAAGTTCATCGACCAGCGTTCGCCCATCGCCCTGGAAATCGACTGGGCGCAGGCCACCCGGCCGCATCCCAACGGCGACCACAAAGAGCAGGAACATGCCGCAGCCTCAACCGACGACACTCCCTGAAAAGTTTGTTCCCGGCTGGGAAACGCGCCCCGTCGTGACCAACGGCACGCGGTTGTGCAACACATGCCGCCGGCTCAAAGTGCCCGAGGCGTTCACCCAGTCCACACTGGGCATCGAGTGCGACGAGTGCTTTGCGGTGCGTGGGAATCTTGTCCGCGAGGCCAACGCCACGGACCTCGTGAGAAAGACACTTGGCGAGGCCGGCACGTCGGCCGCCACGGATGAGGAAAGAGACTTTCGCTCCGTGCTGGCCAAAACTACCGATACCCTGGTCCGAGAACTGGGAGGGATTCGCGGGCTGGTCGGCCGCTGGGTAGACGACATCAACGCCGCCAAGCCGGGCAGCGCCCACCGCCTGAAACAATACAACCTCATCACCCGCATGATGGACAATTCTCAGCAACGCGAGATGGAGCTGCGATCCGTGGAGGCCATGACCGACAAGGAGTTGCAAGACTACATCGACGCCAACGCCGCCCGCGTGATCGGCCGCACCCGCCGCACGGCGCAGCAAGTTGCCGAAATCGAGAACACGCCGGAAATCGTCTACGAGGATAAGCCGGACGAAACGAGCCAGACCAGCGAGGAGCAAGAGGAGTACGACGAAAACGAGGGGCCGCCGCCTGACAATGGTTAGCGAATCCAACCAGATACCGAACGAAGTGGACGCCTTTGCCGACGAACTAAGCCGGCAAGAGCGGAAACGATTCTTTGAGGCCGTGCGAGAATTGGAGCAACGGCAGACGGAGGCCCTACGCCTATTCCGCCCGCTCCCCAAGACTCTCCCCGCCCTGTTCTCCGGCGCATCGGAAATCCTCATTCGGGGCGGAAACCGCTCAAGCAAGTCCACCACGGCAGCGGCATGGGTGGCGTCGGCCGCAACCGGCATCCAACTCAATGCCGGCGACGGGCGACTCATCCCCATGCTCCACCCCGACCCGTTCCTTATCTGGATTTTCGGCTACGGCGAGGACCACATCGGCGGCACTTTGTACTCAAAGCTGTTCAAGCCTGGCGCGTTTAAGCTGATTCGGGACAACGTGACCCAAGAGCTACGGGTGTGGCGGCCGTGGCGCAGCGACGACGCTTTGCGTGAGGAGGAAACCGTACCCGCCCCTCCGCTGATTCCCCGCCGCATGATCGACCCAAAGGGCTGGGCGTGGAAAAAGAAAGCCTCCCGCGTGGTTGAGGTCTGCCGGCTGAACCTCCCCGGGGTGGAGCGCGAGTTGCGATTCTTTACGTCCGGCGGCGAGTGCCCGCAAGGCCAAAGCGTGCCTATCGTGTGGATCGACGAGGACGTAAAGATCGAGGATCATATCAGCGAGTTGCGGGCGCGCACCGGCGACGACCGGGGCAAGCTGCTCTGGTCCGCATGGCCGCATACGGACAACGAGGCTCTGGTCCGCATGAGCGAGTGGGCGCGGCTGGAAATGACCAAGGAGGTTCCCCGGGCCTATGAGGTTGTCCTTTGGTTCTCCGATAACCCGTACATCCCGGCCCCCGAGCGGCAGCGTATTCTCGACGGCTACACCGACGAGGAGAGATTGGCCCGCGACAAGGGCGAGTTCCAAGACGGCAGCAAGCTCGTATTCCCATCGTTCGATATAGCCGTACATGGATTGCCGAACCCGGGAATGGTGGACCCGCTGGAAATCGAATTGCGTTGCACCGATTACCGCATCCCCGACAACTGGTGTAGATTCCTTTCTGTGGACCCGGGCCACACGCAACCGGCCGTGGTGTTTGCCGCCGTTCCGCCGCCCGAAGTGGGCGACTACATCGTGATCTACGATGAGGTCTACCAGTCGGGATTGGACGCGCACGAACTGGCCGCCGCCATCAAGGCCAAAGACCCCTTGGCGGAATACGAGGCGTTCATTATCGACAACCACGCCGCCCGCATGACGGCAATGGGATTCGGCCGCACGTTTGGCAGCATCTACTCCGAGGCGTTTGAAAAGGCGGGACTGAAAAGCCGATTGACCGGCAGCGGGTTCGCCCCCGGCAGCGATGACGTTACCGCCCGCAACATGCTGGTGCGGGAATGGCTGTCCCACAAGAACCCTCGCGGCGTCCCCAAGCTGCGGTTCATCACGGCCAACACGGCCTGCGTCCAGTGGGAGTTTTCGCACTACAAGAAAAAGATTCGTTGGAACGAGGCCACCGAGGAGGTAATCAAGAGGCACGACCACCTTTGCGATGCACTCGGCTACCTCGTCATGTACGACCCGACGTGGAGCCAGCCCGAGATGACCGACTACGACCGCGACCCGGCGCTGCGGGCATGGAAAAAGATTCAGGACCAGTCCGTTGCGCAGTACCCCGACGACGGCCACATTTACTTTGGCGCTGGCCGCGCCCCAAGTTACATCCCAAGTTAGCGAAAGGAACGATCAATGCCCCGCTGGACACGAACCCTGCCCGTTGGCGAAACATGCTGGTACTGGCCCCGTGGCGACTACAACCGCGATCCGGTTGCCGCCATCGTGACCGCGACCGACCAGTTTGGATTGCTCACCCTGGCCACCCTTGCGCCCAACCACCGCGCCGTCGGCGTCGCCACCGGAGTACACCACAAGGACGATCCATTCCTTGAGGAGTATCCCGACCGGGCCACCGAAAACGGAGCGTGGACCGAACGCAACTACACGCCGGCCGAACAGCCAAAGCCCATCCCGGCCAGCGTGGACGTGCTGGAGGTTTTCAAGCGGAACAAGTCGGACCACGGGGCGACTGCCAAGGAACTGTCGGCCACGACCGGCCAGCCGTGGGACCGCAAGATGGTACAACGCGAAATCGAGAAACTTGCAACCGTGCAAGGATAGCACATGGCGGACTTTGAATACGAATTTCTGCGGCCGATTGTAGCCGGTTGGCTCGGCAAGCTGGCCGCCGCCAACAAGGCGAAAGAGGAGTTCCGCGACACTGCCGACCAGTGTATGCAGTTCTTTTCCGGCGCTGTCGGCTGGTGCTGGGAGGATAAGTTCCGCCGCAAGTTCCTTGGTGCCAACATCGCGCCCAAGTTTCGCGTCTCCATCAATAAAGCGTTTGAGCTTGTGGCGCTGTTCGGCCCCATGCTCTATAACCAAAACCCGGAGCGGTGCGTTAGACCGTTCAAACGGATCGAGTACGGCCCCGAGGTTTTTGGCGACCCCAACGACCAGATGGTCCAGCAGCAGTTTCAGCAGGCCACGCAGTTCGACCAGTGGCGACGGTCCAGGGTCAAGACCGGCTGCCAGATCATCGAGCAATACCTATCCTACACGCCCAACGAGCAACCAAACGGCGGGCTGGCCCAGGCAAGCGGTGACGCCATAACGGAAATGTTAATAAAGGGCCGTGGTCTGCTCTGGCCCGCCACCTATACTCACCCCGGCAGCAACCGCGTGCTGACCGGATGTTTCTACGATTCGGTCGATAGGTTCTACTCCGACCCAGACGCGACCAGCATCAACTTTGGTGACGCAAAGTTTGTCATCAAGGAAACCATCGCGCCCTACTGGGAAGTGGAACGCAAGTTCCAACTGGAACCTGGCACCCTGAAAAAGACGGCTACCCTTTCCAGCGGCGAGGCGCAGGGGGCCATCGACGGCAACCCGCTCCCCAATCTCACCCGCCAACGCGGCGAGGCCCACGACCTTGTACGCTACTGGGAAATCTACTCGATATGCGGGGCCGGAACGCGGTTGACCGGAGTGTCGCAAGACCTGGAGGAGGCGTTCGACGATTGGATCGGGGACTACTGCTATCTCGCCGTGGCGGCCGGAGTGCCCTGGCCGCTGAACGCCCCGGTAGAGCGACTGCGAACGGCCACCCAGGACGAGGCCAGACGCATGTTCGATTGGCCGATCCCCTACTACGCCGATGGCCGTTGGCCCTGCGCCATCTTGGACGCCTACCGCGAACCGAACATGGCATGGCCCATCGCCCCGCTCAAACCGGGCTTGGGCGAATTGACCGCCATCAACGTGTTCATGTCCTTTCTGTGCAATCGTGCATGGCAGGGCAGCCGCACCATCGTTGGCGTCTTGGAGAGCGCCAAGGCGGCCGTGGAAAAGGCGCTCGGCAGCAACGACGATCTTGTCGTATTGGGCATCAAGGAAATCCACGCCGACATTGACCGCGTGCTGAAAGAGTGGCAGCACAAGGACGTAACCGGCGACTCGTGGAAAATCATCCAAGCCCTGATGAATCTGTTTGAAAAGCGGACTGGCTTGACTGATCTATGGTACGGAACGACCGACGGCGCAACGCCCCGAGTGACCGAGGACGTAAAGCAAAAGAATCAGAAATCCACTATTCGCATTGACCACTACGTCAGTAAGGTTGATGAGTGGCAGCGTGAGGCGGCCCGCATGGAAAAGCAGGCCGCCTACTGGGGTGGCGTGCGAGGCGATTCGGTAGCCCCATTACTGGGTCCGGTCGGGGCGCAGCTATGGGACCAGCTATTCGTCGGGGCCGACCCGGAAACCGTGATTTACGAAATGGAGTGTACGGTTACGCCGGGCAGCAGCAAGCGCCCGAACCGCGAACGGGACGCCGCCAACCTGGCACAAATGTACCAACCCCTTTCGCAGCAATTCGGACAGTACGCAGTCGCCAGCACAAACACGGGACCACTGAACACCCTGAACAAGCTGGTATTCGACTCTATCCAAATGGACGGCGACGGGTTGCAGATGGGACCGTGGGCACCACCGCCCCCTCCGCCGCCGCCCCCGGGACCGCCGCCCCCGCCTCCACCCGACCCAAAGGACATGCTGAAACTGCAATTCATGCAGGCCCAAGGACAACAAAAGTTGGCCCAAAAGGACCAGCAGCACCAGCAAAAGTTGGCCATGAAACAGCAGGACCAGATGCAAAAGCTCATGGCCGTTGCCGCCATGCAGCGGCTCAAGCGACTGGGCGCGGAAAACCTACCCCAAGAGGCCGCCCAATGAAACGCAAGTACCGCTACGTCGATGGCAAGTGGATTCCCGACATTCCCCTGACGCCGGAGGAGGAGGCGGCCAACGCTGCGCGACTGCAAGAGATGATTGCCACCCAATCATTCCCGGGCATCCAAACCGACACCACGTTTCTGGCCGGACGCGGCACGTTGGACACGCAGCTTGGCGGGGGCAACGAGGCGGAGGCCGTGGCCCGCGCCGCCATGAAACACGGCTACCGACCGAACATCAACGACGTGTACGAGCCGGGACTGGCCGACTTTATGGGCGATCCCAAGGCGTTCATCCCGGCCACGGGAGGCAGGGCGGAGGTCGTGAGGCGGGCCGCCGACGCGGATAAGTCGGTCATCGTGGGCACCCGGGAATACCGCCGGCCACGTCGCCAGCGGCAGGGCATCAAGCTGGCCGAGAGTACCGTGCAGCGTTACATGAAAGAGGAATTGAAACGCAAACCGGACGCAGACCGCCGCGCCTTGCGTGACAAGATCATCGCAGAACACGCTTTTTCCAAATAGGAGATTCCAGCAATGGCCACCGCCATTTCCAGCGAAACGAACCTTGCCCTGTCGGCCACGGTCGCAAGCCTGCCCGGCTACA
>Ga0233423_10001192_pt1 | contig 13142 bp, 16 predicted proteins | sample Watercolumn_Mata_FD_180713 | JGI IMG/M metagenome (GOLD analysis project Ga0233423, IMG submission 180713) | Freshwater microbial communities from Lake Matano, South Sulawesi, Indonesia - Watercolumn_Matano_2014_112_MG | ecosystem: Environmental > Aquatic > Freshwater > Lake | place: Indonesia... | reverse complement strand
TCTATTTCGTACCTACCGGTGGCAGGGGCCTTCTTTTACTTATGGTTTCCATCAGGATCCTAGAAGCCAGATTGATTTAGCCCGCTGTGCTTCTGACGGAATTCAGGTTGCCAAAAGAATTACTGGCGGCGGAATATTATTTCATCATGATGAAATAACTTACAGTTTTGTCTGTAATAAGGCCGATGTTGGCGAGCCAGAAGGGATGTTTGTTTCTTATCGGGAGATTTGCGCATTTCTAATGCGGTTCTATAAATCGCTTAACCTAAATCCCATGTTTGCTCTCCAGGAAAAAAATTTCAGAAACAGGAGCGTGGTACATCAGCTTTGCTGCGCTTCAAATGAAAAATACGATATAGTGATTGATAGCAGAAAAATCGGCGGCAATGCCCAGAAAAGAAAAAGACACGTTGTTTTTCAGCACGGTTCTATTCCCTGCAGCATTAACTGGGGTTTTGTGCGTAGATATCTTAAATATGTGCCGTCTGATATAGCCGAGCATGTAACGAACCTTGCTAATGAATTGAAGGTGGTTCCCGAAAAGGATATTTTAGAAGAGAAGCTAATTGAAGCTTTTGAGTGCTGTTTTAACGTGCGTTTCTATGAAACCCGCCTGGCTTAACAAAAAGATCAATCTTAAGAATTGTTCTGTGCTTAAGGAGGAGTTGCGGGATCTGCGTCTTGATACAGTCTGCGAGCAGGCGCTATGTCCGAATATCGAAGAATGTTTTTCGCGTAAAGAGGCAACTTTTCTAATTCTTGGTCGCTATTGTACGCGCAGCTGCAGTTTTTGTAATATAGAAAAGAAAGAACCGCTGCCGCCTGATTTGAATGAACCTATCCGCTTAGCTGAAGCGGTTCGGCGCTTTCGTTTAAAACATGTCGTAATTACCAGTGTTACCAGGGATGATTTATGCGACGGCGGAGCAGGGATTTTTGCTGAGGCCGTTTTGCGTGTCAAGGAGGGTTCTCCGGGCGTAACCGTTGAGGTTTTAATCCCCGATTTTAGGCTTTCCTTAGATGCTTTAAGGATTATTACAGAATCGGTCCCGAATATTGTTGCGCATAATATTGAAACCATTCCTGCTTTTTATCAGTTGGTGCGCCAAGGTGCAGATTATGGTCGATCGCTCAGTTTGTTACGTATAATTAAAAAGATATCGCCGCAGATTAAGACAAAATCCGGTCTAATGTTGGGTTTGGGAGAAAAAGAAGCAGAAGTTATTTCGGTCATGGAGGATTTACGCTCGGTGGATTGCGACTTTCTAAGCATCGGCCAATATCTTGCGCCAAGCCAGAGACATTATCCGGTTAAAGAATATATTGCTCCGGGACAATTTGAATATTATAAAGAAAAAGGCAGACAGTTGGGATTTCGGCACATCGAAAGTGGGCCGTATGTGCGTAGTTCATATATGGCAGCTAAGTATTTGTCTTAAAGCAAGGAGAATCAATATATGGCAAAAGTTGACCTGAATGTTCAATTGTTAGAAATGACCAAAGATGCTATTTCGCTTATTTATATTGCCTGTCGGCAATGCTATTCTGATAAGTTCGCAGGCGATATTTTTCTGGATGATACGGTAACAATCGAAAAAAAGGAGGACTTTGTTAAACAAATAGTGGCCTGCGGTCATCTTAGTCCGCTAGAACATGTTAAGTTTACTTTTGCCATTGAGGGTGTTTCGCGGGCGCTCACCCATCAGTTAGTGCGCCATCGCCTGGCTTCTTATTCCCAGCAGAGTCAACGATATGTAAAAGTTAAAGAATTCGATTATATTATCCCCCCTTCAATTGAAAAAAACCCCGAAGCGAAAAAAGAGTTTGAAGAATTAATGATGGCGATCCAGCGAAGTTATACCAGGTTGATTTCACTTATGGCTGAAGATAATATTAACGGAGAAGCGGCCAATCAGGATGCGCGCTTTACGCTTCCGCAGGCAGCGGAAACAAAAATAGTAGTGACAATGAATTGCCGGCAGCTATTGCATTTTTTCGAGCACCGTTGTTGTTCTCGTGCGCAATGGGAAATCCGTAAATTGGCCAATAAGATGTTGGATATTTGCAAAGACAAGCTCCCGGCAGTTTTCTCTAACGCAGGGGCTAAGTGTGATGCGTTGGAATATTGTCCTGAGGGCGAAAAATTTAATTGTGGGAAATATCCCATAAGACTTTAACACTAATATCCAATGAAAAATAGTAATTTTATTCAACGCTCCATAATAGGAGCATTATCATTCTTAAAGGATTTAATCTTTGCGCAAGAAGTTGCTTTGTACCACGGATTCTTGCAACAGCTAGATCCGAGGATAAAATTAGTTACCTTCTTGGTGCTTATCATTCAGGTATTGTTTAGTTGCGCTGTTTTGGTTTTATTGTTTTTTTATGCGTTATGCCTACTTTTGGCATTGTCTTCTAAGATAAGATTGGGGTTTTTTCTAATGCGGACTTGGATTTTTATTCCCTTGTTTTCATTATTCATCGCTGTGCCTGCAATATTTAATTTTTCTTCTCCGGGTGAGGCAATAGCTGTACAGAGTATTTTGGGGTTAAAATTTACTATTACCAGGCAGGGATTAAACAGCGCCCTGCTTTTTATTATACGCCTAGTTACCAGCGTGTCTTTTACTGTGCTTCTAAGTATTACTACAAAACATTTCGAATTGCTTAAAGTACTTAGGATTTTTAAAATTCCGCAGGTATTTGTGATGATCCTAGGGATTTGCTACCGCTATGTTTATCTTTTTATTGAGATAATCCAGAATACTTATCTGGCGATTAAAAGCCGCATCGGTACAGCCGTACATTATAAAAATGGCCAGAACATTGCGGCTTGGAATATCGCTTCCCTTTGGAGACGTTCGGTTCATCTTAGCGAGGAAGTGTATAAAGCCATGGTTTCTCGGGGTTATCATGGAGAAGCGTTAAGCTGGGGTGATTTCCAAACCAAGATAAGGGACTGGCTTTGGTTAATCGCGGTAGTTTTATTAACGATAATGAATATTTATTTAATAAGATTGCGTTATGAATGATATAACCTTTGCATTAGATAATGTTTACTTTTCTTATCTTGGGAAGTTTCCGGCTTTGTGCGGCGTCAGCATTAAGATTAACAAGGGGCAGAAAATAAGTATTGTCGGTGCTAATGGTTGTGGCAAGTCAACTTTTTTGCAGCTGCTTGATGGGCTTATCTTTGCAGAGAAGGGAAAGGTTAGCTTTTACGGAAATGAATTAAACGAGAAGGTTTTTAGCGAAGATAAATTTGCTCTTAACTTCAGGCGTAAAGTGGGGTTTGTTTTTCAGAACTCCGATATGCAGTTATTTTGCCCGACAGTAGAAGAGGATATTGTTTTTGGCCCGTTACAGCTTGGTTTTACTAAAAACCAAATTCAAGAGCGTCTTAAGAAGCTGGTAATTACTTTAGGTATTCAGGAACTACTTAAGCGCAGCCCGCATCAATTAAGCGTCGGAGAAAAACGCAAGGTAGCCATTGCCTCTATTTTGATTATCGATCCGGAAATCCTTATTTTAGACGAGCCTACTGCCGGCTTAGATCCGCAGACTACTAGACACATAATTGATCTTTTGATTGATGCCAGCGCTAATGGTAAAACAATTATAACTGCCACCCATGATTTGCACATTGTTGAAGAGATATCGGATTTGGTATATGTTTTCGGCCGCCAAAAGAAAATAGTCAAGTTCGGTACGCCGGGCACTATTTTAAATGATCTGGTGTTGCTTGAATCAAATAACCTCGTGCATGTTCACAGCCATAGGCACAAGGATAAAATGCATGTTCATTATCACGTGCATTTAGACCATCACGCAGAGGGCAGTTAAATGAAAAAGGTTTTTTGCATACGACTTAAAGGCAGGCAAAAGTTTCTACGCTTATTTGGCAGATCAAGCAAGACTTACGGTTTAGCTTCAGGTTGTCTGATCTTAAAGCCCAAAGAATCCATAGGCTTGCATAATACCAAGAATAAGGAAGAAGCTTTGATAATTCTAGAGGGTCAGGCTGAGGTTTCTTATAGCAAGAATTCAAAGATCAGGATAAAAGGCATCTCTTTTGTTTATATTCCTCCTAAGACAGATCATAATATCAAAAACATAGGCAAGGGTATTTTAAAGTATATCTACATAACTGCCTGCATTTAAAATGGCAGTATTTGATTTACTAAATGTTTATTTTCTGCTTGACAAAATCTCCCTAACATGTTAAATTTAATGCTAATACGTAAGGTGTGCTTTAGTGCGAGCTAAAAAGTTAACCTCTTAGGAGCTTAGTCTTAATTATCGGATACAAAATAAGAGTTCTTTTTTGGCGGGCACAAAAAGTCAATTTAACCTTAGGAAGGAGGTTATTTTTAATGAGGAGAAAAGGTTTTACTTTAGTCGAAATCATGATCGTAGTAGCAATCATTGCGTTATTAGCTGCTATTGCGGTGCCTAACTTACTCACTGCAAGAAGGACAGCTAATGAAGCAGCAGCTAAAGCGACTGTGCGGAGCTTATCTACTGCAGCCGAAACCTATTCAACTAGCCATAGCGGTACTTATCCTGCTTCAGTAGCAGAATTAACAGGTTTCATTGCTTCAGGCGGAAACTATTGCGCTGACGCAGCGGGTGGGACTACTGCTGTTCAGGGTTATAACTATGCTTGCACAATGACCGCAGGCGGTTATACCTTTGTAGCTACTCCTGTTACTGTTGGGACAACCGGAAGCGTAACTTATACAGCATCAACAGGCGGAGTGCTCACCCCATTATAAAGAAGTTTGTTATTCCAAGAAAAAGGGAGAGAAGCGATTCTCTCCCTTTTTTTATAGAGTCTTGAACAAATCTAACCAGCGTCAAAGCTTCCGCTAGATTATGAATAATTCGCATTATGAATTTTCAATATAAATCGAGAATATTTATTCTGGTTTTTTTATTAATCTGCGTAGTTTGTTTTCTGGCATATTTTAATTCACTTTTTAATCCTTTTATCTGGGATGACGATGCTTTGGTGGTAAAAAACATTCTAATTCGCAACCCCCAGAACCTCCTATTAAGTTTTAATAATGATTTGTATTTTGGAGTAAAGAGTGGTTCTAATTTCTATCGCCCTCTTCAGACCATATCTTATATGCTTGATTACCATTTCTGGCAGCTTGATCCATTTGGATATCATTTAACCAACATATTTTTGCAGGCAGGCGTTTCATTTTTAATACTTATCCTCCTAGTTAATTTATCAATAAGTTTCCCTCTTGCTTTATCCAGCGCCCTTTTTTTTGCTTCAAGCCCGGTACAAACCGAAGCGGTTACGTATATTTCCGGAAGGGCAGAGATGCTTATGGGGATCTTTGCGATCAGTTCGCTGATATTCTTTATTTTGAGCCGGAAGAAAACGTTAAAATACCCGGTTTTATTTTCTGTCCTATCGGTGATAAGTTTTATTTTGTCTCTACTCTCTAAGGAGGCAGCAATAGTCTTTCCTTCTATCATTTGCGGGTATATTTTCTACCTTTTACATGATAGGTTAAAGGAGAAATATTATTTTCTCAAAAACATTATTCCGTTTGCCATTATAACGATTATTTATCTGTTTTTAAGGTTATCTTTATTTAATTTTAACACCATTAGGCCGCCTTCTTTAACCAATATACCTTGGTTTATCCGCTTATGCGTGTTGCCAAAAATAGTTTTTACTTATTTAAAACTGCTTATTTTGCCGGTTGGATTACATATGTCCCGCCAGCTAGCTCGTCCAACGAGTATTTTTGGTATTTTAGCGGCTGTTTTTTCCCTGGGCGCAATTATTCTTATCTGTTTGCGTTATCTAAGATATCCGCCGAGAAATAAAGTTGCTTCTTTTATGCTGTTTTGGTCGGTTATTTTTTTTATTCCACAATCCGGGATATTCCCTATTAATGCCTTTATTGCCGAACATTTCATCTATTTATCTTCAGTTGGTTTTTATTTACTTCTGGCTTATGGATTGCATAAGTTTTTAAGGCCGAAATTATTTTATCTTGTAGTCGGCCTATTTTGTGCGTTCAATATCCTCTTGACTTGCGGCCGTAATTTTGAATGGAGAAATCCGCTGGTCTTTTATAAAAATATAATCAAATATTCGCCTGACAGTTTTCAGGCGCATAACAATCTAGGCTTGCAGTATGAGTATCTCGGCCGTTTAAATGAAGCAGAGTTTCATTATAAGAGGGCACTTGAAATTAAGCCGGATCTGATTGAGGCAAGATTCAACCTGGCCAATCTTTATTTTAGATTAAAACGTTTCAAAGAGGCAGAGGATGAATACCGGCAGCTGGAAAAGAGTCCCCTTGGCACAAAGGCAGGGGAAGTAGATAATAATCTGGGCAATATCTATGAAGTCACAGGAGATTATCAAAGAGCAATCATAAAGTATAATCAGGCGTTAAAATGCGACGCCGGTCTTAAGTTTACGCATTTTAATCTGGCGCGAATTTATTATTCCCGAAGGGATATTAAATCAGCAGCTTCTTGCATATTGGAATCTTTAGGGGATTTGGATAAAACAGACCAGTCAAAGCGTAAAACTATCGCAGATTTTCTTAAAAACACCTGTTCCGTTAATAATGCTGCGGCATTTTATAATGATTTAGGGATTAATCTTGCCAAAAATAATTACTGGCAGCTGGCAATTAGCGCTTTTAACTGTGCCCTAGAGTTAGACCCGGGTTCTTCTGACTACCATTATAATTTAGGTTTTGCTTACTTTAGCCTAGGGGAGAAATTAAAGGCAAAAGATGCCCTAAAACAAGCCTTAATGATTAACTCTAATCATATCAGGGCCAAGAGGTTAATAACTAGAATCAATTATAAAAATTAATTGCTAAATAGCGACTTTATGTTATGATTAATATAATGTGTAAATGCAGGCATGGTTTTACGCTTGTAGAGATAATGTTGGTTATGGCCATTGTTGCCTTACTTGTTTCTATGGCTATTGTTGAAGGGGTACAGTTTAGGAAACAGGCCAACGAATCTAATTGTGCAGCTAATTTAAAAGCCATTGCTGCAGGTTTTGAAATCTACTCGGCTCGGCACTCTGGTTCCTATGCGCCAGAGGAGGAGACGAACCTGCAGTTTCTTATTGACGATGGTTGTCTTTTTCAAGATTTAATTAGTATGAATCAAATCGGCAATTTCCGTTATATCATTAGTTCAGCAAATCCGGCAGGCTATGATATAAGGGCTTTGGCGGTTAACCCGGCATTGGCAGATCATAATTATCAGATTGTTACCGGCGGGATATTAAAGCGTAGCGATACCTCAGTATCCAGCGATTTAGATTTTAAAAATTATTAGGCATGCTTAACAAAAAAGCCAGAAGTTTTGTTACTATTATGATTATTGTTGCTTTGACCGTTTTATTGTTGCGTCTGTCGGTAGACAAGATAATTAAATATAGCATTGGACAGAACCAGTTGTTAGCCCAGGTTAACCTTAAGCTTCTTTCCACTGCCTTAGAAAATTACGCCAAAGATAATAAAGGCGCTTATCCTACAAGCATAGATTTACTTGCCAAAAATAAACCTCCATACTTAGAAAAAAATTATCTTGCCGCTTCTAGCATTGGCGGTTATGAATATGATTGCCAGCGGCTTAATTCTACTGGCTATAATTGTTCGGCCTCGCCAGTAAATTGTAAGCTTACTGGTAAGACAATCTATTCGGTATCTACAGGCGGTTTAATTATTGCGGAGAGTTGTAATAATAAATAAGAATTGTACAGAATAATTGCTGACTTGGGGCTTGCTTCTTGGAAATAACAGATAGTTTCCTAGAAATCAGACTAATAATATGGTTAACATATTCTCCAAAGTTAAATTACCGAAAATCAAAGACAAATTTGGTATAGGTTTAGATATCGGTACGCAGTCGATTAAGTGCGTAAAGTTAAAAATTAACGCCGGCCAACCAGAATTAATTGCTATAGATTTAGAAGAGGGCCAGCTTGACCCTACGGAAATACTCAAGAAAATTAAGCATACGCAAGATATTGATTTGGTAAATATTTCTTTTTCTGGATCAGCCACAGTTATCCGTTACGTAAGCTTCCTAAAAATGAATAAAAATGAACTTAGTCGGGCACTTAGATTTGAAGCACAGAGGCACATCCCATTTTCATTAAATGAAGTTAGTTTAGATGCCGAGATTTTAAGAGACGATTTGGCCGACAATAAGATGCTTGTATTGATTGCCGCGGTGAAGAAAGAAGTTCTTCAGCAAAGGCTTAAAGTTCTGGAGAATTCCGGCTTAAGACCAAACCTTGTCGATATTGATTCGCTGGCTTTAATTAATGCATTTAATTTTAATTACCCAAAAACAGGAGTTCCTGAGGATAAGTCAATCTGTCTTTTAAATATCGGCTCGACCATAAGCAATGTCAATATTATTAATAATGGTATCCCGTGTTTGAGCCGAGACATTCATTCCGGCGGGGCAAATTTCACCAAGAAATTAATGGATATTTTTGGTATTGATTTTAAAGAGGCTGAGAAATTGAAGATTAATCCTAATGAGGATAATTCCAACAAAGTTAAGGCGGCAGTTGAAAGCGTGCTTACAAACTTAGCCGTTGAGATACGTACTTCGTTTGATTACTATGAGAGCCAAAATACCTCAAGCGTGGTTAAGATATTTTTAAGCGGCGGGGCAGCAAAAATCTCAAGGCTAGCTGAAATGCTGACCGGATTTTTAGGTATTCCCGTAGAGTCCTGGGATCCCTTAAAGAGCATAAAAATCTCTGATAAAATAGATAGAGAAAAATTAAACCCGCTGGCTGGACAGTTTAATGTTGCCATAGGGTTAGCTTTACGCCAAATATGATCGAGATAAATTTATTACCGGAAGAATTAAGGATTAAGGTTAAAATCAGGAGTCCTGAGCGGGTAGCTGAAAAAGTCAATAGAGGTTCTAAACAGGACCAGCTCTTTATTTACGCCATTCCCGTACTCGTAGGGTTATTGGTTTTGGTGCACCTTTATTTTACTGCGGTAATTATGGTTAAGGACGCCAAACTTGTATCATTAAACCGGAAATGGGTCCAGTTAGAACCGCAGAAAAAAAGCCTCGATGAATTTAATAAAGAAGTCTCTGTTATTTCTCAGGATGCCGGCATTACTCAAATATTGACTAGCCGAAGAGTTCTCTGGTCGCAGAAATTGAATGAATTAAGCCTAAATCTGCCTAGTGGGGTATGGTTTAATGAGATCTCAATTAACGATAAAACTATGACTATACAAGGTTCAGTCATTTCTCTCGAAAAAGAGGAAGTCAGCCTGATTAATAAGTTGCTCGTTAATTTAAAAGCTGATGCCGAATTTTCCAAGAATTTTTCTGGTTTTGAATTAAGCAGCGTGCAAAAAAGAAGCATCGAGACTTATGATGTAGCAGATTTTATTTTAGTGGGGGTCTTAAAGAGTAAATGAATTTTGCTAATATACAGCTGGATAATCAGAAAAAAATATTAATCGTGATATTTTTTATTTTGATCGCCTATGTTGACCTGAATTTCGTCTTAAAAGCGCAACTGGCGGGATTAAAAAGCCTAGAACCAAAGATAACCCGTATAGAGAAAGACCTTGCCAACTTAAATCGGGACCTAGAGAACATGCGCACTTTTAAAAGCAAACAAGGTGCTACCTCGCAAAAAACGAAGATTAAATCTTTCAAGATTCTTTCTGAAAGCCAAATCTCCGGGCTTCTAAAGGATATCTCAAGCCAGGCAAATAAGTTGGATGTCAAGATTTTGCAAATATTGGCCAGTCGCGAAGTAAAAAATACAAAACCAAACACAGGTATGCCAGACAAATTTATCCCCTACTTGATTAATCTGGATTTGATATGTGATTATCATAACCTAGGTAAGTTTATTAATGCCTTGGAGAATTCCCAAGTTTTTATGGAAGTGCAAGAATTAAAAATTTCAACCCAACTACAGGATTACATAAAACAAAAGATCAACTTAGCGATAAGAACTTATGTTGCTAAATAAAAAACTTTTAATTTCTCTGTTTATATTGATAATTACTTCTTCTGCTTTTTGTGAAAGTGAATTTGTTTACGATGCAAAGGGCAGGCGCAATCCGTTTATTCCGCTAGTTACTCCGGAAGGTAGATTGCTTAAGCTGGATAAACAAGATCAGAATTCTTCCGGAGGCCTATCGATAGAAGGGATTATCTATGATAAGTTTGGGCGCTGTTTTGCTATTGTTAATTCTACAGTAGTAGGGATTGGAGATTCTGTTGGAGATTACCAGGTTTTAAAAATCCTTGAAGATAAAGTAATTTTTATTAAAGACGGAGAGCCTTTGGAGGTAGAGTTAACTAAGAAGGGAGTAGAATGAAAAGACTATTAATCATATTTGTTTTTACTTTTTCTGCTTTGGCTTTTGCAGGCCAAGATACCTTAAATTCGCAAAGTCAAAATGCTGTTTCTGCCGGACGTTCACTAGAATTGACAAGCGTTGCTTCTAACCCCCAAGATTATGCCCCGGCAGAAGCTAAGTTGTCTAGCCCTGGTAATGTAACTTTTGATTTTAAAGAAGCCGATATTAATAATGTCCTTAAAATTATCTCCTATAAGTCAGGAGTAAATATTGTGACTACGCCGGATGTTATCGGCAATGTCTCGGTTCGCCTTACAGATGTTCCATGGGATGTGGCTTTAGACATAATTCTAAAGACATAAGGTTTCGGATATCAGAGGCAAGGCAATGTAATCTTGGTTACCAAGATTGAAAATGTTGCTAAGATCGCGGCCGATGAACCTCTGCAGACAGAGATTATAACTTTGAAGTTTTTGGATGCTCAGGATGCCCAGAAGATTATTATTCCCCTGCTGTCTCCCCGTGGAAGGATATCAGTCTTATATACCCGCGGTCAAAAAGGTTGGCAGTTTGGGACATTTCAGATCGGTAAAGGTACCGGTTCCAGTTCTGCTTTAGTGAAGGAATCAGCGGGAGTAACTAAGCCTGAGACAGTTTCTTATGAAAAAAGCTCTACTGGTGAGACAGTAATGAAAAAGGCAGAATTTGACCCGGCTGTAAAATCCAAAATTCTCATAATTACCGATACGGCTAGTACTCTTGATAGAATACGTAATATTATCCTACCAAAAATTGACGTACAGCCAAAACAAGTGCTTATTGAAACTAAGATTATTGAGGTTAATCGTGATAAATTAAGGGATCTAGGGGTTGATTGGGGTTTAGGCGCAGCCAACTCTGCACGAACGACTACGATTACTACGCAGAAAGTTAGCAGCGGTGAATATTTAGGCGGTCATGCCGGCACTATTAGTACCACCACTAATCAGTTAGTTCCATCTATGTTTGATCCGGCTACCAGCACAATCTTAGGATATGAACCATATAATGCCGGGGCAGAATTTGTGTTTCAGAAACTGACCGGTACAAAGTTTGAGGCAGTTATTCATGCTTTGGAAGATGATGCCAACACTAATACGCTATCCGCACCAAGTATCCTTACCCTAGATAACCAAGAGGCGTCCATGTTGGTGGGCTATCATACTCCGATTCTTGCCTCTACGGTTACAGCAGGTTCAGACACGGTTGGGCCAACGGTTACTCAGACATTGGATTATTATCAAGAGATTGGTATCCGTTTGAATGTTGTACCGCAGATCAGTGAAGAAGGTTATATCAATATGATTATTCATCCTAGCATTACCTCATCTACTTCGTCGGTTTCAGCTACTTCTACCGCCGGGAGCGAAAGTACCGTAACAAACTATCCGATTATTGATGTACGCGAAGCACAAACTCAAGTTCTACTTAAGGATGGAGAGACCGTGGTAATCGGCGGCCTACTCAAAGACGTCAAAGGGAAAGAGTTTATCGGGATACCTTTTTTAAAAGACCTTCCCTGGGGTTTAGGAAAATTGTTTGGTCGAGAGATTACCCATACGACTAAGATTGATCTCTTAATTTTTATCAAAGCAAAAATAATTAAAGAAGGTGATCTTACCCCTGAAGAGTTGGCTAGACTTGAGAAGAGGCTGGGACAGACGCAAACCATCGAATTCAGAAAAGAGTCGGCAAATCGAAAGAAAAATAAATAAGCATTATATGTTATGTATAAAGTAAACTTTAATTTTTCTAAGAAAGGCTTAATGCGTTACATTTCACATTTAGATCTTATGCGTCTCTTTATGCGTGCTATGCGCCGGGCAGGCCTACCTTTAAAGATGACAGAAGGTTTTAGCCCGCATCCTAAATTGAGCTTAAAAAGAGCTTTAAAATTAGGATTGGAAAGCGATAAGGAAGAGGCGACGATAGTTTTAAGATTTCCGGTTGAGCCGGATGATTTTAAAAATAGGCTACAAAGACAATTACCAGAAGGGATAAAGATTCAAGATGTCCAAGGAAATTTTAATTAACGCTGATTCTCAAGAAAAACGGGTCGCCATCGTTGGCGATGGTCAACTCTTAGAGTTTCATATTGAACGGTCACAGGATCGTACCATAGTCGGTAATATCTATAAAGGAAGAATTGAGGCCGTGATGCCAGCCATTGGGGCTGCCTTTGTCGATATTGGTTTAAGTAAGAATGGTTTCCTGTATTTATCAGAGATCGAATCTGCCTATGAGTCTGTGGAGGCACCGCAGCAGGTCCCGATTAAAGAGGTAAAAAAAGGACAGGAAATCTTAGTCCAGGTTGTAAAGGAGTCTTTCGGCACAAAAGGCCCGCGACTTTCTACTCAGATTGGTTTAGCCGGCAGGTATTTAGTAATTATGCCACAAGATAAACAGAGCGGTATCTCCCGGCGTATTGAAGATGAGGCAGAGAGGAGGCGGCTGCGTGAAATATTCAAGGAGCTTAAATTTCCTGACCAGGTAGGTTTTATCGTGCGTACTGCTGCCAGCGGAAAGAGCAGCCAAGAGCTAACCCGCGATGCCCAGTTTCTTTATAAACTGTGGAAGCGCCTAGAAAAGATTGCACAGAATAAAAAAGCTCCGGCTTTAGTTTATGAAGAGTATGATTTAACTTTACGGGCTATCCGGGATTCTTTCACCGAAGATGTTAGCCGGCTCATTGTTGATTCTAAGCCTGAATTTTACCGTATTCAACATTTCATGCACACC
>Ga0233423_10001191_pt1 | contig 13147 bp, 10 predicted proteins | sample Watercolumn_Mata_FD_180713 | JGI IMG/M metagenome (GOLD analysis project Ga0233423, IMG submission 180713) | Freshwater microbial communities from Lake Matano, South Sulawesi, Indonesia - Watercolumn_Matano_2014_112_MG | ecosystem: Environmental > Aquatic > Freshwater > Lake | place: Indonesia... | reverse complement strand
CTTCTCCGGGACGGGAACCTGAACCGTGCCCACGCCGTGGCACTTCGTACAAGCGGCGGCGTAGGTCGAGGAGAAGAAGTGGCGGGGCTTAGCTATCGGAGCCTTGGCGTGGCAGCTAGGGCAGACCCACTCCTCGTTCCGCTCCATCTTACCACCGCAGCTCAGGCAGACTCTTTCGCCAACCGAAGCCAACAGGGCTGCCAAGTGATGCGAGAGCTCGGAGACCGTCCCGACCGTTGAGCGCCGCCCGTAAGGTCCGCTGCTTGACGAGACGAAAACTGAGACGCCGAGTCCAGCAACCGAATCGACTAGAGCTTCGGGTCCCTCATGTGTTCCTTGCCTCTCATACATCGAAAGGGTCTCGAGGAACCTCCGCTTCGCCTCAGCCTCGAGAACGTCACGTATCAGGCTGGACTTGCCCGAGCCCGAGACGCCCGTGACAACCGTGAACGCGCCCTTAGGGAAGTCGACGTCCACGCCCCTCAGGTTGTTCGCCCTAGCATTCCTGATGGAAATATATTTGGATGCTGTGGGCGTGGTTCTATGTTCGCCCGCGTGGGGGATGACGGACGTTTCCTGCTTAAGGAACTGCCCAGTAACGGAATCTTGGACGTGCGGTAGCCCGTACGGCGGTCCCGCATAAATGACCTGCCCCCCCTTCGGTCCGGCTCCGGGGCCCAAGTCGACAATCCAGTCCGCGGCTCGGATGACGTCGGTGTTGTGCTCGACGACCACGATTGTCGCCCCAACCCGTACGAGGCGGTCGAGAACCCTCAGCAAGCCCGAAAGGTCTTTAGGATGAAGTCCGGTCGAAGGCTCGTCGAGGACGAGGACGCGGTCCGAGAGCTTGCCCCTGCCCAGAAACTTCGCCAGCTTGACGCGCTGCGCTTCCCCGCCAGAAAGCGTCGGCGAAGGCTGCCCAAGCCTCAGGTATCCCAGCCCAACGGTCTCCAAGGCGTCGAGGATTCGGACGGAAGCCCTGTGAACGGCGATTGAGAGCCTTCGGTCCTTCCTCAGCAGAGAACTGACCTGGGAAATTGACAGCCTGTAAAAATCGGCAATTGACAGCTCGGCGTTTTCGAACTTGACTCGGGCTGACAGCACCTTGTCCGAGAACCGCTGCCCCTCGCACTCTGAGCACGGAATCCACGTTGACGGCAGAAACCTCATCCTGACCTCGACGGCTCCGATGCCCTTGCACCTTCGGCACGCCCCCTCAGGACGGTTGAACGAGAAGTGAGAAGCCGAAAGCCCCGTCGCGTTGTAGAAAAGGTCTCTGATTATGTCGGAAAGCTTAGTGTACGTGGCGGGATTGGAACGCGGGTTCTTCCCGATGGGGCTCTGGTCAACAAGCACAGGCTTCAATTTTGGACCGTCGACTGACGCACAACCCACGGGCTTCTGTTTTGAAAGTGATGGGAACAGGACCTCCTCGACGAACGTGCTTTTGCCCGAGCCGGAAACTCCAGTAATCACCGTCAGCCGACCCACAGGAATCTGCACGTCGACGTTCCTGAGGTTGTGCTCGCTCGCGCCGCGGACGACGATGAACGTTTCGGGTTCCGTCCGCGCTCTGGGCACGGGCACGCTGTCCCTGAAGCTGAAGTACCTTCCCGTCGCCGTGTCTGCCTTCCACAGCTCCGAGGGGGGTCCTGTGAAGACGATTTGTCCGCCTTCGCTCCCAGCGCCTGGACCGATGTCGACGGCTGAGTCGGCGGCTGCGGCTGCGACCCTGTCGTGCTCAACGTAAACCACAGGTCCCTTGAGCTTCCTGAATGCTGGAAGCAGCCTGACAACGTCCGCTGGGTGCTGACCGATGGTAGGCTCGTCGAGGACGTGGACGACGTCCTCCAGCTGGCTGGTCAACGAGACCGCAAGCCGCACCCTTTGGGATTCACCTCGAGACAACGTTGGAGACGACCTGTCGAGCTGGACGTAGCCCAACCCCACAGTAAACAACGCGTCGAGCCTGCGCGTAATCTCGGAAAGCAACCTGGAAGCTGAAGAAGACATCCTCGAACGGGAAAAAAGGCTGTGCGCCTCATCAACCGATAGGGCTAGGAGCTCAGGAAGCCGCAGCCCTTCCCATCGGACGGAGGCAGCCCTCGGATGCAACCCGGTTTGACCGCATTCGCCGCAACCTTCTCCTTTGCAGTGAGGGCAAGGCGTGTGGAAGTATACGGGCTCGAGGACGGTGAACCATTCCCCGCACTCGTGGCAGGACAGGACCCTCGAAAGCGCGACGTTTACGGTGGCTGTTTGAGCTCTCACGGCGGTCGCTCCGAATGCTGCGACGTTCTGGACGATTTGCCGAACGGTCTGCGCGGAGGTTTCAGCGTCAACCTCTCCAGTCTTCACTTCGATGTTGTGAGGTTCCTTCGGGTCAAGCGGCTGGTTCCGCCACCCTCCACCGTCAACAAGCAGCACGTCATTCCCGAACTGGTCAGCGAGTAGCCCAAGCAGTGTGCGGTGGCTCCCCTTCACACCGTGGACTAAGGGCGCGAAGACCGTGACGTGTTCCTGTTTTGCCATGGACAACAGCCGCTCAACCGTCTCGTCCTCAGACAAGACAAGAATTTCGGCGCCGCAACGCGGGCAGTACTGCGTCCCGAACCTCGTGTAGAGGAGCCTAAAGAACGGGTGCAGTCCTGAGGCGGTAGACAACGTCGAGAACGGGTTTCGGTTGAGAAGATTCTGCCCCACCGCGACCGCTGGTCCCACGCCCGTGACGGATTGGACGTTGGCTGGCGACAGCTTCGAGGCGAACGTGCCCTTGGAGAAGACTTCGAGGAACCTGCGCCTGGACTCGTGGTACAGGGTGTCGAACACGAGGGACGTTTTACCCGAGCCCGACACGCCCGTCACGACGGTCAGCCCGTCGCCGATGTCCACGTCTACATCATTCAGGTTGTGCTCGCTCGCGCCACGAATCTTTATCTCCAAAGTCCTGTCTCAGCCAGCTTTACGCTCGTTAATGTGCCTTTCTACGATGGATTTGGATATATCGGTATCGTCAAGACCTTATTTTGCTATGTTCGTAGATGTTATGTCCTAGCAACATAGTATTTAATTCTTCTGGACGACGGAAAATATCGTATAAGAAATTCCAAAAAATTTGAAGGGGAAAAGAAAAAGGATAGTATTCGGCTAGAGGTCCATGACAAAAAGCAGGCACTCGACGAGTTCCTTGTACCTGTTCCTTATCGTGACTTCCGTGACCTTGGCGATTTCGGCGATTTCCCTTTGCGTCCTCCTCTCTCCGACTAGAACTGAGGCGATGTAGCTGGCGGCTGCGGCTATGCCTGTGGGTCCGCGTCCTGAGGTCAACTTAAGAGCGCCTGCGGTCACGAGGATTTTGTTCGCTATTTCCTCGACTTTTCCCTGCATCGTCAGCTGGTTCGAGAACTTCGAGACGTACTGGTTCGCCCGCACGGGCGGGATGAAGTACTCGAGCTCCTTGACGAGGAAGCGGTAGCTCCGCCCAACCTCCCGTTTGCTGACGTTCGACGCCTTGGAAATTTCCTCAAGGGTCCTCGCGAGCCCACACTGCCTGCAAGCGATGTACACGGAGGCCGCGCTGATTCCCTGGATTGAGCGTCCGCGGATGAGCCTCTCCTTGACGGCTTTCCTGTAGATGACGGACGCCGTCTCGAAGATGCTCTTGGGCAGCGACAGGTTGTTGGCAATCTTCGTAATCTATGAAAGGGCGAAGGCGAGGTTCCGCTCCATCGCGTCGGAGACCCTGATGCGCCTCTGCCACTTCCTCAAACGGTAAATCTGAGCCTTCTGGCCCGCCGAGAACTTTTTGCCGTAGATGTCTCGGTCGTGCCAGTCAATCATCGTCGAGAGCCCTTTGTCGTGTATCGTGAAGGTTACCGGAGCACCGGTCCTGGCTCTCTTTTCTCTTTGTTCAGTGTCGAAAGCCCTCCACTCGGGTCCCTGGTCAGTCAGTTTCATGTCAAGCACGAAGCCGCAGTCCATGCAAACAACCTCGGCTGACTCGTAGTCCCTCATCAGCCTCGACCCACCGCACTCAGAGCACCGCTGGATGTCCCTGAGTCCGGGTGTGGTAACCATGTCCTTTTTTGTACTCACCTTTTTTTGCTCCATCTCTTCTTGTTCTGTGAATTGGGAACGTAGAGGAAGCCTCCGACGACGCTTTTTGGGTCATCGACGCTGAGGCTGACTTCTACATATGGGGAGATGGTGGGTCCAATAATGTCGAAAACTTTACCTACTTGTTTATTTTTTTCGTCAAAAGCTGCTTCGCCGATTCTCGGAGTCGTCTCAGCCTTCACAACGGCTTTTCCGCCCGGACTGATGTGGACGACTTGTCCGATTCTCCTCAAACCGTCAGCTCCTCAAAAACAAGATACAGAAAAACGCAAACATCGTTATATAAAGCTTTCCTATCTGAAATTCAGACCGAGAGTCTCGAAATTTCTTTGGCAACTTCCATAACAAGTTGATTTTTCGGTTTCGTTTTTTTAACGAGCACGAATCCGATTTTCCTCCAATGAAAACGGGGGTGAGAAGCATCCGAAACAACCTCATACGAGAGTCCCAAGTTTCCGACGGCCTTTCCAACCGCATCCAACGTCGGGGACGGCTTCGAGAGCCTCTTGGGGACCCTTCTCCCCTCAGCCCTCGTCCTCGTGGAATCGAAATAAACGGGCCACAAGACAGTTCTGTCCCGTTTCTGCACAGCCTCAATCTCCCAAAAAGAGGAATTTATTGCGATTCGCAGGATTTCTGTCTTGTCTACGTTGTTTCAGAAACTACGACTGCGTTGAGGACCCCGGACTGTCCTGGTCTGGAGGTCACGCGGACTGTCCCCAGAGACGTTTCGAGGATTGTGCCCTTCGTGATTACGCCTCTCCGGTCGTAGTCCACGTTGGACGGGTTCTTCAGGACTCTGAGGATTTCGGTCTTCTTCGTCTCCCCCGTTGAAAGGTCAGAAACATTGACGAACTTCGTGCTCACGAGCCGAACCTTCGTGGTGGCTCCCCTCCTCCGGTCAGTTTTGGTCTTGTGTTCGCCGACGACCGTCTCCGCTGGGAAGTATCCCCTTTCGAACCTGCGCTTGGTCCGGTACGCCCTCTTCTTTCCGCCGCTGCTCTTCTTCTTGTGCAATTTGCCGTGCCATGAGGACATGCTTAATTCTCCTTGGGTTGGAAAAGAGGAAAGGTTCAGGTTAATATAAATCTAGCGGATTACGGTTGCTCTTCTTCCGCTTCAGGCTCCTCACCGAATTCTGAGGATGGCGCGTCCGCCACGTCGGAGAACGTCCTTTTCAGCTGCCTCTTCATGATTCCTGGGTTGTGGCTAAGACCGAAATAATCCGCGAAAAACTCCGTAGCCCGAAGAATCTTGTTCCGCCCGCTTCTCTCGCGGTCCACAAGCCCGCTGTCGACGAGCTGCCGCACGTGACCGTACGCGTGGGCTCCCCGCGCGTCCACAACCTGCTTCTGCGTGACGGGCTGCCTATAGGCGATGTAAGCTAAAGTCCTTAAGGGACCATCGGTGAGTAGGGGTCTCACAGCGAGTTTCTTGACCCTCGGCGAGTATTCCGCCTTCAGCTGGAGGACGAACCTCTGGTCCTCGAGCTCCAAGACCTCAAGCGGCGTTTCCATGTTCTTGTATTTCTCCATCAGCATTTTGGCTAGCTGCTGGACCCTGTTTTTGGACCTGGTCTTGATTATGTAGCCCAGCGTGTTGATGTCTAGGGGGCGGCCTGCAACGTAGAGGGCTGCCTCAATCATTGCCAAATCCTTTTTCTGCGTTGCCTCTTCGGTTTCTTCAGCGGGTTCGGTTTCTTCGGTCAACTTCTGCGCCTCAGCCGTCATTGTTGAACATCATTGATGGTTATGAACACTTCGCTGGAGTCCTCTTCCTGCCACAGCGTCACCCTCTCCTTTTGCGCCAGAAAGAGCAGAATGATGAAGTTGCGAATCTGGTCAAGCCTGTCCAATCCCCATACGAGCTTTGATAGGGTGATGACCTTGCCGTCGTCCACAAGCGACTGCATCTTCCTAAGCAGCTTGTCCATCTGCTCTTCCAGCTCTATCAGGTAGACGCTCAGCGCAGGAATGATTTCGGCTGGGGGCAGAAAACCGGTTCTGACGGGGGTCTTGAGGGTGAAGAGCTTCTCTGCCTTCAGTGCGCTGTCCAGAGCGTCAAGCAGGTTCTGGATGGTCGTCGTCGTGAGCTCGTACCTGAGAGGCAGAATCATCGGTGGCGGGATGAAGTCTGACGGCGGCTCGGGAAGTGGGGGAGGCTGCTCGAGCTTGAGCAGGAGCTCCGACTTGAGCATGTGGACGGTTGCTGACGAGCTGAGCGCCATGCCCGAGGCTCTGAAGTCGACCTCGGTACGTTTCTCCATCTCCTCGAGGAAGGACAGCAGCAGAAACGACAGGTTGATGTCCCACGGGTTCAGCTTCTCCAGCAGCTGCATGTCGAAGAGGATGTTCCACGGCGGACGGAAGTAGAACGGCTTGCTGAGTGCGACTTCGGTCATTGCGCTGCTCCCTTGAAGGTCGTTGAAACCACGTGCGAGATTCCCTCGTGACCGTAGACGCCGTAGATTCTGTCCGCCTTGCTAACCATCTCGGGCTTCAACGTGATTACGACAAACTGGGACTTGGCAGCCTCCTCGGCTAGGAGCTCGCCCAGCTTCTCGACGTGGAAGGCGTCCAGGTGGGCGTCAATCTCGTCCAACAGATAGAAGGACGCCGGCGTGAACTCCTGTAGCGCAAACAGGAAGGCGACGGCTGAAACTGAGCGTTCCCCGCTACTGGCTCCACTCACGAGGATCGGCGGCTTGCCGATGAACTGGAGGATCATGTCTACGCCTCCGGCGAATGGGTTCTCGGGGTTTTCGAGCTTCAGCGCGGCGTTTCCGCCGTCCGTGAGCTTGGTGAAGTACCTGTCGATTTTCTCGTTGATCTTGTTGAAGGCTTCCATGAAGGCGTTGTACTTCTTCCTCTCGATCTCCTCGATGAACTCGACAATCGCCATCCTCTCCTTCTCGAGCTCGTTCATGCGTATGGAGAGCTCCTTGTACTTCGAGATCTGGTCCTCGTACTGAGCCTGCGCGAGCTGGTTGACCGCGCCTATGCGTTCCAGCTCAAGCCTCATCATCTTTAATGACGTTTCAACGTCCTGAACTTCGTCAGCTTCGACAAGCAGGGGCTCATCATATCCTAGAATCTTTAGCTGCTCAAGTTGCCTCCCGAGTTGAAGGCGGAGGGTCTGAAGGTTAAGCCTTAGCTCGTCAAGCAGGCTGTCGGCCTGTTCGTACTCTCCTTCCAAAACTCTGAGCTGGCTGTCTATCTCGTCGATCTGCGAGGTGTACTTCTTCGCTTCGCCCCTGGCGTTCAGTAGTGTGCTGGAGAGCTTTTCCTTGTCTGCCTCGAGCTCCTTGATTCCTGCTTGGACGGTTTCTTTTTCCTTGCCGGATTCGGTTATTTCACGTTCTAGCGTGGTTATCTGGTTCGACGCTTTTTCTCGCTGAGTCTGAACGTTCTCCAGTCCCGTTTTCAGCGTGTTGTTAAGTCTTGACTGTAAAGCTGATAGCTCAGTCTCCACTTTGCTTAGGTTCTGCCTAAGCTCGATGAGCTCGGTTCCGAGGGCTTCTCGTCTCTGTTCTCTCTCCTGCATCACTGTCAAATCGACGTTCTTTCTAAGGTGTTCGCGCTCCTCGCGCAGGCTCCCTTCCTTGACTGCCAGTTCCTCGTTGGCTTCGTCGAAGGACTTGACGTGCGCCCTTTCTTCTTCGAGGTGGCTCTGCAGCCCAGCAACGTTCTTTTCGGCTCGTTCGATGTTGGCTCTCGTGTCGCGTATGCTTTTATGCGTCCTCTCGGTCTCGGCTTCGAGCTTCCCCAGAGCCTCCGAGTAGGAGGTAATCTCTTGCTGGATTTCAGCAGTTTCCCTGTCAAGCTCGCTAATGTCGGTTTCCCTTTTGGTCAGGTTCTCCTTCAGCACGGTCACTGCCTTGTCAAGATTCTTGAGGGCTGACTCACTCGGTACGAAGGAAGAGAAGTCTATGGGCGCCCTGTAAAACCCGCTCTCGACGCCTCCCCCAGCCTCGAAGAGGTCGCCGTTCCTCGTGACCGACCGGAAGCCGACATGCGAGGCGACGAGTGCTGCTTTATCGTCTGTTGCCAGATAAGTGTCGCCGAGGACAAACGTCACCGCGGGACCGAACCTTTCGTCGTATGACACGAAGGACTGGACATTGTCGCTTACGCCCTCGATTTGTGGCAGGCTGACCCTTTTGGCTGGCGACAACCCCTGAATCGGGACGATCTTGATTCTCCCCAGCTTGAGCTGCCGCAGCGTTTCGACGCACGTGAAGGCAGCCTCCAAGTTCTCGACGACAAGCGCGTTCAGCCACCCCGCGGCTGCGGCTTCCACCGCCCGCTCATACCCCTTTTGGACGCTCACGAGGTTTTTGAGGCGACTGTGGATACCGTTGATGGCGCCGACCTTCACAAGTTCCTCCAAATGCTTCAGAGCGTTCTCTTCAGTCGTGAACTTACCCACAAGGTCCTTGCGGGTCTCAAACTCAACAAGAGCTTCCCTGGCCGTGTCAGCGATTTTCGCTGCCTCTTTGATTTCGGTCTCAAGGACCCCTTTTCTTTCAGCCTTTTTCTGCAGAGACTCCTGCAGGGACTTCAGCTGCTCCATCCTTTCCTTGCGTACACCTTCGAGCTCCTTCGACGATTCCACAAGCCTGCTCAACGCGTTGCCAAGGTCGGCACTTCTTTCCTCCAGGTTCTTCAGCCTCTCCGAAAAAACGTCGATTTTCGACTCCGTCTCCGCCCTTCGGCTGCGAAGGCCAATCGCCTCTTGGTGCAGCTGCTCCAGCTGGGCTTCAGCCTCGCGAACCTTCTTCGTTATTTCGTTGGCGCTGGCCCTCGCCTCTAACGTTTCGGCGTTGACCGCGTCGTAGACCGCCTGTTTCTCGCTGATCTCCTTGTTCAGCGAATCTCGGGCGGGCGTGAGCTGCTTGACGCTGTTTCTGGCTTCTTCAATCTCCTTTTTGAGGGCGTCTATCTGCTGCGTGGAGTTGTCTCTGACTTTGATGAGGCTGTCGAGGCTGGATTTGCTGGCTGTCAGCTTCGTCGAGAGCTCGACTAGCCTCGACCGGTACTCGCCTATTTCAATCTGAATCTGGAGAAGCTTCGTCTGGTTCTCCTCAACCGCCTCAAAGCCGAGTCTCCTCCACTCAGCCTCGATATCGTGGCGCCTGGAACGGAGGCTCTCTCTCCGCGTTCTAACCTCGTCAATCTTTTTTTCCAGACCGTTGGTTTGTCCCTCTAGCTCACCAGTCTTTTCCTGGGTGCCCCCGATTTCGTAGGACAGTTTAGCCGCGTCGAGACGTTTTGTCTCTTTCTGGATGAAGCTGTAGCGCAGAAGGTCGTTTCTCTCCCTTTCCAGAGCCTCGATCCTGTTCTGGACTTCGCTCACCTGGCCCATCGCGGTCTTTATCGAGATGTCCGCTGCCTGCAGCTTCTTCTCGGCTTCCTCCTTCTCCGTGTCGTAGGTGGCGATGCCGATCATGTCCTCGATTATTTTCCTGCGCTCCTGAGGCGAAATCTCAGCGAGCCTCGTGAGCGTGCCCTGGAGGACGACGTTGTACCCGTAGGGGCTGATGCCCGCTATCGAAAGTATTTCCATGGCGTATGCCCGAGACACCCTGCGACCGTTGATTCGGAAGACGCTTTGGCCTTCCTCGTCGATTTCCCGCGAAAGCGTGACTGTGGCGGTTTCGGTGGGCAGCCTGCTGTCAGTGTTGTCGAACTGGATGACGACCTTCGCGGCGCCCTTCTTCTTGTTGATGTCTGGGTCTGCGCCTCCGTGGAAGATGAGCTTCGAAAAGTTCTCCGCCCTGAGCCTTCTTGAGCTGAGCTCGCCCAGGCAGAAGAGGACGGCGTCGATGATGTTCGTTTTTCCGCTGCCGTTCGGCCCAGTTATGGCTGTGAAGCCCTTCTCGAACATGAGGGTCGTCTTCCTGCCGAACGTCTTGAAGCCGTTGACCTCGATCCTCTTTATGTAGGGCATCCTTCAAAGCTCCTCTTTCTCAGCCGCGGGTTACCTCATCGTCTTCATCGTTTCTCGTCGTCTCCGCGGACCTTCTCAGCCATGGTCTTCACGAACTGCTTCAGCTTCTGCTCCTCTCCGAACACGAGGACACGTCCGTCCTTTTCGGTTTTCGAATTCAGACCAATTTGCTTGGCGGCGTGTTTAATCTTTTCTGTCGAAATTTTTTCAGTAGCCTCAACCCTCACCCACCTGTCTTCCCGCGGGACACCCACGGGAAAACTTCCTTGGAGCCTCGGTTCCCATTTCGGCGGTTGCACGTAGGCTTTTCCGAGCTTCCTCAGCCACGCGTCCACGTATTCTTTGCCAAATTTTCTGTTCGCGACGGGCACGAGGAGGGTTTCTAGGCTGGTGAGGTACTCCTCGATCCTTTGTAGGTTCTCGCTGCGTGACGGGTCGACCTTGTGCACCTCCATCATGGTCTTGGCGGCACGCAGGTCGCTCATCGACTTAGCCGGGACTGTTTCTCCGGCTTTCCGCAGCTCCGAAATCAGGCTGGACATAAGCTCCCAGACAACCTCATAATCCATTCCTAAGTCACCCTTCTGACGAATGAAGCGAGAACCTGCTGTAACAACCTCTGGAAGACGATATTTCGCCATTAGTTCGCCTTTGCAAGTCCGCTACTCTCTAAAATTCCTCGCGGGTTCGGCTGAGTTTTCGTTACGAGTTACGAAACGGCTGGGAACCCAAATATCTGTTTCTATCACGCGTGTATATACATGGATGACGTGCCATTCGGATGGGCGTCTGCGGAATCGCATATTCTTATAATCGGGACCCGCATATTTGGTGTGAAAAGGAGGAAAACCGCAAGCATGGAGATTAAAGGGACATACTCGATCGAGAAGACGTTCGTCGGAAAAGACAAAATCCCAATGCTTTTATTCTTTCATAAAAAGAAGAAGCCCATTCCGGCGGTGATGTGCATCCACGGCTGGACGGGAAACAAGGAAAGCATGCTGAGGCACTGCGTTCGGGTGGCTGACGCCGGGTTCCTGGCGGTCGCCGTGGACGCGCGGATGCACGGGGAACGCATGGACGTGGCTTTCCACAGCAAGACTTCCGAGAATTTCGCCCGCACTTTCTTTTCTGTGGTTTCTGAGACCGCTGCGGACCTTTCTCGGGTCGTGGATTTTCTCGTGGAGAGGTCTGACGTCGACCCGAATCGGGTAGGGCTCATGGGCATCTCGATGGGAGGGTTCGTGTCGCTAATTTCTACGCAGCTGGAAAAGAGGGTGAAAACCGTTGCTTCCGTCCTTGGAGCGGGCGATTTTTGGGCTTTCGGCGAAAGGGTGAGTTCGCAGAAGGTTTTGCCCTACGACCAGAAATTGGCGGGTCATCTTGACGACGAAACGGCGAAGCTCATCAGGAACTGTGACCCTCTGGGCAATCTGGACAAGTTTCCTCCGACGACGCTTCTGCTGATGGGAGGCTCCACGGACCCTCTTATACCAAAAGAAGGCATAATACAGCTCTACGAAGGATTGAAGCCGTTGTACGCTTCGAACCCTGAAGACCTGAAACTCAGCATGTACGACGTTGGGCACGAGTTCACGCAGGAGATGGAGGCTGAGGTCGTCAAGTGGTTCAAGGAGCACCTTTGACAATCGTATTTAGAGACCAGAAACCACTTTTACCGCGCGAAGCCTAATATTCTCTGTCTGAACATCTTAGTGGTTGGAACGAGACGATGAAGACCAAGGACGGCGGCGCGAACCCGACTCAATCTTTCAGTTACAAACAAGCGATTGTCCTGAGAGCCGATTTGAAAATGAGCTGCGGGAAAGCCGCGGTTCAGGCGTGCCACGGTTCGGTCTCCGCGTGCGAAGAAGCCAAGAAGCAACACCCGCCGTGGTTCCGCGGCTGGATGGCGGAGGGGCAACGGAAGATAACCCTAAGGGCTGAGTCTGAGCCGCAGCTCCTAGAGCTCGAGAAGAAAGCCGCGAAGCTGCGGATACCCACGTTCTTGGTTTCGGACATGGGGCTGACTGAGCTTCCGCCGGGCACGACGACCGCGCTCGGGGTTGGTCCTGCGCCCTCAAGCCTTATCGATAAGGTGACGGGCAACCTTCCACTTTATTGACTTCACGAGAGATTGTTCATGGAGAAAGTTACTGGGCTCGAGGCAGGCTTCGGCATCGAAGCGTACGCTTCGCAAGGCTCAGGGATAGGCGGAAAAATCAGGGCTTCTCACGACGACTTCGTGGTCGAGGAGATGTTGGTCGACGGCTCGAGGGCTTCGGTGAACCCGTCGGACGCGAATGCTCTGAGCTCCGGTTATGGGCGGTACATCATGTGCGTTCTGATCAAGAGGGGCTGGGACACGTTCGCTGCTGTCAGGGCGGTGGCGAAGAGTGTGGGCGTCGAACCCGACAGGGTCAGCATCGCGGGGATAAAGGACGCCCGAGCCGTGACGGCTCAGCACATCAGCGTAGGCGGCGTCTCACTCGACAAGGTTCTGGGAATCCGCCTGGAGGGCGCGACCGTTGTTCCGGCGCGTTTCTCGTCCGACAAGATTTCGTCCAAGGTCCTCTTCGGGAACCAGTTCGACGTAACCGTGAGGTCAATCAGCCACCCCACGGACGTTGCGGTGCAGAGGGTCGAGGAGACGTGGAGCCAGCTCAAGACGCTGGGTGGAGCCCCTAACTTTTTCGGGCACCAAAGGTTCGGCACAATTCGACCATTCACCCACAAGATTGGGCGATGCATAGTGAGGGGCGAGTTCGAGGAGGCAGCTAGAATTTTTCTTTCGGAGCCCAGCGCCAACGAGCATCGCCGTTCCGCCAGAGCCCGCGAAAGGTTGAGGGAAACTTGGGACTTCAGGGACTGCTTGAGGTTCTTCCCTCGGAGGCTGGTGTACGAGAGGCTGATGCTGGTGCACCTTTCGCGGTACCCGAACGACTTTCTGGGAGCCTTCCGAAGGGTCCCGCGCACCCTCCGCGTCTTGTTCGTGCAGGCTTACCAGTCCTACCTCTTCAACAGGTTCCTCAGCGAAAGGATGAAGCGCGGGTTGTCTCTCACCGAAGCCCTTACGGGAGAC
>Ga0233423_10001190_pt1 | contig 13149 bp, 10 predicted proteins | sample Watercolumn_Mata_FD_180713 | JGI IMG/M metagenome (GOLD analysis project Ga0233423, IMG submission 180713) | Freshwater microbial communities from Lake Matano, South Sulawesi, Indonesia - Watercolumn_Matano_2014_112_MG | ecosystem: Environmental > Aquatic > Freshwater > Lake | place: Indonesia... | reverse complement strand
GGCGCGATTGAGCACGATGTTGACTTTGTTCAGATCCAGCCCGATATTCACCATGTGGTCAAATAAGGTGCGCATGTTCTTGAGCGATCCCATCTCCGGCATGGTGATAAGCACTATGTCGTCCGCCTGTTCCAAGATCGGCAGTATGCGCTCGTCCACGAAGGTGAGACAGTCTACTACGAGATAGTCCTCGTGCTGTGCCAGGAACTGCAGGATCCGGCTGACCTGTTCCCGCGTGATCTCGAACGCCTGATCAGGGCGCGGGGGACTGAGCAGCACGCGTACGCCGGAAGAATGACGAATCAGCACTCGGTCCACCAAATCGGGCTCGAGCTCGTCAATGACGCGAGTCAGGTCCGCGATGCTGTGTACGGGGGGGAGGTTGAGGTACGTGCCGACATTGCCGCAGAATAGGTCGGCGTCGAAAAGGGCAACTCGCTTGCCCGTCCGCCGTTGCAGCGCGATAGACAGATTGACCGAGAGGGTCGTTTTGCCCACTCCGCCTTTGTTGCTGCAAACCGCGATGATTCGTGCCTGTGGGCGCGCCTCAAGCGGAGAGGGGAGATGGCATGAGTGGTTGGGCGCGTGCCAGGAGACGCTTGATGCGGTATACCAGTTCTTGGGGATAAAAGGGCTTGGTGAGATAATCGTCTGCCCCGGCTTGGAACCCGGCGACCTTGTCGGCAACTTCGTCCTGCCGGCTCAGCATGAGGATGGGCAGGGTCTGCGTCTTGGGATCCTGACGCAATTGCCGGCAGAGCGTGTATCCATCCATGCCTGGCAACGTCGCCTCAAGAATCAGGAGACTGGGTAGATCGCGCGTGATGGCGTTGTACGCTTCTTCGCTCTTATTGACTTCGCCGACCACATACCCTTCTCTTTCCAGGGTCAAGCGTAAGAGTCTACAGGTTGTCGCGTCGTCGTCCACAATCAGGATACGCGTCCGAGTGTCGTGGCTCATGGCATTGTCTCTTGTGTGCTCTTGTAGCATGACTTGCCGTTAGTTCTATCCGCCCGGCTTTCGAGGAACGTTCCAGAAAGAACTGGCTTGCTGACGTTCTTTCTGGGGCAACGAGTGCATTGCAGCAATCCACTGCCGGTTGACAGCAGCAAACTCTATCCCCGTCCCAAGTGGCGTGCGTGCGGCAATCTGCCACAACGTCACATCAGTCATTACAAGGAACTCATTCTTCTGGTGCTCCAGTGTGTCTATCGGGCGACCCACTGCTGTGTGGTATACATCACCGCTCATGCAAAAGGGAGGCGCGTAAAGCATGACGCGGTGTGGCGTCTTAGGCACTCGATAGGAAGGGATGGCATGCCCGCGCGCCGGCTCTATGCGTAAGACCACCGCAATCACACCAGACTTGTTTATTACGACCTCCTCAAGCGCATAGCTGATGTTCTGGATAGTATCGGATAAATGGACAACCGTTGCTTGAATGAGGTTTAGAAAGCGACGGGTATCGTTGTTCAGAAAATCGGATACTCGCAGCGATGCAGGAATCGTCAGATCGCCGCTCCAACGCATGGTAGCCATGTAGATTTCGACGTTCTTGATCGTCCGCACGGATTCGCTCATTACCGACCTCTGCTCCTGGATCGCGGAACGTCAGCCCAAGAATGTGTATGCCAGCCGGTGCATGGTATCCACAGTCCCGCGCATTGCTATTTTACCACCTGTTGCACAGCTTGTCCGTAAAGGGAGTGTGAAACTTGAGTAAAGATTGCGTGAAGGTCGCTCATTCGTTTGCTTGCTGGGCTGCCAACACTTGCGCCGGTGTTGCCGTGCCCGTCGTGCCGATTTGCCGAATGGTGACCGAGGCAACCAGATTGCCGAATTCTGCCGCCTCGCGCGGACTCGCGCCCGCGCACAACGCCGTGGTGAATCCGGCAATCACGCTATCGCCCGCGCCGACGGTGTCAATCGGTCCGCGCACTAGCGCGGCGGGCACGCGCACACAGGTTGCCGCTTCGAAGACGAGGATGCCTTCGGTGCCGATGGTGATGAGGGCAGGGCGCTGATTGCGTCGCTGCAGTTCTGCCCCACACGCTTCGAGCGAGTCTGCGCTCACGGCGTGCCGCGCTTCGCGCGCGTTCGCTTGCGCGATGACGCTGCGAAATTCCCCGATGCGCTCGCGCGATTCGACGACGAATGGCTGCGGGATAGTCGGCGTAAGTGTGGCGATGGCTTGTCGCACGCGGTCGGTAATGACGCCGCAGTTGCGCTCCTGTACCTGATCCACGCCGATGACGCCATTCACGCGCGGCAGGAGATCGCGCAAGCGTGCAATGCTCTCATCTTCGAGGTGAGTGGGCAGCGGCGTGCGATTCTTGAGGTCGAGCCGACTCAGTTCGCGCATGCCGATCAGCGGCTTGGTGTACGTCGGCGTAAAACGCTCGCGCGTTTCGATCAGCGGCGCGAGAGCAACGCCGGTTGCCTTCAGCCCGCGCTTCAACTCGTACCCTTCGCCATCGTCGCCGATGACGCCGAGCGCGATCACGTTGACGCCGAGGGAGCGCAAATTGGACGTGACAGTGCCTGCCGCGCCAGGCGAGCAGCGCACGCGCACGACTTGATGCGCTTCCAGCCCGGTCTCCAGCGAGGTCTCCGCGAGCGCGGGGTCAATCTCCAGATAGCGGTCGAGAAAATAATCGCCGATGACGAGGAGGGTGAGGGCGGGGAAGTGTGCGAGCAGGGATGCGAGGCGTTGGGTGTCCATGCGTTCGACCGCAGACCGCCGACAGCGGACCGCCGTTTCTTTTTCTACGGTCGGCGGTCGGTCGTCAGCGGTCGTTCATCATTTTTTTGCCGGCTCATTCACCATTCGGTGCAACGCGGGCAGCGTCGCGCGGTGGTGTCCGCGCACGTAAAAACTTTCGCCGCCGTCGGCGACCGTGCGGACAAGAATGGTTTTGTACGGACGAAAATAATACACCGCATTGGTCTTAGGGGCTTCGCGGCGAACGTCCCCACCGAGGTCTTGCAAGTCAAAGACTGCCGTCGTGAACTTGTTGATGTGCTTGCCTTCCTGATGCGCGACGTTGCGCGCCATTGCGAGCGCCTTGAGGTATACTTCGGGTCCCATGACCGCCGTGCCAAAGTTCAAGACGACGCCACCCTGCAATTGCGTGATCGCCTGCGTGAAGATCAGAAAGTCGCGGTACGATGCTTCGCCGAGAAGCGCGCCGTCGCAATTCGGCTGCTCGTGCGTGATGTCGTAGCCGATGCCGATGTGGACGGTCACTGGCACGCGCAAGCGATAACCAGTCGCCAGGATGCTCACGTCGCGGTGTGGGAATGTTTCCGCTTCAATCATCCGCCCGATCGCTTCGCCGTATCCCATTCCATCGCGGACGCCGGCGGTAATAGCATCGTTGATGCGCCCGGTCTCGCGCCACAAGCCGAACTGCCCTTGCTGGATGTAACGCGCTGCGCTTTCCGTCGTCGCGCCGACGAGCGCGAGTTCGAAATCGTGAATCGGTCCTGCGCCATTCATCGCGACGTGCGTGACGATGCCGCGCTCCATCCAATCTATCACATAGCGCGACAGCCCGGTCTTGATGACGTGCGCGCCCATGAGCAGAATCACCGGGCGCTGCTGTGCGCGCGCTGCCGTGATCCGTTCGGCGATGAGTGGCAGTTGCGGATCGTCGAACGGCTCCAGGGGCGCGTCGAGTGGGAGGACCTCGGCGAGCGTCATGTCGTGCTGGCGTTCGGCGAGCGGCAGGATGTGTAAGCGTCTGCGGTCAAACATTGGGTAGGGCATGGAGTTTCACCTGCAATAATTTCCCAGGGATATAACAGAACACTGATGTTTTTGTTTTCTTTCTTTATCCGTGTTCCTTTGCATCTGTGGGAAAATCCTTTGGTTACGGCTATGATTCAGCGAACAGAAAAGTCAGCAGCGCGGCGTGCTCGCGGAAATCGGGGATGATGATGTCCGCACCGGCTTGCAATAGCAACTTGCGCTTGCGCGGGTTGACGCCCGCGCGTGTGTCTTCGTTCGTCGCCACCCCGACGGCGATGCCACCAATCGCTTTTGTGTCCGCGATTTCCGTGCTGCCATCGCCGAATGCGACCAACTCGCCAGCGCGCAAGCCATGTTGCGCGACCAGATTTCCGATGACTACTTTTTTGGAATGATTTTTGTAATCGGCGTGCGCGCCAAAAATGCCGGCGAAGAACGGCGCAAGCCCCAACGCGGTGGCTTCAGCGTGCACGAACTTTTCGTCGGTGCCGGAAGCGATGTAGCACGTGACCCCGCGCGCGCGGAGCGCGCGCAGCAGCGGCAGCGCGCCCGGCACCAGCCACGCCTCGCGCGCGTCTGCGCCGGCTTCGATCGCCGCGACTCGCGCGCGCACGCGCGCAAGCATGCGTTCGGTAAAGCGGTTCAGGTACATCTGTGGCGTATCTGGCTTTCCGCCGCGTTTTTCCACTTCTTCCGCAAGCCGAATCATCTGATAGATCGTCTGTTGTCCGGTTGTCTGATCAATCAAATCGAATGCAAAGGCGCGCCGCGCGGCGGCATTTTCGTGTGTGGGTGTTTGTTGCAGCCGATCGAGCATCAGCGCTGCCATGATTTTTTGCCAACCCTCACGCAGCAGCGAGAGCGTGCCGTCAAAGTCGAAAATCGCGCAGCGAATCTTGCCGCGCGGAATGTCAGAGTGAATGAGTTCCATCGGCAATCACCAGTGTCAGTATACCGTATTCAGTGTCAGACCACAAAATCAAGGCGCGAGGTACGCTGTCGCGTTCCTCGCGCCTGTCACGCCATCGCCAATCTCCAATCTCTAATTTCTAGTCTCCAACCTCCAACCGCACTAACCCTTAAGCGATCCAGCCAGCAGCCCACGCATGAAATATCTGCCCAGGAAGACAAAGACCAGTAGCGTCGGGAGCGCTGCCAGCAGCGCGCCGGCCATCTGCACGTTCCATTGGACGATGTAGCTGCCCGCCATGTTGTTGAGCGCGACGGTTATGGGCTGGACGGCTGGACGGCTGGTGACAATCACGCCGAACAAAAAGTCGTTCCAGATGGATTGGAATTGCCAGATCATGACCACGACAAAACCCGGCAGCGAAATCGGCAAGAGGATATACCGGTAGATACCCAAGATGCCCGCGCCGTCAATCTTGGACGCTTCGATCAGTTCGGTCGGTATCTCGGCAAAATAGTTGCGAAAGATCAGCGTGGTGATAGGAATACCATAGACCACGTGCACAAAAATCAGACCCTGAATGCTTCCGTACAGACTGATGTTTTTGAGCACCTGCACCAGCGGGATGAGGATGCTTTGGTAGGGGATGAACATCCCGAACAGCATTAACGGGAACAAGACGTTCGATCCTCTGAATTTCCACTTGGCGAGAACGTAACCATTCAACGAACCGAGAATGGCGGAAAACAGTGTGGCTGGAATCGCCAGGTAGATGCTGTTCATAAAATTGCCGGACAAGCCGGTGATGCCCTCTTTTTCTGAGCCAAACCAAGCCGTGATAAAGCTATCAAAGTGGAATCCCGTAGGCAAATCCCACATTCGGGATAGATTCACTTCCTGGAAGCTCTTCATCCCGGTGATGAAGAGCATGTAGACCGGCAACAAGTAAAACGCTGCCGCTAAGAACAGCGCGGCATAGATCAGGACGCGACTCCAGCGGATCGGTTGGCGGGCGTGTGCTTGTGTGGTCATAATTCTGCCTCCGTACGCATCGTATTGATGAGATAAGGTACGACGAGAACCGCGACGGAGACGAGCAAGATGGTCGCAATAGCGGCTCCCACCGCGAAATTATTGCCTCGAAATGTGGTGTCCCACATGTAGAACGCCGGCACATCCGTCGCGAACGCGGGTCCCGGTCCCGTCATCGAAACAACCAGATCGAAGATTTTCAACGAAATGTGCCCCAGCACGATGACCGCGCTGAGAGTGATCGGTCGCAAAAGGGGAATAATGATGAGGCGATAGATCTGGATTTCGCTTGCGCCATCCACGCGCGCGGCTTCACGCAATTCCTCCGGGATGCCGCGCAAGCCGGCGAGAAACATCGCCATGGTGTACCCCGACATCTGCCAGGTCGCCGCAATGACGACTGAAAACATCGCCACCGACACGCCGACATAAGGACTGGCAACCCAATCCAATCCGATTCCCGTGAGAAACTGCCCCAGACCTGATTCAGGCGGAATGTGCCAGATGGTTGGATCGGTGAACCAGCCCCAGCGCAAAAAGCCCAGCCCCACTTTTTCAAAGAGCAGGTTCACGCCGGAACTGCCAGTCTGAAGAGTGCCGGGGTTGAGCAGCCAGCGCCAGACGACGCCCGTTACGATGAACGAGATTGCCATCGGGAACAGAAAAACGCCGCGGAAAATCCCTTCACCCTTGACGCGTTGATCGAGTAAGACGGCAAGGAGGAAACCGAGGACGATGCAGGCAATGAGGAACAAGACTGTGAAGGTCACCGTATTGCGTAAATCAATGATGAACCGGTCTGATGGGATGGTGCTGAAAAGCCTTTCATAATTACGCAAACCAACCCACGTAAAGTCGGGCGTCAACGAGCCCCACTTGGTGAATGAGGAAAAACCGGTAAAGCCAATAAATCCATAGACGAAGATTGCAATCGCGATGACCGAGGGAGCGAGCATCAGGAGGGAAATGATTCGATCGTTTGAAACGCGTCGCATACGGCTCTCCAAGAAGACCTGACAGGTCAGACCCTTCGCTGCGCTCAGGGCAAGCCTGTCAGGTCTTTTTTCGATCTAGGGTTTACTTGCAGACTTTGTTATCCACGCACACTTGCTGCAATGATTTTTGAGCCGTCGCTACATCACCCTTGGTCGCAAAACTGTTCAGGATGTCCTTGTAAACGGTAGCCCATTTTTCAACGGCTGCCGCGCCATGCGCGACACTCGGCACGATGGCGTTCGACGACCAGTCCTTCATCGCCGATTGCAGATACTCGTTGAAGAGTTTCGGATCGCAGTCGGTGCGTGCGCAGATCGAGCCCTTCTTCGGGTTGAAGGCTTCCTGTCCCGCCTTCGAGCCAGCGAGCGCGAGCCACGCGTTCAGATTGTCCTTGTTCTTCGCACCCTTGGGCGCCGCGAACGAGTCGGACAGCGCATCGAACACGCCCGTCGTGCCAGGCACGGGCGCCCAGCCGTAGCCGGTGAACTTCTTCGAGGTGAACCAGCCATCCGTCCAGTCACCCATGATGTGCATCGCACCCTTGCCGTCCACCAGATACTGCGCGGCTGCATCCCACGTCAGCGCCGAGTAATCGGTGTTGGCGTACGTCATCATCTTCTTGAACGTGTTCAGCGCGTCAGTGACTTTCGCATCGGTCCACTGTGTCTTGCCAGTCCACAAGCCGCGATAGCCGTCCGCGCCGAGTGACGCAATCAAGATCGTCTCGAAGGTGTGACCGGCTTCCCAGCCCTCCTTCGTGCCGATCACGAGCGGAACGATTTTCTTGGCTTGGAGTGTGTCAGCCACTTTGAAGAATTCGTCCCAGGTCTTGGGCGGCTGGAGGTTATTATCGGCAAAGATCTTCTTGTTGTACCACAAGACGTTGGCGCGGTGGATGTTGACAGGCACGCCCCAGTAGTGGTCTTGATACTTGAGCAGGGTCAGCAAGTCTTTGGGGAATGCCTTGTCCAAGCCCTCGGAGGCATAGAGCGCGTCGAGCGTTTGGAGGTACTTGTCCGGTGCGTACGATTCGACTTCGAGTCCAGCGTGGAGTTGGAACGAATCTGGGTGATCGCCGCCGGTCAAGCGCGTGGCGAGCACGGCTTTCGCGTTGGTGCCGGCGCCGCCCGCCACGGTCGCATTGATGATCTCGACTTTGGGATTCGCGGCTTTGTACAGGGCATACATCGCGTTCAAGCCATCGGCTTCACCACCCGCCGTCCACCACGAGAACATTTCCAGTTTGCCGGAAAGTTCTTTGCAGGTTTTTTGGTCTACGCAGGTTTGCTGCAACGATTTTTGGGCTGTAGCGACATCCCGCTTGGTCGCAAAGCTGTTCAGGATGTCCTTGTAAACGGTAGCCCACTTTTCGACGGCTGCTGCACCGTGTGCGACGCTCGGCACGATGGCGTTCGACGACCAGTCTTTCATCGCCGATTGCAGATACTCGTTGAAGAGTTTCGGATCGCAGTCGGTGCGTGCGCAGATCGAGCCCTTCTTCGGGTTGAAGGCTTCCTGTCCCGCCTTCGAGCCAGCCAGTTTGAGCCAATTCGTCAAGTTTTCTTGATTCTTGGCACCCTTGGCGGCGGCGAAGGAATCGGATAGCGCATCGAATACGCCGGTTGTGCCGGGCACAGGCGCCCAGCCGTAGCCCGTGAACTTCTTCGAGGTGAACCAGCCGTCGGTCCAGTCACCCATGATGTGCATCGCACCCTTGCCGTCCACCAGATACTGCGCGGCGGCATCCCAGGTCAACGCGGAGTGATCCGTGTTCGCGTATGTCATCATCTTGCTGAACGTGTTCAGCGCTTCGGTGACTTTCGGATCGGTCCACTGGGTCTTGCCAGTCCACAAGCCGCGATAGCCGTCCGCGCCGAGTGACGCGATCAAGATCGTCTCGAAGGTGTGCCCGGCTTCCCATCCTTCCTTCGTGCCGATGACGAGCGGAACGATATTCTTGGCTTTGAGCGTGTCAGCCGTCTTGAAGAATTCGTCCCAGGTCTTGGGCGGCTGGAGGTTATTGTCGGCGAAGACCTTCTTGTTGTACCACAAGACGTTGGCGCGGTGGATGTTGACCGGCACGCCCCAGTAGTGATCCTGATACTTGAGCAGGGTCAGCAAGTCTTTGGGGAATGCCTTGTCCAAGCCCGCGGAGGCATAGAGCGCGTCGAGCGTTTGGAGGTACTTGTCGGGTGCGTACGACTCGACTTCGAGCCCAGCGTGGAGTTGGAACGAGTCGGGCGGATCGCCGCCGGTCAAGCGAGTGGCGAGCACGGCTTTCGCGTTCGTGCCAGCGCCGCCTGCCACGGTCGCGTTCACGACATCTACGTTCGGATACGTTTTCTTGTAGATGTCGTACATCGCGTTCAAGCCATCGGCTTCACCGCCTGCTGTCCACCACGAGAACATCTCCAGTTTGCCTCTCGCGGCTGGGGGAGCCGTCGTAGGTTGTGGTGCTGCCGTAGGTTGTGGCGCTGCCGTGGGCTTGGGTGCCTCGGTTGGCTTGGGCGCGGGTGCCGCTGTGGGAGGAGCGGCAGTTGGAGCAGGAGTGGGTGCAGGCGCGCAAGCGACTGCAATGGCGAGGACGATCAATGCCAGGCTGATAGTCAAAGCCCAGCGCATGTTGCGAGACATTTCTTTCTCCTCCTTGAGATGGTTTAGAACTCTCTACGTACCTTCTCGATCTGACTGGTACTTCCGAACTACAGTGAGATCGGTAGCCGGTAGGCACCAGTCGGTCCTACAGACAAGCAACTTGATTTCCTGGCATCACCTCCTTGCATCGTAAACGACCACAAAATGTCCCAGAAGAGGAACGTTATGGGAAAGGGTAACGCAGAATCTCATCCAGCACGATCGCCGCCGCGCCGACGATACACGCTTCCGAACCGTAAGCCGAAATGGCGATCTTCAACGCCTGGCGGGGTCGCTCCAATGCGTTTGCGCACACCGTTGTTTCGATCACCGGCGTCAGGACTTGGCTCGCGCGCGCGAGCCCGCCGCCCAGGACGACCAACTCCGGGTTGAACGTGTTGACCAGATTTGCGATGCCGATGCCCAACCAGCGCGCCACATCTTGCAACGCGCTCAACGCGACCGGATCGTCGGCTTGAGCCGCTTCGATCACCTGATCGAAGGTGAGGTGGTCGAGATCGCCATTGACCAATTCGCGGATCAAACTGTCGGCGCCGTTCCGCAAGGTCGCCCGGATATTTTGCACGACCACGCGCGGACTGACGAGCAATTCCCAGCAGCCGCGCCGACCGCATCCACACGAGGCGCCATTTGGATCGAAAGCCATGTGTCCAACCTCGCCAGCGTATCCGCCATTGCCGCGAAATAGTTTGCCGCCAAGAATAATGCCGCCACCCAACCCGACATCGGCGCTGAGATAGATGAAATTCTCCACCTCGCGCGCCACGCCGAAATAATACTCCCCCAGCGCGGCGGCATTGGCATCGTTTTCAACGAACACCGGCATATCAAAACGTTCCATCAGGACTTGGCGCAAGGGGACGTGAGACCATTTGAGGTTAGGGGCGAAGACGAGTTCGCCTTGCTGGACATCCACCAAACCGGGTACGCCTACGCCGATTCCCAACGGGCGCGAGCCCTTTTCTCTGGCTTGATTCAGGGCTTTCTGAATCAGATTGCCGGCGCGGTTGATGAAGGCGGATTGTCCAATCTCGGGATCTAACGCGACTCGCTTGCGCCAGATCGGCTTGGCAGCAAAGTCTGCCAGCATGATCGAGACAAAATCAACTCCAATCTCAACGCCGATAGCACAGGCACCATCGGGGCTGAGTTCCAGCAACATGCCGGGGCGTCCCAGTTTGTCTTTTTGGAACTCGATCTCGCGGACGAGTTTCTCTTGGATGAGTTGGCTGACAATGCTGGATACTGTGCTGCGATTCAAACCGGTTCGGCTTGAGATTCTAGCACGCGAAAGTGGGGCATTCAGTCTGAGGCAATCCAGAATGATGGCAGTATTCAGTCGGCGTACCAGCATCTGATCGCCTGTTGTGTGGCGGCTTACGGGTTTGTTCGTCATTTTGTTTGGTTGCGCAACAAACTAAAGCAAGTATACCATAATGTGCATGATTTGTCAAATCCAATTTCCTCATCGGTACCGACAATCAAAACCCGAAGGGTTTTGCCAAACCCTTCGGGTCTGATTTCATTTGAGGTGCTTGTCGAAAAAGTCAGCGATCATCCTGGTCAGTTCCGCGCGCGTTGGACTGATCGTGCCCCCGCTTGGCCGGAAACTGTGTTCTGCGTCCTTAACGATGACGAGCGTTGCGGTGACGCCGCCGGTCTTCAACTTGTCGTACAGAATTTGCGATTGCTCCGGCGGCACGGTCGTGTCCTTGTCGCCCTGCAAAATCAGAAACGGCGGATCGTCCGGCGTGATGTACGTTACCGGACTGGCTTGGACGAGAATCAGATCGTCGCGCGAGGTCGCGCCGAAAACTGTTCGTCCCACGATTTCCGCGCGCCCTGTGAGCATCGCCGGCAAATCTGCCGGACCGAACAAGTCCACGACCGCCTGCACGCGCGATGATTGATCGGCGTACTCGCCTACGTCAAAGCCCGCGCTCTTGTCCGTCGTGCCGAGCATCGCGACGAGATGACCGCCCGCGCTGCCGCCCCACACGCCGATTTTGTTCGGATCGAGTTTGTACGTCGCGGCGTTCGCGCGCAGATGCCGAATCGCGCATTTCACGTCCGTGATTTGCGAGGGCCATTTGTATTGCGGCGCAAGCCGATAGTCCAACGACGCGACGATGTAACCGCGCGCGAGTAATTCCTGAATGTCTTGCGACCCCGCGCCACTGCCTTTATCGCCGGCTGTCCAGCCGCCGCCGTGAATGTAAACCGTGATCGGCATCGGCTTGTCGCTCAACTGCTTTGGATAAAACACGTTCATCTTTTGCGCGACGCCGTCGGGCGAGCAGTACGTCACGTCACGATACGACGCGCCCGGTTTCGCTTCGATCTTTTGGGGTGTGGCGGTTGGGTAACCACGCAGGGTTACCCCTACTTGCGGATCGAATTCAACCAGCACGATGGATTCGACGCGCCCGCGCTGGATTTTCGCGACGAACGATTTGCTATCGGGTCCCCACGATAGATCGCCGACGATGACGCCGCCGCTTGCATTGCGTCCTTCCGGCGCGTTCGGGTCATTAAAGCGCGTCAGCCGCCGCTTGTTCGATCCATCGGTATTCACACCTGCACTTGCGTGCGGTGCAAGTGTAATCCACACATCGGTCTTGGGCGGATTCCGCGCCATTCCTTCCAGCGAGTTGGGTTTGACTTGCGGAATATCAGTACTGCTGATCCAGACGATCCATGTGCCATCGGGTGAATAATGCGCGTGCTCGTCCCACTCGTTGTTCTCGGTGAGGCGCGCGAGTTGCTGCGTCGTCAAATCGTACGTGTAGATTTCCATGTCGTAATAGTATTTGCCCGGCGGTACAATGGAAAAGATAATCTTCCGATTGTCCGACGAAAAGCCGTGCGTCTCGTACAGTTCGAAATTGCCGGGCGTAAGCGTTTGGATATTCGTCACGCGCGGCTCACCGTTCTCGGTGGAGAAATCGCCGAGTTTGATCGCCCACTGTCCGCCCATCCCACCGCTGGGCTTTGCTATTTCGCTCCACAGAATTTTCGTGCCGTCTGGCGAAAATTGCGGGTGCAAAGTGCCGTACCGATTTTGCACGCGCGTCACTTGCCAGAATTTCGATCCATCGGCGTTCGTCAGCCAGATGTTATTGTTAATGCCGATGCCAGGGCTTGCCATGAAATTGCCGATCGGACCTGGCGGCAATTTGAGTTCCGGGTCTTGCGCTTGGAAGACGATGAAATCGCCAGACGGATGCCATTCTGGATTGCCGCGCGAAGCGTGCGCTTGTGGCACATCATTTTTATCGCAGGTGAGACAGCGCTTGTCCGATCCGTCGAGACGCGCGGTGTAAACGTCCGACTTGCCCTCTTTGCCTCCGACGTCGAACGCCAGCAAATTTTTCGCGTGCGACCAACTGACGCGTCCCCCTTGCTCTTGCAGCATCCTGACGCGGACGTTCGCGCTCGCGAGCGCGGGCTTCGTCGCGGCGGCGACTGGCGCTTGGGCGGGCGTGGTCGCGGCGACGCTCGGCGCGGTAGTAGGCGCGGCGGTAGTCGCGGTCGGTTCAGGTGCGCGTGAGAGTTGCCCGCGCTGACACGCGGCGGCAGCCAGCCCAAACAGGATCAGAATTGCCAGGGTTAGTATTTTTTTCATTTTGTCCTCCATCTTGTCGGCGTAGAGGGCTTGAGGGCGCACGCCTTCTCTGCCTTCCCCGCCTTCTACCGCCTTCTCCGTCTTCTCTGCCTTCTACTGCCTTCTATCACTTCTGCTGCGTTATCTGCGCGCGCAATCATACAGCTGCTGTCCACCGGGTACGGGATTCGGGTTGCGCG
>Ga0233423_10001189_pt1 | contig 13156 bp, 8 predicted proteins | sample Watercolumn_Mata_FD_180713 | JGI IMG/M metagenome (GOLD analysis project Ga0233423, IMG submission 180713) | Freshwater microbial communities from Lake Matano, South Sulawesi, Indonesia - Watercolumn_Matano_2014_112_MG | ecosystem: Environmental > Aquatic > Freshwater > Lake | place: Indonesia... | reverse complement strand
AGCGGCTCTTGTGGTATCATAGGGTTGCCTCCGTGCTAGAGTGGTATGGCAACCTCTATGATACGGCGGTAGCCGCGTTAAGTCAAGCCCTGGCGCGGCTTATGATTTATGACCAAGCCTCAATTAGCTCCATGAGCAATTTGATCAAGCCGTCTGACTTCCTTCAGAAAGTGCAGCTTGTCACGGCGATAGCTGCAATTGGCCCTTCCTCCTTGCGCAACCAGGGCGCCCCCGGCTTAATAGGTTGCGTCCGCCAGTTCCTTGCTGACCTTGAGCTTCAGCGCTTTGTTGTCCCGCGCCGCCTACTCTTTGAAGATCGTCTTGATGAAGAAACCGAGGCCCTGCTTGCCATCTTGCCTGTTACTACGAGGTCGTGGGGCGCGGCTCGGAAAGCTCTGAACCTGTTCTTACGTGATGCCCTCTATAGTGCTTACTTGAGCAGCCACTTCCAACTCGCCCAGCTAGAGCCCTGGCTTGAGATTCCGCTTGACAGTACGGTCGCCCGAGGCCTTAAGTCGCGGGACCGCGCAGGCCATTTGCCTCAGTGGCCTGGTCTCAAGCATCTAGAGCCTGTGATAAGCCGCCTGTATCAATCCACCGCGGCAGCACTGGCTGAAGAAGTCGGAATCGCCCGCGTCCACCTCGACATCTATCTGTGGCTAGAGAATCGGTGAGTTGTGGCTGCCTAAAGATTCGTTGAAGATGCCTCAGTCTACACCAGTGTTTCTGAAGCGCCGTCAACAGAAGGCGTGACGGCGCTTTATCACGCCCACACATCTCAGGGAGTGCCAACAATGAGCAAGTTCGTGGAGTTGTTGCGCCAGGCGGCGCGTGGCGGCGAATCCAGCATGGGCTTTGGCCTGGGACGTAAGGCCGCCGCCCAGAGATCAGCGATGCTTCTGGCAGTCACCCTGCCCCGTAACGAAGAGGCTCTGGCCCGCGCCGCCCTGGAAGCCGGAGCCGCTGCCCTGGTGCTGCCCCCCAACGCCCCAGGTGGGGAGACTATCCTGAAGCTGGCTGGTGAACGCCCCTGCGGCACCTTCGCCGAGGATCGCCTGACGCCCGCCGACCTCGCCGCCCTGGCCGAGAGGGGCTTTGACTTCGTTGTCCTCTACGCCCACCACGCCCCCGCCGATCTGGGAACAGCAAAGATCGGCCGGGTGATTGCCGTGGATCACACCTACGACGAGCGGCTCATCGCCACCCTCAACCTCCTGGACGTGGACGCCGTGCTGGCGGCCATCCTGCCGCCGGCAGAGCAGGGCCAGCCGCTGACCTTCCAATCGGTCATGCGTTACCGCCTCCTGGCCGATCTGGTGCGCCAGCCTCTCATCGTGCCCGCCCAGGCTGCCCTGCGGCCGGAGGACGTAGCCACGCTGTGGCACGCCGGGGCCGAGGCGCTACTGCTGCAAGGCCCTGTCCTGGGGGAGAGCGCGGCGTCGCTGCGCGCCACCATAGCCGCCTTCCGCCAGGCCATCACCACCCTGCCGCGCACGCGGCGCTTCCGGCGCACCTCCGAGGAGCGGGTAGTGCTGCCAGCCACCACGCCAGCCGCCCTGGAAGAGGAAGAGCAGGAATGGTGAGGTCTTTACGAGAATTCCATACCGCCTCGGCGTTATGCGCGTGTCACAGAAACTGTCATCCTGAGCGAAGCGAAGGATCTCACTCGTTGCGCCGAGACTCTTCGCTGCGCTCAGAGTGACAGTCTATGCTGCCAAGTTTCTGAGTAGTCAGGCGAGTCTTCAGGTTCGTAGGGGCGAGGCATTCCTTCGAGGTTGTTTCGACGCCTTTGTATCCTCGTTGCGCAGGCATTGGGGACATGCCGGATTTTCTGGATAATGCCTCGCCCATACTTCCTGGAAGCGCGCCCTACCAGCCAAGTATCTGAGGAAGGTCTGGATGAACACCCATTACTTCCTGGCCTTTGACCTGGGGGCGGAAAGTGGCCGTGCCATCCTGGGGCAGTTGGCCGGGGAACGCCTCCAGCTCTCCGAGGTTTACCGCTTCCCCAACGTCCCCGTCCGCCTGCCCGAAGGCCTGCACTGGGACGTGCTTCGTCTCTGGGCTGAGGTCAAGGAGACCCTGCGGATTGTGGCTCGCCAGCACGCCGCCGACCTGGCCGGCGTGGGTCTGGACACCTGGGGCGTGGATTTCGCCCTCCTGGATCGAGACGGCGCGCTGCTAGCCAATCCCTACCATTACCGTGATAGCCGCACCGACGGTATCCTGGCCGAAGCCTTTCGCCGCCTGCCCCGCCAGGAGATCTTCGCCCAGACCGGCATCCAGTTCATGCCCATCAATAGCCTGTACCAGTTGCTGGCCATGGTCATCCAGCGCTCGCCGCTGCTGGACGTCGCCCAGACCTTCCTGACCATGCCCGATTTGTTCAACTACTGGCTCACCGGTCGCCAGGTCAGCGAGTTCAGCATCGCCACCACCACCCAATGCTACGACCCTCGCCTGGGCGACTGGGCCCGGCCGCTGCTGGAACGATTCGGCATCCCCACCCGCATCTTCCCCCCCATCGTGCCCTCCGGCACCGTCCTGGGCCCGCTCCTGCCCGCCGTGGCCGCAGAGGTGGGCCTGGGCAGCGTGCCGATCATCGCCCCGGCCTGCCACGATACCGCCTCGGCGGTGGCGGCGGTGCCCGCTGACGGCGAGGTGGTTTACATCAGCTCTGGCACGTGGTCCTTGCTGGGCACGGAGCTGCCAGAGCCGATCATCAACGAGCAGAGCCTGGCCTTTGATTTCACCAACGAAGGCGGCGTGGGCGGCACTTTTCGTTTCTTGAAAAACATCACCGGCCTGTGGCTGGTGCAGGAGTGCCGGCGCACCTGGGCGCTCCAGGGCCAGGAATTCTCCTACGACGAGCTGACGCAAATGGCAGCGCAGGCAACTCCCCGGCAAAGCATCGTTGACCCCGACGATGGCGAGTTTGCCAAGCACGGCGATATGCCCGCCCGCCTGCGCGCCTTCTGCCAGCGCACCGGCCAGGCCGTGCCGCAGAGCCCCGGCGAGGTCGTGCGCTGCGCCCTGGAGAGCCTGGCCCTGAAATATCGCTGGGTGCTGGAGCGGCTGGAGAAGATCCTGGGGCGTCGCCTGGAGCCGATCCACATCGTGGGGGGTGGGGCGCAGAACCGGCTGCTGTGCCAGCTCACCGCCGACGCCACCGGTCGCCGCGTAGTGGCCGGGCCGGTGGAGGCCACGGCGATCGGCAACATCATCGTTCAGGCTATGGCCCGGGGGTACGTCGCCTCGCTGGCCGAGGGCCGCCGCCTGGTGCGTAACTCCTGTGATTTGGCCACCTACGAGCCGGTCAGCAGTCCCGGTTGGGAAGAAGCCTACGGCCGCCTGGCATCGTTGATAGGAGGGACTTGATGGAAAAGACACCTACCGATTCCCGCAGCAGTGGCGGCTCCCATGCCGCCCGACCGCAGGCGTGGGAGCCTGCTCTGCTGTCAGCAAATCCAGGTCCGGCATACCAAGACGTGACCTTGCCGCTGGAAATACGTGTGGCCGATCTGGTCGCCCGCCTGACGTTGGAGGAAAAGGTTTCCCAGATGGTGCACGCTGCCCCGGCTATCGAGCGGCTGGGCATCCCCCAGTACAACTGGTGGAACGAGTGCCTGCACGGTGTCGCCCGCGCCGGCATCGCTACGGTCTTCCCCCAGGCCATTGGCCTGGCCGCCACCTGGAACGTAGACCTCGTGCACTGCATCGCCGTAGCCATCTCCGACGAGGCGCGGGTCAAGCACCACGAGGCGGTGCGTCAGGGCGTCCGCGACATCTACAAGGGCCTGACCTTCTGGTCGCCCAACATCAACATTTTTCGCGATCCGCGCTGGGGGCGCGGGCAGGAGACCTACGGCGAAGACCCTTACCTGACCGCCCGTCTGGGCGTGGCTTTCGTCCGGGGGCTGCAGGGCGACGATGCGCGCTACCTCAAGCTGGTGGCCACGCCCAAGCACTTTGCCGTGCACAGCGGGCCGGAGGCGGAGCGCCATCGCTTTGACGCTCGCGTAGACGAGCGTGACTTGCGAGAGACCTACCTGCCCGCCTTTGAAGCCTGCGTCAAGGAAGGCCAGGCGGTCTCCATCATGGGCGCCTACAATCGCACCAACGGCGAGCCTTGCTGTGCCAGCCCCACGCTGCTGGGCAAAATTCTGCGCCAGGAGTGGGGCTTCGACGGCTACGTCGTCTCCGACTGCTGGGCCATCGGCGACATCTACAAGCACCACAAGGTGGTGGCCACCGTGGAGGAGGCCGCGGCGCTGGCCGTGCAGGCTGGCTGCGATCTGAACTGCGGCGAAGCTTTCGGCGCTCTGCTCGCCGCCGTCGCCCAGGGCCTGATCGCCGAGGAGACGATTAACCGGGCCGTCCAGCGGCTGTTCACGGCCCGCTTCCGCCTGGGCCTGTTCGACCCACCGGAGATGGTGCCGTACGCCCAGATCCCCTTCGCCGTCAACGATTCCCCTGAGCATCGCGCCCTGGCGCTGCAGGCGGCGCGGGAATCCATCGTCCTGCTTAAGAACCAGAACCACTGCCTGCCCCTGCGCCAGGACATCAAGTCCATCGCCGTCATCGGCCCCAACGCCGACGATGCCACCGTGCTGCTGGGCAACTACCACGGCACGCCCTCCCAATCCGTCACTCCACTGCAGGGCCTCCAGGCCCGCGTCTCGCCGGCGACCGCGGTGCTGTATGCCCCTGGCTGTGACCTCCTGGATGAGGACACGGCGGGCTTCGCTGCAGCCATCGCCCTGGCTAAGCGCGCCGACGTGGTCATCTTTGTCGGCGGCATCTCGCAGCAGGTGGAGGGCGAGGAGGGGCAGCGGGAGGGCGTGGCTGGCGGCAGGCGCAGCCGGGGAGATCGTGATGATCTGAATCTGCCCAGTGTGCAGGAGAAACTGCTCCAGGCGCTGCACGCCACAGGCAAGCCGGTGATCCTGGTGCTGCTCAACGGCAGCGCCCTGGCCGTCAACTGGGCCAGCGAGCACCTGCCGGCCATCGTAGAGGCCTGGTATCCCGGCGAGGAAGGCGGCACTGCCCTGGCCGAGGTGCTCTTTGGCGATTACAACCCCGCCGGACGGCTGCCGGTGACCTTCTACAAGTCTGTGGCCGATCTACCGCCCTTTGAAGACTACCGCATGGAAGGCCGGACCTACCGCTACTTCCGTGGGGAGCCGCTGTTCCCCTTTGGCTACGGCCTGAGCTACACTACCTTCGCCTACAGCCACCTGCGGCTGAGCGCCCGCACCATCGCCCCCACCGAAACCCTCACCGTTAGCGTGGACGTGCAGAACGTGGGCCAGCGGGCCGGCGACGAGGTGGTGCAGTTGTACACTAGCGACGTGGTCGCTTCCGTGCCGGTGCCTATCCGGCAGCTTGGGGGATTTACGCGCCTCCACCTTAAGCCTGGCGAAAAGCAAACCGTCACCTTCACCCTGAGCCCGCGCCAGCTCTCCCTGATTGACGCTGCCGGACGGCGGGTGATTGAGCCCGGCGAGTTCCAGCTTGCCGTCGGTGGGCGCCAGCCTGAACCGGCCGATTCTGTAGAAAAGCGCAGCGCCGTTTTGTTCGGCCGCTTTGCGGTGGTGGGGCAGGTAGCGGCGGTCTAGGAGCGTCTCTGCCATTCGTTTATCCGTGCCCGTCCGTTGCCACCGCTTGCCCCAAACAGACAACACCGAAACGCTGTAGGGGCGAGGCATTCCTTCATAAGCTGTTTCCACCACTGTATCCTCGTGGCGCACACATTATTGGTAGCCCGATCTTCTGGTAAAATGCCTCGCCCTTTCTAGCACACACCCAAGCAGGAGGCCTCAGCACCAATGAACCAAGAGCAATTTCAAAATCCACCCAACATCTACGGCGAAGTCCCCTTCTGGTCCTGGAACGACAGGCTTGATCCGCAGGAATTGACGCGGCAGGTGGCCCTGATGGCCCAGGGCGGCTGGGGCGGCTTCTTCATGCACGCCCGCGTGGGCCTGCGCACACCCTACCTGGGCGAGGAGTGGCTGGAGTGCGTGCGCGCCAGCGTAGCCGCCGCCCGGGCGCACGGCCTGTACGCCTGGCTGTACGACGAGGACAAGTGGCCCAGCGGCTTCGCCGGCGGCCTGAGCGTCGCCGCTCACCCCAACTATCGGGCGCAGTGCCTGGTCTGCAAGGTGGACAACCGCCCCGCCCTCCTCGCCGAGCGCCTTGCCGCTTTCACGGCGCGGGAGGTGGAGGGTGAATTGGTTGACATAACTCCCTGGGCTTCATCCCGACCTAACCCCCCAGCCCCCTTCCCGCCACGGGAAGGGGGAGACCTAACCCCCCAGCCCCCTTCCCGCCACGGGAAGGGGGAGACCTAACCCCCAACCCCTTCCCTGCGATGGAAGGGGAGACTCCCCTCCCCGTGTCGGGGAGGGGCTGGGGGAGAGGTTCACCTCCCCGTGTCGGGGAGGGGCCGGGGGAGAGGTTCACCTCCCCGTGTCGGGGAGGGGCCGGGGGAGAGGTCGGACCTAACCCCCAAACCCCCTTCCCTACCAGGGAAGGGGGAGTTCCCCTCCCCTGCAGGGGAGGGGCCGGAGGTGAGGTCGGACCTAACCCCCAACCCCTTCCCTGCGATGGAAGGGGAGACTCCCCTCCCCGTGTCGGGGAGGGGCTGGGGGAGAGGTTCACCTCCCCGTGTCGGGGAGGGGCCGGAGGTGAGGGCCGACCTAACCCCCCAACCCCCTTCCCTACCGGGGAAGGGGGAGTTCCCCTCCCCGTATCGGGGAGGGGTTAGGGGAGAGGTCGCCGACCGCCTGATCCAGTTCTACGTCCAGACCATGCCCCTGGGCGATGCCAAGTTCAATGATTACGCTTACCTCGACCTGCTCAGCCCGGACGCCGTGCGCGCCTTCCTGGACTCCACGCACGAGGTGTATGCCCAGGCCGTCGGCGAGGAGTTTGGCCAGAGCGTGCCCGGCATCTTCACCGACGAGCCGTGCGTCCTGTTCTACGGCCGGCGCTGGCCGGGGCAGCCGCTGGTCCTCCCCTGGACGGGCGACTTCCCGGAGTACTTTCGCTCTCGCACCGGCTACGACCTGCTGCCCCATCTCCCATCGCTCTTCTTTGACGTGGGCGATTTCCATCGCCTGCGCTACGACTACTGGCGGGCCATCACCGAACGCTTCGTCGCCGCTTTCACCCGCCAGTACTACGCCTGGTGCGAGGCCCACCATCTGGCCTACACCGGCCACTACATGTGCGAGGACAGCCTGCTGGAGCAAATCCGCTGGCTGGGCGCGGCCATGCCCCACTACGCCTACATGCACTTCCCCGGCGTGGACAAGCTGGGTCGCCTGATCAACAGCGAGCAGGGCACGGTCCTGACGATCAAACAGTTGGACAGCGTGGTCTGCCAGATGGGCAAGGAGCGTGCCCTGTGCGAGAACTACGGCTGCGCCGGACAGGACTTCGCCCACACCGGCCGCAAGTGGCTGGGCGATTGGGCCTACGTCCTGGGCATCAACCTGAACAATCCCCACCTGGCCCTCTACTCCATGCGCGGCGAGCGCAAGCGCGACTATCCTGCCAACCTCTTTTACCAGCAGCCGTGGTGGCCGGAGAACCGCCTCATCGCCGACTACTTCGCCCGCCTGAGCTACGCCCTCAGCCAGGGCCGCCGCGTGGTGGACATTCTGGTCATCCACCCCATCGGCAGTGCCTGGACGCTCTACCGCCCTGGCACCCCGCAGCCCGTTCGTCAGCTCGATCAGGCGCTCAATGATTTGGCGATGGCCCTCTTGCGCGCCCACCGCGATTTCCACTTCGGCGATGAGCGGCTGCTAGAAAACGAGTGTGCGGCTCACGTACGTCGTGACGAGAGCGGCCCGCAACTGGTGGTCGGCGCCATGAACTATCGCCTGGTCATCGTGCCGCCGGGCGTGACCCTGGCCGCCAACACCGTCCGGCTGCTGCGCGAATTCGCCGCCGCCGGTGGGCCGGTGCTGGCTCTGGGGCCTGTGCCCAACTTGATAGACGGACGCCCCGCCGACACTCCCGTCCTGCCGCCCAACATCCACCTGGTCACGCCGTCCACCCTGCCCGCCGTCCTGGACGAATTCCTGCCCTTTGACGTCCGCATCCCCGGCCACCCTTCCATTTGGGCTCACCACCGCCACCTCGACCCACGCACCACGCCACACGCCTCCGATTGCTATTTTCTGGCCAACACCGACCTCTACCACGGCGGCCCGGCCACCGTGCACCTGCGCGGCACCGGTCGCCTGGAAGAATGGGACGCCGCCACCGGCGAGGTACGCCTGCTGCCCAGCCGCCAGCACGAGGGCCTCACCGAGGTGGTGCTGGACTTCCCGCCGGTCGGCTCGCACCTCCTCGTCCTGCACTGGGAGCAGCCTCCGGCTGAGGTAGTGCCGGTGGCGGAGCGCGTGGTGGCCGAGTTTCTGCTGGACGACACGTGGGACCTGGTCCTGAGCGGCCCCAACGCCCTCACCCTGGACATGGCCCAGTTGCGCCTGGGCGAGGGCGAGTGGAGCCCGCCCCTGTACATCCTGCGCGCCCACGATCAGGTGGCCCAGGCCGGCCCGGGCACGCCGTTCGGCCTGCGCTTTGCCTTTGACGCCGCGGCCCCACCGGCCTTGCCGCTCTACCTGGTTCTGGAGTCACCAGAGCGTTTTGCCCTCACGGTCAACGGGCAGCCCGTGCCCAACAGCGACTGCGGCTGGTGGACGGACACGGCCTTCCGCAAGGTTGACATAAGCGCTGCTGTGCGTGCCGGGCGCAACGAGATCATGCTCACTGGCGTTTTCACGCGGGACACGACGCTGGAAAGCGTCTACCTGCTGGGTAACTGCGGCGTGGCGGCACGCCGCCTGCGGCACGAGAGTCGCGTCACCGGCCAACTCTTCGATCGCTACGCCCCTGACTTTCGCCTGACGCCTCTGCCGGCCCGCGCCCAGGCCAAACGCCGCGCCGATGGCCTGGCGCTCGATTTGACTGCCCAGGGCCTGCCCTTCTTCGCCGGACGGGCCACCCTGCGCCAGGCCGTCACCCTGCCGGTGGTCGGCGAGCGCATCATGCTGACTTTTCGCCATCTGCGCGCCGCCCTCGCCCACGTGCGTGTCAACGATCAGCACGTCGGGACGGTGGCCTGGGAGCCGCATCGGATAGACCTGACGGCGGCCTGGCGTCCTGGCGAGAACGTCATCGCCATCGAGCTGGTGGGCACACTACGCAACCTCCTCGGCCCGCATCACCTGGCTGGCGGCGACCTGGGCTGGACCGGGCCAGATCAATTCCGTGACTATACCCGCTGGACAGACGACTACATTCTGGTGCCCTTCGGCTTTGACGGCGTATCTGTGGAATGCCGTGAAGTGGCCGGCGGATAGCTCGTAGGGGCGAGGCATTCCGGCGAGGTGGTTGCAACTCCCATGTATCCGCGTTGCGCAGGTATTGGAGGACATGCCGGATATGCTGGATAATGCCTCGCCCATACTTCCTTATGTGGAGAACGGCTATGAACACTCCTGGCACCCTCACCTGGTTCATCCCGGATGCCTATCTGCCTCCACCGATTGTGGCCGATGGCCCCTACGTCGGCCATGAAGCCGTCTGTGTGCTCAATGTTTCCGCTCAGGACGCCGTCTTGCGGCTCGACTTCTACTTTGAAGACCGTCAACCGGCGAAAGACATCACGGTGACGGTTCCCGCCGAGCGCACGCGCCACCTGCGCCTGGACAGGCCAGAGCAGATCGGCGGTTTTGTTGTGCCGGTCGGCGTGCCGTATGCCCTCCGCATCCGCAGCAACGTGCCGGTTATCGTCCAATACTCTCGTCTGGATACGACCCAAACCCAATGCACGCTGATGACGACTATGGCCTACCCAGGCGATGGAGGTGCAGCATGAACCATCTTGCCGCTTACCCTGCCCTGGCCGAGCAACTGGCGGCCCGCGGCGTTGACCTGGAGGCGGTCAAGGCCTCGCTAAAAGCGCAGCGCGTGGAGACCCCCTCGTGGGGGTATGGCAACTCCGGCACGCGCTTCCAGACTTTCGCCTGGCCGGGGGCCGCCCGCAACATCTACGAAAAGCTGGCCGATGCGGCTGTGGTGCATCGCCTCACCGGCATCTGTCCCGCCGTGGCCATCCACATCCCCTGGGATAAAGTTGACGATTGGCTCGCCCTGAAGGAGTATGCCGCCCAGCAGGGCCTGGCCATCGGCGCTATCAATCCCAACGTCTTCCAGGACGATGTGTACAAACTCGGCAGCATCTGTCATCCCGCGCCCGCCGTCCGGCGCCGGGCCATCGAGCACATCCGGGAATGCATCGCCATCGGCCAAACGGTTGGCTCTGACCTGCTGAGCCTGTGGCTCGCCGACGGCACCAACTACCCCGGCCAGGACGACCTGCGCGCCCGCAAGCATCGCCTGCTGGAATCCCTGAGCGAGGCGTACCGGGCCATGCCGCCGGGCATGCGCCTGTTGCTCGAGTACAAGCCCTTCGAGCCCGCCTTCTACCACACTGACCTGGCCGATTGGGGCATGGCCTACACGATCGCCAGTCGCCTGGGGCCGCAGGCTCAGGTGCTGGTGGACACGGGACATCACGCCCACGGCACGAACGTCGAGCACATCGTCGCCTTCCTGCTCGATGAGGGCAAGCTCGGCGGCTTCCACTTCAACAGCCGCAAGTACGCCGATGACGACCTGATCGTGGGTACGATCAACCCCTTTGAGCTGTTCCTGATCTTCAACGAGCTAGTCGCTGCGGCGGGCGATCCGGCCACCGCCGACTGTGCCCGCCACGTGGCCTACATGATTGACCAGTCGCACAACATCGAGCCGAAGCTGGAGGCGATGGTGCAATCGGTGCTTAACGTGCAGGCGGCCTACGCCCGCGCCCTGCTGGTGGATCGGCAAGCCCTGGCTGAGGCGCAAGGGGCAGGCGACGTACTGGGGGCCTATCGCGGCCTGACCAACGCCTACGAGACCGACGTGCGGCCTCTGCTGGCGCAGGTGCGCCGGGAAATGGGCCTGGCGCCCGACCCCCTCGCCGCCCTAAAAGCCAGCGGCTACGAGGCCAGGATCGCCGAGGAGCGGGGTACGGCGGAGGCGGGCGGGGGCGGCTACCCGGCGTAAGGCGTGTCTGTAGCGTTGCGTGTTGCGTACGGCTATTGGACGGAACACGCACCACGCAACACGGACACGCACCACGTACCACGGAGTGTGACCTATGCATGGCTGGGCTGGCAAAATCCTGGACATTGACCTCAGTAGCGGGACGGTACGCACCCTGCCGCTGGATATAGACATGGCCCACCAGTTCCTGGGCGGGCGAGGCCTGGGGGCGCGTCTGCTCTGGGACCTGGTCGGCCCAGAGGTGGAGCCGCTGGCGGCGGAAAACGTCCTCATCTTCGCCACCGGGCCCCTGACCGCCAGCGGGGCGCAAACGAGCAATCGCTTCACGGTGAGCACCAAGAGCCCGCTGACGGGAACGATTCTGGACGCCAACAGCGGCGGCTGGTGGGGGATGCAGTTCAAGCGCACCGGGTACGATGCCCTGATCGTGCGCGGGCGGGCAGCCCGCCCGGTGCTGATGCGCATCGAGCCGGACGGGGTGACGATCGAAGACGCCTCGTCCCTGTGGGGCCAGACCGTCTCGGCGACGACGGCGGCTCTGGGGCAAGACAACAATCGCCGCAACGTCCTGTGCATCGGCCCGGCCGGGGAGAATCGCAGCCGCATCGCCGCCATCATGAACGATGGCACGCGCGCCCTGGCGCGGGGCGGGCCGGGCGCCGTGATGGGCAGCAAAAACCTCAAGGCCATCGTGGTCGAAGGCGACCAGAAAAACGCCCCTCACGACCCCGACCTCTTCCGCTTCGTCCTGTACGAGACGGGCAAGCTGCTCAAAGCCAACCCCCTGACCTCGCAGGCCCTGCCGGAGTTTGGCACCGCCGTGGTCATGAACATCATCAACACGATTGGCGCCCTGCCCACGCGTAACTTCCAGGCTGGCCAGTTCGCAGGGGCGGAGATGGTCAGCGGCGAGTGGCTGACGGAAAAGCTTCTGGTGCACAGCCAAGCCTGCTGGGCCTGCCCCATCGCCTGCACGCGCCGGACCCGCACCGGCCAATCGGCAGGCGAAGGCCCCGAGTACGAAACGGCCTGGGCTTTTGGCCCGCAGTGTGGCATTGACCAGATGGCAGTGATCGCCGAGGCCAACTATCTGTGCAACGATCTGGGGCTGGACACCATCTCGGCGGGCTCCACCATTGCCTGCGCCATGGAGCTGGCCGAGCGTGGGTTGCTCAGCAGCGATTTGCGCTTCGGCCGCGCCGATATGTTGCTGGACACCCTGCGCGACATCGCCTACCGGCGCGGGCTGGGCGATGAGCTGGCCGAAGGCAGCTATCGCTTTGCCGCCGCCCACGGCGCGCCGGAACTCTCCATGAGCGTCAAGCGCCTGGAGCTACCCGCCTACGACCCGCGCGGCCTGCAGGGGCAGGGCCTGCTGTTTGCCACCTCCAACCGGGGGGCCTGCCACCTGCGCGGCAACATGCTCGGCCCGGAGGTGCTGGCCCTACCGCGACTGATTGACCGCTTCGCCACCCAGGGCAAGGCCGGCATCGTGGCCATCCACCAGAACGCCGCCGCTGTGATTGACAGCCTGGTCGTCTGCAAGTTTGTCAACATGGCCGTGTCCGAGGAATACTTTGCCCGTCTGCTCACCGCCGTCACCGGCGAGCAATACAAGGCCGAGGACCTGTTGCGCGTAGGAGAGCGGGTGTGGAATCTGGAGCGCCTGTATAACCTGCGGGAAGGCTTCACCGCTGCCGATGACACCCTGCCCCCCCGCCTGCTCAACGAGCCATCGCCGGTGGGGCCCAGTGCCGGGCACGTGGTGCGCCTGGCCCCCATGCTGGCGGAGTACTACGAGTTCCGGGGCTGGGACGCTAACGGTGTGCCCACGCCGGCCAGGCTGGCAGCCTTGGGCCTGGAGTACGCAAAGGCGGTAGCTTAGGCCTTGTGCCCGTCCAGGGCCCTGTCAAAGTCATTTTAGGGGTCATTGCGAGGAGCATCCCTTCGCCGGCCCGAACGCAGTGAGGGGGCGGCGAAGGGATGCGGTTGCGAGGAACGAAGCAAAGCAATCTCCCTCGTTGCG
>Ga0233423_10001188_pt1 | contig 13163 bp, 13 predicted proteins | sample Watercolumn_Mata_FD_180713 | JGI IMG/M metagenome (GOLD analysis project Ga0233423, IMG submission 180713) | Freshwater microbial communities from Lake Matano, South Sulawesi, Indonesia - Watercolumn_Matano_2014_112_MG | ecosystem: Environmental > Aquatic > Freshwater > Lake | place: Indonesia... | reverse complement strand
GCAACGCGGCGAGCGTGATAGCGAGCGCGAGAGAAGCAACGTGCCATCGCGAACGAGCAACCAGGTTTCTTATCCGCGAATAGCGCGAATGAACGCGAATAAAGATTGGCGCAGATTCGCGCGATTCGCGGATTGAGAAGTCCTTTCTGCGTTCATCCACTCCTTCGACGTTGCTCAGAGCCTGTCCTGAGCTTCCCGAAGGAGCATGACTCGTCTGTGTCCTATTCTCGGCGGAAAACGCGAGCGCGCCGAACGCCGCGAGCAGCGCGGCGAAAACCACCGCACCCGGTCCACCGAACAGCGCGAGCGCGCCGAGTGCGGCAACGCAACCCAATCCAGATCCGACGAGATTCGCCGCGTAGACGCGCGTTGTTTGCGTTGGGAACGCGACAAGCGGCAAACCCAGCACGAGTCCGCTGAGAAGAAAAGGCACGACGAGCGCGAGGTAGTAGAGCAGCAAGTACAGCAGTTGCACGCGTTCCCACGCGATGCGATAAGAATCGAACGGGAGATAGTTGACGACGAGGTAACTGGCGATGAGGGAGAGCGAGAAGAAAATCGCGAAGAGCGAGAGGCGAGAGGTAACATTGGCTTTCGCGAGTCCAGGTCGTAACGCGAGCGCGGTACCACTTGCGCCGAAGCCCAAGAGCGCGAGACTCACGGCGAGGAAGCCAAAGTGATAGCCCTGTGCAATGGCAAAGAGCCGTGTCAGCGTGATCTCAAACGCGAGACCAGCGGCGGAGACGAGCGCGACGCCTAGTAGAAGAAACATCCCAACTCAAGCTGCCACTACCTCTACCTTGTAGCCGAGACGCGACAGAAAATCATGGCAATCATCCCAGGACAAGCCAAAGCCATCAACATCTGCTGCCCCGATGCGCGCAATGGTATCAGCAAGAACAGAGGCGTTGTGCGGATCCAACACGCCCTCATTCATGGCGTCTTCTGCCCAATCCACTAGTTGGGCAAGTGTAATCTGGTAGTTGAGATAGGCAAGTATTTGACTGCAGACTGTTTGGCGAGTAATCATCACATCACATTGTAACGCAGAGCGATACCCAAGTCAAATGAAATGGCAGATAGCGGATAGCTGATAGCGATTCGCTATCCGCTATTTGCCCTTCTGAACCGTGAACCGTCCCGACTGCGCCAGCCGCCAACTCACGAACAGGTCAACCTGGTATTCGCCAGGGCTGAGCGTGAAGAGTTTGCTGTACGTCAGCCCAACGCGATACTCTGCTTGCCCCGATTGCCCCATGTTCCACTGATCTTCCAGGCGCAGCGCCCCGTCCTCTTCACCATTGACGTACACCTTCAGGACGATGTCTTGCCCATCCTGCATCCCCGCGTAGTCGAAAAGGACCGCGACCTCTTTGGTGCCTTCGGGGAAGGACTCCGCAATCGCCAACTCTTCAGTCTCTGCGTCCTTCGGCGCGGCGAACTTGAGTGCGGAGATGCGCGCGGCGAGTGGCTGCGTCGGTGGCTTGTCTGTGTACTCGAGCGCGGTATTCAGACTCTTCAATTCGCCGATCAAGACGCGCGCGACAGTCTGCACTGCACTGGTGTTGGCAATCGCTTGGCGTGGCGGCGCTTCCGTCCAGGGATACGACCGATCATTCAGACGATCCAGCAGATTTTCCAGATCGAGCGCGCCTGCGTCAAGCCCGAACCACAGCGACGTAGGCGGTTCCTGTCCGGTTGCTTTTGCTGCTGCCACCAATCGCGCGGCTTGCGTAGCCGCGTCCGCGTACTCTTTCTGCGCCTCTTCAATTTTGCCTGCTGCCAGGTACGTCAGTCCCAGGTTCAAGCGCACGCCGATCAAATCCTCGTCCAGTTGGATTGCGCGGCGGTTCGCGCGCACAGCATCGTCGTAACGCCCCATGAGGTAGTACGTCCAGCCCAGATCCCACGCGGCGGAAGTATCGTCGCGTCCCGCGGCTCGCGCAGCTTCAAAATCGGCGACGGCGGTTGGGTAATCGTTCAACGCATAGCGCGCGTTGCCGCGCGCATAGTAGGCATTCGCGTAATCCGACTTGCTCGCCAATGCCTGATCGAACGCGGCAATCGCCTTCTCTGTTTCGCCGCGATATGCCAACCCGACGCCGCGCGCGTACGCGTCAATCGCGGGTTCTACGATGACTGGCGATGGACGCGTGTAGACCTGCACTACCCAAGTCAGTGTGATCGTCGCAATAAGAGTCCCAGTGCTGACGAAGATCCAACGCACGCGCCCTGAGAGTGTTGCCGCCAAGCCGAAAAGTGCGAGCGCGACCGCAAACAAACTCAGGTGCGTGATGCTTGCGTCCGCTTTGCTGTCCCAGGCATCCCCCACGGCGAAAAATGCCAGCGCGCGCTCTGAGAGTGCAGTCGCTTCGACAAGGTAGGTATCCGCTTCGTAGCCAAAGACGTGCGGCGCAGCGCCTGTCGCTGTGTCGAAATAGGGCGCGGCGAGTAATGGGCTGAGTGTGGCGATCTCGTCGCGCATCGTGCGATAGCGACGCGCGGCGGCTGTATGGTTGTCCTGCTCCGCCGATTCCGCGAGCAGGTCGAGTTCGAGCCACGTTTGGTACGCGCTGTTCCAATCGTAGCCGACGCGCATCTCGCCGACACTGCGTTGGCGCATTGCCTGGATTGCGAATCGCTGCGAGTCGCGGCGGAGGCGGTCGCCGCGTGTGGCGGCGTCTTGTTGCAGAAGTGCGACGGTTGCCGCCAGTAGTGCGACAGTGACGATCAGCATCGTGGTCAGGTGGTTGAGGCGGTCTTCGCTTGATGTTGATTCGCTCATCTCATCTCAACTCCACGATCAGTGTTGCGATCACCGCACCGATCATTGTGACTGTTGCGAGCAGCACCACCACGTATCTAAACGCGTGCTTCATCCCTTCGGCGAGCGCGTAGAGCCACAGCGAAACCCCCATGACGGTCAGGATGCTAATCAACTGTGTGGCTTTGTCGCGTGCGCGATCGGCTTTGGCGTAATGTCGTTCGGGATTGAGGTCTTTGTCTTTGCTTGCGTCTGCCCACGCCTCACCTAGCTCGCGTTGAAGGTTGTATGTGCCGTCGCGGTTAAGTGAACTCAGCGGGAAGAATTCCTGGATCGTCGTCGCCACGTCCCACGCCTCCGCTTGTTGGCGTTCCAGGTCGGCGGCTTCGGCTGGGGTTGCATCTTCGCGATCCTCTTCGATCAAGTCGCCGAGATAACCGTAGCGGACGTACGCCGTGTAGGAACTGTAGTGTTGGTATAAAGCCGCGTTGTTGACAGTGTGCGCTTCCTCGGCGTTGATCGCCGCGTGCCAGGCGAGAAAGTTCGTGTCACCTGCCTCGTCGTTCGCAAGCGCGGCGCGCCACGCGACGACTGCGCCGATGATGGTGACCAGCGCCATCAATAGCGCGACGATGGTTTTGTAACGTTCGTGGTTTTGGGCGGTTTTTTCTTCCGTCATATCACGCTCCGGTTGGATTCTCTTTCTGCGCCCGTTTTAGTTCTACGGCATAAATGCCGGGTCACTTCTGACCGCTTTCAGGCACTCATCCAGCGTCAAGTCAGGGTAGATTTGCACCCATTTGCCTGTGTGCCGCATGTACGAAAGATTGAAGCGGCGATTGCCGACGTATTCCAAACGCGCGAACTTGCTCTCGAACGACGGCGCGAGGGCATGTGGACCAGGGCAAGCGTACGTGGCGCAGAAGTAAAAGTAACTCCCATGCCATTTGGCATAGATGTCCACAATGTAATTGAATTGCGCGTCTTTAGGCGGCGGCTTGACGTGCTCGGGCTTCAAGACCGATTCGATGAGTTTGTCCGCTTTCGCCTGCGCCTCTTCTTGGAAATCCCCTGGCACTTGTGATTTGCGCGCGCGTGCTGGCGCATAAACCCATGTCTTACGTGTTTTTGCCATATTCTCCTTTCCGACGGTTGCCCGAATTTCGAAACACAATCCGGGCATCATCTGTGTAGGGACAGACGCCGTTCCGTTCTCTGTGCGGCGAGAACGTTGCGGCGAGCAATCCCTACGCCGGGTACGCTGCGAGTCCGGCTTTCAGCGCTCCTTCGATCGTTCCGTCTACGTGACCGGCACCTGGGAAAAACCACTCGTCGGGATCGTACCTCTCATCGCTGTATTTGTAGATAGCGAACTCCCATTTGTCCATATCTCCCGTGTACTTCAAACGACAAATGGGACCTCGTTTGCCGTACTCGACACGATCCAGGTACAGCCAATTTCCCTTGTAGCGCGTGGTGTAGTAGCAGTTTCGATCTTTGATCACCTTCTTGTTGAAATTGTTGACGATTGCGTCAACCTTCTCTTTGACTGACTCTGGAATGGAATCTTTGCTCATTTTGTGAACCTCTCGTTTCACGGCAATCAGTGCGTTGTCAAATCAATTCGGTTGGCATCTCGGGTGGAGGCGTAACTATTCTATTGTTGAGGCGAAAAGTCCACATTCCACCCACCCTGAAGCCGAATATTCCGAGGACTGTGAATGATGATGTTCTCTGTGTATGTTCCCTGCGCCACACGCAAACACCCGCCCTGGCGCGCGACCAGAGCGGGCGTTGATAGTCCGCGCCCTCAGAATATGGGCGGAATACCTGCCTGCTTGCACAACTCGTTGATGGGTATCTCTTTGCCCAACTGCCGATACGCAGCGATCATTTCCTGGAGAGCATCAACCAAGTTGTCACGACATTCCGTCAACGTCTTGCCTTCGGTGATAACTTCGGGCCATTCTAACAGTTGACCCATATAGCCCGAGGGTATCTCAGTGTATTTGACCAGATAGTTTTGTAGCACTTTAGCCCCTTTTCCACGGCGGCGCAAGCAGGCACGGATACCGCGTTACTTCTCCGCCAACACTTTCTTCAACTCTTCGTTCACTACCGGCAGCACGTCGAATAAATCAGCGACGATGCCATAGTCCGCGACTTTGAAGATCGGCGCGTCGGGGTCCTTGTTGACCGCGACGATGACTTTCGATGAGGACATGCCGGCGAGATGCTGGATCGCGCCGGAGATTCCGGCGGCGATGTACAACTGCGGCGCGACCGTCTTGCCGGTCTGTCCAACCTGCGCACTGTAGTCAATCCAGCCCGCGTCTACCGCGGCGCGCGATGCGCCAATTGCCGCGCCGAGCGTGGTCGCCAGTTCCTTGATAATCCCAAAGCCCTCTGGATTCTTGATACCGCGCCCGCCGGAGACCACCCTCTTCGCCTCTGCAAGGTCCACCGCAACTGCTTCCTTCTTCACTTTCTCGACTACCTTGGAGCGCGCTGCGCCTGCGCTGACTGCGATTTTTTCGATAGGCGCAGTCGCGGAATCGGCTGGCGCGGGCGGGAAGATGTTGGGGCGAATGCTCGCCATCACCGGCAGCGACTTGGCTTTGACCATCGCCATCGCCTTGCCTGCATAAACCGGGCGCTTCAAAATCAGCGTGCCGTTCTCGACTTGATAACCGATGCAGTCAGTCGCCAGTCCCAAGTCCAACCGCGCCGCGACGCGCGCGCCCAATTCCTTACCGTGACCCGTCGCCGCGAATAGAGTGACGGCGGGCTGCGCCTTGCGGATCACATCCGCGAGCAACGCAGTGAATACATCCGGCGCGAACAATGCGAGCGATGGATCGTCCGCGAGGTATACCTTGGACACGCCGGTTTTTGCGAGCGCTTCCGCGCACGCGCCGATGTTATTCCCCAGCATCAGCACTTCGACTGATCCGCCCAACCCTTTCGCGATGTCGTTCGCGACCGTTACCAACTCGAACGAGACTCTGCGCAAGTTCCCTTCGCGTTCTTCTGGCACAATGAGGATATTGTTTCCCATGTTGAATTCACCTTTGAAGTTACTGTTCACTGGTCACTAAACCACTTTCGCTTCCTCGTGGAGCAGCCGCACCAACTCTTTCGCCGCCACGGCTGGCTCGCCGGGAACGATCTTTCCCGGCGGTCGCGCGGGTGGCGGATCGAGGCGCAAGACCTCGAGTTTTGTGCCTTGTGCGCCGATCGTCGCCGGGTCGAGTCCGAGGTCGGCGGCTTTCCAATCGGTGATCGGCTTTTTCTTCGCGCCCATGATGCCCTTGAGCGATGGATAGCGCGGCTCGTTCAAGCCCTGCTGCGTCGTGATGATCGCGGGCAACGCGGTCTCTGCGATGTCGCGATCGCCATCCACTTCGCGCACGCAGCGCGCACTCTTCTTATCCTCGCTCAACTCAATCTTGATGACTGAATTGACGTGCGGCAGATCGAGCAGTTCCGCGACGCGCACGGCGACCTGCGTATTGTCTTCGTCCACCGCTTGCTTCCCGGCGAGAACCAAATCGAACTCCATCTTCTTCAACGCGGCTGCCAGAACTTTGGCAGTGGTCGAAGCATCGCCTCCCGCGAACGCGGGATCGTTGAGATGAACCGCCGCATCCGCGCCGAGCGCAAGTCCCTTGCGAATCGTCTCCTTCGATTCAGCGGGACCCAGGCACAGCAGCGTGACTTTGCCGCCATACTTTCGATCATGCGCTGCGCCTCTTCGATGCCGTACTCATCGTACGGACTGATGATCCAAGAGATCCCGTCTGTCACGACTTTGCCATCTTTCACTTGAATTTTCGTTTCAGTGTCTGGAACACGCTTAGTCAATACCACCAGGTTCATCAATGAACTCCCTTATTTGGATTTCGGATTCTAGATCTTGAATTGTCATTCGTCACTCGTCATTCGTCACTCGTCACTCGTCACTTGTCACTTTCCTCATCGTCTCCGGCGGTGGAACATTCGGCTGCGATGGATGCGGCGGCGCGCTCGACTTGGCTTTGGACGCTCCTCTACTTCGCTTGGGCTTGACTGGCTTGGGTGGGGCGACCGGCTCGACCTGCGCTGGTGAGGTGACTGGCTCGACCACGGTCGGCTCGGCGACCGGCTCGACCACATCCGGCTGTTCGACTGTCGCGGCTGGCTTGCGCAACCAGACCGGCTCGACCACTTCGGGCTTGGCGACCGGCGCACCTGGCTTACGTAGCCAGACTGGCTCGACCACCTCGGACTCAGCAGCCGGCTCGATAGGCATGGGCTGAGTGGGTGCTTCGACCACCTCGGGCTGGGCAACTGTCTCAGTGATCTCGGGCTTGACTGGCTCGACCGGCATGTATCGCGCGATTGCCTCAAGCACAGCGGGGTAGGTGACCGGCTCGACTGCATCGGGCATGGTGACCGGCTCGGCTACCTCGGACTTGGCAACCGGCTCGGTCACCACGGGGCTGGTCATCGGCTCGACCATCTCCGGCTTGACAGTCACCTCGACCCGTTCGGGCTTGGCGACTGATGCAACCGGCATCGGCTGAGCGACCGGCTTGACTGCAATGGGCAAAGCAACCGGCTCAACCCCCGCAGATTTGACTGGCTCGACCACGACGGATGTGGGGATCGGCTCAATCGGCTTGGGCTGGGCAGCCGACGCGACCACGACGGGCTGGGGGGCAGGCGCAATCGCCTCGGACTGGGCAACCACCTGAATCGGCTTGGGTTGAGCCGCTGGCTCAACCATTTGCAGTTTGGGGTTTGTGGCTTGTCGTTGTTTTTGCTCCCGCCGATAGAGAAACTCGCTGATGAACAAAACGACAAACGTGGTCACGAGCGCCACGATGCCGCCGCTCAAAACCAAAATAAAATCACGACTCATGTTAGTCCTTCAATAGCGCCCGCGCAATCACCAGACGCTGGACTTGATTGGTACCCTCGTAGATTTGCAGCAGTTTGGCATCGCGCATGTACTTTTCCACTTTGTAATCCGCCATGTAGCCATAGCCGCCGAGGACCTGGACTGCATCCATCGTCACTTGCATCGCAATGTCGGAGCCGTATGCCTTGGCAATCGCGGAGGCGTACGCGTACGGCAATTTCTGATCGGTGAGCCAGGCGGCTTGGTAGACCACCAGGCGCGCGGTTTCGATCCTCATCGCCATATCTGCCAGCATGAATTGGATGCCCTGGAAATTCGCAATCGGCTGCCCGAACTGTTGGCGCTCTTTGGCAAACTTGATGGCGGCTTCCATTGCCGCGCGCGCCACGCCCACTCCCGCCGCGCCGATGCCGACGCGCGTGCGGTCGAACGTTTCCATCGCGATCTTGAAACCGGCGCCTTCGCCGCCGATCAAGTTCGCGGCAGGGACGTTGACATCTTCGAAGACGATCTCGGCGGTATCCGACGCGCGATGCCCCATCTTTTCGCCCATGTGCGTGCGCGTGATGCCGCGCGTGTCGGCAGGGACGGCGAAGCAGGAGATACCGCGATGTTTCTTCTCCGGGTCAGTCACGGCAAATACCGTAAGCAACTGCGCGACGTCGCCATTCGTGATGAAATGCTTGGTGCCGTTCAGGACGTACTCGTCGCCATGCACGCTTCGCGCTGCGCGCGTGCGCATCGCCGCGACATCGCTCCCCGCGCCCGGCTCGGTGACGGCGAACGCGGCAAGACCGCCATCGCGCGCGATCGGTGCCATGAACTTTTGCTTTTGCTCCGGCGATGCCGCCAGGTGCAACGGTGTCAGCGCAAGTTCGATCGCATTCGCAGCAGTGGTAACGCCCGCGCACGCGGCAGCCAATTCTTCGCCGACGATGCACGCTTCGAGCCAGCCGACTCCCCCGCCGCCATACTCCTCTTCGATAGTAAGGTTCAGCAGTCCAAGCCCGTGCGCTTTCTTGAGAAGGTCGTACGGGTATTTGCCCGTCCGATCCAATTCCTGAGCCACCGGGGCGATTTCCTTCTGCGCGAAATCGCGGGCTAGTTCTTGCAGTGCTTTCTGCTCGTCGCTGAGCGAGAAACCGATCATCGTTGAACTCCCTTCGGGCAAGTTGCTTTTATTCTACCGCGTTAGACAAAGTGTGTCAAATTAGTTGACACCATCTGCGACACGTGTTACAATTTGCTTGCAGGTGCCCCAGTCCGTCGGGGGACGAATGTGGCACTATTTTGGAACGCCAATCCTTCTTGGTTTGGAGTTACAGTGGTATTCCCTTCTGTCGTACACTATGCAATGTGCGACACACGCATAATCGAATTTGCCCTTGGAGTTCTGTTCGAGTCTGATCTTGCGCCTTCGTCGCGTGAATGTCCTACGCGCGCGGAGGCGTTTTTTGTTTTTGCGGATGGAGGTGCTGCATGAACATGCTTGATGTGCGGACTGTGATGTTCAGCCATTTGGTCACTGATACCGTATGCGCGTTGGTTCTCGCGCTCCTGTGGTATCAGAACCGGAAACGCTTCGCGGGCACGTCCTTTTGGGTAGTTGACTTTGTTTTTCAAGCCACGGCGACATTGCTGGTTATCTTGCGCGGCAGCGTCCCGGATTGGATGTCTATGGTGCTTGCCAATACTCTGGTGATTGCGGGCGCGCTCGCGGGCTACATGGGCTTGCAACGCTTTGTCGGGAAAATAGGACCGCAAGTCCACAACTACATTCTGTTGGTGGCGTTTGCCGGTGTGCACACCTATTTCACCTCCGTTCAACCCAACCTGGAAGTGCGTAATCTCAATTTGTCGCTGGGGCTGCTGATGCTTTGTTTTCAGTGTGCATGGCTCATGTTGCGTCGAGTCCAGCCCGGCATGCGCCAGACGACGCAGGGAGTAGGGCTAGTTTTTGGGGCTTTCTGCCTGGTCAGTCTCATCCGGATTGTCATCACTCTTGCAAGCCCGCAGCCCAGCAACGATTTCTTCCAGTCCGGCATGTATGATACGCTTGTCCTGATGTCGTACCAAGTACTGCTCATCCTGCTTGCATACAGTCTAACATTGATGGTGAATCAGCGCCTGCTCATGGAAGTCCAGGGCCAGGAAGAGAAATTTGCCAAAGCATTTCATTCGTCTCCGTATGCTGTCGCGCTGACCCGCCTATCCGACGGGCACATGTTCGAAGTCAACGATGGCTTTGTGAACATCACCGGATACCAGTATGCCGAGGTTATCGGTAAGACAACGCTCGATTTACGGCTCTGGGCAAAGGGAGGAAGATCGCGCAGCCGTTGTTGACGAATTATCGAAGAGTAACAAGGTGCAGGGGAGGGAGATTCAATTTCGGAGAAAGTCGGGGGAGATACGCACAGGGCTTTTCTCGACTGAGATCATCACGGTCAACAATCAACAATGCCTTCTATCAAGCATCAGTGATATCACCGAACGCAAGCAAGTGGAAGAGGCACTGCAACACGAGAGAGACTTTGCCGAGTCTTTGATTGAGACCGCGCAGGTCATCGTGCTGGCTTTGGATCTCGACGGACGTATCGTGCGCTTCAATCCTTACATGGAAGAGATTTCTGGATACCGCTTAGCAGAAGTGCAAGGCAAAGATTGGTTCAGCACTTTTCTGCCGGAACGCGGCCGGGAACGTATCCACAGCCTGTTCCTGAAAGCGATCGGTGACATCCAGACACGCGGCAACTTGAATTCCATCGTGACCAAAGAGGGACGCGAGCGCGAGATCGAGTGGTACGACAAAACGCTTCGGGATGCCCAAGGCAACGCGGTCGGCTTGCTCGCCATCGGTCAGGACATCAGCGAACGCAAGCGCGCGGGAGAGCAACTGGCTTATCAAGCCAAACTCTTGGCGCTGGTCAATGATGCGATTGTCGCCTCGGACTCGCACTACACCCTCACCGCCTGGAACGTCGCCGCCGAGGCAATGTACGGCTGGAAGGCGGAAGAAGTAATCGGACGACCGGGCTTGGACATCACTCGCACAGACTTTGGCACAAACAAGGACGAAATGTTGCGCACGATCGCAGAAAAAGGCGCGTGGCGCGGCGAAGTGACTCAGGCACGTAAGGATGGAACACGCTTTCCGGTGGAGGTATCTTCCCTCGTCCTCCACGACGAGACCGGCAAGGTAAGTGGCTATGTGAGTGTGAACCGCGACATCACCGAACGCAAGCGCGCGGAACAGGAAATCGCACACCTTGCCTCTTTCCCGCGCCTGAATCCCAACCCGGTGCTGGAAGTGGACGCGCACGGGACCATCACGTTTCAAAACGATGCGACAACCGCGTGGCTGGAACAGGCGAAGCAGGATGCGCGCGTCCTTCTCCCGCCAGACCTGCCGGAGATCTGGCAAACCTTCGCCCAAGAGCCATCGCGGATGGTTTATCGCGAAGTAGAGGTAGGCGACGTGATATGGGGGGAAACCATCCATCACGTGCCACAATTCGACGTGGCGCGCATCTATGCAACGGACATCACCAAGCGCAAGCGCGCAGAGGAATTGCTTCAGACACGGATGCGGCTGATGGAATTCGCCGCGGCACATTCTTTGGACGAACTCTTGCAAAAAACGTTGGACGAAGTCGGCGAGCTGACCGACAGCCCAATTGGGTTTTATCATTTCGTCGAAGCGGATCAAAAGACACTCTCGCTCCAGATGTGGTCAACCCGTACGCTCAAGGAATTCTGCACTGCACAGGGGAAAGGGCTGCATTACAACGTTGACGAGGCGGGCGTGTGGGTGGATTGTGTGCATCAACGCCGCCCTGTCATCCACAATGACTATGCCTCCCTACCCCACCGCAAAGGAATGCCGGAAGGACATGCCCAAGTCATCCGCGAACTGGTAGTGCCGATCATGCGCGGCGAGCGCATTGTAGCAATCCTGGGCGTGGGCAACAAGCCGTCGGATTATACCGAAGAAGATGCTGGACTCGTCACGCACCTGGCAGACGTGGCGTGGGAAATCGTCGAGCGCAAGCGCGCGGAGACAGCGCTACAGGAAAGTGAGGAGCGCTACCGAACTCTGGTTGAAAGCCAGGGGGAAGGAGTCGGCTTCGTTGACCCAGACGAACGGTTCATCTACGCGAATCCTGCGGCGGAGAGTATCTTTGGCGTACCCCCTGGTAGTCTCGTCGGTCGGAACATAGCGGAGTTCGTTACCCCGGAGCAATGGGCAGCCATCCGAGAGCAAACCAGCCGCCGCCGCGCGGGAGAGAAAAGTGCCTATGAGGTTGAGATCGTCCACCCCGATGGCGAAAAGCGCAGCATCCTCGTCACAGCCACGCCCAAGTTTGACGACGCAGGACAATTCATTGGCGCGTTCGGCATCTTCCGCGATATCACCGACCGCAGGCAGGCGGCAGAGAAACTCAAGTACCTGAGCACCCACGATGCGCTGACCGGTCTTTACAACCGCACCTTTTTTGAAGAGGAGACGGCGCGGCTTGAACGCGGTCGGCAGCATCCCGTCTGTATCGTCATGGCTGACGTGGACGACTTGAAAGTGACGAACGACCGCGATGGTCATGCCGCCGGGGACGATTTGCTGCGCCGTACGGCGCAGGTGCTGAACGCCTCCTTCCGCGCCGAAGACATCATCGCCCGAATCGGCGGCGATGAATTCGTGGTGCTGTTGCCCAACGCCGATGCCGCCGCAGCAGAGCAGGCGCTCACGCGAGTCCGGAAGATTTTGCATGATCACAATGCCGCGCACGGCGGAACACGGCTGCGGCTATCTCTGGGCGCGAGCACTGCAGAAAAAGGCGGCGCGCTGGCAGAAGCACTCAAGCAGGCGGACGCGCGAATGTATCAGGAGAAACACGGCAGGTGATTTCGGATTGCGGACCTGTAACTTGTTTGCATGCTCCGTGATTTGATGCTATACTTAGGGCGCAATGGCTGACTCGACAATTCTCGCCAAGGCGGTTGTCATTCAGACGCAGGAAGAGGAGCGCTATCGGTTGGCGCGCCTGCTGCAAGAGGGACCGGCGCAACTGCTTGCGAACGCAGCGTTGGAGATCGAAACATGTCTGCAGCTGATGCGCGAGCAACCTGATGCCGCGCGCGCTGGCTTGGCTGCGCTACTGCTCGAACTGCGACAGGGTTCGACCACCATGCGTCACCTGATCGCAGAACTGCAGCCGCCGCTGCTCAACGAACTTGGCTTGGGGGCGAGTTTGCAGAAATATGCCGCCGATTTTTCAAGCCGGACCGGCATCGCCGTAGACTTGGTGGGCTGGGATGCGCTCACCGAGCGTTTTCCGGCGACGGTGGAGATGGCGATCTTTCGCATTGTGCAGGACGCGCTTGACAATGTGCGCGAACACGCGCGCGCGAGTCGCGTCGAGGTTTCACTGGCACTCACGACAGACCGCTTGAACCTGACCGTCAGCGACAATGGGCAGGGTTTTGCAGAAGGTCCTG
>Ga0233423_10001186_pt1 | contig 13172 bp, 11 predicted proteins | sample Watercolumn_Mata_FD_180713 | JGI IMG/M metagenome (GOLD analysis project Ga0233423, IMG submission 180713) | Freshwater microbial communities from Lake Matano, South Sulawesi, Indonesia - Watercolumn_Matano_2014_112_MG | ecosystem: Environmental > Aquatic > Freshwater > Lake | place: Indonesia... | reverse complement strand
AGCGCAGATACTCGATCAGAGAACTGGCGAGATGCATGTTATGCAGATGGAAACAAGTGAACTTGCGAACAGTTTACTCGAAAAAATTGGAGTATCCGAGTTTTCGCACTAATTGGCGAACTCAGGAGCAAACACGCTCAGACCTGCTCTGCCAGTCAACTGGTCATTGGTCGGTTCTATGGCGCTGATTTGCTGTTCTCTTTTATGCCCTTTCTTCTTATCTTTTCGCATAAAGCTCTCGATCTGTCGGGTTGTGTTTATTGTAACGGTAATTTCGAGGTTACTCATTACAATAGAACACTTTATCCGCTCAGTTGAGAGCTTTTTTTATGCCAAATCGCTCAACTTAGGTCATAAATAAACTTTATCCATCCTTTTCACTTTTAATCATTACTGCCTAACTATAAATCAAATATATTGAACCGATGTCTCATCTGGTTAATTAATTGGTAGAAAGGATAAGGCTGTTCTGGAAAAACGGATAAGATCGTATAACAAGCCCCAGAAAATTGTTTTTCGTTCTGAATTTTTTTTACGCTGCAATGCCGGTCAAAGAGTTGAATTAGTTGCTCAGGAACTGCAAACACCAATCAATACGGTTTATTAATGGCTTAACAGCTATCAGAACTCTGGCCTTGTTGGAATCAATGATCTTCCGAGACAGTTCATTCCATAAAACTGAGGATGTCATAAAGTGGTTTGCCAAACATCCTCGTTTCAAGCTTCAGTTTACACCGACCAGTCCCTCATGGTTAAATGCTGTCGAAAACTGGTTCACTAAATTGGAAAGACAAGCGCTGGATCGTGATGTTTTCTGTAGCGCCAAAGATTTTCACCGTTTTATTAAAACCCATAACTAAAAATTGGCTAAACCTTTCATATAGACAAAAGCAGCTTCTACAATTCTTGACTCGGTTCAGCGCACATAAAATAGCTTACTCAAGACAATGTATTAACCTGACGATGCGCTATCGACATATCTATCAAAAAAAGCTAATAATACTATCACTACAATTATAGATCAGGAATACATAATTATAGCCAAAGCGTATTTCTATAATATTTAGTTATTCCTTTATCAGAAAAAATCTCATATCACAGTAATATCCTTCAGGTGAACAATTCCTTTGTGAGGCAACATACAGCAAGGCGCCCAAGACGGCAAGCTTCCGAAGACCTTACGACCTGCCCTAAGAGCTAAAGTCATGGCATATGTCTGACAACCCGTAACCCAACGACTTGCTGAAATACTATCAGTGAGAGAGCCTGAAGCCATTCGAATTGGAAAGTCGTTGTGTTCATCAAGAAATTCTACATACTTATCAGCTATCTCTGAAGGATGGGGGCGCAAATTAATTACAGTCTTTACTGGAAGTCCCAAAAAAGGAATGCATTGAAGAAAAAAACGCAACGCCTGAAACTCACCAGCCACACCTAGGCCCCAGTCCGAACGGACAGGCTCAAGCAAATAGAGTAACACATTGGGAGTCTGCGCATCAATTGGTGCTATCAGAGAAACTTCTCGCTCTGCATAATAGTCGGGTTTCAAGTAAACCGGAATACCGGGGAATACCTGGTGCGCCAACGACTCAGCATATCTGTCAACGACCCAAAGCTCATCAGGCAGGACTACTGTCCCCTTTCTAGAAAAACGTTCAACATAGTTCGCCCAGTGATCAAGTACAGCAATAGACCGTATACCCAGCTTCTGACTTAACCTGCGCGCTTCATGTTCAAAATCACTCACCCATCCTGTCCCTGTGAGTACAACTGAAACCTGATCAATCCAGTTAAAATCTGAAGATAAAGGAATAGAATCAGAAAATGCCCGTTGCCAAAGAACTTTGGCTGGCCCTTCCATACAGACATAAGCAGGCTCTAAACCACATGCCTGCAGCATAGCAATGACTTGATTGCCCCCCCCCTGCATCATGGCATACTACGCCAAAAGAACCAGAAAGATCAAACAGTGCGGAGCCTTCCATAATAGACAATATCCTGTGGTTCTCCATTGGGCAACTCCTGCTGGGGTCGAACAGCCTCAAGAGTCATACCAGAACGCACTATAATACGCACTATAATACGCACCATAGCAAGATTACAGCGCATGGTTCCTGCGGTCACTTTACGCACAAACTCCTGTTTTAAAAGCCAGTATAGCAAGGTGTTCCACGCATCCTGCCCAACTCCCTGTCCCCAGACAGATCGACAACCAACCATAATCCCCATATCAACAGTACGATGGTGAAAAGCGACATATGCGGTCATCGTGCCAAGCATCACACCATCAGACTGGCGCACAATTTTCAGGAAACGATTAGGCGAGCCAGTGAAAGATTCAAAATATTTTTGGCAGGAGTGTTGTGAATGTTGAAAAAAACGCTGATTACTAAAACGCATAACTTCCGGATCGTTAAGCCATCCAACATATTCTGGTGTAATGTCATCAGGTGTAAAGGGTTTTAATACTATCAAGGCACCCTCAAGAGCTTTGAACTCAGGAATAAAATACGGATAAGTCATACCATTTATCTCCAATCAACGTAGATAATCCAATTGAGACCATACTTTATGAAAAGCATTAACAATGTTTTCAACATCGCCCATATCAAGGTCGTAAACACACATTCCAAAGCCCATATATGACTCATCGTTCAGGCGTTCCGCAACAGGGCAAATACCCTTCTCGTATGAAACCTGTCTACGACAAATATCAGAGTTCCAGGGAAAACCATTAGAGCCAAATGCTATTTTTTTCTGGTAAACTGGTAAAAGATGGATATTCTGATAACGTCGGCTGATATTAACTCCCTCTGCATTTAAGGCATCACATACAATATCACGTGATACGCCCAACTCAGCGACATCCAACTGCATTGGATAGACATAGTACACATGGGTTCGATCATGGCCTATCACAGGAGTAAGCAATCCGGGTAAATCTCGCAAACCCTCAGTCAACGTCTCCGCCAAAGCCTGACGAGATACTACCATACCTGAAAGTTTTTTCAGTTGCTCAAGACCGATTGCACATTCAATTTCGCCAAGACGAAAGTTGTAACCAACCATATTACTGATATCAGGTACTCCCTTGTCCCCTACTACTACCTCTGCATGATTACGGATCAACTGCAGACGCTCGGCGATACGATCATCATTCGTAACCAGTATTCCGCCTTCGCCAGTATGGATATGCTTGTGATAGTTCAGACTGAAGCCACCCACATCTGCTAAAGTTCCAGCATATCGGCCTTTGTATAGCGCTCCTGGTGCTTGCGCTGTATCAGACACAACTTTCAGTCCGTGTCGTTCGGCGATAACCATAATTTCATCGATATCAGCCGATTGACCAAAAATATCAGCAACAACTATGGCCTTGGTATATGGTGAAATACATTTTTCAATAGCAGCAGGGCTCAGATTATAGGTTTCAGCATCAATATCAGCGAAAACAGGAATAGCATTCCAATGCAGAATAGCTGTAGCCGTTGCACTCATAGTCCACGGAGTCACAATGACTTCATCACCAGGTTCAATTCCAATTGCTCCAATTGCGGCAATCAAGCCAGATGTCCAGGAGTTAACAGTTATTGCATGTTTAATACCGAAATATTCAGCAGCAGCCTGCTCAAATTCCCTAACCTTAGGTCCACCCAGGAAATCTTCATGCCAAACACCAAGAAATTGCGAAAGAACACCACTTTCAATCACCTCCTTGGCAGCAGCAACTTCTTCATTGCCAAGTGAATTGTATTTACGAAAGTCTCGCTTTATCGCACGCGGACCACCAAAATGTGCAAGTTTATCCATTTTATTATTTTATTATATCTGAAATCGGATTCTGAATCAGATCCGCTAACCATGCCATATTCCGAACCGCCTCCGCCCCTTCACTTAATGTATGTTTTTTGCCACTCAAGGCTTTCGAAAGTTCTTCCAAAACATGATATTGGTATCGATTCATATCATTTTCAATAATTTCAGCAGTATCTGATAGTCGTCGATAACCTGACATATTGTTATCATATTCGACACATTGCCATAATATTTTTCCGCCCCTTTCATACCTTAACCTACCGTTACCGGCCACAATCTCAACAGTATAATGTGAATAATCCTCTTCTCTTGCTGAGCAGAAAACGGCGCTGCCCAGTTCAAATTCTACGTAAAGATCAGCGTCTATATCATTTTCGCCAACTTTTCGTCCTATAGTAATCAAGCGAATTTTGCGGATAGGCCCCATCCAATAACTCATTAAATCCAAAAAATGGGATCCATTATGGAACATACCCTTTGAATACCAGACTACTGCTTTCAATGGAGCTGTAATACGACCTGTAACAATACGTTTCTGTACTTCCTTTACCCCTGGTTCGGCACGACGGATAAAGTTGACGAAAAGTGGAACACCTGCTGCCTTACATGCTGCAACCATATCCTGAGCCTCTTCTTTGGTTACTGCCAAGGGTTTCTCACACAAAATAGCATTCGGGGAATAGCAATCCAAAATACTTTTCAGTACCGAAGAATGGTATGATGTCGGATTGGCCACAACGACCAAGTCTGGTCTCTGCTCCGAAAGCAGGTCTTCTATTTGAGCAAATGCTGGTAAGCCACTGTGAGCGGTAAAGTATTGCCTCTTTTGAAAATCCGGATCGACGGCAGAAACCAGATTAAAATCTTTATGGATTGATAGAGCACGTACATGACTCAACACATAGTCATCCTTTGGCAATTTGATATCGTACCCCATACCAATGTAGCCAAGCCCAACAACTACTGCAGAATATGGAACCTTAGATTTTACCTGCTCCTGCACAACTTATGTGTTTTTTCTTGTTGCCATGTCAATATTCCATGAACTCGTGTAAAACCAACAGCTTTAAATATGCACCAACTACCACTGATTTCACAATAAGATGTCCCAATGAACTGCGTCTCCTTTTTTAAGATCGCACTTCACACAACATCCAAGTATCATATCATAATACTTCGGCGGCAAGCCCATTCCTGGGCGTACAATACGGAGATTTTCAGGAGTCAGCACATCCCCTGCCTTCATATCCTCAGCAATGTAGAGCGAGCGGCGGAACTTTAGCGATGGCCTTTCAGCTTCACTTGGGCCATAGGTCACCGTTCCAAGGGATTGCCATGCTCTCTCCGTCTCTATTACGAGCTGCTTCATCTCATCGGGTTCCTGAGAGAAGGCAGAATCAACACCTCCATCGGCACGGCTGAGCGTGAAGTGCTTTTCGATGACCGTCGCGCCATGCGCTACAGCGGCGACCGAAGCGCCAACCCCCATTGTATGATCGGAAAGGCCGACTTCACAGTTGAAAAGCTGGCGCATATGTGGAATGGTAAGGACATTGCTGTTTTCTGGATTGGCTGGATAGGTGCTCGTGCACTTTAAAAGTACAAACTGCTCACAACCAGCCGCCCGTATTGCTCTAACTGTTTCGTCCAGTTCTGCCAGTGTTGCCATCCCTGTTGAAATAATCATGGGTTTACCAGTCTTTGCTACCTTACGAATCAATGGCAGATCTGCATTCTCGAATGAGGCAATCTTGTATACAGGGACATTCAATGACTCAAGAAAATCTACAGAAGACTCATCAAATGGAGTGCTGAAACAGGTCATCCCAAGCTCATTGGCTCGCTTCATAATAGGCTCATGCCATTCCCATGGAGTATGCGCTTCATCATACAAGTCATAAAGGCTCTTCCCCTTCCACAGGCTTTTTTCATCGTTTATAAAAAAGTCACCTTCCCGAACATCGAGAGTAATCGTATTGGCCGTATAGGTCTGTAATTTTATAGCATGAGCACCTGAGGAAGCAGCTGCCGTTACAATCGCCAGCGCTCTTTCTAATGATTTATTATGGTTACCGGACATTTCAGCAATAATAAATGGACTGCTCTGCCCACCTATAATCCTGCCAGAAATACTCAAAGACATATAAAATTTTTGCCCATTTTTTAAATAATTACTGTATTAGAATAATTTATAGACAATACTAATCACCCGTTCAACAACAACCGATAGCACTTTGCGCCTGAACGCAAACCCGGATATTCGGCAAAGCCAAGCTTTTCAAATATTCTGCAAGATGCAGTGTTTTCTTTCTTTACCTCAGCAACCAAACTCATTTTATTACTGTATTTTAGTTCCCTTATAGCAATATCCAGCACTTTATAACCGAGTGAAAGACCTCTATACTGACGTCCAATAGAGTAACTGATTAAATAACTCTCATTTTCTCTTTCAAAACGAACCTGACCAACAGGCCCCATATCACTATCAATCACATAAAGCCTTGAATCAGCATCCGCCAGTTTTCCCCTAAACCAATACTGGTGATGCTCCCAGGAAATTGGCTCCGTATTAAAGGCACTTTTTCGTACCTCAGGATCGTTAGCCCAGTACCAAAATAATTCGCAATCGCTCTCATCCGATTTCCGGACTTTTAGCGATTCCGAGTCAGGCCCCCTTAAAAGAAACCCTGCTACTCGTTCGCACCCGTGACCATCTACAAGAATTCTTCCCTGTTCCGATTCCTGCTTATTCCTTTCAACCTGAATCATTGCGTCCTTGAGCACTGATCTAAACCCCTCCCCAATGACACCGCTCTCAGCCCTCCCAATCCAACGAATTAATCTTTTCTCATGAAGATCATGAGTGAATTGAACTTGATTATCAGCTACCGTAACAACGAGACTCGGAAGTCCAAGGCATAACCGCTCCCAAGTCGCCGATCCGCCCGCACAAAGCGCCAAATCAGCCATACTCATCAACTCAGCGATATTTTCCACCTGAACATGCAATGTCGCCAGAGGACACTGTTCTATAGCCGTGGCAATTGTATCACGGTGCGGATTAGCTGCACCGATCACTACATCTGCATAAATATGACTGAATTCTGGCGCTGACAAAGCCTCAATAGCATTTCCAGTCATGTTCCCATGATCTACACCACCGAAAAAAACAAAAATTCGTTTAACTGAACCGTCTCGTGGTTTGAGGCTTTTGCGTGCTTCGGCAAACTCCTTTCGTAATAAAGCATAATCAGGCCCTAAAAGCGTTGTACACGACGGCGGTACAAGGCCAATATATCTCCGTTGATAGCCACTAACATAGTTCTGATCAAGCAGAACATCGCAATCGTGCTTACGATCAGCAAGGTCATCGATGACCATGATTTTTTTTGCATAAGGGCGTACAAGCTTTTCCCAACACTCATCGACCGCATAATGATCGACAATCAACCAGTCTGGCTGTTTGTCTTTTAGAATATCAATAGTCTCTGAAGCATCAGCTTCTTGAGTTGCACCAAGCCAGGCAGCGTATTCGTCTCTTGTAGCATTTTCCGCATAATCCTGACTAACTTGTGACAACTCATACAGCTCGAAACCTTTGTTTTGAATCAAGGCATTGAGATTTCCTTTATGAGGTCGCGTCATAAATACAACAGCTGCTCCGGCATTGCGAAGCCCCTCGGCAAGTGTAAGGCATCGCATAACATGGCCTGAGCCGGTAAGGACTGAGGCGTCAACACGAAAAACAACCACGTTAGGAATCAGATCTTTTTTCCATTAAAAACCAGTTAACATCACCCTGGGGAAATACCGGATCCCGATGATAGGCGAATCCATAATCAATCAGTTGCATTTCGGGATATCTATCCATTATCTCGCCAGCAAAATCACGCTTAAAAAGTCGATCATTATGCCCACGATAAGTGATACTCATTGGTGTTGGATTATAATATTCCGCAACTAATAAGTAACGACCACAAGATGACACAAGTTTGGAATAGACATCTGTTAATTCATCAGGATTAATATGTATAAGAACACCTTTAATCAAAACCAATTCAAATATATTTTCTGGCGTATAATCTAAAATCGAAGTATGATATATATTTTCAGATGGAATTACTTCGGTCAGCGATTCGACTGCCAGATCATTTATTTCAATTCCATACAAATCATAAGAAGGATATAGGAGCTTTAATGCTTTAAGATTCATTCCGATATTACAACCAAACTCTAACCCCCCCCCGGTTTTTGTCAGAATAGCGTTAGATAAAGCTTTTGAAAAAAAGCTTAGATTAGATGCCAACAACTGAGTCCCCTTATTTCTTTGGATGTATTCTTCTCCAAATTCACCCGCCCAAAACTTTTCTTGTTCTGTCTTATACATTGGGAAAATAATTGTATTTTTTATCCTTTTTTAAATTAGCACTTTATGCATTAACTCTGCTCGTTTCCAATCATCAGGCGTATCGATATCAACTACTCTCCAGCTCGGTATTACATAGCCTATCCCCTGACTGTGGATTTTCGCACTTTTCATCCAATCATCGGCTTTTCCCCAGTAAAACTGCCCTGCATCATAATAGGACGGTTCCAGATCCTGAGTTCTCGTTAGCTCATATTCAGGATAAAATGGCTTTAATCGCCCCTCCTCATCCCGTTTTAGAGCCCGTTGAATGGCTGAATCAAACTCTGTTACTGGAAAAGAAAATTGAGCATCAGATTGTTTTAACTGCTGAAACGAAAGCGTCAAATCCTCAACCTGAAGAAACGGTACCGCAGGGTAAATACAACAGACATATTCGGCATTCCACCCATGCTCTTTACACAGGGTAATCGCATTAGCAATGACAGGCACGGTAGCGGTATGATCGTCCGCCAGCTCTTTTGGCCTCATGAAGGGAATTTCAGCTCCCCACTGTTTTGCAAGTTCTGCAATTTGCGTGTCATCCGTAGAAACAATGATATGATCAAATAAGCCTGACTGCCTCGCAGCACTTATCGCATAAGCGATCATCGGCTTGCCTGCAAATTCCTTAACATTCTTCCGCGGAATCCTTTTACTCCCGCCGCGAGCAGGGATAACAGCAATATTCATTTTTCAACAGCTTTACGTATTGCATCAACCACCTGTTCTTGTAATGCTTCAGTCAATCCCGGATACATCGGAATACTGATAGCCTCCTTGTAATACTGTTCAGCCTCCGGGCAGTACCCAGGCTCGAATCCCATCTTCTCGTACCAAGGCTGGCGATAAACCGGGATGTAGTGCAGATTCACCCCGATTCCCTGTTCACGCAAGGCCTCGAACACCTCCCTGTGCGTTCGCCCTATCTCATCGAGCTTGAGCCTGATCACATAAAGATGCATTCCCGAATAACCTTCAGGAGAGCGAACGGGAGTTATAACCGGAAGATACTTGAGCAGCTCATCATACCGCGCGGCAATGGCATGACGCTTTGCAACAAACTCATCAAGCCGACTCATCTGACTGACTCCCAGCGCGGCCTGAATGTCGGTCATGCGGTAATTGTAACCAAGATCGATCTGCTGGTAATACCACGCTCCATCTGCTTGGTGCGTCATCTCCTGTTCGTCGCGGGTAATTCCATGACTGCGAAGAAGCTCGATCCGGAGAGCAAGCTCTGAGTCATTGGTCACGCACATGCCGCCCTCGCCAGTGGTCACAACCTTTACCGGGTGGAAACTGAACACCGTAATGTCGCTATATCGACAACTACCAATAGGCTCATCTTTATATCGCCCGCCAATGGCGTGGGAAGCATCTTCGATGATCCTGAATCCGTATTTCCTGCCAAGCTCATGAATGACCTGCATATTGCAGGGTTCACCAGCCAGATGCACGGGGATAACGACCTTGGGAAGTCGTCCACTCTTTCCAGCCTCTTCGAGTTTCTTGACCAGCACCTCTGGACTCATGTTGTAGCTTTGCGGGTCAATATCCACAAAATCCACAGACGCACCACAGTAGAGCGCGCAATTCGCGCTTGCAACGAAGGTGATCGGCGTCGTCCAAACCCAATCACCCGCCCCTACGCCCAAGGCACGGCAGGCAAGATGCAAAGCACTCGTGCCACTATTGACAGCTAGCGCATGCTTGACGGAACAATACTCCGCAACGGTTTGCTCAAACGCCGGTACTGCCGGGCCCTGTGTAAGGAAATCAGATTGCAGGACATCAATGACGGCATTAATGTCGGGCTGACTGATCTCCTGCCGACCGTAAGGAATAGAGCTCATACCCGTAGATCAAAATTTGGATCAACGTAAAGGCGAATCAGCTTACGCATGGCCTCTTCATCGACCCATTCTTGATTGGTTCCCGAATTATATTTGAATCCTTTCGGCACTTCACAAGCATTGAAATGGTCAAGATACTTCTGTTTGTTCGCGTCTGACGGAAGAATGGCATAGTAGCGATCAAACTCAATGGTGTTGTATGAATCGCTCTCGGTAATCATCTCCTCATGCAGCTTTTCTCCTGCCCTTATGCCGACATATTCAAGCTCAGCCGATGGAAAAATAGCTCTGGCAACAGTCTCGATGCGGTACGACGGAATCTTTGGAACGAAGATCTCTCCGCCCAAAGCATTCTCGATGGCCCAGAGCACCATTTCAACGCCCTCTTCAAGTGAGATATTAAAGCGCGTCATCTCCTTGTGGGTAATAGGAAGGACGTTACCATTCCTGGCTTTTTCCAAAAAAAACGGTATCACAGAACCACGCGACCCCATGACATTACCATAACGAACAACAGAAAAACGAAGGTCTCGGTGTCCCTTGATATTATTTGCCGAGACAAACAGTTTGTCGGAAACCAGCTTCGTAGCCCCATACAGATTGATCGGCGCTGCTGCCTTATCGGTTGAAAGCGCAACCACAACCCTCACATCTGTCGAAAGCGCTGCATCGATGACGTTCTGAGCCCCGCAAATATTGGTCTTTATAAACTCATCCGGATTGTACTCGGCTGCGGGAACCTGTTTCAGAGCAGCCGCATGGATGATGACATCAATCCCTTCACAGGCCCTTTTGAAGCGTTGTGGGTCACGCACATCGCCGATAAAGAAACGCAACTGGGGATATTTATCCTTTGGAAAAAGATGCGACATTTCAAACTGCTTCAGTTCATCGCGAGAATAAATCACCAGTCGTTTGACGTTCGGATAGCGACACAGAATCATTTCGGTAAATTTCTTACCAAAAGATCCAGTTCCGCCTGTAATGAGAATTGATCTGTCGTTCAATATGGAATAGTTTGTTTTGATAATGCCGACTGTAATGAGCTGTTTCGAGTTGAAATAATTTCTTCGTAAGAACCGGAGGCTTTTATAGAACCATTTTCCAGTTCAAAAATAGTATCGCAGTTTCTTAGTGTTGTCAACCTGTGGGCAATAATCAGCACGGTCCGCTCCTCATGCAACTCATCGATTGCCCTCATCACAGCCTCTTCTGTCTGATTGTCCAGCGCACTGGTAGCCTCATCAAAAATGATAACATCAGCCTGCTTATATAGAGCACGTGCAATACCAATACGCTGGCGCTGACCTCCAGAAAGACGAATACCTCTCTCGCCGACAAAAGTCTGGAATTTCTTTGGCCAGGATTCGATGATGTCAGCGATCTGCGCCTGCTGGGCCGCTTGCCTGACTCGCTCTTTATCAATCTTGCCCTTTGGAACACCAAGGGCAATGTTCTCCTCGATTGAAGCATCGGAGAGAAAAATCGACTGTGGTACATGGGCAATATGCTTCTGCCAAGAGCGACGATTATTCAGAGTAACCGGAGTTCCATCCACCTCGACGCTTCCCTTCGTAGGCGCCAGAAGCCCCATGACAATGTCAAGCAACGTGCTCTTGCCGCTGCCGGTCGTGCCTATGAACCCGACCCGGTTGCCTTTCAGAATCTCCAGGTCAATACCTTGCAATACCTCAGGTGCATCATGCGAATATTTGAAAGAAAGCCCACACAACACAAGCGAACTCTCAAACGGCAAAGCTTTCAGCGCTTCTTCATCATTGATCTCCGGCATCGGCTGATCGAGCAAATCAAGCACCTCTCCTATCGAAGCTGAGTTCCCCTGTAATAACGACCAGGCACTATACAAATACTGCAATGCTGGCAACATACGCTGAGCTCCCAAGGCGAGTGTTCCAAGCACTGGAGCAGTGCGTGCCATGCCACCCGGCTGCCCTGCCAACCAGTAAGCCAGCACGGCAATAAGAAGCATGCCGATTGCCTCTACCCCAAAACGTGGGCTCTCGCTGAAGAAACTATTGTTGCCCTGTGCCCTTCGCAGGGGAAACACCGCCCTCCTGTACACTTCGCAATAAACAGGCTGGTTACCATCGATCAACACGTCCCGAATGCCGCCAAGTCCTTCCTGCAAGGATTTGATCACCTGAGTTGACTCCCGAGCAATAAGCTGGCTGTTCTCCTTGAGGCGCGACCGGGTCAGCTTGATGACCAACGCATACGCCAAACCGAAACCGCCGAACGCTGTGAGCGCAATCACCGGATCAATGATGATCAATGTTGCCATGATCGAGCAAAGAATAAAGGTAGAAGTAAGCATAGTGATAGCCGGCATGACTCCAGCATTTATCACCTCCATCACTTTAGCTGAAACAGCATTGATGATTGTGCTGCTGTTACGTGATACGTGAACTGCATAAGGCTGATAAAGTGTTTTATGGTAAAGTGCAATGCTGAGGTCGGCACCTGTGGCAAACGAGACTCTCGTGTTTGCCCATATCTGCAAAAGTCGCATCCCACCCGACAGCAACGCAGCAAACGCAAACAACACAGTAAACGGGAGAAGCATGCCCTGCGGCGTCGTTACTCCCACAAGCCCGGCAAGTCGTCTCACGATATCATGCCGAAACACTTGCTCCGGATTAATCAGCACGCCAAGAAAGGGCAACACGGCACCAATGCTAAAGACCTCGGCAAACGAGGTGAAGATCATCTGCACCATAAGCACCGTAAACTGCATCTTGCGCTTCCTGCTAAGATGCCCCCATAGACGATTGAGAAGAGGTATTATAGACTGTTTATTTTTTTGCACTACAAGCACTACAACAATAAATCTTTTTTCAATATGAATTCATTATAATTCCCTCGCCTTTTTAACATGATCAGAATGTTTTGTAATATGGGTAGTGGTAACCATCCTGTCGATGCAAATAGTGCATGAACAAGGTGAAAGCGAGATATTTCCAAATGTTGTGTTTGAAAAAAAATCTAAGCGGCAAGTGTGTCCTCTATTCCGTCGATAAATTTTACGCCATTAATAACCTTTAGAAGCTGATTGTGGCCACGTAACCGCTTCCAAC
>Ga0233423_10001185_pt1 | contig 13176 bp, 11 predicted proteins | sample Watercolumn_Mata_FD_180713 | JGI IMG/M metagenome (GOLD analysis project Ga0233423, IMG submission 180713) | Freshwater microbial communities from Lake Matano, South Sulawesi, Indonesia - Watercolumn_Matano_2014_112_MG | ecosystem: Environmental > Aquatic > Freshwater > Lake | place: Indonesia... | reverse complement strand
TGAGCGCCTTGCGTGATGCTGGGGAGAAACGGGGACACGATACTTAATTGCCCCCGAGCCCCGCGAGTTCAAGCACGAAGCGCAACAAGGCGGGGCCAGCGATGGACACTTTCCCTATTCTTCTAAATCCGATGCCTGTCAAGGCGATTCCGGAGACATGCTTGCCGGCCAGTCACTCCGGTAGGGAGTCGTCCGCAGTCTGGACAGGGTCTGACGGCCTCGCTAGAATCATTCCGTGAAGCCGATACGGTTGTCTCGCCACGCCCGTGAGAACATGGTGTTTCGCGGAGCAACCGAAGCGGAGATTGCAGAGGCGATCAGGCAAGCGGGGTGGCAGCCTGCCGCGCAGGGCCGGTTCGACTGCCGCAAGGAATTTCCTTTTGGCCGTGAGTGGAACGGCCGAAGCTACGCATCCAAGCAGGTCCGTCCGGTGTTCGTAGATGAGCCGGCGGAGATTGTAGTCGTGACGGTCTACGTGTATTATGTGCCGTAACGGAGAAGTGCCATGAGAATATCCTACGATTCGGAAGTAGACGCGCTGTACATCAGGTTCATTGAGACGACCGTGACGACCAAGCACGTGGCCGAAGGTGTCGCTGTGGACTACACGGCTGACGGCAGAATCGCCGGCATCGAGGTGCTCGACGCCAGGAAGCGATTCGGGGACGATCAGGTTCTGCGGCGCGTCGTCCTTGAGGACTTGGTCCCGGCTCCAGCCGCCTAGCCGCACGCGCCGCGGGGGAGGTAGCTGAACATCCCCTCATTCTCCCAAGTCCGACGCCTGGCAGAGTATCTCCGGAGTCAAAGGCCTTAGGCGTTTCAGATTGCAGATTGGGGAAAACCAGGGGAAAACCAGGGACAGTCACCCTATTCAGGCACCGGACACTTCCCCTATTCTTCTAAATCCGATGCCTGTCAAGGCGTAGCAGCCTCAAGCCGCAAGCGTAAGGCTAGCTCAAGCACAAGCTCAAGCCCAAGCCGGCGGCTGACGGCTTGCGGCCTTCCGCCGGTTCAGACGACAGATTGCTGACGGCTGACAGACAGCGGCCATCCCAAGCGCAAGCCCAAGCTCCGGCCCGAAGCCGAGCCATCTGCATAGTCCGCGGTTAGTCCTGTCCGGTCGGCGTATGAGGCCGCCGGGCTTGCACGTAAGGCGATTTCCAATAGTCTTGGCACGTGATTTCCCTGTCAAACATCACGATGGAGTTCGGCACCCAGGAGCTCTATCACGACGTGAACCTGTTTGTCGGGCCGGAGGACCGGATCGGGCTGGCCGGTTCCAACGGGTCGGGCAAGTCGACGATTATCAAGCTGATGTCCGGGGAGCTGGAACCCACCCGCGGCTCGGTGGACAAGCGCAAGGGCACCTGCATCGGGTATCTTCCCCAGACCGGCGCGGTCGTGGGCACGCGTACCGTGCTGGAGGAGGCGCTCACGGCCTTCAAGCACCTGGACGAGGTACACGACGAGATGCGGGCACTCGAGCATCGGATGCAGGACGCAAACATGCCGGCCGAGGAACTGCAGGAGATACTCGACCGCTACGCGATACTCGACCATCACTATGGCCACGATGCCTATGACCGGCAGGCGCGGGCCGAGAAGGTGTTGATGAGCCTCGGGTTTGAGGAGGACGATTTCCACAAGCAGGCGCGGACGCAGAGCGGCGGGTTCCAGGTCCGGCTGGCCCTGGCGCGGATGCTGCTCGAAGATCCGGACGTGCTGCTGCTCGACGAGCCGACCAACTACCTTGATATCCGTTCCATCGAATGGCTGCAGGAGTACCTGACCAGCTTCAAGGGCGCGGTGGTGATGATCGCCCACGACCGGTACCTGCTTGACGCGCTGGTGCAGAAGATCTGGGCGATAGAGTCGAAGCGCGTCCACATCTTTCCCGGCAACTACTCAAAGTACCTGAGCGACAAAGTGCGGCGCGATGAGAAGCAGCTCAAGGCCTACGAGGAACAGGTGCAGTTCATCAAGCGCACCGAGCAGTTCATCGCCCAGTACAAGGGGCGCAAGGACACGGCGCCGCGGGCGATGAGCCGGCAGAAGATGCTCGACCGGTTGGAGCGGGTCGAGCCGCCCGAGGTCGCGCCGACCATCCGTATCCGTTTCCCGGAGTCGGATACCGTGTACGGCAAGGCCGTTGACCTCCGTGCCGTGTCCAAGAGCTTTGGGCCGAAGCAGGTGCTCAAGGACGTGAACCTGGTGGTAGGCGGGGGCGAAAAGATAGGTCTCTTCGGCGCGAACGGGCAGGGCAAGACGACGCTGCTGCGGATTATCGCCGGCAAGCTCGCCCCGGACGGGGGCGAGGCATGGACCAGCCAGAAGACGCAGATCGCGTACTATGAGCAGGGCGCGGAGGAGAAGCTGGACTCCGACATGACCGTGCTCCAGGCGGCGGCCGACGCGGGCGCCGGGTTCACCGAGAACGAGCTCAAGGGCATTCTCGGGACATTCCTCTTCTCGGGTGACGCGATTGACAAGAAGGTCGGAGTGCTGTCCGGCGGGGAGCGGAGCCGGTTGGCCATCATTCGGGCGCTATTGACGCCGTCGAACCTGCTGATTCTGGACGAGCCGACCAACCACCTCGACATCCAGTCGCGGGAGATCCTGTTCGAGGCGATCAGACGGTACAATCGCACCGTGGTCTTCGCCGCGCACGACCGCTTCATGCTCGACGAACTCGCGGACAAGACGGTGAGGATCGAAGGCGGCAGGGCGATTCTATTCCCCGGCAACTACAGCTACGCGGCCGGGCGGGTGGTGAAGCATGGGGCCGCAGCACCGAAGCACAAGGGGTTGCAGCAGACGACCGAAGTCAGAAGTCAGAAGTCAGGAACCAGAAGTCAGAAGTCGAGGGGCCAGAGTCCAGGGTCCAATGCCCACAATCGTCACTCGCCGGTCGTCAATCGTCAATCGGCAGATCCGGTGCGGGAGATCGAGTTGCGGCTCAAGCAGGTTGAGTCCGATTACGACGCGGCCCGGCAGAGGATGGACTTCAACCGAGTGCGGGAATTGGCCGACGAGCGGAAGTACCTCGAAGCCGAGCTGCAGGCCCGCAAGGCCGACCAGGTTGAGGGCGGCAAGGCGGACCTCTGAGGTCAATGACGAAACACGAAGCACGAATTCCGAATGAAGCTCGACTGCCGGCAAATGATGAATTGGAGCATTCGGGTTTCAATCGTCATTCGGACCTCGAGTTTCGGGCTTGGCGCGACAGAGCTCTCATGGTGTCATTCGGCAACTGAGGAGTGGTGATGGCGCAGGGGGCGAGCTTCGACAAGGAGGCGGCACTCGCCGCGCGGCTGGCAGGGCTGGGCGTGAAGCCGGCGGACCTGGTTGAGAAGTTCGTCCGTGCCGGGGGCCCGGGTGGGCAGAACGTCAACAAGACCTCGACCGCGGTCTACCTGAAGCACCTGCCTACCGGTATCGAGGTCAAGGTGCAGCAGGAGCGGTCGCAGGCTCTGAATCGGTTCCTGGCGAGAAGAGCGCTCGCCGACAAGCTGGAAGCCCGCCTGCTGGGCGAACAGAGCGCGCAGGCGGCAAGGGTCGCGAAGCTGAGGCGCCAGAAGCGGCGGCGTTCACGACGGGCGAAGGAGAAGATTCTTGCGGCTAAGTCGTTGCAGGCCCGCAAGAAGGCGTTGCGGGCCGCCCCCGCCGACGACTGTTGAGCCGGGGCGGTAGACTTGACAAGCGGACACAGGTGTCTATAATCCCGCCGTTCCTCGTCATTCGTAGAAACCCAAAAAGGAGTAGTGCAGATGAAGAGAGTCCTGAGCTTTGCCATCGGCCTGATGGTAGTAGCCATGATGGTCGGTTGCGGCGGCGAACAGGCTGCCCCCAAGACCGGGAAGCCGGCTGAGCCCGTGTTCGCGGCGCAGACCATGAACCTCCCGGCGATGAAGGTTGCCTCGATGGCCAAGATGGGTCCTTACAGCGAGATCGGCAAGGACCTGAGCGCGCTGATGGCCGCGGTCCGGGAGCAGAAGCTGACCGTGCGGGGCACGCCTTTCGCCATGATGCATGACAAACCGGCGAGCGTGAAGCCCGAGAGTTGCCGCTACGAGGTTTGTGTGCCGGTCGATTCGACCACCAAGAACATGACCGACAAGAAGTCCGGCATGGTCGTCAAGGATGCCGCGGCGATGATGATTGCCGTGACCGACTATATGGGCCCCTACGACCAGGTCGCCCCGGTATACGAGAAGCTCTACAAGTGGATCGGCGAGAACAAGTACGAGGCGGCCGGCCCGGCGCTTGAGTACTACCTGAGCGATCCAGCCAACGTGAAGCCGGAGTCGCTGCAGACCAAGGTCGGCGCCGTGATCAAGCCGATCGCCCCGCCGGCCGACAACGCCAAGCCGGCTGAGGAGCCGAAGAAGGACGAGACGAAGGCCCCGACCAAGAAGTAGTCCGCGGCCTTCGCTCAGGCGATTTGCGGCCCCGCTGCGGCGGGGTCGCTCTTCTTCCGCGTGGCCGAGAGAGCGCCTTTGCTTGACACCCGGGAGGGAAGCCCGATAATACCACGCTGGGTGCGGCCGGGGGGCGTGCACGTGGTTTTGCATCCCCGCGGCCGGGCCCAAGGGACCGGTTGTCGCTGAGGGTCCGTAGAGTCAAGGAGGACCGAAGAATGAGGATGTTGGTACTGCCGCTCATGCTTGCCGCAGCCGTGGCCTTGGCCACTGAGATGAAGGTGGCAATCGAAATAGACTCCGCATCGGCGGGCCGGACCCCGCCCAATGCCTGCTACCGAATTGACTCGCTCTGCAAGGCACAGGGCTGGGAAGATTCGATCGTCACCGGCACCGACATCGACGAGGCATCGGAATTGGCCGAGTACAGCGTGGTCGTAACCGGTGACGACGGGCACAACGATAATGACTTCCACACCTATCAAAGCGCGCTGAAGGACTGGGTCCGAGGCGGAGGAGGTTTTGTTGGCCTCGGCTGGATCGTCTATGGCGTCTATCGCGACAGCGCATGGGAGATGGACTCGATAATGGCGGTAAGCTGCACAGGCGACTATGGCTTTCTGACCAGCGGCCAGATCCACGTAGCCGACAGCCTTCATCCCGTGACCGCGGGAGTGAACGACTTCGACATTCAGAGCCATGGCGAGTACGCCAATGCCGGGCTCCAGCACGGAGCTACTATGCTCGGCGACTATACCGACGCTTCCGGTCAGGCGTCAATCGCGGTGCGCGATGTCGGGGCCGGGCGCTCGGTCTATCTCGGACCGATATACTTCGCCACCTTTCAGGGCTACCAGAACGAACCCTACTACGACGATGCCGATGCCATGGTGCTGCTCAAGCAAGCCATTGAATGGGCGGCAGGAGATGACTCCACTGGTGTCGCCGGGCCGCGAGTGCCGTCGCCGCGGGCCGAGTTGAGTGCAGCCTTGCCGAGCCCTTTCCATCTACGGACGACCATCGACTACAGCTTGGCGGCCGCAGGACGGGCGGCCCTTTCCGTATGCGACATCGCCGGCAAGGTGGTGAAGACCTTGGCTTCGGGCAATCTGCCGGCTGGTCCCGGACAGGTAACGTGGAACCGGACAGACGAAGCAGGACGGAGCGTCGCCAGCGGCGTCTATTTCTGCCGGTTAAGCGCCGGCGGAACCGTGCTTTCCCGCAAACTCGTAGTCAGGTAGAAAGGGATCATCCACGGCAATCGGGGCGGTCCTGCCGCCCCGATTCTCGTTTGGAGTCCGCGATGTGGCCCGGGGCGCTACCTCATGCCGGAATCCGTCGGTCGGTATCCCCGCGCAGTCGGGTTCGCCCGAACAAGGGAGCGGGCGTTCCTACCAGGAGACTCTGAATCCGAACAACTCGGCCGACGTTCCCGAGTTTGTGCGGTTCGCCTTGAAGGTTGTTGTGTTGTTGACGTCGCGCTGCCTGGAGCCACTTTGCGAGGACCCATCCATTCGGAGAGCAGCGGAGCTGTAGGAAAGGCTCACGTAGCTTGACGACCAGGTGCCGTCCTCGCTGATTATACCATTCAAGGTCAGGTCCACGTTCAGGTTTGATGAAGACGACGTGGACGATATCCGGCAGTTTGACATGTCATACCGCAGGTGCACGGTCTCGATGTCATTGCCCGAGTCGTAGCTCGTGGTACCGGTGATGTGCACGGTGCCGCCGAAAGGGCCATTGGCGACCATGTCCACCGGGCCCGTCGGCGTACCCGCGATATTCTGATTGTATATGTCAACCAGTCCGGTCATGATGCCCCAGGCGATATCTTCATAGAATGACTCGTCGCTATAGCGGGATCTCGTGCAGGACAGGTTCGGCAGCACCAGGAACAGGGTGGCGGCGAGAGCTGCCGATGACCGCCAGATCCAACGTGGCAAGCTGTGAGAAGCTAGAGACATCTTATGCTCCCTATTCAAGTTCAGCGCTCGCGGCCCAGGTCACATTCTTGGCCGAAGGACGACTGCGCTTCCGCACGGGTCGTTGGCTGTGACCTCTTCTATTTGACCCGAATGCGTCCGGATGTCAACGTTCGTCTCGGTATCCGGCGGAGGAAGCGGCGGTACCGGTCACGGAGAGTAAGCCACCGGTCTGGGCTGGGCGAGCTTGCCTCAGTGCATGATATCGGCTACAATGACCTTCCTGCCCGTAACCGAAAGGAGCTCTCGTGAAGAGCCTGGACCACATTCATCTGGCCGAAACGCATAGCGCCCGCAACTACCTGCCCCTGCCGGTCGTTCTGTCGAAGGGTGACGGTATCTGGGTCGAGGACGTCGAAGGGAAGCGCTACCTCGACATGCTGTCTTCATACTCCGCCTTGAATCAGGGCCACCGCCATCCGAGGATACTGACAGCGATGCAGGAGCAGATGGGCAGGCTCTGTCTGACCTCGCGCGCGTTCCACCATGATACGTTCGGGCCGTTCTGTAAGACCGTGACTGAGGCGTGCGGGATGGACCAGGTGCTCCTGATGAATACCGGGGCCGAGGCGGTCGAGACCGCGATCAAGCTCTGCCGACGCTGGGGCTACACAAAGAAGGGCGTGCCGGAGGGTAAGGCGGAGATCATCGTCTGCGACGGCAACTTTCACGGCCGGACCACGACGATTGTCGGTTTCTCGCCCGAGAGGCTGTACAGCGGTGGTTTCGGGCCATTCACGCCGGGGTTCAAGATGATTCCGTACAACGACACAGCGGCCCTGGAGAAGGCCATCACTCCGAATACGGTGGCGTTCCTGGTCGAGCCGATTCAGGGCGAGGCCGGCATCAAGGTGCCGGCGGACGGATTCCTCAAGGCGGCGCGCGAGATCTGCACGCGCAACAATGTCCTGTTGATGACCGATGAGATCCAGACCGGGCTCGGCCGCACCGGTCGGCTCTTCTGCTACGAGTACGCCGGCATCAGGCCGGACGTGCTCATTGTGGGTAAGGCGCTGGGCGGAGGCTGCTTCCCGGTATCCGGTGCCCTGGCGTCGAAGGAACTGATGTCGGTGTTCACGCCCGGCAACCATGGCTCGACCTTCGGCGGTAACCCGCTGGCGTGCGCGGTCGGCAAAGCCGCGGTCGAGGTCATTATCGAGGAGAAGCTGCCGGAGAACTCATTCGCGATGGGCGAGTATCTGCGGAGCGAGTTGGCGAAGCTGAACTCGCCTCACATCGGGGAGATCCGGGGCAGGGGCCTGCTCATTGGTGTGGACATCAAGCCTGAATCAGGTCCGGCGCGCGGTTTCTGCGAGAAGCTGATGGGGCTGGGTGTGCTCGCCAAGGAGACCCACGGGACGGTCATCCGTTTCGCACCTCCGCTCATCATCACGAAGTCCGAGGTCGACTGGGCCCTGGACCGCATCAGCCAGGTCCTGAGGTAGGAAAGTGGTCGAGTGATCCGGTGGCCTAGTGATAGAGTGTTGCAGATTCCATACTGGAGCACTGGACCACTAGACCACTTGTTCACTATTGCTTGACTTCCGGCGTCAGTTAGCCTATAAGTTCACGTGCGTCTGCTCTCCATTGCGAACCGGGCCGACTTGGAACAGGAACTTGGCCGGGTTGGCGCCGACCCGCTGAGCTGGCCGATATTCCGGGCCAAGAGCCGGGTCATCGCGGTCAAGATCGACGGCCTGTCGACAGCCGGCGCCAACATCCTCAAGCAGACCGCGCTGGCCTGTGGCGGAGACTGCGCGGTGAATCGCGCGATCGTCTCGGGTCGGGTCAGGCATACCGATGCGGTATTGTTCGCGACGAGCCGGCAGTTGCGTGCTCTTGTAGACCGGCTTACGTCCCAACCGGAGTGCGTGGCGCGGCTGGTTCCGGAGCTGGTCGAGTTGAGCGGACGCCTGCAGTCACCGGCGCGTATCATCAAGCTGGGACGAAGGACGCTGGATCTCGGCAGACGAACGCATGTGTTGGGCATACTCAATGTCACACCAGATTCGTTCTCCGACGGCGGCCGGTTCCTTGAGCCGCCGGCAGCGCTCGACCGCGCCGTCGCGATGGCTGAGGAAGGCGCGGACTTCATCGACATCGGAGCGGAGTCGACCCGGCCCGGGTCCCGGCCGGTCCCGGCCGAGGAGCAGCTAGCACGGCTTGTTCCGGTGCTGCGCACCGTGAAGAAGAAGGTGAAAACGCCCGTGTCAGTTGACACCACGAGCGCCCCCGTGGCGCAGGCTGCCCTGCGCGAGGGTGTGGATATCGTGAATGACATCTCGGCCCTGGGCGGTGACCGGCGGATGGCTGCGGTTGTGGCGCGCGCCGGAGTCCCGTGTATACTGATGCACATGAAGGGCCGGCCCCGAACTATGCAGAACAATCCCGAGTACTCTGACCTGATGGCCGAGGTCTTCGGCTTCCTCGCGGCCGCGCTCGCGCGGGGAGAGGCGGCCGGGATTGAACGGACGCAGATGCTCGTTGACCCGGGCATCGGGTTCGGCAAGACCGTGGCGCACAATCTCGAGATCCTGCGCCGGCTGGGGGAGCTTGAGTCGCTGGGCGCGCCGATCGTGGTTGGTCCGTCCCGCAAGCGCTTCATAGGTGCGGTTATGGGGGAGAGGATAGTCCAGAGTCCAGAATCCAGGATTCAGAATCCAGGGTCGAGACTCGATGGAACGATTGCCGCGTGCGTGCTGGCCGCAGCGAACGGAGCGAACGTTCTGCGGGTCCATGACGTCAAACCCTTAGTAAAGGCGCTGAAACTGGCCGACGCCGTGGAATCGAGAAACTAGATGCTCTCATTCGTCCGGTTCCGCTGGACCGACGCCTTCGACATCCTGCTGGTCGCTCTGCTGGCGTACTACTTCCTGCGCTTCCTGAAAGGCACCCGCGCCATCCGCATGCTCTACGGGCTGTTCTTCCTCGTGGCAGTTTCGTTCATATCCCGCTGGCTCGATCTGAAGGCGCTCGGGCTGATCGTCAATTCGCTGACCACGGTCTGGATCGTGGCGTTCGTCATCATCTTCCAGCCCGAACTCAGGAACATCCTGTCCCGGTTCGGGCGCTACCGGCCGCTCAGGTTCCTGCTCAAGCACGGGGCCGACGCTGCCGCCATCGACGAGATCGTCGACGCGGCGGCGCAGATGAAGGATCACAAGGTCGGCGCGCTGCTCGTCATCGAGCGCGATATAGGGCTCCGCGACTACGTCGAAACCGGCACCAGGGTGGAGGCGCGGGTCTCGGCGCCGCTCCTGGTTTCGATCTTCACGCCGCCCGGGCCGCTGCACGACGGCGGGGCGATCATCGTTGCCGGACAGTTAGTGGCCGCGGGCTGCACGTTGCCGCTGAGCGAGGAGCGATACGTTGAGAACGCGCTGGGCATGCGCCATCGGGCCGGGCTCGGTATTGCGACCGTGACCGATGCCGTCGCCGTGATCGTATCGGAGACAACGGGCAAGATCAGCTTTGCCAGCCGCGGAGCACTCCTTGCCGGGCTCACGCCGTCCCAGCTCAAGTACAATATCCAGCAAGCGCTGGCTACGGAGGTCTGATTCATGAGCGATTCGAAAGTGCGCCTGCTGGTGTTCGCGGCCGTGTTCGTCGCCGTTGCCGGTGTCTACCTTTACAGCGCGGCGCCGACCGCGGCGTTCTGGGACTGCGGAGAACTGATTTCGGCGGCGTTCACCATGGGCGTCCCGCACCCGCCCGGCACGCCGCTGTTCGTCACCCTGGGGCGCATCTTCTCGATGCTGCCCGTGGCGAAGGAAGTGGCTTTCCGGGTTACCCTGATCCCAGTACTCTTCGGCGCCTTCTCCTGTGGCCTCATCTACCTCCTTGTACTGAAGCTCATCTCGCTCTATGCCAGCCCGGAGCGGCGTCACGACAAGTGGCTGCCGCATGTCGCGGGAGTCTTCGGCGCCCTCGCCTGCGCCTTTGCGTTCTCCTTCTGGGATAACTCGGTCGAGGCGGAAGTATACGGTCCGTGTGTTGTGGTCGCTCTGTCCGTCCTCTACATGGCTTTGGTCTGGCGCGACCAGCTCGACCGGACTGGCGGGGACAACCGGCTGATACTGGCCGCCATCTTCCTGCTCTTTCTTTCTACCGGCATCCACTTCACGCCGATGATGACCGTGTTTGCAGTGCTCGTGTTCGCGCTCGTTGTCGACCGCGATTCGGTGCTGCAGCTCCGGATACTCGAACTGCTGTCCGGGTACCTGACAATACTGACCGTCGCCGAACTGGGCATGAGCGCGGGCACGTTCATCGCCGTCCCCTTGATGCTCGGCGCCGCCTGGTACGGCGTCCGGGTAATGGAGCGTTCCACTCATACGCGCTCGGTATTTCTCGGTCTGGGCATGTTCTTTCTCGTCTTCGTGATCGGCTACGTGGCGGCGGGGAACAAGACGATGGATGATACGGTGTTGTTTCTTGCCTCGCCGACCGTGGCGTTGATCGAACGCTGGGTGCGTTCGCCGCTGCTCTTGCTGCTGCTGGTGGCGGGCTACGGAGGCTACCTTTACTGGCTCCATCGCCAGCGGCGGCTCAGTCCGAAGTACGTAGGGTTGATGCTGGGACTCGTGCTTCTTGCCGGAACGGTGCAGTTCATCATGTTCATCCGGGCAAGTCACTCGCCCACAATCAACGAGGCGGGTCCGTCCAACTGGCGGGACTTTGTCAGCGTGCTCAAGCGCGAGCAGTACGACCCGATGAAGCTGCTTCCGCGCAAGACCCAGTTCCTGACCGAGGACGACTGGCGCACGAACCGGAATCCGCGCTTCGGCGTGCTGGTGGCATACTACGAGCAGGTGAAGTTTTACCTCCGCTACTTCTTCTGGCAGTGGGGCAATGCCAGGTTCTTCGACATCTTCCTGCACGTCGGCTGGCAGGCGCTGCTCGGGCTGATACCGCCGTTGCTCGGGCTTTGGGGAATGTGGCACCAGTTCCGGCGCGAGAAGCGGTCGTTTGTGCTCATCTTCGTCGCTTTCCTGGTCGCGTCGGTCGGCCTCATTACCTACCTGAACCTGAAGTACTCTCCATCCGACCCGAGGCGCGGCAACCCGGCACAGGGCGGGCTCGGATACCTTGAAGTGCGCGAGCGCGACTACTTCTACGCCTTCTCCTTTGTCTTCTACACGATATTCGTCGGCGTAGGTGCCTACGCCTTCCTTCGCTCGATGGTTGACCGCCTGCGGTTCAGACGCGTACCCGCATACGCGCTGTCCGGCGCGCTCCTGGCTTTCGGTTTCGTGCCGATGCTGCTCAACTACCCTGAAGTCACGCGCCGGGGAGATTGGATACCGGCCGAGTACGGGTACAACATGCTGGCATCGTGCCCTGGCGAGCGAGCTGTCCTCTTCACCAACGGGGACAACGACACCTTTCCACTCTGGTTCATGCAGACTGTGCCGTCGCGTATCGCCGGCTACAGCAGCGAATTTGGAAAGAACGTGCGAGTCGGGATTCTCTCCCTGCTGAATACCAACTGGTACATCAAGCAGCTGAAGCGGTGGGGCGCGCCGATATCCTTTACCGAGAAGGAGATAGAGCAGCTTCCGCGCGGCTTTGTCGGCAAGAACAACCGCACCTTCCTGCTTGAAGACATCATGATTCGCGACATGGTGGCGACCGCCGGCGGAGTCAAGCTCATCTGGCCCGAAGACTACGCCGCGACCTCCGAGGAGTACATCGCCAAGGTCTTCGGCCCCGGCTACAAGCCCCGGACACCCATCTACATTGCGACCACGGTTTCACCCAGCAGCCTGCAGGACGTCAAGTCGCACCTCCGGCTGGAGGGCCTGGTCTACCGGGTCGTACCGGACGCGGGTGGCGAACAGGTAGATGTGGAGCGAAGCCGGTACCTGGTTGATTCCGTGTACAGCATGAGGTCGATACTCGACCCACGGGTCAGTAAGGACGAGAATACCAAGGGCCTGCTTCTGACCTATGCGGCGACACTGCTTTCGATGGCCAACGAGTACCGGCGGCAGAACCGCACAGCCGATGCCGAACAGGTACTTGCCCTGGCCACTGGGTTGGACCTTGACCGTGACCGCCGAATGACGGTCCTCTACCACCTGTCGAGTTTCGCGCTGGAGAACGGGAACTATGACCGTGCCCTGGCCGCGCTCGATACTATCCAGGCGCTCGGTTTCAATCAGCCCGAATTCTCCCTGCGGCGCGGCCTTGCCCACGAGGGCAAGGGAGACCTTAGGCAGGCCGAGTCGGCCTATATCGAGGCGATGAACGCCGATCCGGGTCGCGGCGAGTTCGTGCAGGCACTTGTCGGTCTTTACCTGGGGAAACTGCGCGATACCGCCAAGGGCAGGGCACTACTTCAGCTCTGGCTACGGCGGGCTCCGGGTGACTCGTCCGCCGCCCGCCAGTTGCAGCAACTCTCCTAGGAGAGGCGAGCGGCAGTATGCGGGGCGTCTGATTTGACTCCCCTGGCATCCCTCTATAATATCAGCCTGCGTGCGTGACCGAACGAATGGTGCTGGCGGCCCTGGTGGCCGGTGCGTGGCACATTGATCCCTTGAATCCTTGACTCCTTTGCTATCCCGGAGGCCCGCCTGATGAACGACCGAAAGATACGCATCATACTCTTCGCCGCCGTGTTTGTCGTGGTGCTGGTCGCCTACCTCTCGACTGTCGCGCCGACGGCAGCGTTCTGGGACTGCGGCGAGTTGATCGCGACCGCCTGCATCTACGGAGTCCCGCATCCGCCGGGCACGCCGCTGTTCGTGACGATCGGTCGCATCTTCTCGATGCTC
>Ga0233423_10001183_pt1 | contig 13190 bp, 11 predicted proteins | sample Watercolumn_Mata_FD_180713 | JGI IMG/M metagenome (GOLD analysis project Ga0233423, IMG submission 180713) | Freshwater microbial communities from Lake Matano, South Sulawesi, Indonesia - Watercolumn_Matano_2014_112_MG | ecosystem: Environmental > Aquatic > Freshwater > Lake | place: Indonesia... | reverse complement strand
CACCTAATTAGAAGTTTACAATTTGCACCCACAGTCGGCCCGTGCCCGCCACCTCCTCGAACTTCTGCGCAAACTCTCGGAAGGTCTCGGTGTACTGCCGCCCGCCGTCTGGATCGATGACGCGTAGCGATGTTCCATCGACCGTCTCGTCGCCGAACATCCCTGTGATGATACGGGCGTGAATCGAGAAGCCTGCGCCGGGCTGCTCGTCGGTCGTGGCCCACAGCGGCCCATGGGTCTCGAGCAGCGCCCGCAGCCCACTCACGGTGTAGCACATCGGCGCCTCGCCAGTCATGCCAAGTGTTTTCAGAAAGGCGTCCTTCTCTGACGCGGCAAGGCCTTCGCCCTTATCAAACTTGGCCCGGTAGGTTGGGCCGGCCATGTTCATGACGTCCTGGATCGTGTAACTGGCCTTGTCGCGCCACGAGACCATCATGGTTGCGACGGTCGCCCAGCAGGTATCGCAAGACGGTTGCGCGATGATGGGCATAGGGCGCAGGGCGGTCACATCGATGTCGAAACTGGTGCTGTGGCTGAGGATACCCCCGGTAGCAGCCGAACTGGCGGCGGGCGTGGGGGACCGGACCTCGAAGTAGGCATCCCTCTCAGTCGCCTGGAATTCCTTGGTTCCTGATAGCCGGGCCAGCTCCCGAAGGAATTCTTCCATTGTCTGCTCGCGGCTAGTCTGAGAAGCGCGCTCCTTAGTGGGATTGACGATAGACTTGAGATCTTCCAGCAACACCGCATCCGCTGGCAGGCCACGCCCGGCAAACCGGGCCGAGGACTCTTGTACAGCAGGGCGTGGCGCAGTGCCGGAGCCTGGTGCCGCCGGCTGGCTGGTCTGTTGTCCATTGGGCCTAGCCACGGGCAGTGGCGATACCGCCAGCGCTCCGGGTGCCTGCTCCCAGGATGCAACGTCCTGCGCGGGCAACACTGGCTCACCGGCGATGCACGCGGCGACCGGCGCTTCCGGTTCAGACGTGACGGGCTGATCGGCGGAGAGGATCCGGCTGGCTGCCGGAACTTTCCGCTGCTTCGTGCCGGGCTGGCTCTGCGTCCCGCGCTTCAGCATATCAAAAAAGCTGAGACGCTCTGCCAGAAAATCAGGCTTATCGCGGGTGGGATGTGACTGCTTGGCCATGATTTCCTCACAATCTACCCAGGCTGCCCAGCGAATAGTTGCTTGGCTTCCTCGTAGGCAGCGCGGATCATGTTTCCATATTTTTGCTCTTTACCTTTCCCATTGTAACCAAGGGCGAAGGCGATCCAGTCGTGATTTCTTATGGAGTTGATCAATGCCCCTCCCGATTTTTTATACTGAATGTAATCGAAAAATCCTAGCACGTGGGCGCGCTCACTCTCTTGGAAAGCGTTGTACATTTCACGCGGCGTCTGATAGCCAATCAGGCGATACTGCGAGCCAAGGATCTGCGGCCCGCCAATGCTGATGCACTGTAGTGCGATGCCTTCGCCAGCCAGGCGCGTCGCCAGGGTGAGCGCCTCGTACTCGCGCTTCTGGCTCTCGTGTGGGCTGATAAAGGCACCTGAAGAGTCATCGCGGAACTGGTGACACAACCATCTCTCGGTGCACTGGTCACCTGTGGCTGGTGGGCGAGTACCATGCTGGAAATACTGGTCGTACGTTGCCTGGTTACCCTCACCCCATTTGTCGAACAGGACTTGATTCTCAAAGCGGATGATGGCTCGATTGGGCGTATGCTCACGACCCCGGCTTTCCACTTGCCACACCGCCAGCACTACCGGGGTCTCGATGTCAAGCGCCGATGCACAGCCATCTATGAGGCCGCCGATCCGGTTGTAGGTCGCGGCCATCGCGCGTCGTTCCTGGGGCCACGCGTCATTTATGTTGATAGGGGCGGCCGGGCGTAGCGAAACTGCCTGCAGCTCAGGCGAGTCCTTATAGTAAGTTCCTAGATTCGACATAGCCGTCCAGCCGTAATCGGTTCCATCGACGCCTGAGACCAGGGCGTATGGCCCATTGCTTTCGTGGACGTGGACACGGGTGTATTGCGGAATGCGGTGTGTTCCTTGGATCTGAAAATCCGGCGGACCAGTGCGAATGCGGGCGTTGGAATCGACGACCGTATAGATTGGCAGGCTGGCTACTTGTTCAGTAGACTCGCCGAGCTGGTGAGCGGGCCCGCCAGCCGTAAACCGCTCGTCGGCCACGTCCATCGGCTCCAGAAGCTGGATTTCGACCGGCTGCTGACGGCTGTGCGTCCACTCGCTGGTGGCCTCGCGGTCCCGGCCCATTGTCAGCTCGGCGACGCCAGCCAGCACATCCAAGTCGTCCACGAGGGAGGCCGTCCTGGCCGGTGAAGCCATCGCTTGCGAATCTGTGACACGCGGCGGCAGCGGCTGCTGGGGTGTGAGCGGCGGTGGGCCTTGCCTGTAGCTTACCTGTCGTGGTGGCGGCCTGTCGGTGGCCGACTCCTGACGCGCTAGGTCGTCCACGAAGTCGCGTATTAGCTGCGCACGGCTCTGCTCCCGGTACATGGCATTGGCAGGGTTGACAATGTCCTGGATATCCTGCGCCAATACGTAGTCAGGCGGGAGATTAGTGACAGGGGTGACCTGAAACGTCCCGGCCTCGATGACGCGCCGGGGTGGGATTTTGGAAGCCTGCTGAACCTGAGGGCTTCGCGCTGGCTCGCTGGTAGTGCTGCTAGGCTGCGCGGCGACTAGGCCGCTCGCCGGCTGCTGATTCCCGCCAAGCTGGCCATTGGAAGCCCCGAACATTGGGGCGGGCGGTGGTGCGGGCGCTGCAGCGGTGCCTGGCTCCTGGTCCCATGCCATCACATCTGTGGCGGGCAGCACCGGCTGGCCAGCAACGGATGGGGCCGGTTGTCTGGGTACGGGCGCGCCTAGCCCATTATCGGACAGACCCCGGCTGGCGTGGACGGCACGCGGCTTCTCGCGGGGCCGCTGGGCGATCCCCTGCCTAAGCATCTCGAAGAAGCTGGTTGACCGGGCAAGGAAAGCCGGTTCGCCATTGCTAGGCGGTGACTTCTTCGGCATATTCCCTCACTCCACCAGATGAACTCGAATTTGCTCGCCGCTCACCGTCTCGATCAACAAATCTCCGTTGGCTCCGTGGGCTGGTAGTAGCAGATCAGCGTGGTTGGGGCCGACAGACGCCTGCACAGCCTGCCCGTTGAAGCACACCCGGTCAGGCGCTATGGTCTGCAATCCCTCGCCGATCATCCGTACGCGAGTACCGGCCGGCGTGGAGGCGGATACGACATGCTCGATACGCGGCCGGCGAGCGGGTGACGTCGCCCGCTCCATCAAGGCTGCCAGGCGACCAAAGTCCATGTCTTCCCCCTCGCGGGTGCGCAGCTTGACCTTGCGCTGCGCCAGCTTCTCCACGTCCTGTTTTGACTCGACGCCTATCTTCTTCAAGGACCGACGAGTTTTATCGTCCAGTGGCACATCGTCAACCAGCACGTCGCCCACCAAGGGTGGTGGTTTCGTCGTCTCCACGACAATGCGATCAGTGACCGAACCGAGCTTGAATTCTAGCTTGGAGGCGCCCTCCTCGTTTGGCTGGGCTGTGCGAAAGTGAACTACATCGCCGTCGTACTCAGCAAAGACGTTCAGCCCCAGCGATAGGTCCTGCACGGCGTAGGTGAGCGGGCGGTTAACCGCTTTGACCCGCAGCAAGTCTCGCGCCCGGTCCAGTTCAGCATATAGGGCTTCCAGGAAGCTCGTCAGATCCCACGATTGGTTCTGGCTGTTCACGTCGCCCCCTCGCTGGCTGTGATGGTCACCTTAAGGTGATGGAATACCGGGAGGATTGACGTCCGGAAAGACTGACTGGGCGCAGTCGCCTCAACAGTGATGGCGCCAGATGCGGTTCTTCGGACGTACACTTCGCACGGCATATCGACGGACACACACTCCGCCCAGACGAGCGTGCCGCGGTCGGGTGACTCAGGGACTAGATCGGTCAGCATATCGGACAGCCGGTCCATAGCATCTTCATCCCACAGTCCGGCGCTGCCTTACGCCGGCTTGATCGTGATGCCGCGCGGGACCGGCAGCGATACTGGCCGGACCTGGCGGCGCGTTGGGTTGCCATCCGGGTTGGCCCCGGCAAAGCTCACCAGGTAAGCCGGCAGCCAGCCCATATCTACCCGAATGGCGAGGCCTTTCCCAGTATCCGCCGCCCGGGTCAGTACCTGCGGCTCGACCACTTCTTGCAGTCGTAGGGATATCCGGTCTCGCAACGCCGCGCTGTGATCGATAGCCGAGGCCAGTGCACCTAACGCCTCGGCACCGAGCGCGTTGTCAGGAGCCCAGCGGGCCAGGTCAGCTAGGCCAATCGGCGAGAATTGGAGACCGCCTTCCAGAACTACCTCTTCCCCAGCCACTCGCTGCCGGACCGGCAAGTAGCGGCCATTCGGCGCCAGTGTCTGCCCTGGCACGGCCTCCACTAACCAGTTCACGATCCGCAGTTCCGGTCCAAGCACCGCCTGCGGCAGGCGCTGTTCGAGGCCGGATAAGGTATCGAGTTCAGGGGCCTCGCGCAGCGCAGCGCCGGGCTCTAGCACCAGGTTGTTTGGCTGAACGACATAGCAGCAAGCGCGCGTCTCGGCTGCGCGGTAGGCCTCGTCCTTGTATTCGATCACCCGCAGCGAGATGCACGTTTGCTGTCCATCAGTCGAAGCCCGCGCCAGAATCTCCGGCGAGATCTCGACGTCCGCTACCCGCCGTTCACCCGGAGCCATGGATGGCAGGCGGAATACCGAGCGGTGAATGCCAGACTGGGGGGTCCCATCCCTACTGACCCGCACGTCGACGAAGGGACGCTGCAGGCCGCCTGATTGGGCCACGATTTCTAGGTGCAGCCGGGCCGGGCGGTCTGCCAGGAAGATCCACGACTCTCGACCGTCGTTGAGCTTGAGCGGCGACCGGTTTACCAGCGACAGCTTGACGCCGCGCAGCGACTCAAGGAAACGCCGTCCGGGGACGAAGACCGCGCCGATGACCGACGTCGGCTCGGATAGAGAAAGAATCTCGCTCCACGGCAGGCTCTGGACGAGACGATCGAAACCGCCTTGATCAACAGTCGGTACCCAAACCGTTCCGTCGAACATTTTCTGTATTGGGAGGCGATCGACGACGGATTGCAGAATGCCGGCGCCGCCCATGCTGCCCAATCCGGCCGGTCCGCCCATCCCTCCCAGCACACCGAGTAGCGAGCCAAGTCCCCCGCCGCCGCCGCCAGCCCCAGCCCCAGCCCCCTGCAATGCCGAGAGAAGAGCGGCGGCCTGCTGGGGAGACACCGCGGCCCCCGCCTTGGCCTGGGCCACGGGTGCGGTGGGCACAGCGGGCGCTGGCGCGGGTGTAGTTGGCGTGGCGGCCGCGGCGGCTGAGCTGGGCTGCGCGGCGGCAGCCAGGAGCTGGGCGAGCTGAGCCTGAACGTTGGCGCCCGCCGCCGCGCCCGTGCCTGCCGCGGCCGGGGCGGCGCTAGCCGGTGCTTCGGTTGTCCGCACTAGACTCTGTTCGGCAGACGCGCCCCTAACAAGTCCTCCCAGAAGCTGCGAGAGCATGGGCAGCAATTGCGGAAGCATCTGTACCAACATCGGGATGAGCGCGGCAAGTAATGGCGCCATCGTTTCACGGGAGCGCCGAAAGCCGGCGCGGCGCAGGCGCCGGTGCGCGTCGAGCACCGAGCGCTCCAGTTCACGCTGGCTGACCGCCGAGCGCGATAGTCCACGAATCTGCCCATTGAGGGCAGAGGTGGCCGAAGCGCGGCTACCCGGTGCCGGGATTTCAGACAGCACGTAGGTCATGATCCGGACGATATCCTCATACCTGGGTGGGTGGGGAAATGCTGGGTCTTCGACACTCAGGGCGTGTAGCCGGTCGCACACGAGCGCCAGACCCGTGGCGAGGTCTCCGCCGCGAGTGGACCCTCCTGGGGTCCGGTTCGCACGTCTGGTGGGTTGGCTGAGCGCCGTTGGGCGGCGGGCCTGGGCGAGCCTGCTGGCAGACCAGCTCAACTGAGCCAGCCTGGCCTCCTGATCAAATACTTGCATTGATTCCTCCCTCGGATCGACCGGCGGCATCATGACACGCGACTCGTTCCCTTGCATCACGGGCGAGAGCGCCGGGCCGTTCCCTTGCTCATCTCGGAAGGTCTTGACCATAAAATATACTTTCCCATCTGGGAACAACTGGCGAACGATCTGGGGCAACGGAAACAACGCCTTGCCCTCAGAGCTGGGCAACAGCTTGCCAAGGGCCTCACGGGACGAGTAGAAGTTGTCCTGTGAGCGATTCCGCGCGAACTGGGGCTGCATCAACTCTGGCCGGGTAGTGAGGAAAAGCTCAAAAAAGCGGTTACTGCCCGTATCTACCTCAAAAACGGGCTGGCCATTTTTCGTCGAGTACTGAATCCAGGCAAGCGCCATTGGCCCCTCTCATTTCTGACCAGTGATCGCACCGTAGTAGGATTTGGCCCACACGTCGCGCTGGGCACTGAACAGGTAGCCCGACCGGCCCCAAGTCCAGGCAGTTGCCACGATGGTTGTCCCATCATCGGCCACAGGCGCCTCGAGAACGAGCCAGTGGTTCGGAAAGAGGTCTAGAACGGCTTCGCCGATTGCCGTCGACGACTTCTCCCAAGGCTCTTGTGCCTGCAGATTATCCACGCTGACCGGGCCTGCGCCGATTGCCGCCGACGACTGCTCCCCGGGCGCTTGCGCCTGCAAATGGTCCTTTTCCCCTTTCTTTCCCACATGGACCAGGACTAGAATGTCACGATTGGCATCTGGGCTCAACGCCTTGAGGTGATCCAGGCTCTTGAGGTAGAATTTGTTGGCCTCATTGTTGACTGACGAATAACCAATCCCATCCTTCAGCCACGTTTCTACTTCGCCTGGTAGGCTCATCGCCGATATTTTATCCGACGGTTCACCTCCAAACTTAAACACGTCACCGATGCTGCGCTGGACCGCAGAGAAGAGCATCCAATCGAGTGCCTGGGGTCGGTTGCCATGTGGCCAGGTCATCGCGGCCGGGTTTTTATGGAACAGCCCGTCGCCAGATGCCTGGACGGAGCCAAAGCTAGCCCGCCCGCGCTCGTACAGATCAATCACTAGATCTACAAACCGTTCGACGTGTCTCTTCGCCAGGATATACATCACCGCCGCCGGGCCGCATGTGTTAAGACCGGCCTGATTCAGCAGGGTAGGATCATGGACCAACTCGGCCAGCCGGGCCGCGACCTGGGCACGCGGCAGGTTAGGCCATTGCCCGTTGCCTGTGCCAGCAGCAAACGTGTTCAGCTTCGTCTCAAGGGTGGTGCCCAGGCTCGATGCCCGGGCGGGAGTCGGTCGTAGATCGGCAAATGGGGAGACGCCCGCTTCAACTTGGGGCTGAAAGCCGCCATGCCATGTAGATTCCGGTGTCGTTCCTTTCCGCACGCCGGGCTGGGCGGGCGCGTCGCGCTCGGCGATACCAGGCCGCGTGACCCTGCTGGAGGGTGCTGTTGTAGGCATACTTGCCTCCTTATGCTCACCTGAAAGACTATCTCGCCACTGGAGCGGCCGGAATCAGCGCTGGCGCGGGTGCTGCCGTCGGAGCAGGCACCTGGGCAGGAGCCGGCACCTGGCCTGGAGCAGGCGCCTGGCCAGGCACGGCCGTCCCGCTGCGCTGCGCGATGAGCGCCTTTATCTCTTCATTGCCAAAGAGATTGGCAAAGTTGTCAAGGCGGAAGTAGTCACTCTTGAAGTTCACCTCGACGTGGCCAGTGATTTTGGCTTTTAATTCTGTGTCCGTGATCAACTTGCCCGAACTGACCGTGATCTTGGTCTCCCTCTCTCTGCTGCCACCACCAAAAAATCCGAAGAACCCCCCGCCGCTAGAACTAGCCGTCTGCTTGATACTCGTCTCCGACTTGGCGGCCCGGAATGACTCCTTCGACGTGATGTCGAAGATCAGCCCGGCACGGATCGTGCCTTTCTCCACCACGAGCCGCTGCACGCCCATCAGCATAGTCTCGCGCAGCAACAGCCGGCGTTCCTTGGCCAGGGCCAGTTTAGCCTGGTACATCATCCGCTGAACCTCTTCGTTACTCTGGTCAAGTGTCATCTGTTCGTCATTATCGAACAACTCGTTGTTGCGCGTCATGGAGAACCGCAGTGGGTTATCGGCGGCGATTTGCCCCAGAGCATCAGCGTCTGATATATCATCCCGGGCTATGGCGGCCAGCGGCTTGGCCAGCCCTTTGTACATCTCCACATAAGCCTGCATCTGCTGGATGGAGCTTTGTACGATTGACCCATACACCCCAGTTATGAGATCTCGGACAAACTGGGGAAAATCCACCTCCTCAAGGAACTCGCCGGCAATTCCGCCCACGTCCTCGATGCGGGGCGGCTTATACTCTTTTAGGGGATCGAACGGCTTGTCCTTGGCCTCGGCGAGCGCCCTGGCAAAACCACCACTTTCAATCGACCTGAGGCCATTGTCCAGCATGTCTCGGTACAGTGATAGCTGTTGGCTTTGCGGCAGGGACAGGAAATATGGGTTGTTCTGCAGATAGTTCTTGAGGTGGTTCCTGACACGGCTGAGCTTCTGCTCGGCCGTTAATTCATACGCCAAGTTAGTCATGGCAACCTCCCGATGATCGGATGAATGCTAGGGGACGGGCGGTGGACGGCGCGTCACAGACAGCACGAATGCTGCGGCCCATATGCCTCACTTTGCGACCTGGCCCGTCCCTGGGCCATCACTCTATACCGGTTCGAGGATGTCTTCTTCGCGGCGGGCATAGGCGTTGCGCTTGGCCTCGCCGACAGCTTCCTCGACATACTGGTCCTCTTCCTCTTCGTCTTGGTATTCGTCATCGCCCAGCCAGTTGGGCTCTTCCGCTGGCCGGCGATAGGCCGCCAGCCAGTTCTGAACGTGCTCGCTCAGTGTGTCAAGATCGGTGTCGGTCAGAACGCCAGCGTTGTTGGTGTTATCGGCCAGCCATTGGATAATCCGCCGGCCATGCACAGCGAGAGTGCGTGCCCGGTCCACGGGTGGGGTACGGTGGTCCAACTCCTTGCCCACCTGCTCGATGATGGCCCACATCCCCGAGCGGAAGCTACCGCCAAAGTACTTTTGCAGGTCTTCCGACTGCAGAATCTCGAAGGCATCCATAAGCTGTGCGCCCGCCTCCTGAGTCAGGAAGGGCGTGATGCCGCCACCATTATCCGACAGGTAGCGCTGCAGATTCTCGATGGCACGAATGACAGCCGAGCGGGTATAGACCGAGGGGGAGCTACCGTCGTATCGGCCACTTGTAAACAGCTCGCCGGCGTTCCGAGCCTCGGTGTACTCGATGAGTGCCTCGACCATGCGCCCCAGCAGTGGCTTAAAGGCGCCGCGTCCGTTCTCACTATCCTCGAAGATCGCTTCGGTCAGCCGGCGCCGGTCCTCTTCTGGGAACCGGCTGGGGCGGCGTTTGATGTAGACATACAACTTGCGGGCAGTCACACCGAGGCCCAGGTTCATACGGTCAAAGAAGCGCAGGGCGATGGCGTCAACGACTCGGAACACGCCCAGCCGCTCGAACTGGTGGATGTAATACAGGTCGGCGCAGTTGCGGATGCTCTCGGACAGCAGTCCGCTCTGGACCTCGTCGTCAAACATGGGTAAGGGCAGCTCCCGGTCCAGATCATCGATGTCGGTGCCTAGGCCATAGCTCGCCAGGGCCATGACGTCGCGACCAGGGCCATCGCTCCCGACCATTGCCAGCGCAGCACGGATCCAGTCCGGGTCTTTGGCCTTCTTAGGATCAACGCCGATTCTTTGCAGCAAACGTATAGCCTGCCGGCGACGCCTTTCCTTGACGGTATCGCTGAGTTTTGCGTCCAGTTCATCTGCGACCAGGACACCTTCGGCTCCTTTGGCGGCGAACAAAGGGTCAAACACTGCCTCGCCCTGGACCTCTTCCAAGGAGCGGAATAACTCCTCTGGGAATCGGGGCGAGTCGAGCGCTACCCGTCGCGCCTGCATCAGGTTGGCAATGCTTGCTATATCCTTATCGGGGCGAACGATCGATAGTTTGTCCAGCTCATCGGCGACGCGGTCCTGGTAGAGCCCCTTCCCAATTTCCTTCACAAACAGGTCGGCGGCATAATCCTGCACATCCCCTGAAGCCACGCCTTGCCCATGGCGCGCGTATACCTCGTGTAGGATCGCCTGGGGCAGATCTGGGTGCTCTCGCATGTGCGCGTTGCCGCCTTTCGAAGCGATGACAGAGCGCACGACAGCCAGGTCCTTGCGTGTCGCTTCGCTCGACAGTGCCTCGCGAACAACTAGGGCCCGCAGTGCGATAGGATCGGTGATGTTTTTCGACTGGGCTGTGAGTTTGGCAACGATGTTCTTATCCAGCCTGTTGTGGAGAGACACAATGTCTGTGCGGTCGGCGGCGGCCACAATTGGAGCGGACCATTTGGAGAGTTTATAGAGCAGCGCGCCGCGCGCGGCTGGCGGGGGTTGAGGGCCCGATCCAGGGGGATCAGCCGGGGCTGGAGGGGGATTAGGCGGTGGGGGGTTCATTTTGCAGACTCCTTTCTGAGATTGGCACGCGTATTTCTATGCTGTTAGCACCAACACGGCTGACGAGACATCCTGCCAACTCTGCTGTCGCTGGCGGATCAGATGATTGCGAATCAAGTTTGAAGTCAGCAGAATAGCATCGCGAGCGTTGAGGATTCCGGTGCCAGCCCAAGCGTCGGCCCGGCGTTGGTCCGAGCGGTCTGCCGTATCGCGGATGATGCGCCTGATTGTGCGTTCACGCAGCGTAAGCCCTTGACGGCGTGCTCTGGCCACGATGAGCGCCGCGACGCCAGAAACGAAAGGTGCGGCGTGTGAAGTTCCCGAACGGTAGCGGTAGCCTCCGCCGAGGTCGGCCGAGTAGATGGCTGTACCTGGAGCCACAACGTCCAGGAAAGGACCCCAAGACGAGAACGCAGCCACACGACCTAATTCAGTGATGGCGCCAACCGTGATGACGCCGGGGACTGCACCGGGGAACACGGGTTGCGAGGTGCCATCGTTGCCCGACGAGGCCACGACAATGACGTCGTGGAGCCGGGCATACTCAACCGCCCGCCGGTGGGGTATGCCCGGCCCGGAAGCCGTAATGCCGAGAGATAGGTTGATGACGTCGGCACCTCGGTCGACGGCATACTTGAGGCCATCGTCGATGTTGGTGATAATGCCTACCCCAACCCGCGCCCCATTTTCGAGCGTGGTCCCGAGCACGCGTACGGGCATGATCCGGCAGTCGCCGCCCATGCCGTTGATCATGCGCTTACCGCGCGCTCCGATGATACCAGCCACATGCGTGCCGTGCCCCGCTTCGTCGGTGGTATCCGGGTCCGGCGTCTTTACATCCCCTATCAGATTAGTGTCCTCGTCTGGAATGGCTACAAAGTCGTAGCCCGACACCAGCTTGCCATGCAGTTCAGGGTGGGAGCTATCCACACCCGTATCTAGCACGGCCACAATCACATCGGGGTCGCCCGGTTCCAGGTCAAGCGCTTCGTCGCCGTGAATGACGCGCACCGCCCAGCCGCCAGGCTGCATGGAAGGCAGTTGTGACAGTGTGTCAGGCTCCAGGTCGCCGGTTGTAAGCGTTGCGACCGGGTGGGTCGACTCCGCCAAGCCAGTGCTGATCAACAGGTGGGCGAGCCGCTCAGCCGTGCTGGGGTCTCGGGTGCGGATTCTAATGACGCGGGACAGGCCGGAGACCTGCTCGGCAGGTGTGCTTTCCAGGGCGTTGGAGAATGGGTCGCTGAAATCTTCACGGTGCCGGGCGGAGAAGGCTCGACCCAATTCCCCAAGCTCTCCGACTTGACGCATCAGTTCGCCCAAACGTGTTGACAACTCAGCCGGTGTGTATCCTCGGGCACGACGCCAATGGGGGGCACGCACGACCTGGCTTGCCTCTGGCGATCCTTCTGCCAGAGTGGACACCAACTCGGTGCAGCCTGGCGGCCATCCATGTTGAGCAGGCACCATGATAGGTGACGTGTGATACGTATTGCCGGTTGCGTATCGCGTATCCAGTAGTCACTTCCTCAAACTAGCTAGTAGATATCAGCTGTACATGGCTGACCATTTGGGCTATCTGAGCCTCGCCGTGTTACCCAGATTGTGAACCATCCACGCGAGATGCCTGCAAATTCGCCAATTTATTGCCTATAGCGTTTTGCACTTGGATCTGGTACAAGTGGATGGTTCCTCATAGCTTGTGGTCCTTTGTAACAGGTACTCAGTGACTCACATATGGTGGGTATGCTCAATTGAACCACAAGATATAGCGCTCAGAAGTGTCACTACAAGGATTCCGCTGTTACATGCGGTGCTGCCTGCTGTACCAGAGCCACCTGAAAACCGCTATAAAGGATCCGCTGCTGGCTCACATTGATACCTTGCGCCGTAATGCTCACTTCAACTATCGGAAAGCCGCGAAAGCCTCCTGCGTCGCCCAGCACCTTTTTTTGAACAAACTCAATCGGCCCTCCTTGGTCTGCGAGCGCAGCTCGAACAGCGTTCTCTAGCGCCTCCTCGTAGGTTCTGCCTTTTCCTGAATATTTCTTGACTGGCATGGTCATCCTCCTGCAAAATCTGGCGAACCCGTGCTGGCAGTACGCAAGTAGTGGTCAACTACTGCGTCCTAGATGACGATATCCAGCTCCCGCAGGTCGCCAGAGTTTTTGGTTTTCCACTCTCTCTTGATTTGGCCATTCTCAAGGCCGTAGACTGCGCAGAGTGACACGCGGACATTTTTCCCGGTTGCAGGGAGGCTCGAAAACTTACCATTGTGTGCTTGTCTACAAACGCCCACAGGGCGTCCGGGGGATACGCTTGTTAGGCGGCCCACCCACCAAGCGAGATCCAATGCTGCGGCTCGCGTCTCTTATGGCTGAAGACGCCCTGGGGGCTGATCACGCGGGCTCACTCAGGTACAAGGTAGCCAACCAAGAACGCTAAGATGGTGGTAATCGCCGAACCCACCTCGCCCCCGACGTTTGTTGAACCTGTCAGGACGAAGGTATTGACGATCCAAACCAGCACAATCGACAGTGCGCCCGCAAGAGCGCTTGCACCCACCTTACGCGTTGGCCGTTTCATTTGATTTCCTCCTTTTGTGCACCTAG
>Ga0233423_10001182_pt1 | contig 13194 bp, 12 predicted proteins | sample Watercolumn_Mata_FD_180713 | JGI IMG/M metagenome (GOLD analysis project Ga0233423, IMG submission 180713) | Freshwater microbial communities from Lake Matano, South Sulawesi, Indonesia - Watercolumn_Matano_2014_112_MG | ecosystem: Environmental > Aquatic > Freshwater > Lake | place: Indonesia... | reverse complement strand
ATAACAAGGTCGCCATTTTGCAGCTTAATCTTTTTAAGGATTCTTTTAACCTTACTATGCAGATGCATTATCATACTGGTATTAAGCCCAGAACGATAGCCATAATTTTCCCCATACATCTCCTGTAAGTTATAAGAATGTTCCAGCTGTAGCAGTCCACATACCTCATTACCCCCCATACACTTTACTAGGCGCAAAGGCCCAACGGTAATCCTAGACCCTTTCTTTTTTGGGAAAACCCCGGTAAGCATTTGTTCGCCTAGATTAAGAACCCGTTCAAGATAGCTATTTCCACAGATCCTGCACTTATTTATTTGCTTATACATTAACTCATTCATATTATCTTTTTTTCCGAAAATTCTTCAATTCAGTATCTACCATCATATTGACCAACTGCCTAAAGTCTGTTTTAGGGAACCATCCCAATTTCTTTCTTGCTTTTATAGCATTACCCACCAACTCTACTGGCTCGGATGGCCGCCAAAGAGAGATATCCTGTCGGATATAATTACGGTAATCTAATCTTAAACGATTGAAAGCTATTTCACAAAGCCTACGAACAGAATTGGTTTTTCCTGTTGCAACCACATAATCATCGGCCTTAGGCTGCTGCAGCATTAACCACATTGCGCGCACATAATCTCCGGCAAATCCCCAATCCCGGCGTGTATCTAGATTACCCATGCGAAGCTGATCCGCTAATCCCAATTTGATTTTCACTGCCTCCCGAATAATTTTTCTCGTAACAAAACCCGGGCCTCTCCGGGGACTTTCATGATTAAACAAAATCGCTGAACAGGCAAATAACCCATAATGCCTGCGGTAAATTCCGATCATTGAATGCGCATAGAGCTTGGATGCTCCGTAAGGGCTTCGCGGGCAGAACGGTGTTTTTTCTGATTGTGGACTTTCTGAAGGAAATGCACCGAACATCTCGCTACTGGAAGCTTGACAAAAACGGATTTGCGAATCAACCTTATTAATGGCTTCAAGTATGCGCGTAACCGCTAATCCATTTATCTCTGCGATACTAACAGGACTCTTAAACATCCACTCACCTGAAGAATAAGCGGCATAGTTATATATTTCAATGGGTTTATACCGTGATAAGATATTCTCAATCTTCGACTGGCTTTTCATATCCCACTCAATCAGCTTAACATCCTTCATTTTAGAAGAAAGAAAGAAATCGGGCTTCTTACGCATATCTTTTGCTAGGCCGATTACGCGATAACCTTTGGCAAGTAAAAGCTCTGCCATATACGAACCATCCTGACCGAAAACACCGGTAATTAAACCTGTTTTGATCGATCTGTTCTTAGTTGGCATTTGATTTTAAGATAAAATCCTTTCGTAAAGTGCCCGATGCATATCTGCTACAGACAACCATTCATCCTTATCGATATCAGGATCATATTTACGGCGCCTTCCTGCGTAAGTAGATAATGCCGAGCGCATCTGCTTAATATCATTAATTTTTGCAAAATAAATATTACGCTTCTCATCGTAACCTTTTCGTATCGATGATGTCGTTACAACAAATACGCCGTTAAGCACCGCCGCATGAATTGAAGTATTCCAATCGCCGCCTCCTGTCCTAAACGGAAGAACCACCGCATCTGTAATTGCCAATAAATCTGCAATATCTTGGGCAGGAAGAAAATCCGTTATTGTGACTTTCCCCTTCCAACTCGGGGAGGAGGCTAGTTCATTAATTCTAGCCAGATAATCCTTCTCTTTTCGGTCAATAACTCCGGCAATAATAATTTGGTCTAAAGTAGGATCGGCAATTTCAAACAACAACTCCACCCCTTTATGAGGATAGATAAATCCAAAAAAAACTATTAATCTCTTTTGGTCTTTTAGATAATGCTTTTTTAATTCCATTCTCCGGAGGTCATCCAGCCGAACGCAAGGAATGCATGAAGCGCTCGGTATATATTCTGTTTTCTTACCCCATAATGACCAACGTAACGCAGGATGTAAGCAATCCCTGTAATTAGAACGAACAAAGATAAGACTGGAAGGTACCACTGATTTTAAAAAAAGCTTAAAAACCTTACTCCTGCCATAAGCCTCATGCCAAGTCTGCACAACTTTCTTTTTCATTAGAAAAGAAACTAGCGGTAGTACCCAAGGCAAAAAACCATCGGAATAGCCCTGTGTCGGATGCTGGATATGCACGATATCTGCAGCCCAGCTTCTAATAATTTTTATAGCCATCGGCAATTCTTTTAACCGCCAGGCTTTTATTACAGAAAATACCTCCACTCCTTTTGTTTCCTGAATTTTTTCGTCAAGGACACTGGTGAGTACGCCTACCTTAACCCCGGAGGCAACAAGAGCTTCGGCAAGTCTTAAACTATAATCCCCTATTCCACACCTCATCGGCGGATAAGAACCCGTAACTAATAAAACTCGCATATTTTTAAGAATTCTTAAGCACAAGCCAGGCAAAAGTATACTGTTTGCCGCCGTAATTAATTGGCTTGTTTTTAGCATTATAAGCAATCCTGCCAAACGGCTTAAGCCCATAATCTGTTGCCTTGGAAATAAAGTCAGTTACCTCCTCTTTGGAAAATATTTTCCAATCCATATCAAAATACTTCACATTATCCGTATTAATCTTTTCCGGAAAGTAATCAAATGAAGCTATAAAAAACCCTCCGAATTTTAAAAGCCTGGAGACCTCTTTTAATAGCAATGGCCCGTTAAATCCGTGTTCAATTACAGAAATTGAAGTTATTGCTTTAAAGGAAGAGTTCGGAAATCCGGTATGCATAAAGTCAGTGATTTTGTATTTTATGGACTCCCGAAAAGGCATCTTTGTGAGGTTTTGATTCAGATCTACTCCTGAAAGATTTGAATAACCTGATTTATGCAAAACTGCAATTATCTCAGATGCATAACAACCTATATCAAGTATCGGTTCGTCCTTTCTTAGATTTTTCTCAATAAAATCTAGCGTTAAGAATACATCCCAGCTTTTTATAAAATCGCCTACGGCTATCTTGTTAACCAATCTTAGTCTCCTCATTAAATAACGCAGAGGAGAATCTATAAAAGATACACCCTTATTGATCAGATCTCTTCTGGCTTTATATATTTGCAATTTATTTTGCAAAACGCTCATTGTCATATCAAAAATGTTTATTAAATTTTTGTTTTCTGGCTTCTTTTAAGTCTTGCGCTACCATCTCCGCAACCAATTCCTTAAAACTTGTTTTAGGAGACCAACCTAATATAGATTTTGCTTTACTAGCATCGCCAAGCAATGAATCTACTTCCGTCGGTCGGAAATAACGGTGGTCAATTGCTATAATCTTCTTTCCATCCTGATTATAACCCTTCTCTTCTAAGCCCTTGCCATTCCACTTTATTTTGATTCCAAGTTCAGCTGCGGCGTATTCTACGAACTCCCGAACACTGTGCTGCTGGCCTGTTGCAATTACCAAATCTTGGGGTTCTGACTGCTGAAGCATCAGCCATTGCGCCTCAACATAATCTCTGGCATGCCCCCAATCTCGTCTTGCGTCAAGATTACCGAGATAAAGACAATCCTGGATCCCCAATTTAATCCGAGTTAATGCCTGGGTGATTTTACGGCTGACAAAAAGCTCCCCGCGTATAGGCGACTCATGATTAAAAAGGATTCCGTTGCAGGCATAAATACCATACGCCTCACGATAGTTTATCGTAATCCAATAAGCATAAAGCTTTGCAACCGCATAAGGCGAACGCGGGTAGAATGGAGTTGATTCCTTCTGAGGCGTCTCTTGCGCCATACCAAAAATTTCTGAAGTAGAAGCTTGATAATAGCGTGTCTTTTTTTCTAAACCCAATATACGGATCGCCTCCAATGCCCTTAGCGCCCCTAATGCATCGGAATTAGCCGTATATTCGGGTTCCTCGAACGAAACCGCTACATGGCTCTGGGCAGCTAAATTATATAATTCATCGGGCTGCGTCTGGCTGATCAGGCGGATTAAACTTGATGAATCCGTCATATCTCCGTGGTGAAGAAAAAAATGAACTCCTTTCTCATGGACATCGTGCAAAAGATGGTCTATTCTACCGGTATTAAAAAGCGAGGTGCGCCTCCTTAACCCGTGGACAATATACCCTTTATTCAGAAGAAATTCAGCCAAGTACGCTCCGTCCTGGCCGGTGATACCTGTAATCAAAGCAACTTTTGATTTTGTCATCGTTTTACCTCGCTATTTTCTTAGCTATAAGCCTATCCAAAAAACTACACAATCTTTTACATTGGTTATTAGAAGAAAAATCTTTAATTTTATCGGCAAGCGGACGCATTTTCAAAGTCTCACAAATAACCCTATTCATAAAAATATCTAATTGCAAAAAGTTAGTTACTAAATATCCTGACTGTGTTTCGTTTAAGATATCTCCGATATCCGAATCTTTCCGGCCGATAACTAACACGGGTATGCCTAATGGTAATAACTTTAAAAGTTTTCCAGTTATTGTGCCAGCAGTAATAGGGGCGTATCTTTCATGGTCAACAAAAACTGCCAAAATATCCGCTTCTCTTGACTCCTGCTGTATTAGCTTATCTTCTGCGGGTCTAAGTATGTTTACCATCCCGGATATATTCAAACTTTTCGTATACTCATATATTTCCCTGTTAATCTCTTCCGGCCCCAAAGACCTGATTCTGAAGACAATATCGTCTCTGCCGCACTTAGACAACCAATCAATTAATAATTTAACTGATTCAATCTGGTGAGAATTGAACCTGCCAGCATAATAGATAATCTTTTGCGGTTTCTTGTTGCTTCTGTTTTTTTCAGATGTATTCAAGATTATGGTATCTTTATAGCCGTTAAAAACTACCATAGCTTTCTTATTGTAAAAATCAGCTAAAAAATAAGCCAAGGTCGGACTAACTGTTATAATGCCAGAGGCGCTGCTGATTAGAAATCTATCAACGCATTTATCAATGAAACTTAAAGCGGAATAATTGGTCAGTGAACCAGGATCTCTAAAATCGGCTACCCACGGTTTTTTCATTCTTCTTGACAACAAATTCCCTATCCACAGAGAAGTTGCTGGTCCGTAAGTTGCAAGAATGATATCCGGGTTAATCTTTTTGAAATAATCTAATTTTTTAATGACCTGCAAGGGCAGACTAAAAATAAACCTGTCTGCACTCCTAAAGTTCAGATTTAACCTCTTATAGATGACATACCAAAATGCCATAAACTTTGGCAGCCCATGGACTCCCGGCCCTTCAACTATAAGCCCTTGCTGATGGTGCTTTCCTATCCGGATAATATTAGTTTCGGGAATTTCTACTTTTAAATCCCCGCTATTGTTTGTAGTAAGTATATAGGGCTCCCAATCGTAATTTGGCATATATGAAACCATATCTCCATAACGGCGCGATGCAACATTATTAACTGGGGGAAAATCATAGGATATTATTAGAACTTTTTTCATATTAATTATGTTTTTTGAAAGCTCTTTCTGCGGCGTCTAAGACCTTTAAAACTCTAAGTCCCTCTTCACCCGAAGTTTTAGGGACAAGGCGCTTATTAACGCATTTCAGGAAATGTTGTAATTCTAATTTCAGCGGCTCTTCTGCCTTGAAAGGAATTATTTTATAATCGGCTTTCTGAGCAATAGGGATCCTGCCATGTTGCCACCTAATCTTATGAGGGTATAAACAGAGTTTATCCTTCGCAACATCATCGAATACAACCATGCCCTTTGAACCAACAACAACAAATTTCTGTTCTTTATAAGGATGCAGCCAAGAGACAAAAATATGGCCTTTTATTTTATTTTTAAATTCAAGGGTAGTTATAGTGACATCACTAATTCCGCAATTAAGGTAATCTCCGCCAAAAGAATTTACCTTTATCGGCTCTTCGCCGATTAGCATAAGCATCACCGATATATCGTGGGGCGCAAAACTCCACAGTATATTTTCTTCCGTCCTAAACCTGCCTATATTTAAACGATTTGAATAGATATAACGAATATTGCCCAGCTTGCCAGCAGAGATAATCTCTTTCAGCTTTATCACTGCAGAATGATATTGTAAGATGTGGCCTACCATAAGGATCTTTTTGTTCTGTTTTGCCAATATTATCAAATCCTGCGCTTCTGCCAACGTAAGGGCTAATGGTTTTTCTACAAAAACATCTTTTCCCGCCAAGATTGCTTGGCGGGCAAGTTTATAATGCAAAACGGCAGGAGTCGATATTGCTATTGCTTTTATCTCTTTTGATTCTAAGGCATCTTTGATATCAGTGGATAGCTTGACGCCCTGATACTCTGATGCAACTTGCTTAAGAGTCTTCGGGTTAATATCACAAATCATGCCCAGGACTTTTAAGTTATAGAAATTTCTGACTAAATTTTTTCCCCAATAGCCGTTTCCAACGACAGCAACTTTTGTAGTCATTTAAATCTCCGAGTCTTAACGGACCAGGAAACGTTCAACTTTATTTCTCAAAGGATAATCCTGTACCGGAGGAATAACCGGAGGCTCCTTGTCTGCAAAGTTTTTGTAATAAACCTGAGGATACCTATTTAAGATTTCACGATTTACAAGAAATTCCCCCGGTTTCCATCGGACAACCGTCAATTTCCTGCCGTCATAAATATCCCTTCCCCAATAAGTAAGCATCGAGCATCTATTATTATCAATCTTAAAACGATCGACAAAAAACCACTCAAGACTAGGAACTTTATATTCGCGAAAATCCTCCGGAACTTTAGATTTACCGTACAGTAAGTTAAGATAATATTCAACATTATAAAATGCATATGGGTGGTCCTTAAGAGGGATTTCGGTTTGAATATCAAAAGCAAAAGTTGAATTAGCAGGCAAGGCAGGAAACCTTTGTATAAATGCCCCGTAAAACTGTTTTTCCTGGACCCAAAGCGCAAAATACCGATCAAGATTAAGGTTGTTAAAGAAAACTCCTAATCCCAGGGCCCCGGCAAGAATAAAAGCTATCTTTTGGCTGTTGTTCCTTGATCCTATCAACTTAGAGATAATCCCGCAAATTATGCCGCCAATAATTATGGCGTTTCCGAATTTCATGATACAACCGTGCCTACTATCATATTCTGTGCCAAGCGGAGTATTTGCAAATATCTCATATATTAAGAAAACCGGAACTAGAAGGATCAATCCAAACATGATAATCATATCAATTCGCATTAATCGCAATAACCGCAGCTTAAAAAATGGCTGGGAAAAATTATTAATTTCCATTACTCCGGTTTTATCAAAATACTTACTCTTAAGGAAAAAATAAACAAGCGGTAAGACAGATAAAGCTAATATCACGGTTAAAACCGATAAATATTTAACTTTTTGCAGTGAATAAACCCAGTTCCCTCCGAAAAGCATGATTAAATACTTTAAATGCAATTTCCAATTTAAAAGTGAAGATAAATGCGCGGTATAGAAACCGGAATGAATTCCATAAGGCTTGAAAATTAATTTCATCAGGACAATTGGTATGCATATAAAAAGAAACGGCAGCCAAAATCTAAAAGACTTAAAAATTATCTCTTTGGTTTTTAGACCTTTATTATACATTATTAACCCGAACATAAATAAGCGGGCCGGCTCAAGCGCAATAGTAGTTTCCACAAGAAAATAATACGATATGGCTGATAAAAACAAGGCACCTGTAAAATAAAACCACCTGGTTTTCCCCTCAATTGCCCTTAAGCTCAAATAAAAAGAAATGATGCTGAGCATTAAACCAAATCTATACCAAAGAATAATAAAAACGGCAAGGGTAGTATCAATAGGATAAATAACCAAGCTGATAGCCGTTATAAAAGCGGCTAACTTATTTTGAAAGAGTCTGTTGATTAATAAATAAAGAAAAATGGGCGTAATTATCTGCGTAGCGATACTTACCAAATGAAGGATTAAAAATGCATGATCGGTTATTTTAAATAAGGAAAGCAGGGAATATAAAATTACCCCCTGAGGAACGCGCCTGAGTTCAATTAGCCCCGATGTTTTAAGAAAATCGGCAATACTGCTGCTGGTATAAATTGACTGCAAGAAATGCCGGTCATCACTAAAAACCTGATTTAAGAAAAATATCCTGACATAGCTTAGAATTACTAAGATTGCTATAAGCAAGATGAGATAATGCTCTTGGAACTTAAATTTTTTCATTAAAGTTAACGGATTTCTCAATTATAGTTATAGGATAAGATTTAACCTGTTGGTAAATCCTTCCGATATACTCTCCGATTATACCCAGAAATAAAGCGTTTAAACTAAGCGAAAATAACACCAAAGTAACTAAAGTTGCAAAGCCGGGAGGCCAGTTCTGACCAAAAAATATTTTCCCGGCCAGGTACACAAATAAAAACCCGAAGGCGCACAAGAAGATAACGAACCCGCAATAAGTAGCCAGCTGCAGCAGGGCTATTGAATGGTTTACTATTCCGTCTAATGCCAGATTTACCAGATCGCCGAATCTAAATTTACTTTTACCTCTTCTTCTCTCTTGACGGTTATATTCAATACCAACCTGCTCAAACCCAAAAGATGCGATTAACCCTCTTATATAAGGATGGTAGTCATATAGCTTCTTAAGCTCGCTAATTATACGTTTGTCAATCAATCGAAAATCCCCGGCATCTTTAGGCAAATCATCTTTGGATAAGAAAGCAATGAATCTGTAAAATATCTTGCGTATCAGGTTTATCAGCCGCATCTCTTTCCTCTCTCTTCTAATCCCATACACTACCTGATATCCCTGTTCCCATTTTTCTATGAACTTGCCTATTAATTCAGCGGGATCCTGAAGGTCGCAGTCAAACTGGATGGCTGCGTCACCCGAACTCAATATATACCCGGTATATATCGATTTTTGATATCCGAAGTTGCGTGAAAACCTGGCAATTTTTACCCGCAGATCTCCTCTGGCAATATCCTGCAACAACCTAAAGGTGTTATCCTGGCTATGATTATCGGTAAAAATTATCTCATAGTCATATTTCCCCTTAAAAAGATCCATCTCTTTTTTAAGCGCATTATAAGCATTAAGAACGTTGTCTTGTTCGTTATAAACTGGCACAATAATCGAAATCTTTTTCATCTTCTCACCTTGCGCTTTCTTCCCTTAGCAGCTTCTGGATCCCTTTTCTCAAATCAAAATGCGGCTGCCACTTTAGTCTTTCCTTTGCCTTTTTTATGTTGGCCCGGCAAACCATTATTTCCCTATCACGATAAGGTAAGCCTCCCCATTTTATATTTAATTTTCCTTTTGAGCACTCTTCGTAAATCTGGGCAATCTTTCTTAACTCTAGCGCATTGCCTGTACCGATCATAAACGTTTCAGCATTATCCTTAAATTTATTACTTATATATCTTATGGCTTTTTCGTAGACCCTTACAATGTCATCTATGTAAACAAGGTCTAACTTTTGTCTTCCGGGAGAAAATAAAATAGGCGTTTTGCTATTTAAGGAATTTTTTAAATAAAAGAATATTTTATGGCGCCGGTCATAGGGACCGTAGGTGCCATAAAGCTTCAAGGTAATTGTTTTCAGATTATGCGCATCTTCATAGTAGCGCAAAATCTGTTCAAACGAAAATTTGGTTGCGGCATAAAGATTACACGGATTGTATTCTCCCTGCCTTTTTAAACATTCCCAGAACGTACTGGTATTAATAAGGTTAAATTTTTTGTTACGAACCATCGCCTCAACTAAGAAAGTTGGAAACAGTATATTGGACTTAACCAGTTCTTCTACCTGGAATGAATTATGGTTCAAAACACTTAGCGCCGCCAGATGTACTATAACATCAGGATTGGCTTTGCGAACAGCGCCTTCAATACTTAGAAAGGAATTTGTTACCTTCAGGATTTCTATTTTATCACAAACAGGATCGAGTGTAGTTATGTCGGAGGTAGGCCTTACTAAGGCATAAACAGTGTAACCTCTATTAACAAGATACCTAGCAAGATTTGATCCGATGAATCCATTTGCGCCTGTAATTAAAATTCGCATTATAACTTAACCTCCTTACGGCTCAATTTATTGCAAAATTTACCTATCCGCCCTCGAACTAAAAAATAAAGATAGTTAGTTAAAGCCTTTGTTTTCGGTAATCTGTATTGCCTAAGCAGCCTTAAAAACTCCGATATGCTTTCTAAAGAAAGACTTTCTCCCATGCCTCCGATTCTCTTATGAACCATTAACGAATTATTATAGATGCCCCTTGCCCCGTTCAGATGAAAACGCAAAGCTAACTCATAATCGTTAAAAAATTTATAACTGGTATCGATTAATCCGAATTCCTGGAAACATTCTCTTTTTATTACCATAGTGGTGAAATTAATACGCGGATATCCTGACAACAATGATTTGGTATAATCTTTATTGCCTCTACATAGGCGGACCGGTTTTCCCTTTTTATAAAGAGATAGATCTCCGTAAACAAATTCAGCCCTGGAATCCCTTAAGAAGTTAACAGCGGATGCGATAAAACCCGGTTCTATCCAGTCGTCCGAACAAAGCCAAAATATAAAATCTCCGCTGGCCAGACTTAATCCTTTATTATATGCATCTGCCGTACCCTTATCTGGCTCGCTTATCCAGATACTAATCTTATCGTCAAACTGCCTAATTACTTCAGAAGTCCCGTCCGTAGAGAAACCGTCAATGATAATATATTCTATATTTTGGTAAGTCTGTGCTGTTATAGATTCTATTGTCTGCGGCAAAGTATCTTTGCGGTTACGCACAATAGTGATTACTGATACAAGGGGATTATTTGGACTGCGGTTAGAGACGTTAATTAAACGACTGCCCCCTCTTTTACGTAAAGAATGAGCTGGTATATTTAAGTAATCGCTAATAGTTGGAATTTGATTTATACTATTTATCATTTACACCTTAGGAGTCCAAATAATTACGGAATATCCTTCAATAAAAAAACTCCCTATATAATTCCTTTTTGCTTTAATAATCTTCAGTTTCCCTCCGGATGCCAATTCTTTTAGATAAGTAAGAAACCCGCAGAGGTATTTTCTTTTTTTAAAATAGCAGATAGACAGATAATCCATCAGGTTGTCCCTATTCAACAGCTCCGTTATGGGTTCAACATGAAGACAGATAGCCGGTTTATTCTTAAGCAAATAATCAACAAAATGCCGATATCTTTTACCTACCTGTTCCAGAGAAGCAACGGTATATATTGCAGAACCGGGCTCCAATTTAAAATTAAAATCAGGCTTAAAATAATTAAACCTTTTTGCAAACAACTTATCATCGCCTTTAATCCGAGCGTATTTATTAATCAGTATCTGCGAGGATTCAGCCCAATCAAGACCGTAAAGATTTGCCTTCGGATTAAAGGACCTAAGCCTTATCAGATTATGCCCGGTTCCACAGCCGAATTCGTAAACATTCTTAAATCTTCTAAAATATCTATCAAATAGCCAATCAAGAATTACACCCAGCATGTTATACTCAAAATCCTTAGAAACTGATTTAATGAATTTTTGCCTTAATCTGTTTATCCGGTATTTTCCAAAGTAACCGGGAATAATGGCGTCTTTAGCGCCGGCTTTTAACCGGTTTAGGTTCTCATTCCACCCCTTAACCCATTGCTTATACCTGTGTTCCCCGGAATATACCAAACTTTGATCTTTTAGGGCTAAAAAGATTTGCTTAAGACATAAATTGCGCTCCTTAGGGCTGACATCAGTATATCTTAAGTCGTATTTTTTGATTCTATTTTTTACTCTCTGGCTGAGACTTTCCCCAAACAATAATTCGAAATCTTTCGGTTTTAGAGTATACTGACAAACCTTCATTTTATGCCTACTTCCTTAAATCAGGATACTTAGAAATAAACCACTCTACCGTCTCTGAAATACCGGTCTTAAGCGGTGTAAAACTGAATTCTGGCAGATATTTTTTTAATTTAGAAGCATCCGACGGTTTTCTATATTGCCCGTCCTGTTTGGTAGTATCAAAGACTGCTCTTCCCTCAAATCCCATCTTTTCAACTATTATCTCAACTATCTTTTTTATTGAAACCTCTATCCCATGCGACAGGATAATCGGGGATTCTTCGCTATAATTTTCAAGTGCCCAAATTGCAAGCTTGGCAATATCTTTCGAATAAATCATCTCCCTTAACGGCCTACCGCTACCCCAAACCACAAGATTAGTGTTATTTTTCTTTGCTAAATAACATTTATGGATAAGAGAAGCGACGGCATGGCCGTCTTTTAAATTAAAATTATCATTAGGCCCATATATATTTGTCGGAATCGCTACAATATAATCACATCCCCATTCTTTTCTATACGCGGTACTCTGAACTTCAAGCATTCTTTTTGCATAAGCATATCCGAAATTTGACGGATGAGGTGGGCCGCTATGAATATCCTTTTCGTTAAGCGGATATTGGCAGGTATCCGGAAAAACACAGGTAGACATAAAGGAGATCAGTTTCTTTACGCCGGACAGACGCGCCGCTTCAAGAACATTGATATTTATCATTATGTTATTTCTAAAATACTCTCCCGAATGTATTATGTTGCCACCTATACCGCCTACCTGGGCGGCTAAGTGAATAACGTTTTCGGCTCTTAATTCTAAAAATTTATTTTTAGTAGCCTCAAAGTCTGTTAAATCGACTTCTCGACGCGTTAGATAAACAAAGTTCGGTAAATTTAGTTGCCGGATAGCATATCCTACTAACCCGTCTGAACCGGTTACAATCGTTTTCGTCATCTTTTATCAGCCTTTATTTTGAAGAATAAAGGGCCTTCTGCCATTCAATAGTCTTTAACAACCCTTCCCTAAGGGCGATATAATTTCTTTTATTAAATTCTTTTTCTACCAAGCCCATATCCAAACAGACATCATCGGGGGCATCCTTCATCCCCTTTGTATTTTTCGGGAATTCAACCGGAACCCCTATATAATTACCTATCTGTCTGGCCAGATCTGCTATTGTTGTTCGAGAAATCCCTCCAACATTATAAACTGGCTGACTGCCATGCAGAAGTATATTAAATAAAATTTCGATAGTATCGGAAATATAACAATAAGTCCGCTTAGCCAGTCCCGCATCCTTAAGGATAATTCTTTTCTGCGTTAGCCCCCTTTCAATAAAAGAATTAAGTACGCGCCTGTCAAATGGTTTAGTGCCCGGCCCATAAG
>Ga0233423_10001181_pt1 | contig 13195 bp, 6 predicted proteins | sample Watercolumn_Mata_FD_180713 | JGI IMG/M metagenome (GOLD analysis project Ga0233423, IMG submission 180713) | Freshwater microbial communities from Lake Matano, South Sulawesi, Indonesia - Watercolumn_Matano_2014_112_MG | ecosystem: Environmental > Aquatic > Freshwater > Lake | place: Indonesia... | reverse complement strand
AGGATCCCTGGCTGGATGACCTGGCCTACAACGGCGGCCCCACCTGGACCCACGCCCTGCTGGAGGGCAGCCCGGCCATTGACCACATCCCCTACGGAACCAACGGATGCGGCACCGATTACACCACCGACCAACGTGGCTATCCTCGGCCATACTCCGTGGAGGGAGGTTGTGACGTCGGCGCATACGAGTCCGAAAATGCTTCTCCGCCGACCAGTACGCCTACGTCAACGCCCACCAGCACCCTAACGCCCACGGCAACTCACACGCCGACGCCCACACTGACACACACGCCAACCAGCACCTCAACGCCGACCGACACACCAACCAACACCCCGACGCCCACCAGCACCCCAACGGCCACAGCAACTCACACACCGACACCCACACCGACTGAAACACCAACCGGCACCTCAACGCCAACCGACACGCCAACCAGCACCTCAACGCCGACCGACACACCAACCAACACCCCAACGCCCACCAGCACGCCCTGTGTTGGTGACGTCAACACCGATGGCAAGGTGGATGTTCAGGACGTCATGCTTGTTGCTGGTTGCTGGCATTGCCGGAGCGGAGAGGACGGGTGTTATAATGATGACTATGACCTCGACGAAGACGGCGACGTTGACGTCGTGGACATCATGCTGGTGGTAGCGCATTGGGGGGAGGTTTGTTAGCGAGAAGGCGATTTCAACCCCGAGGTGGGCGGAAATAGCTCAGAGTGGCCAATTTTGTAACCCAATGTTAACCTGCTTGTTACCAGCCGTTAACCTTGGCGTGGTACAATATAGTCTGCCTGGGAACAGATGTGGCTCCCACGTCGCCGAATGGCTGAGCATAGGAGCCTGACCAGGTCGTTTTGCACCAAGACTATCCCAAAGCATCTCGAAAAGGTAAACCCATCGTGAGGTGGGGGCGCAAAGCCGAGGGTCTGCTAATCTCTTTAGAACGTAGACAGCCAGGCTGCCGAAAGATCATTGTTCGGCAGCTTTTTTCTTACTCCACTATGCCTATTAAGGGGGAAAAGACAATGAAGACAAAGCTAGTGCGCATATTCCTAGTGGTTAGCTTGCTCACGATGGGGCTACTTCTCGCGACCCCAACCCCGACCTTTGCCTGTCACGGCCGCATCACCATCGTCAAGGATACGGACCCCGATGGCGGCGCCGGGTTCAATTTCTCCGGCGACCTGGGTAGCTTCACGCTCAACGACGACCAGAGTGAGACGTTCTATAAGTCAGGTGGCTGGTACAACGTAACCGAGTCCGTACCTTCGGGCTGGGATCTCGATAGCGTCGCCTGCACCGGCGGCGACTACGAAACCATCACCAACGGCGTGAAGGTTCACCTTGAGTCCGAAGGGCAGCACATCACCTGCACGTTCACCAACAAAGAAATCGCCCTCGAAATGGAGAAAACCTCCGCCGTTAGCGATGCCCCGCTCATGCCGGGTAGTACCATCACCTACACCATTGTCGTCAGCAATCCGGCGTCCTCTGGCTCCCAGACCAACATCGTCATCAGCGATACCCTGCCGACAGGGACGAGCTACGTGCCGGGTAGCACCCAAGTGACTGTGGAAACCACTGTCTTTCACAAGACCGTACGCGACGAGTTCAAGGTCATATCGTACGGCAACAATAACGGCAGCGTGAACTGGTCTGGTGATTGGCAGGAGATTGGCGACGATGGTAATGCCAGTAGTGGCAGAATTCGAATCGTGAATGAGCGCCTCCGCTTTCGGGAAGCCGATCATAATGATGGCATTAAGCGCAGTGCCGATCTGTCGGGTGCCACAAGCGCGCATTTGAGCTTTGACTGGTACAAGGAGGATTGTGAGGAGGACATATCCGTGTACGTATCGGCCGATGGCTCATCATTTGACCTCCTGGACACTTTTACCGGCAAATGGACAGGTGACTCCGAGAGTTACGACATCAGTGCCTATGCGTCCGCCAACACGACCGTTCGGTTCCAAAATGTTGCTGGCAACTGGAGCCACGACAACGATGTGGTTTTCTTCGACAATGTCCAAATCGAGTTCTGGAAACGCGAGACCTCGACTGCCCCGGGTGGCGACCCACCCAATCTCGCTGCTGGCTACAGCCTGCTGCCAGGCGACACGATGACCGTCACCTTCCAGGTCACGGTGGATAACCCCATCCCTGAGGGCCTTACCCAGATCGTGAACGCGGCGTGTGTAACCAGTGACCAGGTTCCTGACCCGAACTGCGACACCACCACCGATCCCATCCGCACCTGCTGTATAGGCGCTACAAGCATCACTTTCAAGAATGTTTCTAGCGGGAACGTAGATCTCTGGTTCTATGAGGGGACACACGTTGACCACCCCAATGCCCCTTACGATCCTGCTTACTTTGCCCACTTTGACAATGTTCCTCCACAAGGTACAATAACGCTAAATGCTTCGGTTTACTTTCCCGCCAGCGGTTACTTCCCCGAATACATCTACAATTATGGCTCAGGATGCCACTGGGGTTGGGATATCCAGCTTATTTGCGATGATCCAGCATCGCTAGCTGTGGGAAACCGCAGCCCCGATGGTGGAGGGGGACAAAAACTGGAGGTAATGCAGGTAGTCTGGGAGGGGGACTGCGAGTGCCAGCCCGGTGATATGGACGGTGCTGCGACGCTAGTAAGGACGGACAACAAGGTCTATTGGGACATCACGAACAACAGCAGCAATCCACTGATAATTACGATGATCGAACTGAACTGGCCGTCAGGCAACGGCAACCTGAAAACGGTGAAACTGGACGGTGCCACCATCTTCAACCAGCAGCGCGCTCCGACCTATGCCATGATTGATTCAGGTTGGGCGGGCACGCTCGCTGACCGCACCATCGAGGTAGGGACAAGTAGTAGGACGGAGACGCTGGAGTTCGAGTTCGAAAACCTGGCTGGCGACCCAACCCTCACAGAACCCTATAGGATAGGCGTACAGTGCTTTGGTCAGGGCTGTTATGATGACGTAGGTGAAGGGAGTAAGCCGACTGTCATCACCCTCTCCTCCTTCGCCGCCAGGTCAGGCGCGGGCGGCCTCCCCAGTGGGCTGTGGCCAAGGCTGGTAGGTCTGACGATACTAGCGACAGGCAGCCTCTTTGGGATTAAACGGTGGGCCGGTTGATAAGAAAAGAAGGCGACGGGCTTCAACAAAGCCCGTCGCTTTTTTTCCCTATGAAGAGGTTTGCCCAAACGTCCAGAGCGTCTCCCCCCTTGGAGGCGCTCTTTTCTTCTTGACATCTAGCCCCATGCGGTGTATCATTACCCTGCCCACTTAGCTTTTCATTGTGACCAGCTTCTTTGCTGCGGGGGGAAGCACGGCCAGGAGTGCCAGCAACAGGACGAAGTAGATAGCCATGTCCGCCATGCCGGTGTAGTAGTCACCCGTAGCATACCGGGTCATCACTGCTACGGGCGAGAGGTCGAAGAAATAGCTCACGCCGCCTGAGCCCGAAACGAAAAGGGAATACACTAATTGCGACCGCTCTCGGTCCTTAAAGTACGTCGAGATGAGAGCCGATCCCATAGCGATTAGGGCCGCAATCACGACGGCGAGCAGCACGATCAGCCCCTGGTTTTGCATCTGAATGCCATTAAAGCGCAGCAGCATGGACCACAAAGTGCACTGCACTACGGCGAGAAAGAGTGCCGCCGCGATCTTCGCTCCGAATATCAGATTCAAAGATACGGGTGCGGCCCAGAGGGTTTCCAGGGTATGGTTCTCCAGCTCCTCGGATATCGAGTCTATCACCATGCTGCCGGCTACGAAAGCGGGGAAGAACATCAGTATGGGAATGGCAAAAGAGTACCGAAACTCATACGTCGCAGGAGACTTCCCCTGGATATTCGAATACCTGAGGTGGACGCCGCGCTGTTCTCGCAGGTAGTTCTCGTACCTTTTCATAGGCTCTCTCAGTATGATCAACATCATGGTCGAGAGAGACTCGGATTCGGGCAGGAACAGTTGCATATTCACGCCGCCGCCGTTGTCCTCTGGTATCAGCATGACAGCATCTACTCTCCCGGCCCGGAAAGCGCTCTCGGCATCCAGAGGCGATGAGAATGTCCTCACTGTCAGATGGCCATCTCGCAGGAACCCTACCAGAGGACTGCCAGCATCGCCGATGACTCCCACCCTGGCATTGAACCCGACATTCAATATGGATTCTGGGTCATAGAACGACATCAGCCCGGTGACAATGACCGATGAGAAGGAGACGATGAACAACTGGATCATGATGGCGATCATGATCGTTTTGTCTCTGGTGACCGATCTTAATTCCCTTTTGACTATGGCAAAAAACGCGCTCATACTATCACTCCCAAACCCCGTTTTACGTTTGACGTTTTACGTTTCACGCCTATGGTATCACTCCCAGCGCAGCCAGATTATACAAAACGTGCGCGATTGACCCGGCCAGGATGGCCAAAGGATAATACCTCACGCCAAAGCGGGTGGTGAGCAGACAGGCCAACGCGGTGAAGACAAAATGGGCCGCGAGAGGGACCAAAAACAACATGCCAGAGCTGAAAAGGGCCGCCGACAACGCCGATTGCGATACCGTGCTCAGCGAGATGAGCAACAGGGCTTTTTCCGCCATCAAGAACCCGACGGCCGAGAGAAACGACAGCACCACGACGTCTCTTGCAGACCCGATGATGCGCTTCTCCAACAGGGTCGCGATGCCAACCGATTTGGCCACCTCTTCGATGGCGGCTGCCGCCAACAGAAGCCCCCCCAGACCATAGGGCATGGGGATGTTGAATGACAGCGCCAGGGCTGCCAGTTGCGTCATGAAAACTACGGGAACGAGAAGCAAGCTCAACAGCGTGATGGAGGCGTAGATGTGGCGGCGATTTATGGCCAGATAGATGGCTTCGGCAGCCTTTCGATACAGCGGCCGGAATCCCATGAGGTATTCTTCGTTCAGGATGCGGCTGCCAACATACGCGGAGAGCAAGAAGACGAAGTACATGGGCACCGTCGAGAACAGATATTCCTTCAACCCAAAGGGCTCCCCTCGATACATCTTGACGGCCAGGGTGAGAGGGGACATGTAGCTCAAGTCGCTGACGCCTGAGAACATCGGGGGAAAGAGAAGATAGGACGTGATCACTGAGATGGCGAGCATCGAGACAAACGTGGTGTCTTTGAACGTGCGGTATACAAGGGGCACTATGAGGTAGACGGCGAAGATGAACAGGATCACGGGGATGAAGATGGCCATGGCTAACGGCAGGTTGCCCTTCAGGAGCAAGGTGATCACCACCACCGAGGCTAGCGAAAAGGCCGTATGGGGGAGCATCTTGCCGACGATGATCTCGAAGGGCGTCACCGGGGTAGACAGAAGGACGGCGATCCTCCCATCTATCTTCTCATCAATGAAGCTGCTGGTGAAGAAAATACTGATGAAGAAAACCGGGAGGACGTACAGGAAAGTAACGGCGACCTGCGAGAAAGGCATAGGCGGACTCATAAGCGATGGCACGATGATCTCCCTATCCGACGTGAAATCCAGGACGACTTCAGGCAGTCTGTTGTCGCTTTGCATTTCCTTGATCTGTTCCCTGACAGCAGCGTCGGTGTAGTTTTCGCGCCTTGCCTGAGACGTGCCCGTATCTGCCGTACCTGAGTCCACTCCTGTTGGGCTGCTGGTTGACCTCAATGCCTCTATCAGCTCTGAAAGGGATGGCCCCTGAGCCATAGAGAAACTGTCAGCGGCGGGAAGATAGTTTACCTCGACCCGCAGCGGAAACGCCCGGTCTATTTCGTACTCATCGGTGATCCTGGCCAGCTCTTGCTTCTCCAGGTATTGCTTCAGTGCACCGGCCGCGTAGATAGATTTGGCGTCGTTTCTGGAGACTACTTGGGCCCCATCAATGTAAACATCTATCGCCTTTTCATCGAGTAGCCAGTACTCAGGAGAACTGGCGACGGTCATGGTCTTGAATCGGCTATCGTGAATGGCGGGACCTTGAGGGGGGACTCCCACCCTGTACATGCCCTTGCCCAAGACGGCTCCCTGGCGGGATACGAGGGACGAGATGCCCAGCGCCCCGACAAGGACGACCAGAGCGACCAGCCCTGAGCCGCCTCTGAAACGGGATGTCACTCGTTGAATTTCTCGTTTGGCGATGATTAGGATGTTATCCATGATCAGTCTAAAACAGGTCACCAAACTATATGGACAGCTTGCAGCCGTCAGAGACCTAGATCTGGAGGTGGAGGACGGCGAGATCATGGGCATCATAGGCCACAATGGCGCGGGCAAGACCACCATCCTCAAGATGATCGTTGGTCTCATCAGCCCCACGTCTGGCAGGGTCGAGGTGATGGGCCGAGATGTGGCTAAAGAAGGCCTCTACCTGAGGCGATTCTTAGGCTACCTGCCTGAGGATAGCTCCCTTTACGAGAACATGACGGCAACTGAGTATCTTCTGTTTTTCTCCGAACTCTACAAGATGCCCAAGCGCAAAGCCAGCGAGCGCATAGAGTTGCTACTCGACTCGCTCAAGCTGCCCGAGCGGGATAGGCTCACAGGAGAGCTCTCGAAAGGCATGAAGAGAAAGGTAGCCATCGCTCGTGCCTTGTTACACGATCCGAGCATCCTCATACTGGACGAGCCCAACGTGGGACTTGATCCTCTCACGTCGTTCTTCATCATCAACTACCTCAAAAGCCTGAAGGAGCAAGGAAAGACGATCCTGGTGAGCGCGCACAACCTGTTCCACGTCGAGTACATTTGCGACCGTGTTGCCATCCTGAAAGACGGCAAGCTGATCCTGTGCGACAGCATGGAGGCCATACGCAAGGGCCTCGGCCACAGAGAGTACGAAGTGGTCTTCAAATCCGATGATCAACTGGACTATGCGCAAAAGGAAGGGAACTACGTGCTTAGAACGACGGATGTTGGTGAAGTTGCAGTGCTACTGGAAACCATTTCCCAAAACAACTGGGCTCTTGTCAACCTGTCCACACGAGAGTCCGCGCTGGAAGACATTTACGTGAAATTGATGACTCGATAATAGTTTAGCCAATAGTCTCACAATGTCAAGCCGGAGGACGCACCCTCGGCGCGGGACTTGCTCATCGTTTCGCCCAGTTGTAGCGCAATTTGCCAAATTGCGCTCTGGCAAGTTATCAACTTGCCCTACATCCGGCCCAAACGATGACCGTAGCCCTCGGCGCGGGACTTGCTCATCGTTTCGCCCAGTTGTAGCGCAATTTGCCAAATTGCGCTCTGGCAAGTTATCAACTTGCCCTACATCCGGCCCAAATGATGACCGTAGCCCTCGGTGCGTCTGGCTCGCTGTTTGGTGCAGATTCATTTTGCTATGGGGGGTATTTTATGTTATAATTGAACCATCTGCTTGCCAAAATGAGCGAGTGCAAAGATGTCGTCAGCGGATCGCCCCACTGATTCACTTACAGTCGAAGATCTACTCCTGCGAGGCATAGCCGCAGCGCGAGAGAAACGGCGCGGAGAGGCTCGCCGCTGTCTGCAGCAGGTTCTGGCCTTGGACCCCCTTCACGAGGAGGCCTGGCTCTGGCTGGCCAGGATCGCTGCTGACCCCCGCTCCGCTTTGGCCTACTTCTCACAAGCGCTAGACATCAACCCCCAAAACCAGCGGGCCAGGGACGGGTTCATTGAGGCCAGAGCGCAGTTGATGGAAAGAGAAACCTCCTCTGCTGTCTCCTCAGCCACCGAGCGCGGATCTGTTACCTTGCCGGCTCCTGCCTCTGGTCGCGCTTTTCCCACAGGCAAGGTCCTACTGTTCGGATTGATTGGACTGGCTTTGCTGGTCCTCGTTCTGGTAGCCAGCGGCCGGGCCACGGACCTGGGGCAGGCAGCCTGGGATCAGTGGATAGCTACCAGCACGCCGACGCCCACGCCCACCCCCACACCAGTGCCCACACCTACCCCCACCAGGAAACAGTTAATGGTCCCTCTGTGGTCAAAGCTGGACCTCGCCTGGGATAACCAGGCTTGGAGCGACGTCATCGAGTTGCTGGGGCAGATTCGGGACCTTGACCCAACCGATGCCGACGCTGAGGAGAAGCTCTTTGCCGCTCACTTCAACTTGGCCATGCAGCTCGTAGAACAGGGCCAACTAGAGGAGGCTGTCACCCGCTTCGACGAAGCACTTCTGCTGCGGCCTGAATATTCCCCGGCCCAGGAGGCGCGAGAACTGGCTGTTACCTATCTGAAGGGATTGGAGAGCTACCATCAGGGGAACTGGGCGGAAACCATCGGCTCTCTGGAGCAAGTTTATCAGAAGGATCCAAGATATCACCAGGTGAGATCCTTGCTCTACGAGGCCCATTGGCGGCAAGGGGCAGCTCTTCAAGAAAGCGGCCAGTTGAGCGAAGCCCTCCAAGAATACCGTCAGGCCCTGGAGGTATGGCCTGGAGGGACAGAGGCCATGACCCGGCGGACCGCAGTAGCGGCCCTTCTGAAACGCATTGAGGTGGATGTCTCACAGCAGCGGCTTACCGCCTGGGAGGGTGAAAGGCTAGTCTATAGCTTCGTCTGCTCCACGGGAAAGTCCGGAACTCCCACTAAATACGGGAGATTCAGTGTGATCAGTAAGATGCCTCAGGCCTACGGCAGCGCCTGGGACATCAGGATGCCCTATTGGCTGGGCGTCTACTGGGCTGGCGGCAGTGAAAACGGCATCCACGGCCTGCCCATTCTCAGCAATGGTCAGACCCTATGGGCGGGATACCTGGGCCAGCCGATTTCCTACGGCTGCATCGTCCTGGATACCTGGGCGGCCAAGCAACTCTACGATTGGGCGGAGATCGGCATCGAAGTCATCATCCACGAATGATTTTGTCATTGCGAGTCGGCCAGGGCGCGCCGCGCCATTCTAAAAGACAGAAACCTGCTTGTGTCATTGCGAGTCGGCCATGGCGTGCCCCGCCATTCTAAAGGACAGAAACTTCCTGGTGTCATTGCGAGGAGGCGGTTTTTGCCGACGAAGCAATCCCCAAGTCGCGAGTTGGAGATTGCTTCGCTGCGCTCGCAATGACGGTGGACAAGTTTCTGAGTAGGAGGCAGTTTTTGCCGACGAAGCAATCCCCAAGTCGCGAGGTGGAGATTGCTTCGCTGCGCTCGCAATGACGGTGGACAAGTTTCTGAGTAGGAGAGGTAGCTCAGATGTCACCAGATACCGCGAACTTCATTGATGTCAACATCTTGCCGGAAACATATCGGCCGCGTAAGGTACCCCGCAGGGCGATCATTCTATCGGCGGTAGCAGTAGTCTTGATCCTCCTTCTCCTGCCTCTTTACTTCGTCTCGACCAGAATGCGCGGAGATGTCACTGATCTAGAAGCTGAGCTCCAGTCCGTACAGGCCGACTTGGCCACCATCGAAACCCCAGTGCCTGAGGTAGCGCAACTGATGAGCGCTTTGGAGGAGGCGCAGGGACGGACGAACGAATTACAGGAAGCGTATTCCGCCATGGCGGCCGATCACACCGATTGGCTGGCCGTGATGGCCGCCATTGGCAATTACGACCCCGACCAACTGGTTCTCGATTCCATCACTCAAGCCGATAGGCAAATCACCCTCAACGGGCGAGCGATTGGCAAGCCTGTTGTGGATGCCTACGCCGCTTCTCTCAGAGCCTCGGACCTGTTCTCCCGTGTAGAGATACAGTCCATCACCAGCGTTGAGACCCCCTTCGTCCCCGAGACGGTGGTCCCGCCCGAGGTTACCCTGACGCCCACCAGGGAGGTAACGCCCACGCAGGTGATCACGCCTGCCGTGCCTATCACCCCCACGGTCACGCCTGTTGGGCCCGATCAGTACGAAGTGGACGATTTCCAGCCCAGGGACATCATCCTGGGCCAGACGCAGTTACACAACTTCCATCCTGTCTACGACGTGGACAGGGTCAAGTTCCTGGCCAAAGCGGGGCGCTTCTATCGGGTGCGCACCTCAGACCTGGCGCCAGCGGTGGACACCTTCCTGGAGGTGAGCGTGGGTGGAGACCGTCATACCAACGACGATTGCTACCCAGGCACAGGTGACCTGAGTTCCTGCCTGGAGTTTGGGGTCAGGACGACCAATGACGTGGAGGCTTCCGTCAAGATAACCAACCGGGGGAAATTTGGCGGGGAGATGTGGTACCAGATCACCGTGGAGGAGATTTCACCGACGCCCACACCCATCCCAACCGCCACGCCGGTCCCAACCGCCACGCCGGTCCCAACCGCTACACCGATCCCCACCGCTACACCAATCCCGACTAACACGCCGGTCCCGACCAATACGCCACTGCCGACTGGTACGCCGCTGCCAACCGTCACCCCCACGCCTACTCCAAAACTGCGCGACGACTATGAACCCGACGACACTACCCCCAGACCTATCGCTGTAGGAGAGACACAGCCTGGGCACAACTTCTATCCTCATGGCGACATTGATAAGGTAACGTTCGGGGTCAAAGAGGGCCGCCTATATGCTCTCACCACCTCAAATCTGGCTCCAGGTGTAGACACAAAGATTAGAGTTGAGGTCAAGGTAGGGGGCACGATAATAACATACTATGAAAACAAAGACATAGCTCCCGGTTTCCTCGAATCCGAAGTGCGCTTCATACCCTCATCCGATGGCACGGCAGAGGCAACTATCAGCGTAGACCAACATGGCCAATATGGTGCGGACAAAACCTATGACTTAACTCTGAGCCTGCTCTCGAGCCAGGCGGATGAATATGAGCCCGATGACCCTTTTGGCAAGCCCATCGCCGTTGAGGGGACCCAGGAGCACAATTTCTACCCTGATGGCGATCGGGACCTGGTGAAGTTCCCGGCCAAGGAGGGGCGATACTACGCCGTCTTCACATCCGATTTGGCCTTGGGGGTGGACACGTACGTCAAGGTCACGCTGGGTCCTCATACATGGGAGAACGACGACCGCAGCCCAGGTACGGGCAGCTTCGACTCGCAGATCTGCTTCCAGGCCCCCATCACTGATACAGCAGTGGTGCTCATCACCAATCAGCAGCAGTATGGCATTGACAAGACCTACGAGATCGCTGTCAACGAGGCGCCGATATTGGCCGTCAGTCCCCTGGGCCTTGACCTCGGCACATGGGAGGAGGGTGCAACCCCTTCGGCGCAGAAGGTCAAAATCTATAACATTGGCGGTGGCCCCCTGACCTGGGAGGCTACCAAGGATGCTTTTTGGCTGAACATCAACCCAGAAAGCGGCATCGCCTCAGGCCCCGAGCCCTCGGAAATGACTGTATCGGTTACCCCAGGCCTGACAGCGGACACCTACATAGGTCATATTTTCATTGATGGAACCTCCTCCCGCTGCTGCCCTGGGCCTTGTCAGCAAACGGTCACGGTGATCTTGCGGGTCGTGCTCCCCCCGACGCCAACACCTGTGCCCACTCCGACGCCGACGAGGTCGGCCTTCCTAAGGCCTCCTGGCCTGGCCTCGTTGGGGTCCGCTTTGGCTTTGGCCAACTCTCTCCACAGAGGGGATAGGACGGTCTCAGGCCTTCTCAGCCCGGAGGCGGTAGAATTCGTGATCGTGCTGGAGTTGAAGACGGAGGCGCCATGACCCGCCGATGTCAACACTTCGCCTCGGTATCATGCTTCTCAGGATGAGTTTCGGAGATTCAGATGAAGAACAATAAGGCCGGGTCTAATAAGCTGATATTTGCTCTGGGGGCGACGATGTTGCTCGGCGCACTCCTGCTGCTGGTCTGGAACGCCAGCGGCAGGGTCCTTGCCGTTGGATCACTGCCCCCATCGCCAGAGCCTGCCCGAAGGTTGGCGCCGACGCTGCCACCCCCACTGAACCCGCCTCCTCCCCGCACAGGTTTCATACCGCCGCTGATGGACCTGTCTCACTTGAGAGGAGACCGAATGCCGGCGGGAGTTCGCGCGGCGGCTTTGCCCAGCAGGTGGGATTGGCGCGATCAGGGCATGGTCACCTCGGTGAAGAACCAGGGCGCTTGTGGCGCGTGCTATGCCTTCGCCGCCATCGGCAACATCGAGTCCGAGCTGCTGATAGACGGGGCTGGCACCTACAACTTTTCGGAGAACAACGCCAAGGAGTGCGCGTGGGACGATCCCAGTTGCGCTGAGGGGAATTACCACATGCTGGCCAACTTGTTCTCCCAAAAGGGTACGGTGTTGGAATCGTGCGACCCCTACATGGACAGCGACGTGGATTGCAACGAGTCCTGTCCGTACGTAAAGACGCTGTTGGACTGGAGGATGATCTCAGGTGATGCGGTGCCCAACACAAATGTACTGAAGGCCTACGTTTACGCAAGTGCCAGCCCGATATTTGCATCAATGTATGCGGGCGCGGGCCCTGGCGATGTTTGGTACGAGGAGTTCGTGAGCTACAACGGTTCCTATACCCTCTACTACCCGGGAACAGAAGCACCGAACCACGCTGTGCTGATCGTCGGCTGGGACGACAGCCTTGCCCACGCGGGGGGCACTGGCGGTTGGATCGTGAAGAACAGTTGGGGCACGGACTGGGGAGACAACGGCTACTTCACCATCGCCTACGGCTCGGCCAGCATCGGCAAGTACTCGTCCTTTATGCACGATTGGCAGGACTATGACTCCGGCGGCGACATCATGTACTACGACGAGGCCGGCTGGACACATATGGTGAGCTATGGCAGCACGACCGCCTGGGGCCTCAGCAAGTTCATCCCTGCCAGCAGCACCTACGTCAGGCGCGTGGAGTTCTGGACTACAGATCGTACCGCCGACGTGGACGTGTACATCTACGACAACTTCAATGGCACGACCCTCAGCAATCTGCTGTGGAGCAACCTGAACCGCCGCTTTGATGAAGCCGGCTATCATGGTGTGGTGGTGGACCCGCCTTTGGCGGTGACCAGTGGCAACGACGTCATCGCGGTGGTTAAGTTCACCAACGCTGATTACCCATATCCTGTCGCCATTGACCTGGAGGGACCTCACGAGACGCAGCGCACGTATACCAGCCCCGATGGCAGCGCATGGGAGGATGGGGCGCCAGACAGCTTTGATGTAGGTATCCGCTTGCGTACTTCGGGGGTGTTCGTTCCCCCCACACTGACTCCCACGCGGACACCAATGCCTGGTGCTCCCGTGTTTCTGCCCATTATTATGCGGCATCCCACCCCCCAATCCACCATC
>Ga0233423_10001180_pt1 | contig 13196 bp, 9 predicted proteins | sample Watercolumn_Mata_FD_180713 | JGI IMG/M metagenome (GOLD analysis project Ga0233423, IMG submission 180713) | Freshwater microbial communities from Lake Matano, South Sulawesi, Indonesia - Watercolumn_Matano_2014_112_MG | ecosystem: Environmental > Aquatic > Freshwater > Lake | place: Indonesia... | reverse complement strand
TGTAATCAACAATAGCGTCCAGAAGGGGTTGCACTCCTTTATTGCGAAGAGAAGTGCCGGTATAAATGGGAACTAATTTGTAATCTACAACCGCCTTATGCAAGCCTTTTTTCAATTCTTCAATGGTTAAAGTTTCTCCGTTTAAATATTTTTCTAGCAAAGTTTCGTCATTTTCCGCAATTTGTTCTACCAACTCGTGACGATATTTTTTGACCAACTCTTGATCAAGTTCTGAAGGAATTTCTTTTTTAATTTCAAATTTAGCTCCCAGTTCATCTCCACCCCAAACGATAGCTTCCTCGTTGATAAGATCGTAAACTCCCTTGAAAGTGTTTTCTACCCCAATGGGTAAAACCATAATGGCTGGACGAACCCCCAACCGTTCTTTAACCGCTTCCACGGTTTTGTAAAAATTGGCCCCTAATTTATCAATTTTATTCACAAAAATAATGCGCGGGACCTTGTATTTATCCGCTTGCCGCCAGACAGTTTCCGTTTGCGATTGGACAGTTTCTTCGGCGTCAAGGATAGTCACCGCGCCGTCTAAAACCCGAAGCGATCGCTCTACTTCGGCGGTAAAATCCACGTGGCCTGGGGTATCAATAATATTAATGCGAATATCTTTCCAGAAAGTGGTCGTGGCGGCGGAAACAATGGTGATCCCCCGCTCGCGCTCTTGGGTCATCCAGTCCATTTGAGTGCTCCCCTCGTCAATATCCCCAATTTTGTAAGTTTTGCCCGTGTAATACAAAATCCGCTCGGTGGTAGTGGTTTTTCCCGCGTCAATATGGGCAATGATCCCAATATTGCGGACCTTGTCTAAAGAAACATTTCTATTTTTGGTGGTGTCTGCCATAAATTAAACAAAAAATTCGTGCCGTTTTTACGGACACGTTTGTATTATACATTAGTTTAATAATGAGGCAATTGGGAAAGTCTAGGCCAGCGTCACACAGTTTCACGCTACAGCATAAAAGTGTGTGACGAGAGTTTTGACAAACTTTAAAAAACTTACAGCGGGCAAATTTGCAGAGCGGAGATTCGAGAAAAATGAGCGGGGTTTTTAGTAACCAAAACAGTGCTTTGAAACACGGCCGCCGCTCCAATTAAAATATCTAAATCACCTATTAAAGACCCTTTTTTTGACAATTCCGCGCGGATTCTCCCGGCAATATCCGCTTGTTGAGAATCAAATGGGATAGATTCGGAAAATGAAGCAAACAAATCTTGTTTTTCGGATAGCCTTTTGGGGATATTTTCTGGTTTCTCACGGTAAATGCCTTCGTTAAGCTCTGCCTCGCAAATGGTACTCGTGCAGATGTAATCTTCAATGTGTTGGAAGATAAAACTTTCCGCTGGCCCCTTGTGACGAAGAAGGTCAATTAATACTGATGTGTCCAACAAAAATCTGCTTGTCATTAGAGTGTAATTGGTTTTTTACGGTTTCGGCGCGCAAAAACCTTCGCCCAAAGTTTGTCATCATCAAGACCTGTTCCTTTCCAAATACCGGCAAATTTTAATAACCGGCGGTTCCTTTCTATATTATTAAGTTTTACATCCATATAAGGGCGGCCATCGCGAGTAACGGTAACTGTCCCCACATCAGGAAGAAGATCCGAATAATACTTAGTGTTACGAATAAAATCAGTTATAGGAATAATAAGCGGGGTAGCGTTCATACCCTCATGGTATCATAATTGCAATGTGTTGTCAAGTATGTATTGGAGTATGTATTCTGGGAGTTACCATTTAAGATGCGCGAAAACGCGGTTGGCTTCCGCCATTTTTTGAACAGAGTCCCGTTTTTTGATGGCGTTGCCAGTACCCGCTAGCGCGTCATTTATTTCGGCTACTAATTTTTTGGCGAAAGAGTGATATTCTTTGTTGGATCGTGACCGAGCCGCGTCAATGAGCCACCGCAGAGCCAAATGAATTTTACGATCGCCTTTGACCTCGGAAGGAACTTGGTATGAAGCTCCGCCGACCCGTCGAGAACGGACTTCCATTTTGGGGGCAATCGCCGCCACCACCTGATCTAAAGTTTTAGCTGGTTCGGGAAAAGTAGCTAAGGCTTCGTACACAAGACTTGCGGCCACGCTTTTTTTGCCGGCCAGCATGGTTTTATTAATCAGCTTGGTCACCAATTTACTGTTATAAATTGGGTCGCCAACTACTTCTCTTTGAAAATTTTTTTTACTTCTAGGCATATTAACTTAACTAATCTCTAACCGCTAACTGCTAACCGCTGTTGCTGGGGCCGCTTTTGTTACCACGTTCGGGGCTCCTCCTTTAGTCCCATATTTACTTCTAGATTGTTGCCGCCCCACAACCCCCGCCGCGTCAAACTTGCCACGAACAATATGATATTTTACCCCAGGCAGGTCTTTAACGCGACCACCACGCACTAAAACAATCGAGTGTTCCGCCAAGGTGTGCCCAATACCTTGAATGTAAGCGGTGACTTCGTGTTTGTTGGACAAGCGGACTCTGGCCACTTTGCGCAAGGCAGAGTTGGGCTTTCTGGGCGTCATAGTTTTAACAATAGTACAAACTCCCCGCTTAAAAGGCCCGGAAATATTTTCCATTTTCCGGTCTTTAGCGTTAAAAAATTTGCGCAAAGCTGTGGCCCGAATTTTTTTGGGTTTGGATTTGCGGCCCTTTTTGATAAGTTGATTTATTGTTGGCATACTCGAAAATTAAATTACTCAAGCATGGCTCGTTGAGCACTACTGGGAATCAAACGGCCAATTATAACATTCTCTTTTAAACCAACCAGGAGGTCATCCACGCCTTGAAGAGCGGCTTCAGACAAAACTTCGGTCGTCCGTTCAAAAGACGCGGCAGATAGCCACGAAGAAGTGTAAAGCGAGGCCCGCGAGACGCCAAGAATGGTCACTTGGGCCGTGGCCGGTTCGCCGCCGGCGGCAATTACCCGGGCGTTTTCGTCTTCAAACCGGGCTTTTTCCACAAATTCTCCGGGCAGAAAAACCGTGTCTCCGGCCGTTTCAATCCGGACTTTGTCAGACATTTTGCGAACCAAAACTTCAAAGTGCTTGTCATTAATAGTAATGCCTTGGGATTCGTAAACGGCTTGCAATTCCAAAATTAAATACTTTTGCGCTCCAAACAAGCCGCGGGCCGCCAAAACATCTTTAATATCCAAATATCCAGAGGCCAGCTGCGCGCCCACCGCTACCAAATCTCCGTCAGCCACTCTCAATTGTGAAGTTAGGGGCACAATATACTCTCGCTCTTCCACCGGTTTGACCCCATGACTCCGAATGCGAACCTTATAGCCATCGGCAGTTTCTGTAATTTCTGCTTTGCCGGCAATTTCTGAAACCGGAGACAAAATTTTGGGCGCTCGAGCTTCAAAAAGTTCTTCCACCCGCGGCAAACCTTGCGTCACATCTTGGGCCGTCGCCGCCCCACCAGTGTGTTTGGATTTTAAGGTAAGTTGCGTGCCCGGCTCGCCGATTGACTGGGCCGCTATTACTCCTGCAGGCACTCCAATTTCCACTAATTTGCGAGTGGAAAAATCCCGACCGTAACATTTTTGGCACAAACCATACTTAGCCGCACATTTTAGAGGGGTACGAACACTTATAGAAGCAATCTTTTCTTTCTCAATTTCTCCGACAGCTTTTTCGTCAATCTCTGATCCAGCAAGAACCACTACTTTTTTACCAGATTTAATGTCCATCGCCGCCACCCGACCTAAAACCCGAGCGGCGAAAGATTGCTGACGGGTTTCTTCGCGAGAAATTTCTTCGCCATCACCGGTACCACAATCAGCTAGACGAATAATCATGTCATGGGAAACATCCACCAACCGGCGAGTTAAATACCCGGCGTCAGCAGTTCTAATGGCGATATCCGCCAAGCCCTTACGAGAACCGCGAGTCCCGGTAATGTATTCAAAAACCGAAAGACCCTCGCGGAAGTTAGATTTAGTCGGCAAAGGAACGATTTTTCCGGTCGGATCAACCATTAAACCGCGCATCCCGGAAATGTGTTTAACATTGTCCCGGCTCGATTTTCCGGCTCCGGCTTCCAAAATCATCCGGACGGCGTTTTCTTTCTGGTAGCCATTCCAGGTGAGATCGGTTATTTCCTCTTCCACTCGCATCCAAACATCGTTTTGCAATCGGCGCATTTCTTCAGTAGTAATTAGCCCCGCTTTATAATTATTTTCTATCTCGACGGCTTCCTTGTCAGCGCCGGCAATAATTTCTACCTTGTTAGGAATAATATTCATATCAAAAACGCCCACAGAAATTCCCGAAGCCATAGACCCGGCAAAACCTAGATTTTTTAGATCGTCTAAAAGTTTTACTAAAGTTTCCGTGTTAACGGCGTCCATGGCCTTGTTAAGCAAAGATTTTAATTTACCAATGGTAACGGTCTCGTTGACAAAACCCAAAACTGGCGGAATAATTTCGTTAAAAATAATTCTTCCGGCTGTGGTTTCTATAATTTCTTTTTCCCGGCGAACTTTAATTTTTTGACGCAAGGCAATTTGGTGTTCCTGCAAAGCCGTTAAAGCCTCTGGCCCGTCGGCGAAAATGGCATTAATCTCCGGCAATTTTTCGTCAACAGAAGTGTAATAATAAATTCCCAAAATCATTTCTTTATTGGGGAAAGCCACTGGCATCCCGTCAGCCGGCTTTAGCAAATTTTGACTCGCCATCATCAAATTAGCCGCTTCGTCTTTGGCGGCGGCAGACAGGGGCACATGAACCGCCATCTGGTCGCCATCAAAATCCGCGTTGTAACCGGTACAAACCAGAGGGTGAACTTGAATCGCCGACCCCTCAATTAAAATCGGATAAAAGGCCTGAATCCCCAACTTGTGCAGGGTGGGAGCGCGATTTAAAAGCACGGGGTGATTTTTGGTAATTTCCTCCAAAATATCATAAACTTCTGGTGTCCGTCTTTCCAAAACATATTTTGCCGACCGGACATTAGGAGAGATCCCCCGAATAATTAGCTCCCGAAGGACAAATGGTTTAAACATTTCCATGGCCATCTCTTTGGGTAAACCGCATTGAGATAGGGCAAGTTTTGGACCAACCACAATCACCGACCGACCGGAATAATCCACCCGTTTTCCCAACAAATTTTGCCGAAAACGGCCCTGTTTGCCCCGCAACATGTCTGACAAGCTTTTTAGTTCTACTGTATTAGCCCGGGTGCTAGACCGCTGTGAAGCGTCAATAAGAGCGTCCACCGCTTCCTGAAGCATCCGTTTCTCGTTACGCAAAATTATTTCCGGCGCGCCTAAACTAATTAAGTGTTTTAGCCTGTTGTTGCGATTAATTACCCGCCGGTATAGATCGTTTAGGTCTGAAGTGGCAAATCGTCCGCCGGAAAGCTGAACCATGGGGCGAAGATCGGGGGGGATAACCGGCAAAATAGACATTACCATCCATTCGGGACGAACAACGGCGCGGCGCATCCCGTCAACCACTCGCAACCGTTTAGTGGCTTTAATTTTTTTCTGGCCGGTGGCGTCCACTAATTCTTCGCGCAAACTGGCCGCCAGTTTTTCTAAATTAATATCCTTAAGCACTTGTTCCACCGCCTCGGCTCCCATTCCCACCGTAATAAAATCCGCCGCGTGATACTGATCTAATTTTAAATATTCGTCTTCGGTAAGCTCTGAATTTTTTTTAACGCTTTTAACCAAATCCAAAAGGGTTTTGTAAATTTCTGTCAGCCGTTGTTTTTCCAGCGCAAGTTCTGATTCCAATCTAGCCAGCGCTTGCTTGCTACCCAGTTCAATTTCAGAAACGGCCAAGCCCAACTGGTCAGAATCTTTAATCTTTGATTTCTGGTCTTTAATTTTTTCTCTTTTATTTTCTTCCTCGTCCTTCATTTTCTGGGCAAAATCAGAAGCCAAAGTTTTTTGCCGATCTTCCATAGTTTCCTTTAAAATTTTTAGGGCTTTGTTTCTCTTGTCTTCATCCACCACCAACACCAAATACGAAGCAAAATAAATGACATTTTCCAAAGATTTGGGAGACAAATCTAAAATCAGAGACAGCTTTGACGGCGCGCCTTTAAAATACCAAACATGAACCACGGGTACAGACAAAGACAAATGGCCCATCCGTTCGCGACGAACTTTGGATTGAGTCACTTCCACGCCACATTTATCACAAATAATCCCGCGGTAGCGGATTCTTTTATATTTACCACAGTAACACTCCCAGTCCTTGGTAGGCCCAAAAATATTTTCGCTAAAAAGCCCATCTTTTTCCGGTTTCAATGTCCGGTAATTGATCGTCTCCGGTTTCGTTATTTCCCCGTGCGACCACTCTAAAATTTGGGCTGGCGAAGCTAAAGCCACTTTTAAGCCTTTAAAATCAGCAATGTTGGCTAAAGGATCGTGATATTTTTTTTGATCGTTATTAATATTGGTCATATTTTAATGAGTGTCCGCGGTCATTTCCGCCTCGCTTTTAACTTCTTCAATGTCCAAACCCGCTTTGCCTGCTTCGTGAGCCGGAGTTTCTTCCACCGCCACCGTCGCTCCCAGCGCTTCTTCTAATTCCTTGGTTTCCTTTTCTACTTTCTCTTCGTCAGAAGAATTAGAAGAAGAAGTTGTTGTCTGTTGTGTCGGTGAAGCGGTAACAACCCCAGTTGGGGTTACAGCTAAACCTAAGCTTTGGAGTTCTTTGGCTAAAACTTTAAACGATTCCGGCACGGAAGATTGAGGGATATCTACGCCCTTAACTATAGCTTCAAACGCCTTGGCTCTCCCGACCACATCATCTGATTTTATCGTCAGCATTTCCTGCAAAGTGTAAGCCGCTCGGTGGGCTTCTAGCGCCCAAACTTCCATTTCTCCCAACCGCTGACCGCCCATTTGCGCCTTGCCTCCAAGCGGCTGTTGAGTGACCAAAGAGTACGGGCCGGTGGATCGGGCGTGAGTTTTATCCTCCACCATGTGATGAAGCTTTAAGACATACGCTGTTCCCACGACCACTTTTTGAGCGTAAGGCTGGCCTGTCCTGCCGTCATAAACGGTCATTTTGCCGTCAAGTGGCAAACCGGCTTGTTTTAAGGCGGTAGTAATCTTATCTTCAGAAATATTTTCAAAAAACGGCACGGTTACTTTTTGGTTTAGTCGGGACATTGCCAGACCCAAATGGGCTTCCAAAAGTTGGCCTAAATTCATCCGGCCTAAAACGGATAAGGGAGAAATAATAATGTCAATCGGCGTGCCGTCTTCCAAATGTGGAGCGTCAGCCATGCTTACGATCCGGCTAATCACTCCCTTGTTACCGTGGCGGCCCTTAACTTTATCCCCGATAGAAATTTTTCTAAATTGAGCTACTTTAACTTTTATTAATTTATGGGTTCCTGGTGCTAGTTCGTCCCCGGCGGCTTTGTCTAAAATATTAATGCTGATCACTGTTCCCCGTTCGCCGTGAGGCAAACGAAGCGAAGTGTCTCGCACCTCGCGGGCTTTTTCCCCAAAAATGGCTCGCAATAACCGCTCTTCGGCCGAAAGTTCGGTCTCGCCTTTAGGAGCAATTTTTCCCACCAAAATATCTCCAGGCCCAACTTCGGCCCCAATGACTACAATGCCCGTTTCGTCTAAATTAGCCAGGTCGTTTTCGCCCACATTGGGAATGTCTCGAGTAATTTCCTCCGGACCTAATTTGGTATCTACCAGCTCGCACTCGTGCTCTTCAATATGAATGCTGGACAAAATATCTTCACGCACCAACCGATCGGAAATAACAATGGCGTCTTCGTACCCAAACCCGTCAAAATGCATGTAAGCAATAGTTAAATTGGCTCCCAAAGCTAATTCCCCGTCCACACATGACGGCCCATCAGCCAACAAATCTCCGGCCTTAACCTTATCTCCTTCTTTGACTATGGTTTTTTGCGAATAGCACGCGCCGTTAGGATTTGTCCGGTAAAATTTAGTCACTTTGTAAGTATCCGGCGTTTTAGCCTCGGTTTTAACCACAATTTTTTCACCGTCAGCAAAAATGACAACGCCATCATTTTTAGCCCGAATCACCCAACCGGTCGCGCCAGAAACCACGGACTCCACCCCGGTGGCGATTACTGGCGTTTGGGGTTTAACAATCGGCACGGCTTGATTTTGCATATTAGAGGCCATGAGGGCTCGTACCCCGTCATCGTGTTGCAAAAAGGGAATTAAAGCCGCCGCCGCCCCCACCACTTGCCGAGGAGCAACGTCTATTAAATCCGCTTCTTTGGTTTCCACCTCGGTAAAATCGCCTCGGAAGCGAACGGGAACACGAGCGTCCGTTAAATAGCCTTTTTCATTAATGTTTACTCCTGCGTGAGTAATTTTATAATCTCTTTCGTCATCCGCCGCCAAGTAAATAATCTCTTCGGAAATTTGCACCCTGTTTCCGTTCTTTTTCAATTTACGGTAAGGCGCTAAAATAAAACCAAACTCATCCACTTTGGCGTATAAACTCATAAAAGTCACCAAACCAATATTAGGGCCTTCGGGAGATTGCACCGGGCAAATCCGGCTATACTGGGAGGAGTTAATGTCTCGAATAGAAAAACTGGCCCGGTCGCGGGCAATGCCCCCCACCCCCATAACGGTAACTTTGCGCAAAGTGCTAACTTCAGATAAAGGATTAGTTTGGTCAAGAATAGCTGATAATTGGGAAGTGCGGAAAAATTCGTTGACGGCCGAAATTATAGGCCGGGCGTTGACCACTTGATTGGGCATCACTTTGGTTTTCGGATCAAGTAAACTCATTCGTTCTTTGATTGCCCTCTCCAACCGTAACAGTCCGTCGCGAAAAGCAATGTTGCCTACCAACTCGCCAACAGAACGAAGGCGGCGGTTACCCAAATTGTCAATATCATCCGTGTAAGTTTGAGGGTCTCCTTTCTGCAAACGAAGAAGGTACTTGACCGTAGCCAAAATGTCCCCGCGAGTAATGACCTGATTTTCCGGTAAGTTGGGAATATCTAATCCTAACCGTTTGTTAATTTTGTGCCGGCCCACCTTGCCTAAATTGTACCGGCGCGGTTGGAAAAATAAGGAAGAAATATAATCCAGGGCTGTTTCTAAAACCACCGGTTCTCCGGGCCGCATTTTTTTGTAAATTTCCAGGGCGCCCTCTGCCGATCCACGGGTCGGGTCCTTTTTAAAAGTAGCCTCTAAAAATTCGCTACTTCCCAAAGCTTTTTCAATTTCTTCGTTGGACCCAAGACCTATGGCTCGCAAAAAAGTGGTGATAGGAAATTTCCGGCGTCGATCAATACGCACCGAAACCACATTGGCGCGGTTAATGTTAAATTCTAACCACGAACCGCGCAGGGGGCGAATTTCCGCAAAATACAAAATCCGGCCGGTTACCGGATCCACATCTCCTAAAAAATAGACGCCAGCAGAACGCACCAGCTGGTGGATAACCACTCTTTCAATGCCATTAATAATAAAGGTTCCGGCCGGCGTCATTACCGGCACTTCGCCAAAAAAGACTTCCTGGGTAGTAGTTTCCCCTGTTTTCTTGTTAAGCAAAGTGGCTTGAACGCGAATAGGGCAATCAAGAGTCACCCCTTTAACCAAGGCCGTGGCAATATCATATTTTGGCGTCCCAAAAGAATATTTTCCCAAGGTCAACTCCCAATTTTTGCCGGTAAAATCAGAAATGGGGTTTATTTCCGAGATAAGGTTCCCTATGCCTTCATTTAAAAATTTTTGATAAGATTCCTTGTGAATAGAGATAAAATCCAGATCAGGAAAACGGGGATAGTTTTTCCCCCAATTAAGCCGCGGCTGACTTTTGCTGGTAGTATCAGTCTTTTTAGCCATTTAAGATTTAGTGACCGAACAAAGTCCCCCTTGGGGACCACAAAAACGAGCGAATCTACAATATATTCGCCTAAAAAACTTTATTCAATTGGGGCCATTTTACCATACCCCCAAACTTTTGCAAGAGGGAATTTACCTCACAGATACTTCGCCACATTGGCGTTGTGTTCTTGAAGATTTTTGGCAAAATGGGCCAGGCCAGAAGAATCATGCATGTAATATAAATAGCCAGTTTTGGCGGGGTTAACCGCCGCTTCAATAGCCGCCAGACCCGGATTGCAAATGGGCGTTGGGGGCAAACCGGCGTTAAGGTAAGTATTGTATGGGGATTTAACTTTTAAGTCTTCTAAGGTTAATTCTTTTTTCCACCAATTTTCGGATTTTCCTAAAGCATATTGCACCGTCGCGTCCACATCTAGTTTCATTCCAATTTCCAGCCGGTTATAAATTACGCTGGCAATTTGCGATCGGTCAGTGGCCGTTTTGGCTTCTCGTTCTACTAATGAAGCCACAATTAATTGGTCTCTGGTTATGGGAAAACTAACTTTTGTAACATAATTGCTCGTCATTAAAATAACTATTTGATCAACCGTGCTCTCTTTAGGTACTAAATAAGTATCAGGAAACATCTTCCCTTCATCAGCCTCACACGGATCTCTAAAGTATCTCATCTTCTTATCTTGCTCAAAACCCCGCGAAAGCAGATACTCCTTTATCTCTTCGCATCGCCATCCTTCAGGAATGGTGATCCACACATCTTCTGTTCCTAAAATTAATTTTTGGGCAATTTCTTTAGCAGACAAAGATGGAGATAATTGGAAAGTCCCGGCCTGGGGAGAATTTTTGACAAACAACCGCTCCCACAAAAAAAAGGCAATTTGGTCACGAATCAGCCCCGCATTTTTTAAATTTTTAGAGATTTCCTTAACCCCATCGCCTTTTTTAACCACAAAAGTTACCGGTTTGTTATTAGAAGAATTAACTGGGGACAAGGAGACCGTCCACCAAACTGCAAAACCCACCACACAAGCCAAAACTACACTCAAACCTACTAAAATTCTCTTCATTTTTATCCGTGTTCATCCGTAACCAATCCGTGAAATCTATTTATACTATACTTCTTCAAATTTAGCCCTTCGGTATTTTCCATCCTCCATCACAAAAATCCGTTTGCATTTACAAATTATTTTGCTCCCTTCTTTTTTGGCTTTGGAAAGAGGCATCCCGCACCCCACGCATTTTCCTTGGGACAGTAACCACGCCTGAACCGGGGAAATTAAATTTTTAAACATGGCTACATACTATCTAAATATCTTTGTAAAATCAAGGCGGCGGCCACGGCGTGCTGTTTTTGTTTGTCTTTAACTTTAATCTTTCGCGCTTCCACCGAAGTTAAGGTTTCGTCAATTGTTTCTACCGGACATTTAGTCCACTGATGAAGTTTTTGGACAAACACCAAAGTTTTCTTAGCCATGTTTTTTTCCGAAATGCCTGCCACAATTTTTTCCGGTTTCAACCGCTCCGCTTCCTCAAAAATATTTTTAGTGGGGACAGTTTTTAGAGGTTCCGCTAAATTCCCTTCACTGGTAGCCAACCCGCAATTTTTCAAGCCATAATCAATTCCTAAAATCATAAATTTAACTCCTCACCAATTTAGCCTTAATAATCCCTCTTTTCCACAAAGTCCCCGGGGGGACGCAGGTAATTAGAGTGATATAAGAGGTGTCAAACCGTTGTTCTAAAACGGAAATATCATCAGCCTCTACCACTTTTTTATCTAACACTTGGTAATGATAATTAACTCCGTCATAATCTACAAAAATATCATCCCCCTCTTTTAAATCCATCAAAAAAGTAAAAATGCCGGAATAATTTTTGGGCGAGGCCAATTGGGGTAGTTCTGAATGACCAAAAACAATATTATTACCATAAGACCCGGGCAGGGCTGACGAGGGCCACGCCACCAAACTTTTTTTTAAATCTCCTCCTACTTCTACGATGGCGTTATCAATTTCCAGTTTGGGGATAGATAAAGAATAGGTTTTTAAGGGGGAAACAGTTTGCGCGCCTAAAATTTTCCCGCCGGAAAACCAGCCTGCGGGATCATACGAATCATCATTGGCTCGCACCAGCGGCCCAAAAGTTGAGGCCAACGGAGAAATAATTCGCGTGTTAACTTGAGGCATGACAAAAAAATACCAACTAACCACCGGCCAGGCGGCAAAAAAAAGTAAAGAAATTCCACCAACCAACAACAGCCAAGAAGCAAATCTAGTGATGATTTTAGGTTTTTTAGGAGAAGTTACCCGAAATTTACCTTTGACATAAACATCCATAAATTAATCACTTACAATCTCCACACTGATATTTTGTAATTTTGCCGGCAAAAACTTTTCCACCCAAAATTGAAATAGTTTTGGTTTGGCGGTTATTTCCAAACTAGAAACCCCTGTTTGGCCGCGGATCGTTTCTTGAACCTTAGAGGTGCTTTGACCAGCAATCTCTTTAATTATTTTCTCGGGGTCCAATTTTGGTAAAGTCACCCCATTTAAGGAAACGGTTAAAACCACTTCTCCGGCCTTATTTAACTTTGCGGTCTTTATTTCCGGAACAGAATTTATTTCATCAAGATAGTAACCGGCGGGAATGTCTTGGGGGAAGCGAGCAATAAATTCTTTGAGCAAGTCAGCTTGAGAAACCGTTACTCCTTTGTATTCCACGGTTATGTCTAGGCTAATATTATCTCCTTCTGCCCCAATTTCTTTAGAAAAATTTTTCTTGGAAATAGTGGCCGTAATGGCATTAGGGAGCAATTTTTGACCGGCGGGTAACTTGGCATTTAAACTCTCTTGCGCCTTTAGGGCTAGCTCGGCAGACAAAGTGGCCAACAACCGATCTTGATCCGCTTTGGTTACGACCGTAGCTTCGTGAGAGTTGCCGCCAGTCAAGGTAGCTTCGTTTTTAGCCAAATATAAGGAGGAACCCCCCAACGAAAACTTGGTGTTGGGAGCTAAATTATATTTATCCCCAATATCCATTGCGGTGATTTTGCTGGTAGCTGTAGCCGGAGACAAAAAGTCACTGGCCGAGGCAATAGAGACATCTTGGTTTAAAGTGAATTTAAGCCCGTCGGGGGAAGCCAAGATTGTCCCGGCCGGAAAGTTTCTGGCCGCCCCAGCGCCGTAAACGGTTACCGTCCCGGAAGCCTTGTCTCCCACCAATTTTCGTCCGGTCACTACCCCTCTTTTTGTTCCCAACTCTTGGGTTTCTACTGTTTGACCGGAAATAGTCGCGGTTAATTCCCGAGTAAAAGTTTTAGGAGTTACATGAATAATAATTTTGGCTTTGGGCAAAAAGTACAGTCCTA
>Ga0233423_10001179_pt1 | contig 13204 bp, 12 predicted proteins | sample Watercolumn_Mata_FD_180713 | JGI IMG/M metagenome (GOLD analysis project Ga0233423, IMG submission 180713) | Freshwater microbial communities from Lake Matano, South Sulawesi, Indonesia - Watercolumn_Matano_2014_112_MG | ecosystem: Environmental > Aquatic > Freshwater > Lake | place: Indonesia... | reverse complement strand
AAAAAGATCGCGTCTGTGGCTGCCGCCGCGGCGCGGCAGCCACACGCCGCGGTGCGGCAGTTACTTTGCATACTCGACCGAGCGCATCTCGCGGATGACGGTCACCTTGATCTGCCCAGGATATTCCAGATTATCTTCGACTTTGCGGGCGATCTGCTTGCTCAGGTTGATCGAACCCAGGTCGTCAATTTCTTCCGGCTTGACGATGATCCGGATTTCGCGCCCGGCTTGGATGGCATACGATTGCTGCACCCCCTGGAACGCATTCGCCATCTGTTCCAATGCCTCGACGCGTTTCAAGTATTGTTCCAGCGATTCGCGCCGCGCCCCAGGGCGCGCGCCGCTGATCGCATCCGCCGCGATGACGAGCACGCTTTCGAGCGACTGCGATTCGTCTTCGCCGTGATGCGCGGCAATGATGTTGCAGACCGGCTCCGGCACGCCGTACTTGCGCGCGATCTCGGCGCCCGTCAGCGCGTGCGCGCCGCCCACTTCGTGCGACACGGCTTTGCCGAGGTCGTGCAGCAGCGCCCCGGCTTTGGAGAGGGCGACGTTCGCCTTCAATTCGGATGCCAACATCCCGGCAATATGGGTGGTTTCAATCGAATGCGCCAGAACATTCTGCCCGTACGAGGTGCGGAATTTCAACTGACCCAGCAGTTTGACGATTTCGGGATGCAATCCCGTCAAACCCACTTCGAGCGCGGCTTGCTCGCCGGCTTCGAGAATCTGCGTGTTGACTTCCTCTTCCGCTTTCTCGACGATCTTTTCGATGCGCCCCGGATGAATGCGTCCGTCGTTGATCAGTTTATTCAGGGCGAGTCGCGCCACTTCGCGCCGCACTGGATTGTGGCTAGATAATATCACGGCTTCGGGTGTGTCGTCAACCACCAGATCAACCCCGGTCGCGACCTCAATCGCACGGATGTTCCGTCCCTGCCGCCCGATGATCCGTCCTTTCATCTCGTCGTTCGGCAGCGGCACGAGCGAGACCGTCGTTTCGGCGACTTGATCCGAGGCGACCCGCTCGATGGCGGTCGTGATGATCGCGCGCGCGCGATTTTCCCCCTCCTCGCGCGCCTCCTGTTCGATCTCGCGGATCAAACGCGCGGCATCCTGGCGTGTCTCCTTTTCAACTTGCTGCAGCAGGAGGGCTTTGGCGTCTTCGATGGTCAAGCCGGAGATGCGTTGCAACTCCTGCAATTGCCTGGCTTCGCTCTGCTGCAGGGATTCGCGAATCCGATCAAGGTCTTTTTCCTTGCGCTCCAACTTTTTCTCACGTTGCTCCAGCGATTCCTGTCGCCGGTCGAACGCTTCGCGGCGGTGACGCAGGCGTTCGTCTTCGCGCTGCAAGTCCTGGCGCTTTTTTTTCAGATCGGTCTCGACCTCGTTGTGATATGTGAGCGCATCGTCTTTGGCTCTCAAGACAACGTCTTTGGCTTTCGCCTGGGCTTCCGCCAGTGTCTTTTCTGCTTCTGCCACCTGGGCTTTGATCTGCGCGCTGGCAAAATTCTTTTGAATCAGGTACCCGCCCACGAATGCGACTAGTGCTGCTCCAAGAATCAAAACTGACTCAATCACCATGTCCATAAAAACTCCACCTCCATATCAGCGAGGCGTCTCCACCTCGGAATTTTCCGCGTGGCACGCGTTCGCGTCCCACGCGCGCACGGCGGCGTCCTTTGCCACCTCATACGCAAAGCCGCGTCGGACGAGAAACGCGGTCAATTTTTCCAGAAACGCGCGGCGCTCCAGGTTGCCCCAGCGCGGCGCGCGCGCCAGTCCGGCGCGGTATGCGCTTTCGCTCTCGTCAATCGCGCCAACCGCAGCTGCGATATCGGCGTTGCTCAAGCCTTTGCGCTTTAACTCGAAACGCAGCGCGCGCGCCGCGCGCGGTTTGAACTGCTCGCGGTTTTCGACCCAGTATTTCGCAAAGGCGGCATCGTCCAGCAAACCCGCGTCCGTCAAGCGCGCGACCACCTGCTCGATCACTGGCGCCGCGATTTTCTTCTTCGCCAGGTGCTGTTTCACCTCCGCCGCGCTGCGCGGGCGCGGCTCCAAAAAGCGCAACGCTTTGTCGTGCGCGGCTTCGAATGCTTCGGTCGCGGCGAGCCGTTCGAGTTCGTCCGGGGTCAGCGTTTGCCCCACGCGCAAGCGCGCGGCCACGCTGGCGGACACTCCCAGCCAGAATTGATCGTCCACGTACAGATTGTAACGGTTCGCGTGCCCTTCGGCTTGCGGCTCGATGGCGGTGATCTTTCCCATAATAACAAAATCGCCGTAGGAGATCCCCACAGCGATTCGCCGGTCGCGCGCCAGGGCGCGCCGTCCAAGACACCTTGCGGGAACGGGATTATTCGATTGTCCGAATCAATTCAACTGGGTCGGCGCGATCCTTCGACTCCGCGACACAAATCGCCGCTCCCCTGAGCCAAGTCGAAGGATCAGGACTCACGCCGACGCAGGAATGCGCGCCCTAACCATTGTAGCATAGATCAATCGGGCGGATGCAATGACAATGCCCTGCCACACCAAATCAAAAAACCCTGCGGGCGAGGCGCCCGAGGATGAGTATGGTTCACCGTACTCGTCTGCAAATCCATGTGCGCGTTTTCGGAACCGAGTTCCCCGTGCCAATCGTGATTTCGGCATGCTTGGCAGAATGCCGTCTAGATGTCGAATGTGTGGGTGCGCCGCGGGCGCGCCGAACATTTGTGCGAACGCGGCGATTGCAAAGATGCGCTCGCAAAAAGCGAGCGCACGCTCAAGCGTGTCCAGATTTTACTTTTCCGATTCCTCGCTGTCGTCGTCTTCGTCGTCGGAATCGTCCTCCGCGCGCGTGTCCTCGAGACTCTTGGGTATTGCGCCGTGCAAACCCGCTTTCTCGCGAATCGCCGTGTAGAGCCGATCCATCATTTCAGAGTTTTGTTTCAAATACTCGCGCGCGTTCTCGCGCCCTTGGCCCAAGCGCGTACCTTCGACGGAATAAAAGGCGCCTTTTTTGTCAATGATGTTCATCTCGACGCCCAGGTCGAGCACATCCCCTTCGCGCGAGATGCCCTCATTGTGCAAAATGTCGAACTCGGCTTTGCGGAAGGGGGGCGCGACCTTGTTTTTCTTGACGCGCGCGCGCGTCCGATTGCCGATCACGTCTTCGCCGCTCTTGATCGCGTCGACCGGGCGAACGTCGAGGCGCACCGACGCGTAGAACTTGAGCGCCATTCCGCCGGTCGTCGTCTCCGGGTTGCCAAACATCACGCCGATCTTTTGGCGCAGTTGATTCGTAAAGATGACGGCGGTGTTCGATTTCTTGATCGCGCCCGAAAGTTTGCGGAGCGCCTGGCTCATCAAGCGCGCCTGCAAGCCCATGTGCGAATCGCCCATCTCGCCTTCGATTTCCGCGCGCGGCACGAGTGCGGCGACCGAGTCAATCACCACGAGATCCACCGCGCCGGAACGCACAAGCGCTTCCGCGATTTCAAGGGCTTGTTCGCCGGTATCGGGTTGTGAAATGAGCAGTTCGCTGGTATTCACACCGCAGCGCGCGGCATACTGCGGATCGAGCGCGTGCTCCACGTCAATAAATGCCGCCACGCCGCCCATTTTCTGGGCTTCGGCGATGATATGTTGACAGATCGTCGTCTTGCCGGAGGCTTCGGGTCCATAGATTTCGGTCACGCGTCCGCGCGGGATACCGCCTACCCCGAGCGCCAGATCGAGCGAGATCGAACCCGTTGGAATGGCATCCACTTTCATGCTGGTTGCATCGCCCAACTTCATGATCGCCCCTTCGCCGTACCGTTTCTTAAGGGACGCGAGAGTGGTTTCGAGCGCTTTGACTTTACCGGTTTCGCTTGGCATTTTGGTCTCCTTGGCTGCCACTCTACCACAGGTGTCTGAATGCAGTTTACATCAAGTACGCGCAAAACGCAAGCCCGCGAGAGAATTTGCGCGCCGCGCCGCTGAGGCTGGATTCGGAAGAGTGGCAGAGAAATTGGATTGAGTTATCTTGATGCGGCGCGGCGGGACTGATGTGACTGCATTATAGCAGAACAAGTGTTCGGCGTCAAGTGAGTACTAGGTGGGGGGTTGAGAAAAATAGATTTCTGTTGTATAATGGCGGTACATAAGACAGTTACATAGGGCAAAAACCCAGACTTGCCGACTCTCGTGACCACGAGAGTCGGCATTGCCAAAGGAGGAAGAAGTATGCGTAAGATGATCGTCCTATCTGCCATCGCTCTCGTTGCGGTATTGGTGTTGACGGCGGCGAATCCAACCCCAACATCCGCCGCGGCACCTGTCTCGTACTATGTCGTTCACTACGGCGACACGATGGCTTCGATCGCCTACCGCTACGGCGTCAGCACCTGGGCGATCGCGCGTGCGAATGGGATCTGGGATCCGAACCACATTTACGCGGGCCAAGTCCTGTACATCCCCTGTGCAGGTTGTTGGTATCCACCGTATCCGCGACCTCATCCGGGACCCATTCCAGGACCGATGCCGGGACCGCTTCCCTACCCGAGACCGGTTCCTTATCCGATCCCAGGTCCGATCTACCACTGCTCGTACCTGGTGCGGTACGGCGACACGCTGAGCGGCATTGCGTGGCGTTTGGGCACGAATCCGTGGACGCTCGCGCGCTACAATGGCATCTACAACTTGAACTGGATTTACGCCGGACAGTGGCTGCGCGTGCCGGGATGCTATCGCTAGCCGATTGCGCATCACCCGACGAGGACTCGCCATGCGGGTCCTCGTTTCTTTTTGCCCATCCGGATAGGGGAGCGCGGGCGCGGAGGGTGCGTGGGGAGAACCTGCCCCTACTTGCGTTTCTCAATATCGGCACGATGGAAGCGATCGTGGATCACCAGAATCCTCAGCATCCCGCGCACTGATTGTTTGCCCCACACGGCGTGCTCACCCGTCCGCTCCAGTTGCGCGGGGGTGAGCGTATCGAGCCACGCGAGTGTGTCTCGGCGCGCGGCGTTCAGCGCGGCGACAATTTCCTCCAGCGATTTCGCGCGCCAACGCTCGGTCATCCACGCGTTGAACTTGTCGAGTTCGAACGCACCGGGAAAATCGGGATACTCGGCAGCGAATTCGCGCAACTGGAGCGGTTCTTCTTTTTCCACCATCATCTTTGCAAATTTCACGTTGACTGACTCTGCCATCGCGACATGCGCGAGAATGTCCTTGACTGACCAGTCCCCAGCGCCGAACGGGCGCGCCATCTTTTCACGCGGCACGCTCGCGATGACTTGCAGTAATCTCGCGCGTTCGCCATTCAGTTTGGTCCTGATCTCCACCACCGATTCGAGTGCTGCCATCGTATTCCTCCATTCCGATGGCGTCATTATACCTTTGCGAATGACGTTGCGCAAGTTCTGCGATATGGGTATAATCAAGCCGCGACGCTCATCTGAACGTCCCGACCGGGAGGAGCAGACAAGGAAAATGGAACAACCGCCGATTTCATCTCTCATCTCTCATCTATTCACTCTCCCGGAAAGGGTAAGATGCGGGATTTGATTCTCACCATGGAGGCGTGGCGCGCGCGCGGCGACGCGGTCGCGCTGGCTACCGTCGTGAAAACCGGCGGTGCGACGCCGCGTCCGCTTGGCGCGAAGATGATCGTCAACGCGCGCGGCGAGTTCGCCGGCTCGGTCAGCGGCGGCTGCGTCGAAGGCGCGGTGATCGAAGAGGCGCGGCGCGTCATCCAGACGGGCACGCCCAAGTTGCTCAAGTACGGCATCGCCGACGAGACGGCGTGGGACGTGGGATTGAGTTGCGGGGGGATGATTGAAGTCTTTCTGGAAGTTGGAAGTGGGAAGTTAGAAGTTGGAAAACCTGGTTGGCTGGACGAGATCAAGCGCGCGATAGAGTTGGATGAGTTGTGTGCTGTCACAACAATCGTCAGCGGCGCGAACACTGGCGCGAAGATGATCGTGTACTCTGAGGGACGCGTGTCGGGTGATTTGGGTGACGCCGCGTTGAACGCCGATAGCGCGCGCGACGCGCAGACCGCGATGCGGCGCGAATCGCCAGAGCATCGCGTTTATGGCGACGCGGAAATTTTCATTGCCGTGTTCGCTCCCCCGCCCCGCCTCGTCATCATCGGCGGCGTACACACCGCGATTCCGCTGACGCAATTCGCGCAGCGACTCGGCTTTCGCGTGACGATTGTGGATGGGCGCGCGCGCTTTGCAAACCGCGAACGCTTTCCAACCGCCGACGAAATCATCGCAGCGTGGCCCGAAGAAGCGCTCGCGCGGATGAAGATCGACGCGTCCACGTACATCGCAATCCTTACGCACGATCCCAAGTTCGATCTTCCTGCGCTCAAGGCGTTGTCTGCGCTCAATCCGCGTTATATCGGCGCGATGGGTTCGCGTGTCACGCGCCAGCAGCATTTTGCCGCACTGCGCGGGCAAGGCGTCTCGGAACAATTCCTATCGCGCGTCCACGGGCCAATTGGCTTGGACTTGGGCGGGCGAACGCCGGAAGAAATCGCGCTCGCGATCATGGCGGAGATCGTCGCGGTCCGGCATAATCGTCAAGCTGGTTTCTTAGCGGCTGGGGGTGAAGAGTAAAGTGATAGATCAGCACGACGAATACGAAGCACCGGTTTGCGCACTCTGCTCCGTGCGCGCATGCAGCGCTGAACCTGGGACAAAAAACCTGCCCCGGTTTTGCATCCTGCCCGAGGAAGCGGAATTGTTGCAGACGATCGAACGAACGTATCAAGAGCGGAAGGAATTGCGCAACCTGGCGGCGGCATCGGCGCGGACCGAGTCATCGGGTTATATGCGCCGCACGCGCATCGAGGACACTATGGATTTCGCGCGGCGCATTGGCGCGCAGACGATCGGCATCGCGCACTGTGTTGGCTTGATGAACGAAGCCAAGGTCGCGATGGAGATATTTGCCGCGCACGGTTTCGACGTTCACACGGTTTGCTGCAAGGTGGGTTCGATTGCGAAAGAAAAAGTCGGCTTGGCGGACGAAGAAAAAGTAAGACCGGGGAATTATGAAGCGTTGTGCAATCCGGTCGCGCAGGCGGCGCTGCTGGCGAAAGCCGGCACGCAACTCAACGTCGTGATCGGCTTGTGCGTCGGGCACGACAGTTTGTTCTTCATGCACTCGAAAGCGCCGACGACTGTGTTGGTCGCCAAAGACCGCGTCCTGGGGCACAACCCGGTCGCCGCGCTCTACACGGCGAGCACGTACTACCGGCGGCTGAGGGAAGGCGGAAGTATAAAGTCAGAAGTATGAAGAAATTCTTTCTGCCCTCATCCTTCTGACTTCTGCCTTCGTTCTACACGCCCAGCGTCGGCGCAATCTCCTTCAAAGCCGCAAGCACATTCCCAATATGCTCGTCCAGCGGCACGCCGAGCGACTCCGCGCCTTTCGCAATCTCCTCGCGATTGACGCCGCGCGCGAACGCCTTGTCCTTCCACTTTTTCTTCACCGACGCGACATCCACGTCCGCGAGTTTTCTCGACGGACGGACGAGCGCGACCGCGATGACCAAGCCGGTCAATTCATCCACCGCGTAGAGCGTCTTCTCCAGCGGCGTCACGCGCGGAAGGTTGAGCGCGTCGCCGTGCGACCAGATCGCGCGCACCCACTCTTCGGGAAAGCCGAGTTCGCGCAGAATCTCGCCGTCCTTTTGCGGATGCTGGTCGGGAAACTTTTCGTACGCAAAGTCGTGGATGAGTCCGATATTGCCCCACAAGTTTTCATTTTCGCCGGATTTGCGCGCGTACCATGTCATCGCTGCTTCGACGGCGAGGCAATGCTTGCGAAGCAAATCGCTCTGCGTGTACTCGCAAAGAAGTTGCCAGATTTCGTCACGGTTGAGTGGATTCATTGTGCCTCATTTTCGATTTCTGATTTGCGATTCTCGATTGTTTGGAGAATTTCCAAGAACTGCGCAGGCGTTACAATTTTGACGCGGCGATGTTTTTCGAGATCGAGCAGATGCTTGTTGCCAGAGACGAGATAGTCAGCGCCGCCTTCGACTGCACACGCAAGAACGATATTGTCGGGCGGATCGTGCAGCACGATGTTTTCAACTTCCAAAATTGTAACCAGCGTGCTGTCTACTCGCAATCGCCGCAAGTATTCCAGCAACTGGTCTTGAGGGCACGGCTGTTTCCTCTGAATCCTGGGACGATTCAGAACATCCAAGAGTTCATCCAACATTTCTTCGCAGAGCAACAACTCGAACTTCGAACCCTGCGCCAGAATTTGCGCGGGTTTGCCTTTACTTCTCAAAAACGCGCTGACAAGAACATTGGTGTCGAGAACAGCTTTCATTTTTTCGCTCGCGTCTTTGGGCGGCGATGCGCGCGAGCCGAATACTTGGCGCGGGGTTCAGCCAGCATTTTCTTGGCGCGTTCGGCGCGCACTCCATCCACTACGCTTTGGATGAATTGCTCTGCTTCTTCTTCGTCTTCATCTACGTCGGGCATCGTGGCATGCACCTGTTTGAGAAATTCTTGCAAATCACGCCACGCCGCCAGCCGCTTGCTCTCCGCATCCACTTTCCGTTCTACCTCTGGCATGGCAACAGGCGCGCCCACCAACTGCCGATAATCCGCCATTGGAATAATTGCGACGACGGGGATGCCACTTTTCTCCACGATCAAGTGTTCATCCGCCGCGTACGCGTGCTTGATGATTTCGCCGAACCTGTTCTTTGCTTCCGTCGCGCTCACGACGCGCACCGTTGGGGCGTTCTTCATTCTCACCTCCCGATTAGCCAATCTTGGCTAATTATAGCCAACGTTAGGCGAAACGTCAAGAACAACGGACAAGTGCAATTTCAGATTTGTGATTTCAGATTGCAGATTTGCGCCGCGCGCGCGTCCGTCCGTCCGTTTGTTTTCGCTCTTGTCCGTTGTACTCCCTTCCGCGCCGTCCGTTCAATCCGATTTTGTCCGTCGGCTAACGTCCACGTATCTCAAATTCCCCACTACCTCCTTAAGCGCATCGTACGCTTGATTCTGAATATCACCCTGTTGGCCACCAGCCAGTTCCAGTAGCGCGAGTACAAAGCGTGGATCTTTTTTACTGAACACTAACTGCCCCAAGGCTTGCGTGGCTCTGCTTCGCACATCCGCATCCGCTTTTTCGTCACGCGCGAACGTCAAGAGCAAGCGCGCCGCATCGCCCGGGCGTCCCAACTGCCCCAAAGCTTGTGCGGCACCGTTTCGCACATCTGCATCCACTTTTTCGTCTCGCGCCAAAACCAAGAGTCCGTGGATTACTAAATCATCAGTCAGCCCCAGTTGCCCTAAAGCGTATATAGCGGCATGTCGGCTCCATACGTCCTTTGTTTTATCCCGTGCTAATGTCAAGAGCGAGTGGATCATTGCATCGTCAGATCGCCCCAATCTACTTAAGGCTATTACAGCCCCACCTTTTATCCACGGGTCCACATTTTCTTTTCTCGCCCATGCAGAAAGATCGTGAAACACAACATCCTCAATAACTCTGTCACCAGAAAGTCCAAGCTTCGCCAGCAATAGTACGCCACTGTATCGCACCCAGTATGGAAGTTCGCTATCTTCCACTAGGATCGACAAAACTAACCCTATGAGCCCGTCTGAATGCCCAAGTTCATGTTGTTTGAGCGCGTAGTCCACAAATTGTCGAAGCCAGGCCTCCACTTTCTCGTCTTTCGCTAGTGCTGGGAGAAATTTGGTTAATACATTGTCGGCTTGTCCGAATCCTTGCAATGCCATCAAAACATGCGCGGCAGCAATTCTTTCCCCTGCGCTAGTGCCTTTTTCTACAAGCAACCCAAGCTGCTCCATTGCATTGCTCGTTTGCGCGCCTACCCATAATTCATCTGAGTCAGGAATTACGGATAGACGCACGCCATACTCACGACTTGTTTTCTCTATGGCTTCTACTGCCATTTGTCGCACCTGTGGGTCTGCAGATGCATCCTTCGCCAAACCCAAGAGACAATCCTTTGCGCGCTTTTCATCTCCGAGCATTCCAAGTGATTGTATCGCATCTGCCCGCAAAGATTGATGGCGTGGCTGCCGTTCGTTTGCTAGTTCAATCAATTGATCCGTGATTTCATTCTGCAATGACTCACCGACCTTCACACCATCAGCCAAACATCGCGCGGCAAGGAACAAATCGCGGTGAATCACATCGTCAAACTTGTCGTGCTCGTGCAGAATTTTTTCAACGATGATGCTTGGCGTATCGCCGTCATCGTTCAAGCGACCCAGCAAGAGCAGAATCACCTCAAGCCAGCGCGAGTCGTACAGATGCGGTTGGATCGCTCGCCACAAGGCATCAGGCGTTCGGCGGTAACGCCAATACAAATCGGACGCCGCAAAATATTCTTGGAAGGTCAGGTGAATGAAACTCACCGCGCCTTGCTCTCGTTCAACCAAAATCCCTGTGCGGCTCGTCGCCAGCGCAACAAACTGCTTCGCCTCGATGTGCGCGGTATCCTCGGAAAGATTCAGCGTCTTGTCCTCGACCAAAAACTCGGCAACCTTCATCTCCAACGCGCGCTTGGAAATTTGCGCGACATCTTGCTCTTGCGATTCGATGTGCATCCAGTACGCCGCGCGCTCCAACAATCGCCGCCGCAGTTGGTAATACGGTCGCGCGCGGTCATCAGGCGCGAGTCCCTTCCACTTGTCCCATTCCTCAATCAACGTCTCGGCGCAACGGTCGTACAGTTCGACGCGCGCCTCGGGCAATTTGCCTTGCGCGCGCTGATGCACGAGCGCGATGATCGTGAGCGTCAACGGGTTTTCCGCCAGTTTCAGCAATCGCTCGTTCGCTTTGAGGTCGTTGAACAAACTTGCCGCGCGCGTTTTGGCTTGTTCGGGTTCGCGTTCGCGCGCCGCGTACCATTTCTCGGCAAACGCTTGAATTTCCTTTTCGCCGAATGGCACGATGGTGTGATGCGCGAACGCGCGTTTGTCGAGCGATGCGTTGTCGTACCCCGCGACGCGCGAGGTGACGATGAACCGATTGCGCGAATAGCGATTGGCAAGCGCGGTAATCGCATTGCGAACATCGAAGCGTTGCGCGGGCTGGGACACTTCGTCCAAGCCATCCAGGCAAACGATGGCTTGCCCATCTTCCAGCGTGCGCTCGAAAAACTTTTCTCCGAGCAATACGTGCAACTGCGTCTTGGAGTAGGATTCAAAATATTCGACGAACGATTGTTTCGATTGCGCGAAACTGGAAAGGCGAATGAGGATCGGTAGGGCTCCATCTGTCATTGCGAGGAGCATCCTGAGCGGAGCAGCGTCTTTTTGCTGCGGAGTCGAAGGATGCGACGAAGCAATCTCCGTCTGCGATTTGGGGATTGCTTCGCTCCCTTCGGTCGCTCGCAATGACAAAGCAGAGACCAACGTCAAATACCGCAACAACGTGGATTTCCCCGCGCCTGGGTCGCCAAGAATCATCAGATTGCGATGCTCGCGCAATGCTTGCTCAATCGTCACGCGGCGCGTGATTTTGATGGGACGTTCGCGCTCGCGTTTGTCTTTCGGTTGGCGTTCGTCGCGCTCTTCCACTTCTTCCGCCGCGCTCAACGCGACGAAAATCTCTTGCAGTTTCGGACGCGCTTGCTCGCCCGAATCAACAATGCCTGCGAGTTCGAGCAATTCGGTCTGCGCGACAAGCGCGTCGAGGTATGCTTGTCGCTGATGCTTTTGCATCTCAGCATCCAACGCGCGGCGAATATCGGGGAGATGGCTGACCAACTCTTCGGTTGTGGAAAATTCTTGGTACTTGTACGCGGGTTGGATTTCTTCGAGAATGAATTTCGTCAATTCAGGTTGACGCTCCGCGCAGCGCTTGAGGTAAATCAGAATCGGCTTGCCAAGTTCTCTTGCTTTGTGATACTCGTCAACCGTTGGCTGGCTATAGATGCTCGCGAAGATGCCAAGGTACACATCACATTCCGCAACGTGTTGCAAGAACACCTCGCGTACGGAATCAGGGAACGCACCCGAAAACTCGATGGTGAAGTTATCCCATTCGGCAGATTGCAATGCTTGATGCAACACCGCACGTTCTGGATCGAGTTCGCCTTGTTTGGAACTGACGAATACCTTGGTCATCGTCGGCATTTTCTCACATCGCCAAAAAGCAAGCGTGACGATCAAACGCGTTTGCGTTAAATCGTCACGCTCACCTGCAGAATTACGGTCCGTACGTCTTGCTCAAATAATCAATCACGGTCGTCTGTTCCGCCGCGCTCAACTGCGCGCCTTTGCTCACCATCCGCGTGACCGTCTGCGCCCATTGTTCGCGCGTCTTCTTCGCGCTCGTGACGCGATCCAAACCGTGACAGCTCGCGCAACGCGCTTGCACGAGCGCGGCGTCGCCCGTCGCGGGCGCGGTCGTCGGCGGCTTGGCAGTCTCCGATGCAAACGTCGCGGTCAGTCCGGCGATGAGTTGCTTTTTTTCCGCGTCGGTCAAGCGCGCTTCGGGATGCACAAGCGCGTATTGCGGCAAAGGCATTTTGCCGCTGTTGATTTGTTCCGCCATCACTGCCGCGCTCATATCGCCCGCGCGCCACTCGGAGAAATTGAACGCGCGGCGCGCCACCAGCGCGTCGTTCGCCAAAATCCACGACACGGGCGCAATGTAACTGTACCACAGCCACTGCGTCTCGTTGCTGTGACAATCAAAGCACGCGCGCTTTGCCAGCGCGCGCGTCTGTGGGAGGTCCCACTTCGGCTCCGCGATGATCGGCGGGTTGGTGCGTTGCGGTCCAATCGGCAAAAATTGGATCAGCAAAAACAACGCCGCGCCGACGATCACAAGTTTTATGCCAATTCGAATGATGTTTTTGTTCATCGAACCCTCCTTCTGCGAATCATTCTATCGTATCGCGCAACTCCTGTCAATCGAGTTTTACGCCTTCAAACAAATCGCGCTCGATGTGCGCGGGTGGTTCGCTTGGCGCTGCGCGCATGAACGTTTCCGCGTTCGCAAACAAACGCTGAAACGCGCGCGCGAGCGCGCCGCCCATACTCCCCAACTGACTCGAATGGCACGCCGCCGCGCGTCCTTTTTGGTCTAGCGCATCGTCAATCGAAATACGCGCGTGAATTGGAAAATCAAACTCGACTAACGATTCCAGATCGATGTCTCCGTTTTTGCCAAAGTGGCGCGGATCGCGTCCGAGCAGTTTCAGCAAGCG
>Ga0233423_10001178_pt1 | contig 13209 bp, 12 predicted proteins | sample Watercolumn_Mata_FD_180713 | JGI IMG/M metagenome (GOLD analysis project Ga0233423, IMG submission 180713) | Freshwater microbial communities from Lake Matano, South Sulawesi, Indonesia - Watercolumn_Matano_2014_112_MG | ecosystem: Environmental > Aquatic > Freshwater > Lake | place: Indonesia... | reverse complement strand
CCCCGCTTTCGGCCAGGGCACGAATCAGCGTCTCTGGCAGTGGGTCTACGCGCAGCGAGGAGACGGAGAGTTTGGCTCCCATCTCCCTCAGGCGTGTGGTCAACTCTTCGATGTGCGAGTAGTCGGAGACTGCGGCGCTAACCAGGCCAATTCTGTCCCGATACCGCAGCCCCTCCCAAGCCTGCTCCAATAGGACGGCCGGGCTCCGTTCCCGCACGGGGCGATAGGTGTAGCCTGCCAGGCAGAAGCGGCAGCCCCGCCCACAGCCCCGGGCGATCTCTATCAGGTACATGTCGCCGAACTCGGTGTCGGGGGTGAGGACGACGGAGGTGGTGGGATGGTTGTCGAGGTCGGATGCCCATTGGCGTTGCACTGGAGGTTGGAGGTTGGAGGTTGGAGGTTGGATGGGAACGTAGAGGCCGGGAAGGTGGGCTAGTGCTGAGAGGAGTTCAGTTCGGATTTCGCTTATACCAGCTTGCAAGGTCTCCACTAGAGGAGGGACAATAACCTCTCCCTCGCCGATGGCGAAGGCATCGAAGATAGGAGCCAGGGGCTGGGGGTTGGCGGTTACGGCGGGGCCACCAGCCAGGAGTAAAGGATAATCCTCGCCTCGATCCTCAGCCAACGGGGGGATGTCAGCCTCACATAACATTTCTATCACGTTGAAGTAGTCCATCTCGAAGGAGATGGAGAAGGCCAAAACGGCGAAGTCCTTGACGTCGCGCTGCGATTCCAAAGTAATGAGCGGCCTGCTGCCTGGTCTGTAGAAAACCCGTTCGCAGACTACGTCAGCCCGCTGGTTGAACAGGCGGTATACAGTCTGCAGGCCCAGGTTCGACATGCCCACGTAGTAGGTATTGGGATAAGCCAGGGCGATGGGTAACTTGCCTCCCCAATCCTTGTAGATGGTGCCCCGCTCCCGCTCCAGTATCCGCTTGGCCTCAGCGATGAATTCCCACTTCAAGCCAGGTTCTCCTTCAATCTCCTGGTAAGTATAGAGCAAACCGCCCGCTTGTCAAGCGTTGTTGCGATGGGGCGCGTTCGGTGCTATAATTACCCTGGGCAAGATGCCATCTTGCCCTACCTCGTCGTTACAAGGGGGAGAAGATGAGCCTGCAAATCGGAATCGTGGGGTTGCCCAACGTGGGCAAGTCCACCCTATTTAACGCCTTGACCAGAGCCAACGCCGCTGTTGCCAGCTATCCCTTCACCACCATAGACCGCAACGTGGGCGTGGCCGAGGTGCCCGATCAGCGGCTGTGGGACATCGCGGCGATGGTGAATCCGGAGCGCGTCGTCCCCACGACCATCGAATTCGTGGACATTGCGGGCCTGGTGAAGGGCGCCAGCCAAGGGGAGGGGTTGGGCAACCAATTCCTGGGCCACATTCGCAACGTGGACGCCATAGCCATGGTAGTGCGTTGCTTCCGCGACCCCCAGATCCCCCACGTGATGGCTGAAGTCAACCCGCGTGACGATATCGAGGTGGTAGACCTGGAGCTCCTGTTGGCCGATCTGGCCGCCGTCGAGCGGCGGCTGCAAAAGGTGCGCTCGGCGGCCAAGGCACGACCGAAGGACTACGCGGCCGAGCTTAACTTCCTGGAAGAGTTGCACCATCACCTGGAGGCGGGCAAAAAGGTTAGTGACCTGACAGTGGCCGACAAACAAGCAGAGGTGCTGAGGGAGTTGGGCCTTTTGACGGCCAAACCCCGGCTCTACGTGGCCAACGTAGGAGAGGAGGATCTGCCCGGAGGAGGGGAGTTGGCGGCCGTTGTGGCCGAGGTGGCGGCGGCCGAAGGGGCAGAGGTAGCCCCTATCTGTGCCCAACTGGAGATGGAACTGGCTGACTGGCCCCCTGAGGAGGCAGCGGCCTATCGCGCCGAGACCGGCCTGCGAGAATCGGGGTTGGAGAGGTTAGTCAAGGCCGGCTATCGCCTGTTGAATCTGATCACCTTCTTCACCACCACCGGGGGAAAGGAGGTGCGAGCCTGGACCATCCTAAAGGGCACCTTGGCCCCCCAGGCTGCTGGCAAGGTCCACACTGACATGGAGCGGGGTTTCATTCGGGCTGAGGTCGTTTCCTACCAGGATCTAATGGCCAGTGGTTCCTTCCCCGTAGTCAGAGAGCGAGGGCTTCTGCGTCTGGAGGGCAAGGAATACGTGGTACGCGATGGTGACGTGATCCATTTCCGCTTTTCACCACCTTGAATGTAGTTCAGCGATCAGTTCGTGGATTCGATCCAACCCTGCCCGGAGATACTCAGGCGGCAGGCCGAAGCTGATCCGCAGGTGGTGATCGAGGCCAAAGTGGTTCCCTGGAACGATGAGCACGCTCTTTTCACGTATCAACCGCCCCACCAACTCGGTCGAGTTGACATCGAGATGATAGCGCACAAAGGCGATGGCCGCTGCCTGTGGTGGGACGAGCGCAAAGGCTCCTTCGTGGCTCTCCAGCCATCCATCCAGAATGGGGAAGCCTCGGCGGATGTAGTCTCGCGTTCGCTGGATGAGACAGGGCCGCACCTGCGGCGAGAGAGCAATGGCCGCCAGCTTGTTGGCCAGCATGGTGGCGCTGATGGTGGTGTATTCGTGGCGGGCCCAGATGTCGTCCACGATGTCCGCTGGACCAACCACCCAGCCAATCCGCAGCCCCGGAAGGCCATAGGCTTTGCTCAGGCTGTTCATAGCCAGCACCCTGTCGTACTGGCCCCAGAACGAGGGGGTCTCGGTATCGGTCAGTCGCTCCGCCCCGCTGTAGACCTCGTCGGCCAGCAGCCAGGCCCCAATCCGCTCGGCGGCAGCTACGATGGCGTCCATCTCCTTTTCAGTGAGGATATATCCCGTAGGGTTGTTGGGGTTGCAGATGGCGATGAGCTTGGTCCTCTCCGAGACGGCCTGGTTCAGCTCGTCCAGGTCGGGAGCCCAGCCCTGCTCCTCTTGGAGATGAAAAGCCTTGAGCCGCAGGCCGAAATTGTGGCCCAGGCCCCAAATCTGCATGTAGTTGGGCAGCATCACCACCATCTCGTCTCCGGGGGCGAGAAGAGTTTGCAGGGCGATGAAGTTGGCCTCAGCGCACCCGACGGTGACCAGCACGTTGTCGGGCGTCGCCCCAGGATAGAGAGCGGCGATGTGCTCCCGCAGCTCGACGATGCCATTGGTCTGGGGGTAGTTCAGTTCCGTGTCCAGCAGCTCCTCAATCATGGTCGGATCGTCCACTAGCTCACGAACGGTGACGGGGTGAACGCCGCTCTCCGACAGGTTGTACTCCACGACGTTCTCCCACTTGGACATCATGCGTTCCATGTCAAACGGCTGGAATGTAGTCATGCAATTCTCCTTTCACTCACCAACGGACACAGGCATAGTGGACCGGGGCGGTTGAACATGCGTAACCCCTCCAGGGCGTACGTCAAGGCGGAAGCGGCTTCGGGAAGGGGCGCGATGGGCTTTTTGTCTGGGTAGAAGGCACGCACCGGGGCACGTTCGCTGAGCCCCGCCAGTTGGCGCGCCTTCTCCAGCGCCCGCTCTAAACCTCCGAATTCATCCACCAGGCCCTTCTCCAACGCCTGGCGGCCGCTCCACACCCGGCCTCCCCCAATGGCGTCCACCTCCTGGCGCGTCATCTCCCGGCTGGCTGAAACCCTGTCCAGGAACATATCGTAGATTCGCTGGATGCTTTCCCAGACGATCCCCCGTTCCTCATCGCTGAAGGGTCGCTCGAAGTCATAGAAGAGGGCGGTCTTGCCCCGGCTGATGATCTCGCGGTTGACGAGCAACTTTTCCAGCAAGCCGGCGTTGACGAACTTGCCCTCAAGCACCCCAATCGAACCGGTGATGGTATTGGGTTGGGCGATGATGACCTGGCCGGGCGTGGAAACCCAGTAGCCGCCGGAGGCAGCGACGGGGCCCATGGCGACCACCAGTGGCTTCCTGGCAGCGATCTTTTCGAGGGCGGCGCGCATGGCTTCGGAGGCAGTGGCCGAGCCGCCTCCCGAATCCACGTAGAGAACCACGGCGGCGGCGCGCTTGTCGGCCAGCACCTTGCGGGCAACCTGCACCACACTCAAGTCGCCAGCGCGTTCGCTTAAGATGAAAGGTATTGGAATTGGCGGCTTGAATGGCGGGCGCTGGCTGTGACCGTCCACGATGTTGCCCTCGATGCTCAGCAAGGCAACGTAGCGCCCAGGAGGTGTAGGGGGAAAACGTAGCAGACGCGGCTTGGCCTTGTCCCAGGTGGTCAGGTGGGCCGGCTCAGGCCCTTCCTGCAGGTATGTGGGCAAGTCTTCCTCGCTGATCACCTCGTCAACGGCGCCCATCTCCTTGGCCCTCACATCCGTGCAGGGTGTGTTATCAATCAAAGCCCGGACAGCTTCCTTGTCCATCCGCCGCCCCTCAGCGATGGCTCTTAGCACCTCGTCGTAGGCGGCGTCCATCAGCCAGTTAGCCATCTGGCGCACTTCGTCCGACATACTGCTGCGGGTGAACATATCGCCAGCGGATTTGTAGGGGGTGATCTGCAAGATGTCGGCCTGGAGGCCCCCGCGCTCCAGGGCGTCGGCCAGGTAAACGTAGCGGTGCAGCAGGCCGAGGGAGGCGACTGTGCCGCCGGGGATCAGCAGGATATCATTGGCAGCGCAGGCCACGTAGTACGTGCCGCTGGTGTAGGTGTACGACCAGGCCACCACCCGCTTGCCAGCCGCGCGCAGTTCTGTGATCAGGTCGCGCAGCGAATCCAACTGCCCCGGTAGCATGTCGAGGGGGCGCAAATGCAGTACCACCCCGCGCACACGCGCATCTGCGGCGATGGTGCGGAATTGCTCGGCCAGTTCTTGCAGGCTGATCTTGGGGGGACGCAGTCGGCGCATGATGAAGTTGCCGGGCGGCTGACGCAGTTCGGGGTATTCCCCCTCCAGGGTGAAGGTTACGTAATCGGGCGCCCTGCTCAGGCGGCGTAGAAGATTGCCGAGGGCCCAGAAGCAGTAGCGAATGGAGTAGAGCAGATAGGCAAGCATGTTTTCATTCCTCCTAGTGTTTCTGGATAATAGTATACTGGATTTCGGCCGGTTTAGCAACAGCAAAAAAGCCACCTGGCGGTTTACGCAGGTGGCTTTTTGGAATATACTATCGGAAGAGCCTCTTTGTCCCGCTTCGACTCTATCTATTCCCCTGACGGAAAGCCTGCAGTGTCTCCAGATAATACTCCGGCAGGCCAATATCGTAGCGCTGTCCGTCCATGACCAACCCCAGGAAGCCGTCTTCCTGCCGCAGGCGGTCCAGCGCTGAGGTGAGCTGAAACTCACCCCGCTCGCGCACGTTGTTCTTGATGTGTTCGTCCAGATAATCGAACAACTGCGGCTTGATGATGTATTGTCCGAAGACGGTCAGGTACTCATCTTGCGGCAGGCCAGGCACGCGGAGGTTGTTTCGAGCGTAGTCCACCGTCGGTTTCTCGGCGAACTCGGTGATGTTCAGCAAACGGTTCTCTTCGATCCACACCCCCGTCGCTGTCCCGAAGTTGGCGATCTGATCTTCAGGGGTGCGGCGCAGACCCAGCACGCTGATGGCATGTTTATTGTAAGCTTCGATCAACTGCTGCGCACACGGAACCTCACTACTGGAGCGGTAGAGATGATCCCCCAGCATCAGCAGGAAGGGCTCGTTGCCAATCGCCTCCCGTGCGCAATAGACGGCGTGCCCGAAGCCTTCTTGTGTTTTCTGGATCACGAAAGACACCTGCCGCCCTATCTCAAGGATACGCCGTGCGTACTCCTGGGAGTGACGTGGTAGTTTATTGTAGTTCTCAATGGTAATCTGCACGTTGAAGAACGACTGAAAGGCTGGCAGGTCGTGTTCTTGCACGATAATGAATACCTCGTCCATCCCGGCCTTGAGCGCTTCTTCGACGATCAGCAGAATAGCGGGCTTGGCGATTCCGTCGCGATCTATGATGGGGAATAGCTCCTTCTTGGCCGCCTTCGTGGCCGGGAAAAGGCGTGCCCCGAAGCCTGCCGCCGGGATAACAGCCTTACGCACCTTCTGGCCGGTGCGCAACGTCAGCGTGAGGCAAGGCATGTTCAGGTCGCGTTCGATGATCTCGATCACCGCCTGCTGATCGGCCTGGCTGCGGGCGATGAATTGCGCTGTGCCGTCGCCCTGCGAGCCGACGCCCTTCCCACCCCAGATGTGCGGCTTGAGTGGCTCGTAGTTCAAGACACGGTGCAAAAGCGGGGCGGTCAATTCCTCCGGGCAGGCTGGAGTTGCGTAGCGGTCAAAGAACGCCTGCGCCTCGACCATCAGCGCGCCCAGCCGCTCGGCATCCCCCACCTGGAGCACTTCGATGGCCTGGTGCACCATCCGCTTGTTGATCGGCCCCAGCAGTTGCTGCACGCCCTGCTCGACCTCATTCCCAGCGAAGGGGTAGCAGCGGTTCAGTCGGGCCAGGATCTCCATCGTGTCCTTCTGGGCCTGCAAATCCACGATCACGAAGTACATGTCCTGTGGGGCCTGCAACTCGGTCACGTCCAGGTGGTCGCCGTCATAGGTCATGAGGATAGGGCGATTGCCAAAAGCGCAGCCCTGATCCATACGCCCGCACCGCGAGGGCGTGGTGATCTCACCCTGGTAGGCCAGCTCCATCTCGCCCCGGACAGTCATCTTCAGATCGTAGATGCGGTTGAAGGCCCGCGCCGTCAGGACGCAGATTGCCGCGCTCGACGAAAGCCCCTTCCTGATCGGCAGGTCGGTCTTGTAATTGTTGATCACCAGGCCGCGCACGTGGTAGTGGGTCAGAATTTGATAGGCGACCCCGGCGACGTAACTCCAGAAGCCTCCCTGCTGGGCCTCCTCTAGCAGCGCCTTGGGCTCCATTGGGATCTCATAGGGGCCGTGCTTCTCGCCATCGGGCGTGGTCGAGGTCAGCACCAGTGCGGTAGGGTGGGGCTCGACCTCAGCGTAGATACCCTGGTCGGTCCCTGTGAGCAGCGTATAACCCTTCTCGATTTCCGCATTGATGCGCCGGTATCCTCCGGCCCAGTCGGAGTGTTCGCCAAACAGGCAGATACGTCCAGGAACAAAGATTTCCAACTCACGGCTTCCTTTCTTCGTCATGGCTTTGTCATTCTGAGGAGCGAAGCGACGAAGAATCTCGTTTTACAATGGCAATTGCTAGCCAAGAACGAGATTCTTCGCTCCCTTCGGTCGCTCAGAATGACATCGTTGGGAAAGTAACGTTGTAGTGTTAGGCCGTCGGGATGATGGTTGGGGATCTGTTGGATGGCCTGGGTGAGAGTTTGATTCATCGCCTTCCGCAGGTTGGTTCACTTCAGAAGGGCCGCCATGCCCTCGCGTGCCACATCGTAGGGTACGAATTGGGGCAGCAGTGGCCGCAGGTCCCGCTCCCAGTCGGGGCGGACTCGTTCCATGGCCTCCTCCAGCGCTCCGGGCTCCCAGCTCGTCTCGTAAAGGGCCAGTTTGCGCTCGACGAGTGCCATGTTGGGCTCTACCTCCTGGTGCAGCAGCAGCCAGATGTCATATAGATCGCGTGGCTTGCCCCGCACCATCAAGGCCCGTATTTTCTCCGCCATCAGGTGCTCCAGCGTCAGCACCGTCACCACGAAGGGGCGCACGTCGTCGTACTCTGAGGTGACCAGTTCCCGGCGTGTCTCCACCTTCTCTGGCCGCCGATTGACATCAACCCGTACCTTTCCCTTGCTGCGCTCTCGTCCATTGTGGAGCGGCCCCTGGAAACTGACGTCGAAACTATAGCCCACGTCGGAGACCCAGTCGTTGCGCATCTCAGCGACCACGCCGAAGTCCCCCAACCCGGCGACAATCTCCTTTTGGTAAATTGGTAGATCGGTAAATCGGTAAATTGGTACCAGTCTACCGATTTACCAGTCTACCAACATAGACCAGTCTCAGGGCAGTGCCGCCTTTGAAGATCAGGGCCTGGCTGCGGGATTGGTAAATTGGTAGATCGGTAAATCGGTAAATTGGTACCAGTCTACCGATTTACCAGTCTACCAAGTTATTGGATTTGGGCTCTGGTCAACATCAGCCTACTCCTTGCGGAATCATTTCGGCCTCGGAGACGTTGGCCACGACCTGCCACCGGGAATCCATGCGGCCGGTACGGGGCCGGCCTGGATCCAGTTTGATGGGACTGATGGAACTGATGAGTCCCTCCGCAGGGTAGCCGAGGGTTTCCAGTAGATAGCCCAGCCGGGACCCCAGGCTCTTGTCCTCCATCCGGTTGGCGTATCCGACCAGGGTGGGCACGTCCACGGTCTCCAGGGCTGCTCGCAAGGCTTTGGCGACCTCTGCGATGCCGCCGGCGTAGTGCGGGAGAGCCAGGCTGTCCACGATGGCCCTGGCCTCGTCGGCGACGACCACCGGCAGGTCGCCCAGCATCTCCCGGCGGTAGCCGAAGAACTTGTGTGGTTTGATGCGGACAAAGCGAAAGCGGAAACCGCGGAAGCTGACAGGGCGCTTTTTCTTCGTCGTGGCCACGAAAGTGGTGAGGGGCACCTGCTCGGTGAAGCCATAGTAGTGCAGGGCGGACCAGTAGGAAACGTAGGCCGGGGTGACCAGGTGACTGGCGATGAAGAGAGGATTAGAGAGCACCCGCTCCGGCTCCAGCCCCAGCAGGAGGTATTTGCCCTTTTCGACCTCATCTACAAGACCTTCGTCCTTCAGCCGGGCGACCAGGCGGTAAGCCTGTCTTTGCTCCAGGCTGAGCAGGTCGGTCAAAAGAGAGGGAGTGAAGTAGAATAAATCGTGTTGATGAAGGCGCTGGGCAATATAAGTTGAGGATAGATGTTCTGCCATTCGCGGTAATTCTCCCCCCGATTTATGCGTCTATTCTACCATAAACTTGGTAGACTGGTAAATCGGTAGACTGGTACCAATTTACCGATTTACCGATCTACCAACATATAAATGCTCCGCCCCGCTCCCCAGTAGTTGTCGTAGATGTGCTGGTAGATCTGGGCGCTTTTCTGCTGGCATATCTTGTCGGTGTAGCGGTCGGGGAGTTGCCAGATCAACTGTTCGATGAAGACGCGCACCGCTGCACGGGATTGCTGGCGCTTTCGCCAGTCGAGCACCAGCTTCTCTCGCTTGGGGGTGTTCAGAAGCTCTCGTCCGATGCGCCTGACCTCTAACTTGGTAGACTGGTAAATCGGTAGACTGGTACCAATTTACCGATTTACCGATCTACCAATTCGCTGAGGTTCTCGGCCATGGCACGCTGTTCTTCCTCGTTGAGCCGCTGGGCAAACTCGATCAGCTCGTCGAAGAATTCCTCGACGTTACGGGAACCCGTGTTGTATTCGTCTATCAGGCGCTGGAACTCCTCCAGGTAGTTCATCCGGCTGCGGTTCAGACGTACCAAACGCCGCAGCCTGGCGTTGATGGTGCCCCGCAGCCGCTCGGCCTCGGTGCGCTTTCGCCCCTGCTCAAACTGCTGCTTGAGGGCCTCGAAGTCTATCTGGCTCAGATCATACAATACCCCTGATTCGCGGATGGCGTAGGGCCGGGCAGTGACGGATTCATCCAGCAGATCCTCGACCGCGCCCATGACCTCGGAGATATCGGCCTCTGGTGTCAGGGCGCGAATCTTGTCTGCCAGGACCGTAAACACCTTTCGCTTTGCCGCAAACTCCCCGGCTCGCGTGTCGGGCAGGATGGCCTTGAACAACCGGTCCACGTTGGCGGCCAGGGCCAGGTACTTGCTCTTGAGATCGTCGTTGACGATGATCTTCTCCACCGCGTCATCTGTCAGCCGGATGCGCTCGAAGCCCGCGCTGGGCAGAATGGGTTCGATGTCCACGCCGCGCTCGGCGCAGAAGGCGGTAGCCTCCTCGATGGCCTCGCGCAGGCGCTCGACCAGGGCCTCCTTATCCTCGACTGGCTCTTCCCCCCCTCTTTCCCCCCCAATGGGGGGGAGAAAGGGGGGGATTTCGCCGTCCGGTCCGGTGCCGTAGATGGCCAGCGCCCGTTGCAGGTCACGGAAGATGCCCACGTAGTCCACGATCAGGCCGTTGACCTTCTCCCCAAAGACGCGGTTGGCCCGGGCGATGGTCTGCATCAGGGTGTGGTTGCGCATGGGCCGGTCGAGGTAGATGGTAGAGCAAGTGAGCACGTCGAAGCCGGTCCGCCACATGGCGCAGACGAAGACCAGCCGGAAGGGATCGGCAGGATTCTTGAACTTCTCGTCCAAATCCTCGGTCATCATCCGCCGGCGATGGGGCACGATGTCCAGGCCCTTCTCCCTGAACTTCTGCACCTCCCCCTGCTCCTGGGAGATGACGACGGCCATGTCGGTTTCTTCCATGAAGGCGATCCTGGCCGCCAGCGCTTCTCGCTCCTCCGACGAAGCGATGGCGAGCCTGGCCCGCAAGTCCTGTAGCGCGCGCTGCCAGTGTTTTGGTAAATTGGTAGATCGGTAAATCGGTAAATTGGTACCAGTCTACCGATTTACCAGTCTACCAATCTACCAGGTAGCCCCGATTGATGAAGTGGTCCACGATGTCCTCAGCCACTTTCTCCAGCCGATCATCGCGGGTGATGACCTGGTACTCCCGCGAGAACTCCCGCGTCAACATCGCCTCCTGAGCGTCGTCCAACTCCGCCTCCTCCAGCAGGCGTTGCATGTCCTCGTTCAACTGCTCATTGGTGAGTTGCACCTCAGGAACGCGGTTCTCGTAGTAGAGGGGAACGGTAGCCCGGTCTTCGATGGATTGCTTGAAGTTGTAGATGCTGACGTAGTCGCCGAAGACCTCCCGCGTTTTCTCCTCGCCGACCACCAGCGGGGTGGCGGTGAAGCCGATGAAGGCAGCGTTGGGGAGCGCGTGCCGCATGTTCATGGCCAGGATGTCGTATTGGCTGCGGTGGGCCTCGTCGGTCATGACGATGATGTCGGAACGGTCCGAGAGCCTGGGGTATCGCTTGGCGCCGCTGGTGCCGAACTTGTGGATGAGGGTGAAGACGTAGCGGTGGTCCTCCCGCAGCAGTTGCTTGAGGTGCGCACCGCTCTGTGCTCGGACGCGCTTTTCCGCCTCGGTGACGACCCCGCAGCGGGCGAATCTCTTGTAGATCTGGTCGTCCAGGTCAATGCGGTCGGTGATGACGACGAAGGTCCAGTTGCCGGGCAGCTTGCGCAGGATCTTCTGGGAGAAGAAGATCATCGCGAAGCTCTTGCCACTGCCCTGGGTGTGCCAGAAGACGCCCAGCCGCCCCTGGTTCTCCTCAATCTGGCGCACCGCTTCGATGGCGCTTTCCACGCCCAGGTATTGGTGGTTCTGGGCCACGAGCTTGGCCAGGCCACCTCGTTCCTCCTGGTAGAGGACGAAGTTCTCGACGATGTCCAGGAAGCGGGCCGGCTGGCAGGTGCCCCGCACCAGGGTATCCAGGGAGATGACGCCTTCTTCGCCCTCGCTGTTGATCTTCTTCCAGGGGCTGAAGTGCTCCCATTCGGAGGTGATGGTGCCCATGCGGCTGTCGCTGCCGTTGGAGAGGATGACCAGGGCGTTGTACCAGAAGATGTGGGGGATGGTGTCTTTGTAATCGCTGAGGTTTCGGTGATAGGCGTTTTCGACTCGCCGGTGGTGGGCCTTGAGTTCGCCAAACAGGAGGGGCAGGCCGTTGACGAAGCCCACCAGGTCAGCGCGGCGGGTGTAGGTGTCGCCAGTGACCCAGAACTGCTGGACGAGCAGGAAGTCGTTGTTGACGGGGTTGCCCCAATCAATGACCCTGACCCGCTCGAAGCGCTCCTCGCCGTCGGCGTCGCGGAAGGTAACAGGGATGCCCTCTTTGAGCAGACGGTAGATCTCTCGGTTGGCGTGGGCGGGCGTCATGGCGCTGCGGTCGCGTGTCAGTTGCTCGATTGCTTGTTGGAAGGTTTCCGGGGGCAGGTCGGGGTTGAGGTGGGCGAGGGCGGCCTCCAGGCGCGGGCGCAGGATGACCTCGTTGCGTGTCTCGCGTCCCAGGTGGGGGCCGCCTGTCCCAGCACCTGGCGTTTCGCCGTACACCTCATCGTAGGCGTTAACCGTCTCCCAGCCCAACTCGGCAAAGAGGGCCAGCGTCGCTTCTTCTAAAGCTGCTTCGGCATCGGGGGATGTATAGCTCATCTACTCAACTCTCCGACTTCGATTATAACCTTAGAAAATTAGGTATTGACAAAAATGCTTCTATCTGCTATAATATAATTGCCTCATCTACCATGTGTAGAAGGAGATCTTTCACCGCCCTTCGGGGCGGTGATTGCATTTTGGGCTATCTTACTCTGTTCTCATATTTCCTTCGCAAGCTTCTCCTCGTTGATTCACCCCCTACATAAAAAGCCGTTATCAGGAAAGCAATATTACGACTGCCCTTGAGTTGCCTCTTTTCTAGGACTACGACGTAATCCCAGTTCACAAGCCAGAGATATGTACGTGTCTTACCCTTAGCTTCTTTGTAGCTCCAAACTCTGACTTCTGGGGCATTGGAATTCACTATGGTTGGTTTGCACCAAGGAAGACGTTCGGCCCGGCGTGGATCAAGGAGACGCTCGTTACGTTTATGATTGATTTTTGTGATCAAGTGCCAGAAGCCTTCTTCGTAGGAACTCCCACCTAGTTTGCGTCGGTCCCACCACACAGGACGGTTTTCAAACCGGCAGCCTGTCTGCCTGAAATCACGATCAAAGATGCTGTAAAGCCGTGCAAGTACCTGTTCCCATTCTCCACTAGCAGAAACAATGGCCGGCAGCCAATCAGGCATTTGGTCTGACATCTGATTTATCCCTTTGTGATCTATGAAGCATGCCAGACAAACAGGTTTACTTTGTCTTCGCGAAAGAGTGTCGTCCGGGTAAGGCTATAGCCAGATCGCTCCTGAATTCGTCCCACCAAAGCCAACTTTGCAGAGCTAGTAGTGAGATCACGGTTAGCATAGGAAACTACTCCGGTCAGGAGATCTGCCATTTGCAGAATTTCTACCTCGCTTGATCTTACGATTTGCAATCTTTCAATGATCTGTCTAGAGAAGTCGTACATGTTGTTGCATAACACTTCATGTAGCTTGGCAGCTTTGGTTGCCCCTTATGTGTCTTTATAGTAAAGGTAGATTCGATATCTGGCATCAGGATAGAGGATAACCTTCAACATATCAAAGTACATCTTGTAGTACCACTCATCATGGATTTGCTTGAAGTCTTCATGCCGAAGT
>Ga0233423_10001177_pt1 | contig 13221 bp, 12 predicted proteins | sample Watercolumn_Mata_FD_180713 | JGI IMG/M metagenome (GOLD analysis project Ga0233423, IMG submission 180713) | Freshwater microbial communities from Lake Matano, South Sulawesi, Indonesia - Watercolumn_Matano_2014_112_MG | ecosystem: Environmental > Aquatic > Freshwater > Lake | place: Indonesia... | reverse complement strand
TCTTTATCTTTCATATGATAGGGCTTAAGTAAAAAAGATAATATTGGTAGATCATCGATAAAACTTATCCAGAAAAATACTTTCAAAAGGGAAGGAAAATATCCAACTGATTGTTGTAGACTATCGTCAGGATTGACAAGTTTAGGACCCAGAACTCCTATTTCGCGGTTCTTTTCTAATTTTCCAAGCATCAGAGAAAGACTTTCGATTTTCACTTCGGTATCGCTATTTAGCAAGAGAATAAATTTTCCCCGAGCTTTTTTTATTCCTTGGTTATTAGCTTTGGCAAAACCTAGATTTTCTTTATTCGCAATCAGTAACACATGGGGAAATTTATCTTTAATCACCTTACAACTGTCGTCAGTAGAAGCGTTATCTATTACGATTATTTCGGTTTGATCTTCCAGTCCACCAAAAGTTATAGCTCTTAATATTTTTTGCAGGCAATTTTGAAGAAGTAAAGAAGTATTATAGCTGACTACGATAATGCTTAGTTTCATTGAAAAAGGCGGGCTCTGCCTAATCTGTAATGAGGATTTTTATTTTTTCTCTCTTTTATAAACTTAGCCGGCACCCCACCAACTACGGTAAAAGCTTCTACGTCTTTTGCCACCACTGCTCCTGCGGCTACTACCGCTCCCTTTTTGATAGTCACTCCTGGCTGAATTACAACTCTGGGCCCGATAAAAACATAATCCTCTATAATAACTAACTCTTCTACAGCATGAAAATCTTCCGAATCAAGATCATGTTCTGAGTTGTAAATCATCACAGAAGAGGCAATATCTACATGATTTCCTATTTGGAGTTTTGCTCTTCCGTCCAAAAAGGCATGATTGCCGATAATTGTATCTTCACCTATTTCTATATTTACTGGATTATAAAAATTGCACCACATATGAATTCGTGATCCTTTTCCTATCTTTAATCCTGCCAATTTGTAAAAAAACAACCTGACCGCATGAATAGGAATATGTCCCACGAAACGAAGCAACATCAGCTCAAAATCCAAAAAGATATTATAGATTCTATTTAGAATCTTCCGATAAACTGCTTCTGTGGAAAGTTTATTTCCCATTCTATCTCTGATTTCCATAAGTATATCAAATTATATCAGATATAGGACTCAATTAATACTTCCAAAACTATTTTTGCCGTCTTTTGCCAAGAAAATAGTTTAACTCTTTCCAACCCCCTTTTTATCATCTCTTTTCTTTTATTCTCATCAAAACAAGCTGAAGTAAGCCCTCTTGTTATATCACCAATTTCATAAGGGTTAACTAATATTCCCGCTTTTTCTACTACTTCAGGAAGACTTGATGTATTACTGACTACTACCGGTATACCACACGCCATGGCTTCTATAACCGGTATGCCAAAACCTTCATATAAAGAAGGCAAAACGAGACTTTTTGCCCCACTCATTAAATAGGGAAGATCATCTTCGGAAACAAAGCCTGTAATAATCACGTCTTTATGAATTGTTAATTGTTGATTACTAATTGCGTGGAAAAATTCTTCATTCATCCAACCGCCTCTTCCCTCATTGATCATCCCACAGATAACTAATTTCAACTCCGGATACTTTCTATTCATTAATTCAAAAGCCTCAATCAACCTTACCAGATTCTTCCTTGGTTGAATAGTTCCAACGTATAATAGATAATCTCCGTCTATCTTATATTTCTTTTTTATTTTTTCTATGTATTTTTTATTTTTTATATTTGATATTTTATATTTATTACCATCGTATCCCGGATACGCTACGATAACATTTTCTTGCGGTACATGATAATAATCCGTAATCTCTTTTTTACTAAACTGCGAAATAGTAATTATTTTTTTTGCCTGCTTGATACTATAGTCGGTCCAACTTTTGAGTTTGTATAAATCCTTCTTCAAAAACATCTCCGGAAATCGTATAAAAGAAAGGTCAAAAATAGTAATAACTGAGGAAACCGGACAAAAGTGTGGAGCATAATGCGTGGGCGTAAAAAATAAATCAGGTGCTTTACCAAATATTTTTTCTTCCCATAATTTTATCGGTAACCCAATCTGTGTCCATAGTTTATTCGGTCTAACGATTTTATACCTCCACCTGTTAAATTCTTCCGGCAAATCAATTATAGGTGGTTCTTTTAAATATATTTGATATTTGATATTTGATATTTGATATTTTTTGAATTGCTTTAGCAATTCAAAAGCATATACTCCGCTTCCTACTCGGATTTTTTGATTTGCCTCGTTTCCATCAATTCCAATTAGCATATATATATCAATCAGAAATTATATACTGACTTTCTCCCCTACCGTATACAACATTCAATAATGGATCATGGTAATAAAGCCTTAAAGCTTTGTTTCCGCTAAAGACTACTGCAATTTCCGAAGGATCAACTTTAGTATCTTTATAAACAATTGTCACACCTTGAGGAAGAGTGGGGAATGTTCTTATCGTTTTTTCAAGATAGAATTTGGCAAGCTGCGCCCTCCAAATTACCCAATGAGTCTTATTCAAAAATTGAACGTTAACAAAAGACAGTAAACCGTACATGCCCAAAACAATTGAGGCCAAAAATCCGGATAGACGATTTATTTTTCTTATTTTGATTGGAAAAATCAAAGTTTCTAAAGCAATCATAAATCCAATCAAAGCGGTATTAAGATAAAATGGAGAAAGATGATTCGGCAATAAAAAAAACGGAAAAGCGAAAATCAAATACCACACTGCTCCGAAAGCAATTAATCGCATGCTATCTTTTGTCAGATATTTTATATTTTTTATAAAAATAAGCAGAATTAAAAAGCCAATAAGAATCAGTAGCAAAAAAACACTAATGTAACTCCCTTTTGTCATCATCCGTATTCCTTCTGGTAAATTAAGAGAACGGAAGAAGTACCAAATACCAGTCTTAAATACTTCTGCTGCCTTTCCAATCCGGTAGTCACCTGAAAGTGGATATTGCGCGATATTTAACCTTAAAAGGGCAAATAGAATGGAAAAGAGAAAACTCGGAATTATAAGTTTCTTTACTTGTGTTTTTTGCAGGATATGGGAATAAGCAATAATAAAAAGAGGAAAAATAATCAAAGCTTCATTGGTAATTAACATTAAGAAAAAAATGAGGAAAAAAAGGGAAAGTTTGGAGAAAGTATAACTTTTTTCTATACTCTCAAACAATAAAATATTCAGAAGCATTAAAGTCGTTCCCAAAAGCATATAGACAATAGACCACCAGTACAAAAGCATAAAATGGACAGAACTGGTAGCATAAAGAAAAACGGTAAAGAACTTAGGAAACTTAGAAAAAGCCAATTTGCTTAAAATAGTCCATAACAAAACGATATTTAGTCCGTGGAGGATAAAAAGCAACAAATGAGAAGGAAGAGGATTTAAGTTAAAGATAGACACCGCGATGAAGCTTAGAATCTGGATGGCTATGGGACGGTACGGGAAATTCGTAACTGGGGCTATTAATTTGATCAAATCAGAACGATTATTAATCCATCCTAAAGTAAGATGAATAAAATCATCCTGAAAATAAAAATTAAATAATCCGCGATAAAATAACACTCCTACCGTACATAATACTATGCTTATTAAAATAAAGTTACTTAAGCGACTCATACAGATTAAGAACATCTGAGGCTGTTTTTTCCCACCGGTATTTAGAGGCGTTTTCTAATCCCTTTTTCACGCATGACTCTCTTAGTTCTTTATCGATAAATAATTTTGTCATCTTGACCGATATATCTTCTACATCATATGGATCAACTAAGAGAGAAGCATTACTTACTACTTCCTTTAAACTTCCAAAAGAACTGGTAATTACTGGACAACCGCATCGCATTGCCTCAAGTACCGGCAAGCCAAAACCCTCATAAAGAGAAGGGTAAATAAAAAGAGACGCTCCGCAGTAAAGAGCTGGCATATCTTCTTTATTTACCATGCCTAACCTCTTTATGTATTTATTTTTTCTCATATTCTCATTTTTATTTTCTTCATCCCAACCCTTTTTTCCTACGATTACCAGCTCAATTGGATTTTTCCATGACTTTATTAATGGATGTCGCAAAAATATCTCAAAAGCAGAAATTACTCTCTCCAAATTCTTCCGTGGATCTTGTATACCTACAAAAAGCAGATAATCATCATAAAGTCCGTATTTTTGTTTGACTCTTATTATCTCTTCGAAACCTTGCTTTCGATAGAATTCATCTATTCCCGGATAAACTACCGCCAGTTTTTCTTTATCGAAATGTAAAATCTCTACTAAGTCATTTTTGGTAGCTTCCGAATCAGAAAATACCAAATCACATTCATTTCTTACCCAGTGAAGCCTTTTTTTTTGGGTCTCAATAATATAAGGATGAGAAGTTGCCGGATATTTATAAACGATTAAATCGTGAACCGTAGTTACTTTTTTGGCTTTTTTGGCAGGGATTTGCAACCAGTCGGAAGAATGATAAATATCTATTTCTCCAAGAAGAGTCTCAATATTTATAAGATGTAATTTATTCCAAAGGAAGTTACCAAGTCTTTGGGGAATGGGGAAACATTTTGTCTTAACCTTATTATTTATTTCCGTAAGAGTCTTAAAAAAAATTGACAAAACTTCAGTTCGTCGCAGGGAGAAACCAAAAAATATATACTCGTTCTTGTGATCAATTTTTATCAGATTCTCTACCAAACCCCTAGTATAATTCTCAACTCCGGTTCCTTCGTAAACGATTTGAGAAACGTCAATAGCTATTTTCATAAGATATCAATAATATATATCTGCCGATAGGTTGGCTCTTGGTTCATATATCTGATGAAAGGAACAGTCAATAACATGGCTTTTCGAAAAAAGAGATCAAGTAGGATATTTTTAGTCATCCATCCTTTCATTAGAAACCTCCTCAGGGTTAGATTTTCATTACCGATTATTTTTATATTTAGCTTTCTCTGATAGGTAATCCCTGCTCTTTTAATTATATCATTTATCTCTTCCTTTTCTGGCAATCCGAAATTCAATTGTTCTTCTAAAAAAACAAATCTTTTCTCGTAGCGTTTAAAATAATATTCATCGAGTTCTTTGTCCTGGTCAAAAGCTTCCTTTCCTGCTGGTACTCCAATAAGTATTTTTTTACGAGCTATTCTTACCATCTCAAAAATTGCTTTTTCTCTATCTTTTTTTTTCAGATGCTCCAGCATATCTACACTTACCACCCCATCGAACGAATTATCTCCAAAGGGGAGCTTTGTAGCTGAGGCTTTCACACTTTTTAAAAGCGGATAAAAAGGCGGTTTAAATCCGACGTCTACACCAATAATCTTTCTTTTTATATAAGGAGCAATTCCCAATCCTCCGGAACCAACTTCGAGAATAATACTATCGTTATTTAATCTCTTTATCTCATCAACAATCGGTAAATATCTTATGGCTACTTCCGGATGCCAACGGTAGAAAAACCAAAAACTGGATAATTTGACCAGTATATCCATGATCTTATCTCTCATATACATAAACAAATCCCACTCCGGGAAAATCTTTGATGGATGATTCTTTATAATCTTCCTTAATCAAGAATTCTCTTGTCTTTTCCTTTGGATCGGTCAGTCCGGTTAAATACTGAAAGAGATAAATCTTTTTTTTGTTGGTAAGAATTGACCCAAGATTAATCAAATCCTCATCTTGTAATATAAACTTGGGAGCAATTCCTACTGCTTCAATTTTGTCTTTCTTATACCAAAGATATGGAGCAAAGGGTTCAGGAAAAACAAAAAGGGCTATGACTTTTTCATCTTCCCTTTCTTCGACGAAAAAGGTAGCTTCTTTCCATTTTTCCCTTTGAGTATAAGGATTAGTATAATACTGGACGATTCCTAAGAGACTAACCAAAATAACCATAAAAACAGCCCATTTTTGCCAATTATTGGAAAGTCTAAAGATACCCAAAGCTATAATTAAATAAAAAATCGGCAATAAAAATATCAGTCTTTGAGGAGCAATAATGGGTATGAAAAAGGAGATAGATATAGCCTATATAAAAGGAGTAAAAAAAAGTAATATAAGAGTTTGTCCAGATTTCTCTCGATAAGTTTTTAAGATACTTAAAAGAAATATCAATAAAATCGGGAAAAGAACACCAATATAGACAATATTATCTTCTATCTTTCCATGACCAAAGATGAATTTTGCAAAAGTAGTAAACGGAACTCTTATAGGCATAATAGAAACAACATTAGTCCATCCTGTAAATAATCCTTGGGTACCTACTTTCAGCTGGGTAAATAGACTAGGTACCCATGGGAGAAAAAATACTCCTGTCAAGACTTGAGTCTTTACGAAAATCATTAGATCTTTTTTTTGAAATAGATAGATATAAAACAGATGACTAACTATCAAAAAGGGTGCAAAATAAAGCGAGTATAAAGAAAAAAGGATAGTTAATGAATAATATAACCATCGTTTATAGATTAAGAAATAAGTAGATAACAAGCTTACAAAAACAAACAGCATATAAGGTCTGGCTTCTTGTGAATACCAGAGATGATAAGGAGAAAGAGCCAAAAAAGCCGCCGCCAGCAATCCTTCTTTCTCTTTTTTTATCGATTTACCTAATTGAAACAAGATAAATATCGACAATAATCCAAACAAAACCGACGGCAATCTTATCCAAGCCTCTGATTTTCCCCAATACATCCAAAAATGCAAGATAAGATGATAAAGTGGTGGATGAAAGTCGGCAGGAATATCAAACTGGCTCAAAAAGGGTCTTGAGGACTCAATGACTTGAGCTGCTTCATCCAGCCATAAACTTTGATTTAAATTTACAATTCTTAAGACCAATCCCAGAAGAAGAATTATAACTATAGTTATATTTTCTTTGCGCATATCAAAAAAAGCGATGCATCACTAACCTCAGTAGGTGGTGCAAATTTGTCTACAAACCAAATAAGAGTATTTCCAAATATAGAGAGAACGGCTAAAAATATTTTTCCAAAAATTCCTAATCTTCTCAATCTTTCCGCGATAATTAATAGCTCGAATTGTATTACTGAAGCAAATGGTCCTAGTATTGAAAAACATCTTTCGATATTAAAACCGCGACTTTTAATCATCTCTTTTAAACCTATTCTTGTCCAACGATAGTAATCAGAAGGATATGGATGATAAGGCCAAAGACCATGAGTGGACAAAATTAAAAATCCCCCATTTCCTAAAAGTCGTAAACACTCTGAAAAATAAAATTCTGTATTTTCTACATGTTCCAATACCTGGGTGGAAAGAATAATATTAAAATGCTCTGACTTATAAGGGAGACGTTGATCTTCTTTAACAATCTTATCGGCGCGAGGATTTTGAGTTATATCAACTCCTATATATTGTGAAATATATGATAAAAATAAATTTTTATAAGGCTTACTACCACAACCATAGTCTAATAATTTACATTTTTGTTCCTTCTTAAGATATTTATCTATAATCTCATTCAACCCTCTATATAAACCTTTTAATACATGATAATCATGCTGCCATATAGGAGGATTTATTCTTTTTTGGTTATATTCTTCTTCCATATTTAAGCTTTATAAGATTTAATCTCACCAGCCAAAGATAACTTAATTCCAATAAAGTAATCTTAATACTACGTTTACCCGACCAAAGCAGACCACGTGAAAGATAAATTAATAAAAACCTGATACTTTCACCTATTCCGGATAATATTAGATGGTTCCGCATAAACACATAATAAGAAAATCCTTTTCTAACTATTTCTTTTGGAATATTAAGGGTGGGAGCTTTTTGTATTTCATATATTTGCCTTGCCTGTAAATCTGCCCAGCTCATCCATTTCTCTCTAAATGCTTTAAAAGTAAAATTGTCATAATCAGGTTGATGCTCTAAAAGGATATCCGGTCTTTTTTCTAATCTTCCGAAAGTCCGAGGATATTCATGGGATATCCCAACCATGAACATTTTTTCTTTCCTAAATAAACAAGGTTTAAGCGTTTTGGCAAAGGGACCTCTTGTGATGTAGCCGTTTTTGTCTGGATACGGCCAAAGGAAACTGTAGGCATCAATAGAAGTATTTTGTATCAGTTCTTTTATTTCTTTTTTTGCTTTTTCAGATAAAAACTCATCAGCATCAATCTGCAATATCCACTCTCCTGAAGCTTTTTCAAAGGAATAAGGTCTATGATATTCTGCCTCTCCGATAAAAGGACGGATAAAAATTTTAGCACCAAATTCCTTGGCTATCTCAAGACTTCCATCAGTACATGAACCATCATGCACAACAATTATCTCATCAGCTACCTTCTTGACACTCTCAAGACATCGCTTGAGTACATTTGCCTCGTTATGGATAACTAAACAAATGGATAATTTCATACTTCAATTTAATTTAAGGATCATCGCTTCACCCTTCTGATCATATATCGAATACTTTTTACTAATCAATAAATTATATACAAGATCTTTCATTTGGAAATACATTAATGGCGCGTATTTATTCGGTCCGTCATGAAGATCTACAACTAAATACTGAGCATCTTTGATTTCCGGTAAAAGATAGACTTTCTCTCTTTGGGATAGATGAGGAAAAAGGCTATTTTGTGCAGCAATAGGAATTTTTGCATCGGTCTCTTGGATTTTTTCAAGAATAAGATCGTTATTTCTCATCCATTCTTGCGTCTCATACAATGACTTTTTGAATATTGAATGAATAGGAGCTTTAAGCAAGATGTCTTGGAAAACAGTAGTACTTATAAGAATAATTGACAAAATTATAAGAATGTTTTTTTCCCTTAATTTTTTGAGGCGCACTATCTTCTCGGCTGCATAAATACACACAATAGGGAAAAGAATCGCTGCCGGAGCTGCATGGTGATTAACATTAAGCCAAGCCGTATACTGAGGACCGGTATAAAGAAAACGGATAAGAAATTGGGTAAGAAGAGGGATCAAAACACCAAAAGGCGCAAACAATGGTATAAATCCGAATGAAAGAAAACTGATAATTAAAGTTTTGATCTTATCAAAAGGTGTAACAAGACTTTCTAAGGTAAATATGGGATCGGTGATGGTTTTAATAGCGAATTCATAAGGTGATTTTGCTACGCTTGATAAATGTTCGTGTTGATAGACTCCTTTCTCTGATATTTTGGGCATAAGGAAGGAAGTTAAGAAAAAGAAGAAGAATATCGAGAAGACAAAAATGAATATTCCTAATTTTTTCTTTCTAAAATAGAACCAAATAGTCAAACCAATTGAAGCTAAAAGAAGGGAAAATATCTCTTTGGTGAACAACAGCCCTATTATTCCAACTATGAAGAGCAATTTATTAAAGTTATTCTCTAAGGCATAAAATATCAGAACTATAAAAAGCGGAGTAAAAGTTGCTTCATGAAATTCATTTAAGATACTCCACTGGGTACCTAAGAAAAACAAGTAAGAAAAAACTATTGAAAAGCTGAATAATAAACTCTTTATCTTTTTTTGGGCTAAAAAAAATAAGGGATAGGCAGTAAAAACCATGACAAAAGCCTGAGTTATCAAAAGAGTTTTTGGGCTTGAGTAAAGCCAATATAGAGGTGCTAATAAGAAAAGTATTGGTGAAAAATGATTAGCTAATATATTGACCTTATTTAATGTACTTAAGGGATATATCCCACGGCTTACCTTCCAGATAATTTGATCAAAAAATCCCAAATCCCAACCAAAAGTTAAGAAATGATTATGAGAAGAAACAGCAATGAATGAATAAACTAAAAAAATAAAGAATAAAAATATTACCAGAAAAACTTTATGATAGCGAAAGAAAAGTCTTTTCATATTTACTAGCTATCTTTTCCCAAGAAAACTTGCTAGATTGATCTATAGGCATATTACCAATATTTTTGTTAAGCATAGTGTTTAAAGCATCAGCGTACTGATCGATATTATTTGGATCTACAAAAATACCTGCTCCTCCAACAATTTCTCTCCTTGTGGTATCATCTGTCGCTACAATCGGTAAATTCGAGGCCAACGCCTCTAAATAAACATTACCGAATGCCTCTCCAGTTTTTGATACTAAGGTAAAAACGTGAGCAATTCGATAGTATTTCGGAATTTCTTTATAAGGAACACTTAGTATCAAAAATCTGTCTTTTTCTAGCAGTTTATTCCCAAGTTCCAATAGGTCATTTTTTAATATACCCTTACCCAATATTAAAAGACTCACGTCTTTTAATTTTGCTGTTGCTTTTATAGTTAAATCAATCTGTTTGTTAGGCATCAAAGCCCCAACACAAAGTATAATCGGTCTTTTTAAAGCCACCTCTGCCTTCTCCCTTTGCGGTCTAAATAAATTCAAATCTACACCGTTTGGAATAAGCTCACATTTTATTTTAGGAGCTATTTTTTTTACCCAAGCATATGCATAATTAGTCAATGCTATAAAAAGATCAGGACGCCATAATAAATTCCAACGGTCATCTCTTCCTTTCCCTGCTCTACCGATGATCACTAGTTTTGAATATCGCAACCAAGCTAATAGCTTACACAGAACAGTCTGCCATCCTCCATTAACGGGTATAACTATATTAAACCTCTCACTCAATAATAAAGGAATTAATCTTATGGAAAAAAATAGTATCTGCAGACTCCAAATGTCCAGATAAAATCTCCTTAAGAAGGAAAAACTGCTGTCGGGAAAATTGGGCAAAAAAGTCGGTATAATTTTTATCTTATATTTAGCTTTGGATAATAAACGGCTGCCTCCTTGTACCACCCATACTTTATGATTTTCTGCCAATCTATTGGCTAATTCATGAGTGGATCTCTCTGCTCCTCTTTCTACCAGTCCGTTATAAATATTTAAGAAAACAATCTTCATATTCCTACTAAAATATCCTTCTTTTTAGATTTTTAATTGGAGTAAAAAATAAAGCAAGCAAAAAGTATGTCAGGCTTCTTTCCTGAGTGACATCAGGAATGCTTTTTGGTTTTTGGACAAAGAATATTTTTGGTATATCTTTCTTTGGAATTTCCCTACCTAGTTCTATTTTAAACTTGCCTCTATTTAAAGTAGTTAATAAATTGCCACCAAGAGATGATCTTTTCAAATACATCGCATGAAAGATACTTTCCTCAACGAAAGTGAAGTGTTCCTTACCACAATTTTTTATCGGGTTGTCTGCCTTATTTGCATAATACTCGTTTGGGTAATTACCTAACACTTTTATTTCTCCAAGACTTGCTTTATTAATAAGCCGTAAAACATAATGACCAACTTTTCCGAATTGGTTATAAGCTCCCACCTTTTCCTCCTGAGCATGATAAACATCCCCTATCAAATCGTAACGGTGAACGATTATTCCTTTATAATTATTCTTGGAGTTAATAATTTCTAATATCGATTCAACTGTTTTTTGTGGGTATATTTCATCTCCATCTACAATCCATATCCAGTCCTCCTTGGATTTATCAATCTGTTCTTGTCTTAATTTTACCAAAGAAAGACTATCAACCTTACCTTTTTCTTCAAAAAAGATTTTAGGGCTCTTAAATAATTTAATTATGGATACAGTCTTATCAGTTGAACCGGTATCATAAATTATCATTTTATCCACATACGGCAATATTGAAGAGATTGAATACCAAAGAAATTGGTCTTCATTCTTTACAACCATATGAACGGCAATCGACTTATTCATCTTTTTTTTTCTGATAAAAATAAAACGCAAAAAAAGAAGCGCTTATAAAAGTGAATCCATAAACTAGAGACAGAGTAACAACCGGACCGAAACGTCCGTATTTAGGGATAAGATATAAATTTCCGAAAAACAAGATCACTAGTTGAACAAAAGTATTTAAAGTGGAAATTTGAGGCTTTTTAACTACATAAATAAGAAAATTAACCGGCACAATGGTAGCAGTAAAAAAAGCCATCGGCAAAAGCAGCGCCTGAAAGACTGGAATGGATAAAATGTAATTTTTACCTAAGATTAAAACTACAAACCAAGAAGCAATAAAAAACAAAGCAACAATACTAAGCAAAATGCCCAAAACCACTAAAATAACCTTTTTTAAATAGATTATTGTTTCGCTCATGCTTCTGAAACCGGACAACCTTGGCGCAATCACAGCCGAAAAGCTGGCTGCCAGAAGAACATAGACGGAAGTGATCTTATAAGCACCGGAATAAATACCGGCTTCATAAGAGGAAGAAAGTGGGATTAACATCAAAGCGTCAAGCCTGCTACCTATCGCGGAAAATAATCTAGAAAAAGCCAGAAATAAAGAGAAGGTAAGAAGCTTTTTTAGATTTCCTTTCTCTTCCTTCTCTTTAAGAAACGAAAAATTGAAAAAACGCATTAAAAGAAAAAAAGCAAGGTAGGAAGAAATTGCGAAAACAATAATAGCTGACTGTATATTTAATAAGCTCAAGAAAAAGAAAGATATTATAAGGAAAGCTTTGGACACTGTGGAAAGAATATTAACGATAGCAACCTCCCTGAATCTTTTTTGGGCAGAAAGCAAAGAGGTCAAGAAAGAAAGAATAATACTCCCAAATATTCCGATTCCAGAGACAATAAAAAGAGAAAAAAGATTACGACTTCTCAGAAATATTTGTGAAAGGAAAGGTGAAAAAAGAATAATAGCAACAGAAACACTTAAAGCAACTTTTAATTGAAAAATAAAGGCGGTTTTGGTAAAAGAAGCCGCCTCTTTACTTTCTCCTTTTGAGATAAATGATGGCAAAAATCTAGACAAAGAACTACCTATTCCCAAATCACAGATGTCGATAAATAAAAGTATAAAAGCCAAAACAGCTGAAAATATTCCCAAATTTGAAGGATTTAAACCTCTAGCAAGAAAGATCGTATATATAAAGGCTAGAAAAGAAGTAATAACATTCCCACCGAATATCCAATAAGTATCACGCGCTGTCTGTGAACTACTTATTTTTCGAAGAAAAGAAAACAATTGTATGAATTTCATTTCTTAAGGATAGATATAAACTCATTGGCAACGATTCTTGCCATTTGTTCTGATCCTTTGTCCGAAAGATGAACGTGGTCAACAAAATATTCATCCACTCCGTTCAGTTCTCGAGCGGCATCAATAACTATTACCTTTTTCTCACTCCCTACTTGCTCTACTATCTGATCAGTCTTCTCAAGAGCTTCTACTAAGGCATTATGAGTTAATTTCGGAGAGGCATAATTGATTCTTTTTTTCTGCT
>Ga0233423_10001176_pt1 | contig 13243 bp, 15 predicted proteins | sample Watercolumn_Mata_FD_180713 | JGI IMG/M metagenome (GOLD analysis project Ga0233423, IMG submission 180713) | Freshwater microbial communities from Lake Matano, South Sulawesi, Indonesia - Watercolumn_Matano_2014_112_MG | ecosystem: Environmental > Aquatic > Freshwater > Lake | place: Indonesia... | reverse complement strand
GATGAGACCAAACTTGAGCAGATCGTCTGGAGCTGTCTCTTTGAGGATCTTGGAGGCGCGCTGCTCACGCTCCCAGGCAGTAAGGGGTTTTTCGGTGCCAAAGCCGATCGATCTGTTTGAGGAGACACGTTGCTCGACAATCTTGTCGAGTCCGACAAAGGCTCCTCCGCAGATAAAGAGTATATTGGCAGTATTGATCTGGATAAACTCTTGATGGGGATGCTTGCGACCGCCTTGAGGCGGCACATTGGCCAGGGTGCCTTCGATCATTTTGAGCAGAGCTTGTTGTACACCCTCGCCGGATACATCGCGAGTGATGCTTGTGTTCTCTGATTTGCGAGAAATCTTGTCGATCTCATCGACATAGATGATGCCTCGCTCAGCCTTTTTGATTTCGTAATCGGCAGCCTGATAGAGACGGAGCAGGATGTTCTCGACATCCTCGCCCACATAGCCAGCCTCGGTCAAAGTGGTGGCATCTGCTACAGCAAACGGTACGTCGAGCATCTTGGCCAGAGTCTGTGCGAGCAAGGTCTTGCCGCAACCTGTAGGCCCGATCAAGAGGATATTTGATTTTTGGATCTCTACTTGTTCGGCCAGCTCTGCATTGTGGCTGACGCGCTTGTAGTGATTGTAGACAGCTACTGAGAGGATCTTTTTGGCGGCAGACTGACCAATGATGTGCTGGTCGAGAAAGGCCTTGATCTCCTGGGGCTTGGGAATATCAACCATTTGAGGAGCAGTGCTCTCAGCTGCTGGCTGAGCCTGTGCTCCACCTTCAAAGAGCTCCTCATCGAGGATCTCGTTGCACAGATCGACACATTCGTCGCAGATATATACGCCTGGTCCAGCGATCAATTTTTTGACTTGATCCTGCCCCTTACCGCAAAACGAACATTTGAGTCGATTGTCTGATTGCTTAGGCATTTAGCTTCCCTATATCTAGTTTTGCTGCTCTAGTTTAAACCCTGAAAGCCATTTAACAAATTAAAAAGCCCGGGGCACCCAAGGGTTTGCCTGTATGTTTTGCACCACAGCGCTTTGTATACATACTATCCCTATGGTAATCCCCGGGCTTGCATTTTGTTAGACCGCTGAGAGAGAGGTCGGTTCCAATTTAGTGATTACCGAGTCGACAAGGCCGTATTCCTTGGCTTCTTCGGCAGTCATGATGTTGTCACGATCTGTATCTTTCTCGATGGTCTTGACCGACTGACCGGTATGCTCGGCCATGAGTTCGTTGAGCTGACGCTTGATGCGCAGGATCTCGCGAGCCTGGATCTCGATATCGGTTGCTTGACCTTGAGCACCACCAAGAGGCTGGTGGATCAGGATGCGAGCATGAGGCAGGGCAAGTCTCTTGCCTTTTTTACCGGAGCAGAGCAAAAATGCGCCCATCGATGCAGCCTGACCGAGACAGATGGTCGAGACTTCGGATCTGATGTTTTGGATCGTGTCGTAGATGGCGAGACCAGCAGTCACGGAGCCACCAGGCGAGTTGATATAAAGACGGATGTCTTTTTCTGGATCTTCGCCTTCGAGCAAGAGCAACTGGGCGACGATCAGATTGGCGACCATATCATCGATAGGTGTGCCGAGAAAAATAATGCGCTCGCGCAAAAGACGCGAAAAGATATCAAATGCGCGCTCACCACGAGCGGTGGTCTCGATGACGGTAGGAGCGTACATAGCATTGGGGCTGGCATAAGGAGTCTGGCTCCAGATATCGTGCAACTGCGCCTTGGTAGGAGGAGTCTTGATGATTTCGCCAGGTTTGTAATTGGTCATGGTTGGTTCTAATTCCTCTTCTGCTTGTTTGCCGAATTGCACTGATTAGCAATATCTTACTGGAAAGGTCTAATAAGACATTAAATCAGGCAGGAGACAATTTATTTATAGCCGAACACTGGTGCCATTTCTGGTGGCACCAGTGTTTTTTTTTGCGATTTGCTATTCGGCTTTCTTCTTGGCTTTCTTGGTGTCTGCCTTCTTTTCTTCGCTCTTGCCTTCTTCTTTAGCGTGACTATGTCCGTGTCCATGAGCCGAATGATCATGATCTTCGGTGCACTCATCGGGCACGTAGCTGATTTTGGCCTGGCTTACCAGAAACTCGACCACCTTGCCGGTCAAGACTTCTTCAGCGACTTGCCTGCGGACTTCTTCGTTACGAGTAAAGCGCTCATATTGCTCAGGCTGCAAGTTGTATTGCATCGCCAATTGAGCGTAATAAGGACCCATTTCTTCGTCGGAGATTGTGAGCTTTTCTTCTCTTACCACAGCACCAAGCACTAAGCTGGTCAGGACTCGCATGCGAGCTTCTTCGAGTTTGCTTGCTTTGACACTCTCAAATTCGGGATTGCTAGCAAACCCTTCCCAGTCTTGACCCTGGCTTTCCATGTGGCGCTGCATCTGTTGCATGAGCAGATCGCGCTCACGCTCAACCATGGTATCCGGAATCTCAACTTCGGCACAGTGAGCGACAGCTTCTACGACCATGCGCTGTGCGCGTGCCTCGTTCTCTTGCTTGACCACTTCTTCTAGTTCGGCCTTGACGGATTCTTTGAGGGCTTCGAGATTTTCGTAGCCTACAGCCTTGGCGAGCTCGTCATCTATTGCCGGAGTTTCTTTGAGACGGATCTCTTTGAGCTTGACGTCAAACTCGGCTTCTTTGCCGGCTACTTCTTTGCGCTGGTAGGTCTCTGGGAAAGTAGCCTTGACTTGAAACTCGTCCTTGGCTTTCTTGCCGACGAGTTGCTCGCAAAAACCAGGCAAGAAAGAACCTTCTTTCAATTCCATGACCATCGACTCAGCCTTGCCGCCTTCGATGACCTTGCCGTCTACCTTGCATTCAAAATCAAATACGACCGTGTCGCCCATCTGGGTTTCGCGACCTTCGACAGCCTTGAGCTCAGAGCGGGTCTCGGCAACATTTTTGAGAGCGCGTTCCATGGCATCTTCGGGCAGAGTGACCTCAGGTACGTTGACCTGGATCGACTTGTAATCACCGAGCTTGACTTCGGGTCTGACTTCAAACTTGGCTTCAAATTTGAGAGGCTCGCCGAGGTTAAACTCGATATTTGAATACTCGGGTTGAGTGATGATATCGAGGTTTTCTTTAAAGAGAGCCTCGTTCAAGAGCTCGGGCACCAGATTTTGCAGAGTTTCGTTTTTGATGTAGTCTGTACCGACATTTTTTTCGATGACCATGCGCGGTGCCTTGCCGGGCCTAAACCCATGGATGCGCACTTGCTTGCCGATCTGACGGCAAGCCTGTTCGTATGCCTTGGTCAATTTTTCTGACTCAAGCTCAAAATTGAGTTTGACTACGTTTTTACCTTCACGCTCGAGGGTGACCTTCATATCTTTTCTCTCAACGCTGTAACTATGACGAATGGGAGAGGCATCCCAAGATCCCCCTGTCCAAGTTAGGCATTCTAGCACCTTGGCGCGGTATTTCCTTAGTCTTTATGAGACCTTCAAGGTCTATGTAAAGCCATCAAAAAGAATCGGCCTTGATGGAAGAAACGATAAAAGCTATACCCACAGCCGAATTGATACAGATGAAGATACCTGCAAATAGACAACCGAGCATGAGTTGCCAGCTGATGATTGCCTGTCTGTGATTCATGGAAGACAAGATGCCGAGCCGATATACGACAAACATCAAGAGCGCTCCGCCGAGCACCAGGTCGAGCAATACGACAAAAGCCAGGCGCATGCTTGCCATGGGAGTATATACAAGAGAAAGCACCTCGAGTATGGATGCAATCAAAAGAGCAATGATGGTGACACGATCGCTCGTACGAATCTGCACCTTATCGGCTCTGCTGGCTGCTTGGATATACGAGAGCGCACTCGCCGCTGCCTTCCAGGGCGAACGTCGCTGAAAAGACTCTGTCTCAACATGATCTGGTCCAGATTTAGATTCAGATTCAGAACCAGATTCAGATTCAGTAGATTCAGCTGGTATAGACGCGTCTTCCGACATATATTCTCCCGCCCGAGACATTTACTACTATATGCAACTCATACAGAAAAGAAAAGCCGCCCCTGTCGTAAAGACCAGAGACGGCTTGGTAATTGGAGCGGGAGACGAGATTCGAACTCGCGACATTCTCCTTGGCAAGGAGACATTCTACCACTGAATTACTCCCGCAATCGGAGTAGAGCCGCTCATGCTGTCAAATCAAGCCCGAGCGCTCAGTGCAGGATCTAATTATACACAGTCAAAGCAGACTGAAAAGCCCCCGACCAAAAATGCTAACGGGTTGTTACCGTTTGATGCGGTTGTGGCTTGTGGCCAGGTCTTGACGACAGGCGCTTTTCGACATCGCTCAATACTCTAACTACATTGTAGGCATTGTTGGCATCAGTCCGCGGACGCTCGCCGCGCATGATCGACTGCAAAAAGTGTTCGCATTCTATTTGGAGCGGCTCGCCACTCGGATAATAGGGATACTCGACAACCATGCGTCCGTCTTGTGTCTGACTATGCAGCGCGAGCTTGTCTTCTTGTTGAGTGTCGTTGAGCACCGCAGTTTTTTTGGTGCCGTTGACAGTCAGACGCACTACTTTTTGTGGATCGATCCAACTGTTACGGACCTGACCGGGGATAGTGCGCTCGCCTTGCGGGAAAGAGAGATCGAGATAGGCTACATCGACCAGACCATCGCCGAGAGTATCCCAACCACCTACGCGAGAGACTTGCGGCGAATCGCAGTCGAGCAGATAGCTCATCATTGAAATGTCGTGAGGAGCTAGATCCCATAGGACGGACCAGTCACGGCGTCCCATATTAAAATTCATCCGGTCGGATCTTACAAAGAGCAAGTCTCCCAACTCGCCGGATGCGATGAGATCCTTGAGGCAATTGACGGCAGGATGATACAGGAGCAGATGTCCGACCATCAGGACCAGGTTGCGCTCTGTGGCCAATTCGTCGAGCTCATCTGCATGTGCTACGTCGCGAGCTAGAGGCTTTTCGACATAGACGTGCTTGCCGGCAAGCAATGCCTGGCGAGCTAGATTAAAGTGGGTATCGGATGGCGTGGCTATGACAATGGCAGATACTGCCTTGTCATCGAGCACGCTTTGATAATCGGAAGTAGTTGTAATGCCCTTGTGCTCGCGAGCCATGTGCTCGAGCCTTTTCTCATCGGCATCACAGACGGTAGAGAGGGCACCTAGATGATGAAAATTGCGCACCAGGTTTTTGCCCCAGTTTCCGCAACCGATTACTGCAACTCTAGGTAACCCCACTCCAACCTCCCGTCCAGATCTTTATATCTGTTCTGTTTACTTGCCTTTTCTGTTTACTGCTTCGGCAAATTCTTTGCCTACTTTGAAACCAGCTACTCTCTTGGCTGGGATATGAAGAGGCTCATTGGTCTTGGGATTGCGACCAGTGCGAGCCTTGCGCGAACGCGCTTCGAAGGTGCCAAAACCTACGAGAGTAACTTTTTCGTCCTTTGAGACGTGTTTGATGACCGTTTCCATCATCTTATTGATGACATTTTCGGCATCTTTTTTAGTCGTGCCGGCTTCTTTAGCGACGATATCTACCAATTCTGCTTTATTCAAGACAATCCACCCCTTGGAACTTTAGATGAAATCCAAATGCTGACCACTCAAGAGGGGCTTTTAGATCGAAAGAATCGATGTACTTGGCCCCGGGCTTCCTGAAAGGGATACCAAGCCTAAAGGCTTATTTGTCATCATATCTTTGTTGATGCAGAAATAGTGATGACCTTGGGACAAATGCTAGCATAAACTCTTGTTTCATAATGCGCGCAAAAATTAGATCATGTCGATAATTTACTAATGCTATCCCCTCGTCAAAACAATATTGCATCAGTCAGAAGAGACGCCTGGGTCGAGGTCGACCTCAATTGCCTGGAGCAAAATCTCAAGACTATTTATAGCTGGCTCCAAGACCCTGACGGACTCAAACCCAGACTGATGGCCGTTGTCAAAAGCGACGCCTACGGTCATGGCGCCCCTCAGATCGCCGAAATCCTCGTCGCTCTTGGAGTCGATGGCTTTGGCGTCGCATCGATCGACGAGGGCCGCCAACTACGTAAAGCCGGCATCACCGCTCCAGTCTTGATTTTGAGTCCTACGCCAGTCTGGGCCCAGGCCAATGCCCTCGAAAACGACCTGGACATGACCGTTACATCGACCAAGCAAGTTGCAGATATATTAGAAACCGCCCGTAAGCTAGGCAAGATAGCGCGAGTGCATCTCAAGCTCGATACAGGATTGCACAGATTGGGACTCGATCTCAAAGGCCTGCCTGAGGTCCTGGACGCGTTTGCGACTCCTCTCGGACACAAGCATCTGAGGCTCATCAGTGCCTTTAGCCATCTAGCCGTTGCCGATGACCGGGCTGAGGTGGAGCGGCAGGTAGAAATATTTGAGATAGCCCGTGCGCTCATAAAATCTCATGAAGCTTGCGGAGATTGTTATTTTCACCTGGCTTCGAGCGAGGCAGCACGACGATTTGCCTTTGCTCATTACGACATGGTCAGACTCGGCATCAATCTCTATGGACTCGAACCAAATACAGTGGCCACCGATCTCAGCCCGGCTATGTCGGTGAGGGCCCGTATCATACATATCGGCGAGGTACCTGCCGGTCAGTCGGTTGGCTACGGCTACACCTGGCAAGCACAGAGAAATACCGTATTGGCCTCCATACCGATCGGTTATGCCGATGGAGTAGACAGGCAACTCAGCAACAAGATGCTGGGCTGCCTGCACGGCCGTAACATAAAGCAAGTCGGACGCATATCCATGGACCAGATGCTCTTTGATATCACCGATGTCCCCAATGCTCGCGAAGGTGACGTCATCACACTCATCGGGCAAAATCGGCTAAACTCGGACAAGTGTCAGGACCTATATCTGGCAGACTGGGCAAAGACTCTGGGGACTATCACCTACGAGCTGGCTTGTCGTCTACGGGTACGCCTGCCGCGGGTCTACACACGCAACAAAAAATGAAATCCATATCTAATAAAAACGGCATTAATACTGGTATAGACAAGCAAAAGAGTGTGGGACTTTTTTGCGGCACTTTCAACCCGATCCACCTCGGTCATCTCTTGATCGCCGAATGTGCCCGCGATCAATTTGATCTAAAAAAAATCATCTTTGTCACTAGCCCCAACCCGCCTCATCGCAAACTAGATCCGGATCTATTGGATGCAGAGATCCGTCATGAGCTGGTCGAGCTGGCAATACAGGACAATCCTAACTTTGCAGCATCCAGACTCGAACTCGAGAGGTCCGGGCCTTCGTATACGATAGATACGGTCAAGCAAGTCATAGCCCAGGGCTACGAAGTCAATCTGATCATCGGCGGCGACAACCTGGCATACATAAAAGAATGGCGCAATTGGCGCGAATTGCTCGACTTGTGCAAATTGCTCGTGGTACCTCGTCTCCGTTATCTATCCGATGCTAAGGGAGACTCTGAAGTACTCAAGACTCTAGATCCGGTCGGCGATTTTGGCCTGCCTCCAGGCAGCTTTGATGTAGTGGAGTTTCCTGGGATAGCCGTCTCGGCATCAAGCATCCGCAAACGCATCGCCCAAAACAAGACAGTCTTGTATATGGTACCGCCCGCAGTAGCAAAGCATATTGCTCAAAAAAAGCTCTACTCCCTTTCACCCAGTCGCAAAGAGTAATCACGGCATGACATTTAGCCCCAGTCTGAGCCTGGACGACGCCCGCCAATACACCAGAGGCAGGGTATCAAAAAAGCGCATGGCGCATATCGAAGGAGTAGTGGATGTCGGTGACAGATTGTCCAAGCGACTCGCCTTGAGCGCAGAGGATCGCCAGCGAGTACTTTTAGCATGTATGCTGCATGACAGCTGCAAAGAATACAAAGAAAAAGACCTGATCGCCATGGCTTTAGAGTCTGGTATGGCACTAAGCCCGATCGAATTGGAAAACGGCCATCTCCTGCATGGTCCGGTCGCAGCTCATGTGATCCAGAAAGATCTGGGAGTGACAGATCAAGAGATTGTTTTGGCCATAGCGGAACATACGCTCGGCAATGTCCCCATGACCTTGATCAGTCAGATCGTATTTTTAGCTGACTGCCTGGACGAGACAAGACCTGTTGACTATACCAAACCGATCTGGGCAGCGCTCTGCCCGGATGGAGAGACAACGGACCTGCCCAATGGCATGCTAAAAGCCCTCGATTCAAGTTTGGAGCACGTTATTGCTACACGCCGGAGCATTCACCCAAAAACCGTCGACGTACGCAACTATTTCCTGGGTATAGTAAAAGCGGCAATTACTTGACCGGGTACTCGCCAGTCTATTATTTTTATAGCAAGCTTATACAGCAAGATTTTTTGTGGCAAATTCGAGCTCCCTTATATAAAGGACCGTCTAATGAAATTTAAGGCTCTGGTCGCTGTGACTGCTTCCTTACTTCCGACTTTTGCGCCTGTCTCTGCAAGTGCCACTCAGACGGCAATCGTACCGACTCCCGCTCAGGCGGCTGCACCTCAAGTACAAGATAATGAGATCCAGCCTGACAACAGCCCGCAAACCATCTGGACCGATCCCAAGACTCCCCGACCAATCAAAAAAGAGTCTCCTGCCAAGGTGGTCCTGCCTCCTCCCCCAGCGCCAGGCCAGAGCCCGGACGAGCTTCGTCAAAAATCGCTGCAAGACTTTACCACCAATATCGAAGGCGCCCCCAATATCTGGATAGCACCTGCCGGCAATATGCCCAAGGGATCGACCAGGCACATGTCTGGCCAGGTGGCCGAGATGACCCCTATGCAGGGCTATCTCAAAGACCTCACCGAAAAGATCTCTTCAAAAATGCAGGTCCCAACCAGCGCCACTCTGGTCGAGACCTCCAACAAAAAATACAATTACCTTTTCTCTTTCACTCTCAACAAAAATGGCAAGATTGCCAATCTGAGAGCAGAGTCTGCCATCGGCAACCTCAAGAGCAATGCCTTGCCTGATGATGCTGAGTCCGGCATGGTCCTGCAAGCAGTGCAAAATGCCATCAATGCTTCTTTGCCTTTGCCAACTCCGTCCAACGGCTTTGCACCATGGTTTATGGTCATGCAATACGACCTCAACCAAAACCAATTGCAGATAGCCTGCCTCAATCAGCGCTGATTACTATGACTCTCCGCTAGTCTCAGTCAGCGACTTTTCGCTGTCTATCTTGGCCTGCACCTCCGCCAGTGTCACTATGCTCAGCATGATGACGCCAAACAAAAACATCACTATGCCCCAGACCACATTGACATTGACGGGCATGATGCCGACCGGCCGCAGGTCGGCCGCACCGCCGGTATAGCCATAAGCCGCCAGCATGATGCCGAGGACAATATGCAGCCAGGCTATTGGTTTGCGAATATCCAGCATCTACGTGCAAAGCCCCCTCTAGCGAAAGAGTAAGTTGAGATAAGTCGTCACTACTATTAAGACGATGCCCACGAATCCAGGCTTTTGATAAAACTTGAGAGGCCGCTCGATCAGATATGAGTCCACTGCAGGACAAGGATTATGGTCTTGATTATTTGCCTCCCCTTTCTCCTCCATCTCCATGCCCCAGACAAGGCCAGTCAGCTCATGCTTGGGCTTTGGTTTGGTGATGAAAGAAATGGCGACAGTAGCAACGAAGCAAATCGTCCATGCAACGACTGAGCGGTGAAAATTGCCGGCCATGACCGAGGCATAATGGACCTGTCCGTTGACCGTCATGACATAGTGCACGATCGCAGCGACGATGCCGAGAGTGAGGCCCCAAAAGGCTCCCCAAGCAGTCGTGCGAGCAAAAAACATACCAAGCAAAAAAGTCGCAAACAAGGGTGCATTGAAGAAAGAAAAGATGAGCTGCATGTAGTCCATGATCGAGGGAAAGCTAGAGACCAGATAAGCAGCCATGACGCTGATCAAAATACCTACACCGGTGGCCAGACGCCCCATCCAGAGATAGTGAGCGTCGCTCTTGTTTTTGGCGATATAGCTCTGGTAGATATCAAAGGTCCAGACGGTATTAAATGCGGTGACATTACCAGCCATGCCCGACATAAAGCTGGCCAATAGTGCCGTCAGACCCAGGCCAAAGAGTCCATGCGGATACATGGCGCCCATGAGCAAAGGGATCGCCATGTTAAAAGAAAGCCCCTGGTTGTTGCTCCCCAATTGGGGAATGACGATCACCGCGACCAGGCCCGGTAGGACGGTGAGGATGGGAAAGAGTATCTTAGGAAAGGCAGCGATGATAGGAGTCATGCGTGCAGCGTGCAGATCCTTGGCCGCCAGGGCTCTTTGCACGACAAGAAAATCGGTGCACCAGTAACCAAAAGACAAGACAAAACCAAGACCGGCAAAAAGGGCGATGAGATCGCAGCCCATGGGATTGGCACCAGATATGGTGTTTTGCCAGAGATGGGCAAAGGCCGGATTGGGCAGGGCGGCCTTCATCTTGTCCCAGCCATCAAATTTTGCCAGGCCCATGATGCTGATAGGCAAGAGACCAAAGATGATGAGGAAAAACTGCAGAACCTCATTGTAGATCGAGGATGTGAGGCCACCAGTGATGGTATAGGCAAGCACTACCAGGGCAGCCAGCCAGATGGAAAGATCGATGGGCCACCCAAGAATGAACTGAAAGACAATGGCCATCGCATACAGGTTTATGCCGGACATCAAGACGGTCATGACGGCAAAGGAAATGGCGTTGAGTGCCCGTGTAGGCTCGTTAAAACGTCTACGCAGATACTCAGGAACGGACCTGATCTTGCTCTTGTAATAGAAAGGCATCATAAAAACAGCGAGGAAGACCATGGCCGGGATCGCTCCCAGCCAATAAAAGTGGGCTGTCATGATGCCGTATTGAGCGGCGTTAGCTGCCATACCCATGACTTCGATCGCGCCGAGATTGGCAGAAAGAAAAGCCAGACCTGTCACCCAGGCCGGAATACGATGACCGGCGAGCAAAAAGTCGTCGCTGGTCTTCATATTTTTTTTGAGCTTGAAACCGATGCCAAGAACAAAGATAAAGTAGACGGCTATTACCGCGTAATCGATCGCGGCTGCCGATGTGGACGGTGCTGTATCCATCCCTGTGCTATGACCTGCCTTTAGTTAAAGTCGCCGCCAAAGTCTCCGCCGCCCTGATTGTCTCGCTTGCTACCGAGTAGGCGCAAATTGACGCCATGCACTACGGGTTTGATGTTTTTGTTGCCTGCATCATCGGTCCACTTGTTAAAGTCGAGACGACCTTCGATACCGATCAGACTGCCTTTGCGGACGTATTCGCCAGCGATTTCGGCCTGGCGTCCCCAGATCTCTATGTCAAACCAATCGGTTTCTTTTTCTTTGGTGGGGCGGTTGACTGCCACCGAAAACGTGGTCTTGACACGTCCTGACTCAAAATAACGCATCTCAGGATCGCGGCCAGCGCGGCCTACAAGAACAATTGAATTAACCACGGCGAATCCCCCGGTCACAAAAAAATACTACTCAAAGATTATCGAAGATCTCACGTTCTTTTTGGTCATCTGTGCAAAGATTTAAGGCGCGGCAGCACGCTTGGAAACCGCTATATAAACCAGATATCGACATGTCAGAAACCGAACCCATCATTGACTCCAAACAACAACCAGCCTGGCACGTGGTGGTGCTTTCAATTTTTTCTCTCTGTACGTATGTACCGATCTGGTTTTATACCGCCGGCTCACGCCTCGAAAAAGAAGCCAGCCGCTTGAAGGATGAAAGCACTTTAGATCTGGCCGAAAAAAATGCGCTTGCTCGACTGGAGCGTGCCGGCACACGCAAGGCATTCACCGAGATGACCGACTTGCACCTGATCATCTCGACCTTTCTCATGTGTCTGCCTGTGATCAATCTCTTTGTCTTGATGCGTTATGCCGCAAAATACGCGACTCTCATTCCTGATAGCCAAGACGCTTATTACAATTGGGTCCGCAACAATCCTACCTTTGCGGCCTTCCTCGTAGCATGCACCTTTGGTGCTCTGGTTTTGCTAAACAAACTACCGGGCAATTGGTTTTTGCTTTTCACCCTGGCGAGCCTGCCACTAGCAGTGGTGCAGAGCTGGCTCAACAAGCACTGGAAAAACTACGAAAACGAGGAGTATCTCGCCAGGCAAGCCTTTAGCCCGCTCGAGATCCTGATCATCATAGCCGGAGCAAGTCTCTTAGGCATGATCGCTATCAATCCGGAGATCAACGGGCGCTAAAACAATCAAAAGCCGTGTTTTTTAGCCCAGCGCAAGAGCTTATCGGATGACTCCAGCTCCAGCTTTTCGGCCAGGTGCTGCACCAGATCCTGCACCTCTTGGTCGGATATACCCAGGCGCTCTGCAGCCTTGGCCAGACGCCCTTTCAATACAAGATACCTGAGCAGGGTCCTCTCTTGTAGAGTCAATCTCGTAATATATCGTGGCAGAGACGGAGAGATCACGGCACGCGATCCCTTTGACACCATGAGCAGTGCCATCTTGAGCAGGGCCGGCGAGTCTTCTTTTAATACATATCCCGAGGCACCTGCCTCAAGCAGATCTTGCACTTCAGCAGCCTTGCCGTGGCTGGCATGGATGACCACCTTGGTGCGCTTGAGGTTGCTAAATCTCTTGAGCAGACCGGCAGTATCGTATAGCCCTGGCAAATGCAAGTCGAGCAGGATGATATCCGGCAATATCTGAGAGGCTGTCTGCCAGGCTTCGTGAGAGGTCTCTGCCTTGGCGACCACCTTAAATGGCTCGCCCTGGTTTAATAAATCAATTGTTTGATTTAGAGTCGACAAGTGATCGTCGACGACCATCAAGCGGATCATGTGTTTTTACTTTCAGCGGTTGGCAATCAAGACCTTATTGCAGCCATCTTCTTTGCCGGCCATTAATGCCTCGGTGGCTGCCTCGAGCAGACCTTGCGGGTCGTTAGAATGCTGCGGATAGCTAGCAACAGCTAGTGTAGCAGTGATCTTGATGGGTTTTTGTGTCTTGGGATCTTTTACTTCGAGCATGGCAATGCGACGGCGTACCCTCTCGGCGACCACCGATGCACCATCAGCATCGGTCTCGTGCAAAACGGTGACGAGTTCTTCGCCGCCCCAGCGAGCCGGCATGTCTATCTCACGAACACTGGACTTGAGGATGCGCGAGACCTCGATGAGGACTTGATCTCCAATCTCATGCCCGTGCTTGAGATTGATCTCGCGCAAATGATCG
>Ga0233423_10001175_pt1 | contig 13247 bp, 10 predicted proteins | sample Watercolumn_Mata_FD_180713 | JGI IMG/M metagenome (GOLD analysis project Ga0233423, IMG submission 180713) | Freshwater microbial communities from Lake Matano, South Sulawesi, Indonesia - Watercolumn_Matano_2014_112_MG | ecosystem: Environmental > Aquatic > Freshwater > Lake | place: Indonesia... | reverse complement strand
AGGGGAACGGGCCTTCCGCCCTGTCCTCCAGGATGTATTCCTCTCCATTGAACTGGAAACCGCAGATCCGGAAAATCTCTTCCACATAATGCATCCGGTTGGAACGGTTGACGTCGTCCCAGAGGCCGGTCAGCCATTTCTGCTGCGCCGCTTGGCCCCCGTCCGGTCTGCACAGGCCCCGCTCATCCGCGAGAAAACCGGATTTCCGTCCCGCGGGGACCGAATTTGCCAGGGATATGGCCAGGGGGTCCTTGTCGAGATTGATCAGCCAGTCGAAACGGCCGGCCTTGATCCACTCGATGGACTCCAGGCCCACGGGGAGGATGCGGTCGACCCTGCCTGCGGGCAGTATCTCCGGGGAATCGGTCAGCCAGGAAACAGACGCCCTGGGATGTTTTTCCGCCAGCACGCGCAGAAGCGGCGTGGTCCGGATCACATCCCCGATCGCGCCCAGCTTGATGATCAGGATGCGCTCGCGCACCGGATCGTAAAGGCCGCAGTCCCGGCAATGGACTCCCTGCCGTTTGTGGGGCAGGCAAGGCATGTCGCCCCTGAAATGCCTGCAGTCCGTTTTGATCTTCATCATCGCCCCTGGTTGAAGCTCCCCGGCAGCGGGCTGCCGGGGGAATCTCCTCACGTGCCCAGAGTCTCCGTGGGCACGCCAATCCATTTTAAGGCTCGCCGCCAGATTGAAGCTCCCTGCCGAAAGCCGCCGGTGGATCTTCAATCCGAAGGAAAAAAGACAATGACAATCGCTCGCCTCCCCAACGGATAGCCGCAGGGATGCGCCCGCTGCCGGATTCACGGCCCGCGGACGGCCGGGGTATGTCCGGCCCCGGTTTCAGGCGGCCAGGTTTTCCACGGCCTGAGCCATGCGGTCCCAGGAATACTTTTTCTTCTCGACGCGGATGTTTCGGGAAAAGGCCGGCTCCCTTTTCTCCCGGTAGTAACGGAGCACCGCCTGCGCGACCGCTTCAGGATCGCGCGGCGGGACAATAAATCCGGTGCGTCCGTCCGGCACCGCCTCGGGAAGTCCCCCGACCGAGGTCACGATGACCGGCTTGTCGTAATGATAGGCCACCTGCACGATGCCGCTCTGCGTGGCGGACACATAGGGCAGCACCACGACATCCGACGCGCAGAAGAACGCAGCCACCTCCTCGTTGGCGATGAAGCGGTCGTGGAACGTGACCGCTTCCCGTAACCCGGCCCGCTCCGCCAAGGCGAAAAGCTCCTCCCTTTCTTCGTAGAATTCGCCGCAAACCAGGAGCCGCACGCGCATCCGCTTCAGGATGCGGGGCATGGCCTCCAGGAGATAGCGGAGCCCTTTATAGGCCCGGATGTATCCAAAATAGAGCATCACGTTCGGCTCGCTGATGGAAAGCAGGCGCCTGGCCTGCGGTTTGGGGACGGCCGGGGGGAAGAAATCGTACACGGGATGGGGGGTTTTCAGGTATTCCGCACACGGGCGGAAACGCAGCAGCTGGCCTTCGACTTCCGCGGACTGGACGATGAAACAGTCGGAAAATTTCAGACCCAGCCGGGTGAGGAACAGGTCCCCCGGTTTTTTCTCGTGCGGGACGATATTGTCGCAAAGGGTCAGGATGCGCGCTCCGAGAAACCGCTTCGCGAGCCAGGAGACCGTTGCGTAACAGGGTGCGAAAAAAGGCATCCAGTATTTGAGGACCAGGGCCCGGGGCCGCTGTTTTTTCAGCCAGAAAAAGGCCGCAAGCCAGGTCAGGGGATTGACGGAATCGAGCAGCGCCTCTGCCTGAACAGGGACGAGTTCGCGGCCTTCGTCGCGCTGCGTCTTGCCCGGGAAAAGGAATGAAGGATACTGCCTCTTGAAGGAAAGGACGCGGACACGGTGCCCGCGGGCGGAAAGGGCGCGTGAGAGAAGGGCCGTGTAATGCGCGATCCCGCCCCTCATCGGATACGCCGTGCCCACGATCACCAGGTTCATGCTACCGCTCCAGGATGCTGCGTACCGCTTGCCGGTGGCCCTCGGCATGGCTGCGCGTGATCATCTCGCCCAGTAGGCCGATGGAGACGAACTGCATGCCCAGGATCACCAGCATGACGCCGATGAACAGGAGCGGCCGGTTGCTCAAGAAGGAGGACTTGAAGATGCGGAGGATGACCAGGTACATTGTGATGGCCCCCCCCAGCAGGCCGGACAGGATACCGATCAGGCCGAAGAAGTGGAGGGGACGCCGCGTATATTTGGTGAAGAAGAGAACGGTCATCAGGTCGAGAAATCCGTTGATGAAACGGGATGTGCCGAACTTGGTCTTCCCGTACCGTCGAGGCCTGTGATGCACCGGAAGTTCCGTGACTGAAAAGCCCGCCCAATGCGCGACGACCGGGATGTACCTGTGCAGTTCGCCGTAAACCTGGATGCTCTTCACCACCTCCCGGCGGTAAATCTTGAGGCCGCAGTTGAAATCGTGCAGGCGCACGCCGGTCATCCACGAGGTGACGCGGTTGAAGAAACGCGAAGGCAGGCGCTTGGTGAGCATGGGGTCCCTTCGCTTTTGCTTCCAACCGGACACGAGGTCGAATCCCTCCTCGAGCCTGGCAATAAGCGCCGGGATTTCGGCCGGGTCGTCCTGGAGGTCCGCGTCCAGAGTCACCACGAATTCGCCGCGCGCCGCCTCGAATCCGGCGGCCAGGGCCTCCGATTTTCCGGAATTTTTCCTGAACTGGATGACGCGCACACGTGCATCCCTGCGGAAAAGCCCTTCCAGGACCCGGAACGATCCGTCCGTGGACCCGTCGTCCACGTACACGATCTCCCAGGGACGCTTCAATCCGGCCATCACGCCGCTGATTTCCTCATGCAGCGGCCCCAGGGATTCTGCCTCGTTGAAAAGCGGGACGACCACGGACAGAAAGGGATCCCGCTTCTTTCTTTTCCTGTCAGAATTCAATGGTCTGAACTCCTTCCGGGATGGGAAGATCGGCCCAGCCTTCTTTCAGCCGTGCATTCGCCTTGATCTTTCTGAATACCAGAGTCACCTGCCGTGCAGGATCCAGTGTGGATATCCGCACGACCCGCGGGAGCCGGACGGCCCCGAAACGCTTGAACCTCTCTCCCTGCCAGGACCAGAGCATTTTCTCCTCCGGATCCCATCTCTCCCATCGGGTCACGCAGGGCCCCTCCGGTGAGATCCAGATGCGGTCCCCGGTCCCAAAATGAAGGGAATAATTCCTGCCATCCGTTTCCATGCGGACGAGTGTATCCAGAAGGGACTCCGGAGGCAGCGGAAATCCGAAACGGCCTTCAAACAGAAAGGAAACGCCCGTCTGCTGGACAGGCGGCAGCCGTTTGATGGCGTCCAGCCTGCCGCTGACGGCCATGTTCAGCCAGGGGCTGTAGCACAAGGCTTCCCGGCCGGACAAACGGAGGGTCAGGATGTCCATCCCCAGCGTGGCCTCGGCCTTCATCCAGAGCGTATCCGGGTCCCTGGCCGCGATCTGGATGTATCCGACGTAAGTCCCGTCTTCCGAGCTCACGGTGACTTCGGAAAATCCCTGAAAAGTTTGAAGCCGCCTGGATTGCTCCTGCAGCCCGGAAAAGAGAACGGCCGGGGATATTTCGTGCACCGGCCTGATCCCGTGCGGCGCGCATCCCGCCAGAACCAGAATTGCAGAAACGCAGAGGGTTTTCCGAAACCGGAACCGGACTGTGTTCAAGGGGCGATCCCGTCCAGTTTGATCTTGATGGATTCGTTGTCCCGGTCCAGTTCCAGCGCCTTCCCCCACATCTCCCTTGCCAGGCCCGTTTCCCCGACTTTCTGATACACGTCGCCCAGGTGGTCGATGACCTCGGCGCTGTTCTTCCGCTTGTCAAAAGCCTTCTGGATGAATCCGAGCGCCTTCTCATAATCCCCCAGATGATAATAGATCCAGCCGATGGTGTCCAGATAAGCCCCGTTCTCCGGGTCCAGGGAAACGGCCTTTTCCGCCATGGCCAGCGCATCGTTCAGCCTCTGTCCCCTCAGGGTCAGGCTGTATCCGTAATTGTTGAGGATCATGGCATTGTCGGGATCGATCGACAGCGCCAGGTGATACAGGCTGTCGGAGCGATCGTACTGCTTCAGGCTTTCATAGGTGGAGGCCAGGGCGCTGATTGCGGAAATCCACCGGGGTCTTCCAGTCAGCGCTTTCTCAAGCGGGGGCACCGCCTTGTCATGCTCCTCGAGCTGTGAAAAGACGTTGCCCAGATAGAAATTGGTCATGGGATCGTCGGGCGTGATTTCCAGGGCCTTGCTCAGGAATCCGATGGATTTTTCCAGACTGTCGAGCTGGATGTAGGCAACGCCCGAAAAAAACCATCCGAGCGAAAGCTTCGGCGCCAGTTCGATGACGCGGCGGAACTCGGCAATGGACAGGTTGAGTTCCCGGTGCTCCAGCAAAAAGCGCCCCCAGTTCAGATGCGCGCGCCATTCGTCCGGGAACCGTTCCGCAATGCGCCGATGCACCAGCACCGCTGCTGCAGAATCGTCCTTTGCCCCGTACACATCCGCAAGTTTGAGCCAGCTCGGAAGGTCAGTGGAATCAGTGGTGACAGCTTCCCTGTACAGCCTCTCGGCCCTGTCCCATTCCTTCCGGGACATGTAAATGTCGGCCAGCCTGTCCCTCGCCTCGCTGAAATCCGGGGAAAGGGAAAATGCTTTTTCATAATAGGCCTGTGCCTGAAGCGTATCCGTGGCCGCTTCGGATGCAAGACCCAGTCCGAAATAGCCGGATCCCTCCTCCGGGTAGGCGGCCGTAAGCCTTTTGTATATCCCTGCAGCCTCCTCGAATTGTCCGGCTTTCATGTACAGTTCCCCCAGGGTGATGAAAACGGGCGGTTCCGGGTCATCCTGCAGGGCGAGTATTTTTCTGTACATTTCGATGGCCTTCTCAGGCTTTTCCTGCCTCAGGTAGAAGGAGGCCAGCTGCTGATAGGTCTCCACCCGCATGCTGTCCTTGGCCAGAATTCCGGTCAGGGTTTTTTCGACCAGATTCCACCATCCCTGGCCGGCATAGATCCTTGCCAGCAGTTCGGATGCTTCCACCTCATCCGGGTCCGCGGTCTGGCAGCGCCTGAGCATGAGCATGGCGCTTTCCTCCCGGTCGAGACGGAGGTACATTTTTCCGAGGGCGAGCATGATGCCCGCTGAATAGGGATCGTAGAGCAACGCTTCGTGAAAAGACAGCGCAGCCTCTGTGAATTCCTCGTTCATTTCGTGAACCACACCCTCGGAGAAAAGGCGCATCGCCCTCGGGTCCGATTCCTTGCGTTCAGGCGCGGGTATTTCTGCCTGGCGCATCACAGCGCAGCCGCCTGCCAGCAGGACGGTCAGCGCGGCCGGTAAGATTCTTTTCAGCAATCCGATTCTCCAGATCATTTTCAACCCTGATAAAAAGGTATTCTGGAATTTATAAAAATTCAGTCAAATTCCAAGGGAAAAATGACTTACAGAGGCCCTGCGGGCCTGTGCCAAATCATCAGTCAAACGACTGCGGCCGGATTTTTGTTTCCGGTGTACCGGACGGAATTTCCGCTTGTAAAAGTCCTTGCAGTTCGTATATTGTCGCCATGATGCAGAAAAATGCGGAATGGATCGAAGTCGCTCTGACGCATGCGCCTTTTCAACTCTATACCTATTCCGTACCCGCAGCCTTGCAGGACCTGGCCCGGGCCGGCCGGCAGGTGCTGGTCCCCCTCGGACGCAGAAAAATGACCGGCATCATCACCGGGCCTGCAGAAATCCGGGATGCAGGCGCCTTTTCCGTCAAGCCCATACTCGACATCCTGGACCCGGAACCTCTTTTCAGCCCGGAATTGCTGGACCTGACAAAATGGATTTCGGATTATTACATGGCCCCGTGGGGAGAGGTCATGCGCGCCGCCCTCCCTGCAGGCGCACAGGCCCCGAGCCGGCTCTTCATCCATGTGAACGACAGCCCCGTGAATGCCCCGACAGGGCTCAGCGCCTCCCGGAAGGCCTTGCTCGCGAAGTTAACGGGGAAAAAGAACGTGCCTTTCGACCGGCTGCAAAAAGGAACGGGGAATGTCCGGGCCGATCTCGCGGTCCTGGAAAAAGAGGGTTTCCTCCGCCTGGAATACAGAAGCAGGCACATGAAGCAAAAAACCGCGGTTCATGTTTCACCTGCCGGAGAAGGGGATTCCGGGATGCGGAGGGGAATCGAATCGCTTCCGCCGAGGCAGAGGGAGGCCATGGCCGTCATCCTGCAGGGACCGGGCATTCCGAGAAAAGACCTCCCTGTTTCTTCGTCCGTGCTGTCCCGGCTGGAGAAGAACGGATGGATACGCCTGGAAAAACGGGTCGTCTACAGGGATCCGTTCCCGGGCCTGGAGACGCCGGAACCGGCTCCGGTCACGCTCACGCAGGAGCAGGAAAGCGCGGTTCAGTCCGTATCCGCAGCCATGCAGGAAGGCCGCTTTCAGCCTTTCCTCCTGTTCGGCATCACGGGCAGCGGAAAGACCCAGGTCTACATCGAGCTGGTCAGGAAATCGCTTGAAGCGGGCCGCAGCGCCCTGATCCTCGTGCCGGAAATATCCCTCACGCCACAGGCCGTGCAGCGCTACAGAAGCCATTTCAAAACAGGCGTGGCCGTGCTTCACAGCCGCATGTCGGACGGCGAAAGATACGACTCCTGGAGCCGCATCCGGACGGGCGGCTGCCGCATCGCCCTGGGACCCCGTTCCGCCGTTTTCGCGCCCCTTCAAAACCTGGGCCTGATCGTGGTGGACGAGGAGCACGAATCCTCCTACAAGCAGATGGAAACGGATCCGCGCTACCATGCCCGGGACGTGGCAGTCATGCGGGCCAAGCGGAACGGATGCCCGGTCGTCCTGGGTTCAGCCACGCCGTCGCTGGAGACCTATCACAACAGCATGACCGGAAAATACATCCGCTGCGAACTGACTCACCGCATCGATCATGTCCCCCTGCCGGACATACGCATCGTGCAGATGCAGCCGTACACGCCTTCGGAAAAACAGGTTTCCCTCTCCCCCCTGCTCCGGGAAGCCATGCAGGAAAGCCTGTCCAGGGGGGAACAGGTCATCCTGATGCAGAACCGCCGCGGGTACGCAGTCCTGATCCGATGCTCGGCATGCGGGATGGTGGAGCAATGCCTGCATTGCAGCATCTCACTGACCTATCACCGGACATCGGGCAGCATGGTCTGCCATTACTGCGGGCACCGGAAGGCGGCTCCATCAACCTGTTCCGCATGCGGCGGGAGCACGTTGAAATTCCGGGGCGTCGGGACGCAGAAGGTCGAATCGGACATCCGCAGCCTTTTCCCGGATGCCAGGCTGCTGCGCATGGACCTGGACACCGTGTCCACGAAAAACGCCCATGCCCGGCTGATCACGGAATTCGACAAGGGCAGGGCGGACATCCTGCTCGGGACACAGATGGTCGCCAAGGGACATGATTTCCCCGGAGTCAGCCTGGTGGGCATCATCTCTGCGGACACGGGCCTGCATTTCCCGGATTTCCGTTCAGGCGAAAGGACCTTTCAACTCCTCACCCAGGCTGCCGGAAGGGCCGGCCGAAGGGAACGGGGCCTCGTCATCATACAAAGCCAGGATGCGGAAAATCCGGTCATCCGGTTTTCCATGAGCCAGGATTACAGTGCGTTTTACCGGTGGGAGATCGTCCATCGAAGGGAGCTCGGTTATCCTCCATTCGGAAGGCTCGCCATGATCCGTTTCAGGGGAAAGAACGAAGACAGGGTTTTCGAGGCAGCAAAAACCTTTATCCGTAGGATACCCCGCATCCCCCATCTGGACATACTGGGCCCTGTTCCGTCCCCCCTGTCCATGATCAGGAACGAGTTCAGGTATCAGGCTATCATGCGCATACCCAGAATCCAGGACCAGGGAGGGACAAGGCTCCGGGATGCAATCCGCAGGGCAAGACAGGCCTCTGATCCGGAGGCTTTGCGGAATCTGCACATGGCTGTAGACATGGACCCTGTGGACATGTTGTGACAAAATCATAACATATTGAAATCGGAACAATCAAAATGCAATCAAAAACCTTCAAAAACAATGAATAAAGCGTGATTGGCTCGTTTTTTGCATTTCGGAAGGGTTGAATAAAAATACCTTTATGACCCTGAAAATCATGAATTTTTGTATCATTTTCAGGAAAACCGGTCAATTTTCAGCCAATGGGGGCAAGGTTCAGTGAGAATCGGTGTTTTTTCCGACATTCATGGAAACCTGGAAGCCCTGACAGAAGTACTCGATGCATTGAAAAAGGAGTCCGTGGACCGTTTCATCTGCATCGGGGATTTGGTCGGATACGGACCGGACCCGAATGCCTGCATCGAGAAGGTCATGGAAATCTCCGATGCGGTTGTGGCCGGAAATCATGATTATGCCGCAGTGGACCGCATCTCGACTGCGGATTTCAATGAAAATGCAGCCAGGTCCATTGAATGGACCAAGGCGAACCTGAACCCGGATTCCGCACATGTCCTGCATGGACTGCCCATGGTTTTCGAATACGGGGACATCACCGCAGTGCATGCAACACCGGAATCCCCAGCCGAATGGCATTACATCCTGTCGGAGAAGGACGCGAAAAAAAGCCTGGCTGCATCCCCGACGCTGATCTGTCTGGTGGGCCATACCCATGTGCCCGTCATTTTCGTGCAGGATCCGGAAGGCGGCGTATCGCTGAGGCAGGATCATCAGATCCGGTTCCGATCAGGTGAAAAATATTTGATTAACGCAGGTAGCGTCGGACAGCCGCGGAACGGGGACGCGAGGGCGGTGTACGGCGTGCTGGACACGGAGGAGGGCGAATTCCGGTTCGGATTCAGCGAATACCCGGTGGAAAAAGTCCAGCAGAAAATGACCAAGGCCGGCCTGCCCCGCTGGCTGATCGAACGGCTCGCCCTGGGGCAATGAGAGGGGGAATTGAAACCATGAATCCGATGGAGTGGAAAAAAAGCGCCGAACCGTCCTCCATCAGCCCGGAGCAATTCCAGAAGATACTGGGATGCCTCACGGCCTTATCGGAGAAGCTCAGGGTCAAGGCCGTTCTGCTTGCCGACCGTTCCGGCCGCCTGATCGTGCAGAAATGCGAGGAGACATTCGAGGCTGACCCCTCCGTGATCTCCTCCCTGGTGGCAGGAAGCTTCGGGGCCTCCAACGAACTGGCCAGGCTGCTTGGGGAAAAGGGCCGTTTCAATATGGTCCTGCATGAAGGCCTGGGCCGGAGTGTATTCATCTGTTCGGTGACCGGGGAATATTTTCTGGTCGTCATTTTCGAAACACAGGTGGCGCTCGGCATGGTGCGCATGCTCACGAGGCGTGCGGTCGCCGAGCTGGAGCCAGTCCTGGCGCAGAAGGATGCGGGCCGCGACATCAAGGAGATATTCGACGACCGGTTCGAGTCCCTGCTCGGCGAGGAGCTGGACAGGACGATGAAGGACCGTTTTTGACCACAAGAGAAGGGGATTGCCATGTTCATCCATTGGGCGTTGCGTGAAATTCACCTGAAGATCGTGTATTTCGGACCGGGACTCGGCGGGAAAACGGCGAATCTTCAATACATATACAAGCACATCGATCCGGCGCTCAAGGGTGACCTGGTGATGCTGAAGGCGAACGAGGACAGGACCATTTTCTTCGATTTTCTCCAGCTCGAAGTAGGCCACATCGACGGCAAGAAGCCGAAGTTCAACCTCTACACAGTCCCCGGGCAGATCCAGTATGATCTGACGCGCAAGGTGGTTCTCAACGGTGTGGATGGCCTTGTTTTCGTTGCGGATTCCCAGAAGGAAATGATGGACGCCAACCTGGACATGCTGCTCAATCTGGAGAACCAGCTGATCCAGGACGGAAAATCCCTGGAGGATTTCCCCTGGGTGCTTCAGTACAACAAGCGGGACCTGCCCAACGCCGAAACCCTGGAGGCCATGGAAACCAAGCTGAACTTTTTCCGCGTCCCCTCCTTCGAAGCGGTCGCCATCACGGGCCAGGGCGTGTTCCCCACACTCAAAGGCGTGATCAAGCGCGTGGTCGCCGGTGTCCAGACGCAGCTCACCGGCCAGAGGATGCGCGCGTGATGGAATCCTCGGTCCCCCTCCAGCAGAAAATCGAATCGGCCATGGCCGAATTCTCGATGGAGCAGCGCTGGGAAAGCATCATCCTCTATTCTGCCGAGGGCCTGAAAATGGCGGCCCACGGGACCTCCCCTGCCTATGACCAGGAAAACCTGCTCGAATTCGCGTTCGCACAGATCGAAACCGTGCGGCTGCTGGGCGACCGCATGCCGGTCAAGGAAATCCTCATCCAGGGCCGGGACAGGAGGATTCTGGTCTTCCGGTATTTCGACGCATGGGGATCGCCCGTGATCCTCTCCGCGGTGCTTGCCGGCCGCAAGGGCTACAGGCGCGCCATGGTCAAGCTCATCGACATGATTCAGAAACTGGAATAAAAATTCCTGCGGCAGGCCGCGGTCGCGCCCATCCTTTTGGCGGAGAACGCGCCACCTGAAAGATAGATGCCTCATCCCGATAAAACCATCCGCTCCTGGTGCCTGTTCGACTGGGCGAATTCCGCATTCGCCACCACGGTCATGGCGGCCATGCTCCCGATTTTTTTCCGGCGTGTCGGATGCGCCTCCCTGGCCCCGGATGAACAGCATCTGGCCACCTCCTTCTGGGGATACACCTCCGCTGCCGCCATGCTGGCCGTGTCCCTGCTTTCGCTCCTGCTCGGGCCGATCGCGGACCACGGGTCCTCCAAGAAGCGTTTCCTGGCTGTTTTTACCGGCACGGGCGTCCTGTCCACATGCCTGCTGGCGTTCACAGGCGCGGGCGACTGGCTGGCCATCTCCCTGCTCTTCCTCTTCGGCAACATCGGATTCGCAGGCGGAGAGGTATTCTACGACGCACTCTTGCCGCATATCGCGCCGCCCGGCGGCCTGAACCGGATCTCCACGCGGGCCTATGCCATGGGATATCTCGGCGGAGGCATCCTCCTGGCTGTGAACATCGCCATGGTTTACCTGCTTCCAGCCGCCCCTGCCGGCTCCTCGGGTGCCGTCCCCCTGCTCGCCATGCAGCTCTCCTTCCTCAGCGCCGGACTGTGGTGGGGATTCTTTTCCATCCCCCTTTTCAGGGACGTGCCTGAGCCCGCAGGAGAAAGACCGGCGCTGAGGGGAATCCGGCTGACCGGCGTCACGGTCCGGCGCCTGAAGGACACTTTCTCGCATATCCGGCAGTACAGGAACCTTTTTTTATTCCTGCTTGCCTTCTGGTTCTACAACGACGGCATCGGCACCATCATCAAGATGGCCACAGCCTACGGGGACGAAATCGGAATCGGTACCCTCGACATGGTCGGCGCCCTGCTCTTGACCCAGGCCGTGGGCATCCCCTGCTCCATCTGGTTCGGAAGGGTGGCGGACCGGATCGGATCCAAAAACGGCATACTCGGCGGCCTCGCGATGTACATCCTCATATCGGTCGGCGGATTCATGATGACAAAGGCATGGCAATTCTGGGTCCTGGCCGGATCGGTCGGCCTGGTGCAGGGAGGCACGCAGGCCCTGAGCCGTTCGCTGTTCGCATCCCTGGTGCCCAAAGACAGGAGCGCTGAATTTTTCAGTTTCTATAATATATCAGGCAAATTCGCGGGCATCCTGGGCCCTGCGGTATTTGGCTTCGTGGGCCAGGCGACCGGCAACAGCAGGCTGGGCATCCTGTCGCTGCTGTTCTTTTTCATCACGGGCGGATTACTGCTGACGAAGGTCTCTGCAACATCTCAGTCCGGCGCAGCGGGCAGCTGATTCCGTCAGGCCTCTGCGGACGGAACCTCGGACATCCGGGACACCCCGGGAAAAACTGCCACGCACGCGTGCGTGGCAGTTTTTCTGGTCTTTCCCGGGTAAAGGCATGGCCGGCCTGTAATTGAACGGAAAACCTTCCGGAAATCGGCATCCGGATTCGGATGCCGGCGGCATGTGACGGAACATCAAAAACCGCTTGACATTATGAATCCGATTTGATATAATTCTATAGATTTCCTGTTCAGGTTGCACGAAACAACCGAAAACCCATCAGACAGGATTTTATTTTCAAGCATTTCATTATCGATCAAAGATTCATATCCGATATAACCGCCTCAGCGGCGGGGAGTCTTTCGCCTTTTATTGCTATGACGTGCAATTGAGAATTCGAGGGTTGCCTGTATCTCATCCGGATGAAAGGAGGTGGATTCCGTCTTCAGAGGAGTGGACAAGAAAATGCTCCTTTGAATGTATTCGTTGTCGGTATCAGCGAGTAAACGATCACCACACGAACAAAAAAGGGGAGTGAGTATGAAAAAGGTATTGTGGTTAATGGTGTCCCTGCTTCTGGTTTCCGTCCCATGCCTGCAGGCGCAGATTGTCGTTCAGAACTGGGGCTTCGAAACCGCACTGGAAGACTGGACCAATCAGGGCGGCGGCGCCGCGGATTTTGAACTGAGCGCGGATCAGGCATTGACCGGAACCCAGTCCGTGAAACTCACGGGCAAGGCCGATCACAACCAGATCAATTTCAGAAACGACGCCTTCGAAGATCTGCAGGAAGGCGACGTTCTGACATTCAACGTCTGGATCTCGGCTGCCGATCTGGCGCTCGTCAACGGTGCGCAGATTTTCTGGCAGGACGGCGCAGGCTGGGCATGGCATTCTCAATGGTTTGCCGGAGCAACATTAGTCGGGGATGCTTGGAATCAGGTGCAGCACACCCTGCCGGCCATTGAGCTTCCGCTTCAGACGTTCGGATTCCAGCTGGTAGAGTTGGACGCCGCATCGACGCCGACCATCTACGTCGACGACATTTCCGTCACACGGGAGGGTGTGATCATTGAGGCCCGGGAAGTGGTTCGCGCGGCCCATCCGCCGGCCATTGACGGCGTGCTGGACGGCATGTGGAAGAACGCGCCCTGGAACAAGGATTTCGTGAACCCGGCCGGATATGCCGTGGGTCCGACCACGTTCCGCGATGCTGCCATGAGCTGGCGCGCCATGTGGGACGATGATTATCTTTACCTTTTCGTCAGCGCCAATGACGATACCTTCATGGCGGACGACCAGGTTGGCTGGAAGGACGACGGCTTCGAGCTGTGGCTCGACGGAGACAACAGCAAGGGCACGGCCTACGACGGCATCAACGACCTGGGATACAGCATCGTTTACACGAACGATCCGGATAAT
>Ga0233423_10001174_pt1 | contig 13256 bp, 20 predicted proteins | sample Watercolumn_Mata_FD_180713 | JGI IMG/M metagenome (GOLD analysis project Ga0233423, IMG submission 180713) | Freshwater microbial communities from Lake Matano, South Sulawesi, Indonesia - Watercolumn_Matano_2014_112_MG | ecosystem: Environmental > Aquatic > Freshwater > Lake | place: Indonesia... | reverse complement strand
GCAAAAATGCATCTCGCCGGAACGCTGCCCCTGACCATTGTGACCACGAGTAGAGGTCTTACCATGACCGGATGCGCGACCACGACCGACGCGTTTTTTACCGCGACGTGCGCCTTCATCTGGTCTTACTTCTGTGAGATGCATTTTTGCTCCTTTGCCTTACGCCTCTGAGAGACTCGGCTACATAACTGCTTGTACTTGCTATTTTTTTGCTTTGGCAGACTTTTCGGCTTGTTCTTGCTCTTGAGTCACGGTAACAAGGTGATGCACCTTATTGATCATGCCGCGGATAGTGGGGCTATCTTGATGCACGACCGATGTACCAAACTTTTTGAGACCGAGGGCGCGAACCACTTTTTTTTGCGATTCTTTTTTGCCCACGAGGCCTGAGGTCAATGTGATGCGGACCATTTTAATTTCCTCTTTTATCTAATGCTCTCGATTAAGAGAACAACTGACGAATGGAGATGCCTCTCAGGCGAGCGGCTTCTTCGAATGTACGCAAACCTCTCAAACCATCCACAGTGGCACGGGCCACGTTGAGGGGAGAACGCGATCCGAGCGATTTGCTCAATACGTCGCCAACACCTGCCAGTTCGAGGATCGAACGAGCAGCACCACCAGCGATGACACCGGTACCCTTGGCGGCCGGCTTAAGCAAGATGCGGCTAGAACCAGTCTTACCGAGGATCTCGTGGGGGATAGTCGTGCCGACCAGGGGCACGTTGACCAGAGATTTTTTGGCATCGACGACACCCTTTTGGATGGCCGAGATAACTTCCGAAGCCTTGCCGACACCAATGCCGACTTGACCCTTACCGTTGCCTACAGCGACTACGGCACGGAAAGAGAGCTTTTTGCCGCCTTTGACTACCTTGGTCACGCGACGCACTTGAATGATTTTTTCTTCCCATTCGGATTGCTCGCGCTCACGACGCTCGTCAGGCTTGCGATTGCCTTCACGATTGTTGGTGCGACGACCACGACGCTGGCCTTCACCTGCGTTGCTATTGTCATCGAGACCGGTCGTGGTCTTATCTTCCTTGTCCATTTAAAAACGTCCTCTTGAATTAAAACTCTAAACCGGCTTCTCTGGCTGCTTCAGCTACCGCGGCTACACGACCGTGATAGATATATCCGCCTCTGTCAAATACGACAGCCGATACACCCTTGGCCTTGGCGCGCTCGGCCACCAGTTGACCGACGTGTTTAGCAGAATCGACATTCCAGCTCTTGCCCACTTTATCTTTCAACTCTGCATCGAGAGTGCTGGCGCAAACAATGGTTGCGGCAGTGCTATCGTCGATGATTTGAGCATAGATATGCTTGTTGGAGCGATATACGCAAAGACGCGGACGTTCAGCGCTGCCTTCCAACCGACGACGGATGCGGCGGTGGCGGGTGATGCGATTAAGCTTTCTATCGAGCTTATTGATCATTTTTTTTACCCCTTATTTCTTCTTACCAGCAGCCTTACCAGCCTTGCGACGAATGACTTCGCCCTGGTATTTGACGCCTTTGCCTTTGTAAACTTCTGGAGGACGTCTCGAGCGAATGAACGATGCCATGTCGCCTACGGCCTGCTTATCGATACCACTGACGGTGATGGCATTGTTTTTAGCCACCGCGATCGAGACGCCTTCTGGCGGATCGATTTCGACAGGGTGGGAGTACCCGAGCTGCATCACCAGCTTTTTGCCATCCATAGCGGCACGATAACCGACGCCGACGATCTCCAGGGTACGATCGAAGCCTTTGGAGACACCGACGACCATATTGTTGAGCAAGGTACGGCTCAAACCATGCAGACTGCGAACACCGCGATCTTCGGATTTGCGGCCGACGGTGACCACGTCGCCTTCTTGTGCAAACGAGATTTCTTGACGAAATACGCGCTTCAATTCGCCTTTGGGGCCTTTGACAGTAACTTCGTTACCTTTGACTTGCACCGTAACGCCAGCTGGCACTACGACTGGTGCTTTACCTATCCGAGACATTTCTCATTCTCCCCTAATTACCAAACTTCGGCGATGATCTCGCCGCCTACGTTATTTTTTCTAGCTTGGCGATCGGTCATGAGACCACGGCTGGTGCTGATGATAGAAACACCGAGACCGCCATAGACTCTCTGCACCTTTTTGGATGGGCGATAGACGCGCAAACCAGGCTTAGATACGCGCTTGATGCCCTGAATTACTTGCTCGCCTTTGGAGCCGTATTTCAAAACGATACGCATGCGCTGCTCGGGCGAACCGAGAGCTTTTGTTTCGAACGAAGAGATAAATCCTTCGTTGCGAAGTACTTCAGCAATCGCCACTTTTTGTTTCGATGCAGGCATCTCAACCGCGCCGGCTTGGACGCGAATGGCGTTTCTGATACGTGTGAACATGTCCGAAATTGGATCTGTGACCGGCATTTGTTATCTCCTACCAGCTAGACTTGGTGAGCCCGGGAATCAAACCTGCGTGAGCGCTCTTTCTCAGGCACAGACGGCACAAACCAAAATCGCGATAATAGCCTCTTGGTCTACCGCACAAATTGCAGCGATTGTGTAAGCGAACCTTTGGATACTTGCCTTTTACAGCAAGCACCTGGCGCTTATTCTCCTTGTCAATCATGGATGTTTTAGCCACGTTGCGCTTTCCTCTTTAATATGACTAATTGATTACTTTTTGAAGGGCATGCCCATTGCGGCCAACAGAGCGTGAGCTTCCTGGTCGGTGCGGGCAGTGGTGACGATGGAAATATCCATGCCTCTAACAGCGTCGATATTTTCGTAATTGATTTCAGGGAAGATCAATTGCTCTTTGACGCCGAGCGAATAATTGCCGCGTCCATCGAAGGACTTGGGCGAGATACCGCGAAAGTCACGGATACGAGGGAGCGAAACGTGGATCAACTTAGCGAGAAAATTCCACATGCGTTTGCCGCGCAAGGTCACCGAAGCGCCCACGGGCATGCCCTTTCTCAATTTGAAAGTAGCGATGGATTTTCTGGCTCTGTTGATCACGGGTTTTTGACCGGTGATGGTCTGCAGTTCTTTGACACCATTTTCGATGGCTTTGGAATTGCTGGTGGATTCACCCATCCCCATGTTGACTACGACTTTGACCACGCGCGGGATTTGCATGTCATTACTGTAGTTAAATTGCTTTTTGAGGTGCTCTCTGACTTGCTTGTCATAGCTCTCTTTAATGTCGATCATTTTTATTCTGTACCTTTTCTCTGTCGAAGACGGGCTTTGTCGTCTTCAGTCTATTGGTTAAAGACCGAGTTTCTTGCGAGCTTCGGCTCTTACGGGCTTTTTCTCTTCATTTGAATAAAGCATGACTTTCGAGGCGAAAATCGGGGCTTCTTCGGAATGAATGCCACTCTTGCCGTAGGCAGTCTTGGCTTTGAGGTGTCGGGTCTGGACGTTTACTCCCTCGACTACGACCTTGCCGAGCTTGGGAAATACCTTGAGGACCTTGCCGATTTTGCCCTTATCGCCTTCGAGCTTGGTGCCGTCTTTTTTGGTGCGGGTTCTGGTACCGGAGATAACCATTACCAGGTCGCCACGCTTAACGTGCACTTTAGGGATCAGATTGGTGGCGCCAGCTTTGACGAGAGCCTTGGATACGACCACTTTGTTGCCCATTTTGACCTTGGTCTTGATGGGAGCGTTGGTCTTGCGCACCGAACGAGTCGATTTGGTTTTAGCGGTCATTGTTAGAGCACCTCCGGAGCCAGAGAGATGATCTTGGTGAAGTTTTTGTCTCTGAGCTCACGAGCGATGGGTCCGAAAACACGGGTACCCTTGGGGTTGTTATCTTTGTTTATGATGACGGCCGCATTGTCGTCGAAACGGATGGTGGAGCCATCAGCACGCTTGATGTGGTTGGTCGTGCGCACAATGACGCAACGGACTACATCGGACTTTTTGACCGGCATGTTGGGCAGAGCGTCTTTGACAACACCGACGATCACATCGCCGACTGCAGCGTATCTCTTATTGGAGCCGCCCAGGACGCGGATGCACATGAGCTCACGAGCTCCAGTGTTATCTGCGCAGGTCATTCTTGTTTGTACTTGGATCATTATTTTGCACCCTCGCTGGCTTTGGCGGAGACGCCAGGAGCGTGAGCGGTGATTTCGACTACTTCGAATGATTTGTCCTTGGATACTGGACGGCATTCTTGGATGCGAACTACATCACCGATCTGACACTTGTTTTCGGCATCATGAGCCTTAAACTTGCGGGTCTCTACGATTTGCTTTTCATACTTTGTATGAGGAACGCGCAGTTCGACTGCGACAACGGCTGTCTTGTCCATTTTGTTGGACACAACCTTTCCTACTAGTACCTTCTTTGGCATCTTTACTCCTCAGCCTTTAAAAAAATCAATAGCCTTTGTGTTTAAACCGTTATGCCGCGTTGCTTTTCAGTCTCGACGGTGAGAAGTTGCGCAAGCTTTTTTCTCTCGGTGCGCAACTTGGCGGGGCTCTCGAGCTTTCTCAAGGCGTGCTGGAAGCGCAAATCCACGATAGTTCTGCGAGTTTCTTCGATACGAGCAGTCAAATCTTCATTCGAGAGCTCTCTCATCTCTTTAACTTTCACTATTTGGCACCTCCGCCAATTCTTTCGATCACTCTGCATTTGACCGGCAATTTTTGCGCGGCCAATTCGAGAGCATGGTGGGCATCAGCGCGAGCAACACCAGACATTTCGAACATGACGCGACCGGTCTTAACGACGGCTACCCAAAATTCGGGGTTGCCTTTACCGGAACCCATCCGGGTTTCAGCGGCTTTCTTAGAAACAGACTTATCCGGAAAAACGCGGATCCACATTTTTCCGCCCCGTCTTACGCTTCTAACCATGGCTTTTCTGGCAGCTTCGATTTGACGAGAAGTAATCCAGGCTGGCTCGAGCAATTGCAAGCCATATTCGCCGAATTGAACTTCGACACCTCTGGACTCAGCGCCACACATACGGCCACGCTGATGCTTGCGATATTTGGTTCGCTTGGGCATTAACATGGTTATTAACCTGCCTTCCTGGTTCTGCGACCAGACTTGACGGGATCACGTGCGTCGTTACCGCCGCCGCGCTTACCCTCTTGGGATCTTTCTGATTGAGATTTGATATTGGGCGGCGACCATTGTCCCGGCTCCAATTCGCCTCTAAAAATCCACACTTTGACGCCAATGATACCCATCATGGTGTTGGCTTCACTGGTTGCGTAGTCGATATCGGCACGCAATGTCTGCAGCGGGATGCGACCTTCTTTGGCCCATTCGGTACGGGCGATTTCAGCACCGCCCAGACGGCCGGCTACCATGACTTTGACACCAACGGCGCCAGCACGCATGCAACGTTGCATGGCTTGCTTCATGGCTCTTCTGAAAGCTACACGCTTTTCGAGCTGTTGGCAGATCGATTCGCCAACAAGCTTGGCTTCGAGATCTACGCGATTTACTTCGAGGATGTTGATTTTGACATCGAGACCAGGTCTGCCGAGCATGCCCTTGAGCTTGCCGGAGAGGTTTTCGATACCTTGACCGCCCTTGCCGACTACAACGCCGGGTCTAGCAGTAAAGATGTCGATGATTACTTGGTCTGCCTTTCTCGAGATTTCGACTTTGGAGACGCCAGCGTTATTTAGTTCTTTTTTCAAGAACGCACGCAATTTGGCATCTTCGGCAATCAAAGGACCAACTTCACGTTGTTGCACGAACCAGTTCGACGCCCATCCTTTATGAATACCGATGCGAAAACCATTCGGATTTACTTTCTGACCCAACTTCTTACTCCTTAAATGCGGGTGTTTCGAACTCTCGACTAGATGTCAGAAAGTTTGAGGGTGATGTGGCTGGAACGTTTGAGGATAGGAAATGCTCTACCTCTGGCGCGCGGTTGGAAGCGCTCCTGAGTGGGGCCCTGGTCGCAAAAGGCTTCGACGACTTTAAAGCGGTCGGCCTCTGCTTGAGAGACGGCATTCTTTTCGGCGTTAGTGAGATTGGAGACTGCCGAATAAAGCAGCTTTTCTACTACACGAGCAGCGGTATAAGGCATGAATTTAAGCATTACGCGGGCCTGGCCCACTTCTTTACCGCGAATCTCGTTGACTACGCGACGCACTTTTCGCGGAGACATTCTGATCCATTTTGCGCAAACTTTGCTTTCCATGACTTAACCCCTCTTGGCGGTTTTATCGCCGGCGTGACCTTTGAAATGCCTGGTAGCGGCAAATTCGCCGAGTCTGTGGCCGATCATTTGTTCGGTTACGTAGACAGGTACATGCTTGCGACCGTTGTATACAGCGATGGTATGGCCGATCATTTCGGGTACGATCATCGAAGCACGAGACCAGGACTTAATGACGCGTTTATCACCCTTCTTGTTCATCTCTTCAATTTTTTTGACGAGAGTGGGATGTACAAACGGTCCCTTTTTTAAAGAACGAGACACAGTATCCTCCTACTTGGTTCTGCGCTTGACGATGAAACGGCTCGATGTCTTGTGCTTGCCGCGACGAGTCTTGTAGCCCATTGCAGGTTTGCCCCAAGGTGTTTGCGGCTTGCCGCCGATAGGCGATTTGCCTTCGCCACCGCCGTGCGGGTGATCGACTGCGTTCATTACGACACCACGGTTGGTGGGCTTGATACCCATCCAACGCTTACGACCAGCCTTACCGATACGCACGTTTTTAGCATCGGGGTTGGACAATTGGCCGATAGTGGCGTAGCACTCGATGTGCACCATTCTCATTTCGCCGGAAGGCAGTCTGAGAGTGGCATATTTACCTTCTTTAGCGAGAAGCTGGATCTGTGCACCGGCAGATCTGCCGAGCTGTCCACCCTTGCCGAGGGTGAGCTCGACGTTGTGGACCATAGTACCCAGAGGAATTGCTCTCAAAGGAAGAGCATTGCCGTTCTTGATTTCGGATGCAGGGCCCGAGGTAACGATTTCGCCGACCTTGATACCGTGAGGTGCAAGGATGTAGCGCTTTTCGCCATCGGCGTACTGCACCAGAGAGATGCGGCAATTGCGGTTGGGATCGTATTCTACGGTCTTGATGGTACCGGGAATATCGAGTTTGTTGCGTTTGAAGTCGATGACGCGATAAGCGCGTTTGTGGCCGCCGCCCTTATGGCGAACGGTCAGACGACCCTGATTGTTCCGACCGCCGGTTGGAACCAGAGGTCTGAGCAAGGACTTCTCGGGCTTGTCGGTGGTGATGTCCGAAAAATCGGCCAACGACATGTTCCTGCGTCCTGCGGAGGTTGGATTTACTTTGCGGGTAGGCATTTTCTTGTTCCTAATTTATCCCATAACTGTAGTTCTGCCTAAGCGGAGAACAACTCGAGTGGATCACCAGATATGGTGACTATCGCTTTTTTGCTGTCTTTAGGGGCGCGGCCATGGCGCTTGCTTCTGCGAAAGCGACCACGGATTGCGCTGGTATTGACAGAGAGTATTTCGCTCTTGCTCTTGGGGTAGAGCTCTTTGAGCAATTGCTCGAGAGCTTGAGCGATTTCTACTTTGTTGGCGCTCTTGAGCACTTCGAAAGAGTATTGTCCTTTTTCCATCAAGATGGTGGATTTTTCGGTAATCAAAGGACGGATGATTACTTGGCTTTGACGTTTATTCATTACTCAGCATCCTTTTTGGAACGAGCCTTTTTGGCCGGTGCTTCGTCAGTCGATTTTTCGGCTTTCTTTGCAGGGGCTTTCTTGGGAGCTTCAGACTTTTCTTTTGCAGGAGCTTTTTCGGCCGTTTTGGCTGGGGCCTTTGCGGCCTTTGCCTTGGCGGGTGCTTTTTCGGCTGCAGCATTGGCCTTGTGAGGCAAAGACTGGAAGCGGGTTTCGATTGCAGAAAGAGTGCTGGTGCTAGTCAAAACAGCGCCACAATCGAGGAGGTCTTTGACATTGAGGTTATTCATATGGATAACCTTGACGCCGGCGATATTTCTCGCAGCAAGCGCGACCTTGGTAGAGGTTTCGTTTGCGTAGTCGAGCACTACCAGGACCTTTTTCTCGGCCAGACCGAGATCTTTGAGAGCTTGAGCAAAGACCTTGGTCTTGGCTTCTTTCAAAGATTCGAAGTCTTGGACGACGACGATATCTTGCTTGCGGCTAGCGAGAGCCGACTTGAGCGCGAGGACGCGCATTTTTTTAGGCAAGGACATAGAGTAGTCACGCGGCTTGGGACCAAACGTGACACCACCGCCAGCCCACAGAGGGGACCTGATGGAGCCGGCGCGAGCGCGGCCGGTGCCTTTTTGTCTCCACGGCTTGCGGCCACCGCCTCGCACTTCGGAGCGAGTCTTGGTGTTGGCAGAACCAATTCTGGCATTGGCAAGCTGGCGAACAAGAGCAGTGTGCATGAGGCCGACATTGGGGTTGATACCAAATACGGCATCGGCCAGCTCGAGCTCGGAGAGCTTCTTGCCTTTCAAATCTAATACTTGAGCGGATGTCATTTTTCTTCTCTCACTGATTCTCTAAGGAGGACTAATTCCATTTGGTGATCGACGGGGTTACTACGACCAGACCGCCTTTAGCACCTGGTATTGCACCCTTAACGAGGAGAAGACCTTTCTCCGCATCGACTCTGACTACGGTCAATTTGCGAGCGCAGGTGTTGTCGTCACCCATGTGGCCCGGCATGTGCAAACCTCTGACTACACGACCGGGAGTGGTACCAGCGCCGATGGAACCCATCGAACGGTGAAACTTGGAACCGTGGCTCATGGGACCGCGACCAGCGTTGTAACGCTTGATTGTGCCCTGAAAGCCCTTACCGATGGACTTGCCACGGACATCGACTTTCATGCCTTCTGTCAGAATGGTCTCGAGGGGCAGTGCTTCACCTACTTTGTAGGAAGAGACATCATCAACGCGATACTCTTTCAAAGGCTCCATCGGTGCCAATTCTTTCTTTTTGAAGGCGCCAAGCTCGGGCTTGTTCAATTTTTTTTCTTTGACTTTAAAACCACCGACCTGGACGGCAGTGTAGCCGTGCTTTTCTTTGGTCTTGGTCTCTGTGACGATGTTTTCGCCGAGTTTGACAACAGTGACAGGCACAGCCAGGCCGTTCTTATCGAACACCTGAGTCATGCCTACCTTTTTGCCCATTAAACCTAGTATCATTGCTTTTCCTTATTTCTTTAAACAACCTGGGTAAAGGAATTAGAGTTTGACTTCAATATCTACACCGGCGGGCAAATCGAGACGCATAAGCGCATCGGCAGTGGTCGGTGTTGGGTCGTTGATATCGATCAGTCTTTTGTGTACTCGAATTTCGAAGTGCTCGCGTGATTTTTTATCGACGTGAGGCGAACGCAGAACGCAATAAACACGCTTACGAGTCGGCAGAGGAACGGGACCGATTACCGATGCGCCGGTTCTTTTTGCAGTGTCAACGATCTGGTCTGAAGACTTATCGAGCAATCTATGATCGTAAGACTTGAGACGGATCCTAATCCTCTGCACTTTAGACGAAGCGGAGGCGTTATCAGTCTTTTGAGTTTTGGCAGCTGCCATATCCGCAGTTTCTCCTGGAATTAACGTGAGCACATAAACATTGAATTCTTACGAATCCAATCTGTCCTTCCCGTATCGCCTCGATCGCATTAGATGCGTCTTATATTCGAGGGCGGCACGGGCTGGCCGTTCTGGCGAACGAACCACTAATTGTACATATAAGGCATAGACCAACAGGATAAATTTATTTCACAAAGGGAGAAGTTTTACTTTCACGAGCTCCTAGCTCAGGGGGACACAAGCCAAAACCCCCATGCCAGCGTGCTTTCAGCCAATGACAGAACTGGCAACTTTTTTTGTTTTTGCCCTGGTTCTGCTTATACAACCGCAACATAAAAACCAACGAAACGACCATGTGTTGAGCGGATACGGCAATCTCTACATTTGCTTAATCTTTGCACTCGACATGGCAAGCGGCCAAGAAAAAAGTCAATCAAAAAGGCCTCCGAAAACGGAGGCCTTTTATGAGTTTTATCTAGATCGGATGATCTGAGAAACTAAGCGATGATGCTTGCTACAACACCGGCGCCGACGGTGCGGCCGCCTTCGCGGATAGCAAATCTCATACCTTCTTCTACGGCTACGGGCTGGATAAGCTCTACGTTCATAGAGACGTTGTCACCAGGCATAACCATTTCTACGCCTTCGGGCAATTCGATAGCGCCGGTCACGTCAGTCGTACGGATGTAGAACTGCGGTCTGTAACCTTTGAAGAATGGGGTGTGACGGCCACCTTCTTCTTTGGACAGCACGTAGACTTCGGCCTTGAACTTGGTGTGGGGCTTGATCGAACCGGGCTTAGCGATAACTTGACCACGTTCGATCATAGTCTTGTCGATACCACGGAGGAGGATACCGACGTTGTCGCCAGCGATACCGGAGTCGAGGGTCTTTTGATACATTTCAACGCCAGTAACGGTGGTCTTGCGGGTCTCTTGGAGACCAACGATTTCGACTTCTTCGCCGACCTTGACTTGACCGCGCTCGATACGACCGGTGGCAACAGTACCACGGCCGGTGATCGAGAAGACGTCTTCTACTGCGAGCAAGAACGGCTTGTCGATGTCGCGCTCAGGGGTAGGAATGTAAGAGTCGACAGCTTTCATGAGTTCATGGATAGCTTCTTCGTTCTTAGCATCGCCTTCGAGGGCTTTGAGAGCCGAACCACGGATGAACGGGATATCGTCGCCGGGGAAGTTGTACTTGCTGAGCAATTCGCGAGCTTCCATTTCGACGAGGTCGAGCAATTCGGGATCGTCAACCATGTCGCACTTGTTCATAAAGACGACGATGTGGGGAACGCCAACCTGACGGGCGAGCAGGATGTGCTCACGGGTCTGGGGCATAGGACCATCAGAAGCCGAGATTACGAGGATAGCTCCGTCCATTTGAGCAGCGCCGGTGATCATGTTTTTGATGTAGTCGGCGTGTCCCGGGCAGTCTACGTGGCTGTAGTGGCGGGTAGGGGTTTCGTATTCAACGTGTGCGGTGTTGATGGTGATACCACGGGCTTTTTCTTCCGGAGCAGCATCGATCTCATCGTATTTCTTGGCTTTGGCTTGACCAGTCTTAGCCAAGATCGTGGTGATAGCTGCGGTCAACGATGTTTTGCCGTGATCAACGTGCCCGATCGTTCCAACGTTCACGTTTGGTTTGTTTCGTTCAAACTTTTGACGGGCCATTTCCCTGTCTCTCCTATTTCGTATCTATCTCTTTTTGCTTTTTACAGCTGACCTGATGGGTCTTGGTTAATGGAGCCCTTGACGAGAATCGAACTCGTGACCTCCCCCTTACCAAGGGGGTGCTCTACCGCTAAGCTACAAGGGCGAGGGTCCTATTATCGTTCCGAAGTGCCCTAAATCGTGCAACCTCCAGAATTTCTTTCTATTTGTCTTTTTGATAGCGACCCCCTACATGATTATGTAAAAGGTCGCTTCAAAAAGCTTGGGTAGAGCTGGATTCGAACCAGCGTAAGCTTGCGCTAACGAGTTTACAGCCCGTCTCCTTTAGCCACTCGGACATCTACCCATAATCAGCCGGTGATGGGACTCGAACCCGCAACCTACGGTTTACAAAACCGTTGCTCTGCCATTGAGCTACACCGGCGAAATTTCCGGCTAAGGAAAATCCGCGAAAAAAAATTGTACTCAGTGCAAATTGCCTGTGTCAAACAATTGCCAAATTTGGGGGCCCGGTCGTGTCGAGTTTGTAATATAAATCTGCCAGGGCGAAAAAAAAGCGGCATCTCTGCCGCTTTCTCTCTTATTGATTTTGACGAACCACTTCGTAAAACACTACACCAGATGCCACCGAGGCATTGAGCGATTGCACCTTGCCAAGCATCGGGATTTTCAAGAGCATATCGCAGTGCTCCTGTACTAGCCTACTGATGCCTTCACCTTCGGATCCTATGACCACGACAAGAGGTCGCTTGAGGTCGGCTTTGTAGATCTCTTCAGCTCCTTCGAGACTGAGGCCGGCTACCCAAAATCCTCTTTCTTTAAATTTTTCGAGGGTCGAAACGAGATTGGAGATGCGCACCATATTCATATGAGCCAGAGCTCCTGCACTGACTTTGGCCACAGTGCGTGTCAGACCGGCGGATCTTCGCTGAGGCAAGAGGACGGCTTTGACACCGGATGCCTCTGCACTACGGACGATGGCGCCGATATTATGCGGGTCTTCGATACCGTCGAGAATGGCTACGACATAACCATCGAGATTGCCCCCGTCGGCTTCTATTTTTTGCTTCTCGGCGTCTAGCTGTTCCAGATACTCACCAAGCTCTTGATATTCACAAGCGGCTAATTGAGCAACGACACCCTGATGCTTGTCCTTTTCGAGTGAAAGATCGGAAAGCTTACGACGTTCGCAAATCACTACAGGTACGTGATTATCTTTTGCAAGACGCTTGATTGCTTCGATGCGATGATCGGACTCGACGTTTTGAGCAAGATAGACCTTGTTGATCGGGGCACGTTCTTGCTCCAAAAATGCCAATACAGTATTGCGGCCAAAAACATACTCGGCGTCTTCTTGCACGTCGAGATGCTCTGATTCAAAATCACCGTCTTCGCCAAAAGGTTTGGCAAATTTGCGGCTCATCGCCTTGTCGCGCTCGGTCAAATAACGAGCAGTGCGGACTTGATCCTCGTCTTCTTCACGTTCGTGAGAGGCAGTTACTTCGAGCTTGCGCTTGGGACGCGGCTCACGAGGCATGAGGATGATCGGTTCGCCATCGGGACCAAGCACCGGGTTACCTTCGTCGTCGAGCTTGATCCTGCCTACAGGCTCAGCATGCTCGGCTGCAGGTCCATAATCTCTCTTCTTTTCAAAAGGCCTATCTCTATCACGATCACCAAATTTGCGATCACGATCTCCGCCATATCCGCGAGATTCGCCACCGCCAAATTTGCGATCACGATCTCCGCCATATCCGCGAGATTCGCCACCGCCAAATTTGCGATCACGATCTCCGCCATATCCACGAGATTCGCCGCCGCCAAATTTGCGATCACGATCTCCGCCATATCCACGAGATTCGCCGCCGCCAAATTTGCGATCACGATCTCCGCCATATCCACGAGATTCGCCACCGCCAAATTTGCGATCACCGCCGCCAGCGCCACCAAACTTGCGGTCGCCAAATTTACGGTCACCGCCGCCAGCTCCACCAAATTTGCGGTCGCCAAATTTACGGTCACCGCCGCCAGCTCCACCAAATTTGC
>Ga0233423_10001173_pt1 | contig 13265 bp, 10 predicted proteins | sample Watercolumn_Mata_FD_180713 | JGI IMG/M metagenome (GOLD analysis project Ga0233423, IMG submission 180713) | Freshwater microbial communities from Lake Matano, South Sulawesi, Indonesia - Watercolumn_Matano_2014_112_MG | ecosystem: Environmental > Aquatic > Freshwater > Lake | place: Indonesia... | reverse complement strand
TATTTGGTAGCCTATTATAAAAAAGAATTTAATCCCAAAAACATTCCAAAATTTATGGAGGTACCATTTGCCTTGCCCCTTCGTAGTTCTACATCTGTAGAACGAAGGGGGGTAGTTCCGTCTTCGCGGGATTTCGTTCCACTCAAGATAGGTGGAAAAATTGATAGAGTAGACATACTCGATAAGGGGAAAATTGAAATTATCGATTATAAAACCGGAGCCAATATCCCGACACAAAAGGATGTTCACCATGATTTACAGCTGACTTTTTATGTCTTGGCGGCCACCAATATCAAAGAACCACCTTTTAATAAAAAACCCAACGAGGTTATTTTGACTTTGTACTATTTTGACAATCAAACCAAAATTTCGACAACCAGAACCGTTGAAGAACTAGAGAAAGCAAAGGAAGAAATATTTAAAGTCAAGGAAGAAATCGAAAAATCTGATTTTCATTGCTCAGGCAATATTTTATGCAAAAGTTGTGAATATGCTTTAATGTGCAGGTCAGAAGAATAATTATTGATTAGTTTCCTTAAATACTTTTAATACTCTTTCAATTTTTTCATATTCACTTTTCCTAATTTTTAGCTTTTTCAATCTATCTAAAATAATTTCGGGTATCTTTTCGTCAATTAAAATTTTTTTAGAAATAGCGAAATTTAAATCATAAAACCAAGAAGCAAGAAGTAAGTAGTGATCGGCGAGCGTTTTCCTGCCGGAATGGCTTACGCTTTTTCCGTAAATGAATTCTTCTAATGCTTTTGGGCTGATGGTTTTTCGTTTAAATTCTTCTTTTCCCCAAGCTTCCAATCTGTCGAATTCTCTAAATAATCCGATTTTATCTGCATCGCGTACCAGTTTGGCATAAATATTATTACCTAAATAAGTTTTTCGGCTATGTTTCTCAATAGCTTCGTAAATTTCCTTTCTGTCATAATCATACTTTTTAATTTTTAAATTTGTTTTTAGAAACATGTCGGCACCCATTTTTGCATGGTCGAGGCAGGAATCTTCATCAGAATAAGTATCATAATAAGATTGGGGAAATCTGCCAATATCGTGAAGAAAACAAGATATTATTCCTTGGTATTTATTCCAGTTAATTTCGGAAGATTTCTCCATTATTTCTAGGCCTGCCAAAAGCACATATTTTGTATGCCGTGTTTTTTCGATTATTCTTTTTCTGGGACCGGGATTTGAAGTTTGTCGATAGCAGCCATCAATTATTTTGACAGCCCAATTGTAAATATTTCTTGGTAGATATTTGGAAATTGAGGGGTCATCTAAAAATAATTTTCGGCAAAGAACGGGAATATTTTCCATTTTACTTTTATAAACTGATTCGAAATCTAGTATAACACCCAGGATATTTTACTTCGTAGCCACCGAAGCTTTTCTTAAAATGGGTAAAACCTTGCCAGTTTTTATTCGGAAACCTCTCGTCATAAATTCCTTCAAAATCAAATATTTTTATCCCTTTTGCCTTTGCCCATAAAATTCCCTGCCATACAATTCGGTATTGTAGCTGTTCTTTTCTGCCTTTAAGGCTATTGAAAGCCTGCCAATAATGGGCGATTTTATCTGTGGCAAGAAATATGGCACCCGTTAATTTCTGTATATCTGTAATAAACAAAGCATTATTATTGAAAGATTTCTTGAGTGATGCTAACTGTACACTTGAAGGAACAAATCTTTTGAAGCCGACTGCCTTTTTCCAGAAACTTCTGAAATCATTTAAGCTACCTAGATAATATATCTTAAGTTCTAAATCTTTATTTTTATTTATTGCTCGTTTAGCATCTTTTTTAAATTTGCCAAAGATATTTTCTTTTTCGGTAGTCAAGTCAATTTGTAAGGTTTTTGTTGGCAAGTATGGTGATTTATTTAATTTATAGTTATGATATTTCAAATTTATTATTTGATAATCATATTTCGGTTCGATAATGACTTGAAAGGCTTTGTATTTTTTGGCAATGTCGTTAATTTTTTTGATTTTGATTTCTTCCGGTCGTTGAATTTTCAAAACAGTACCAATTAAAGGAAATTTTTTAATGAAGTAATTTATTTCGTTTATTCTTTCGACTTGCCAGCCGATTTCCTTGAGATATCTGGCATACTGATAAGTTTGGCGGATATCGATCATCTGAAAATTTTTTTAAGGAAAAACCATCTAATTTCCTCTGCAATTCGATATAGGCAGTAGAGTGGCTTATTGATAACCAAATCCCAGGTTCCGATAAATTCGATTACTTTCGGATTATAGCCTTCTTTAAATTTAGTGAACCCTTTTCCTTCTTCCCGCCCCCAAAGGTCAAAAGTAGTTAACCCTTCTCTTTTGCCAAATCTTATTGCTTCCCACATCATTAAATTATTAGCCATGACATTTTTATATTTGTCGCTGGAGGCCCCATAAGGATAATAAAGAAAATTTTTCCAAACAAAAACTATCCAGGTGGTAATGACCTGCCTGCCGGCAGGCAGGTTTCTATCTTTATATGTTGCCGTCAGCAGTCTGGCGATTGGCCTCAAGCCTTCAGCCTTCGGCCTTTTATGCAAATAATTCCACATCAGCTGATGGTATTTTTCGGTATGGGCATAGAAGCCTTGTCTTTTAGCTGTTTCAAAGGTTAACTGAAGATACTTTTCAAAATCTTTATCCTTTTCACTTTCCGTTACAATAACACCGTGTTTTTCGGCCAGGCGGATGTTGTAGCGGGTTTTGGAAGAAAAACCGTTAAAGATATCTTTTTCTGAAGGAGTAAGATCAATCCAGAAAGTTGTTGGTGTAAAAAGCCTCCTGCCTTTTACGCAACCAAACTTTCTTAATAAACTGGTTAATTTATTTAGTTGGGCCTTGCCCGCCGTAGTTTTAACGAAGGAGGGTTCCAATTTAATAAATATTGCTTTTTGTTCTTTGCCTATTCTTTTGAGTTCTTCGAGTTGCTCTTTTGTCGGTAAAGGACCCTTTAAGATGGTACCAATTTTCCAAGGGGTCAAAGGAATTTTACTGAAGGTAATTTGTAGCGACTGTTTTTGCCCGTCTCTTTTCTCTGTCTCAATTCTCAATACTTCGTTTCCCCAGGCCTTCCTAAACTCGCCCCATTCCCAGGTTTGCAAAGGATGGTTGGCTTTTTTATTAAAACTGTCTTTGTCGATTTTTTGTTCGTAATTTAACATTTTTATTATTTTATGTATTTCTCTATTATGTCATCGAAACTGAAAAAATCGGAATCCTTTGGGTCGAATTCGATTTCCTTACCGATATTTTCCAGCAGTTTCTCTGGGATATCAATAATGAACCTTGATGGCGGATTTGAAACTTGTTCACCGAAATAAAGACGTCTGGCGGCATAGGAAAGATAAAGAAACTTTTTGGCTCGGGTGATGCCGACATAAGCCAGGCGTCTTTCTTCTTCCAACTGGTTTGGATCCATCAAAGAGCGGGAATGGGGGAAAAGTCCTTCTTCCATGCCGACAATAAAAACGATCGGAAATTCAAGCCCTTTGGCGGCGTGGAGAGTCATTAGGGTGACGGAATTTTTCGTTTCTTTTAGACTTACCCGACGGCCAAATTGTTTAGTTTCACTGGATTGAATTAAGCTGACATTTTCCAAAAACTCATTTATTTTTGGAAACTCGGTTGCCACCGAACGAAGTTCTTTAATATTTTCCAGTCTGGCTAAATTTTCCTCGGTCTCCCGCGAAAATAAAGAAAGATAATCTGTTTCCTCCAGGGTTTTATCAAGTAGATCAAGGGTTGTATATTGATCAAAAGCGAGCCCTTCCGAAGCCCTGCCTTGCCGACAGGCGGGCTTGCGCGAAGGAGGGTTAATTTCCTTTTTAAATTTTCCAAATTTTTCAAACCTTCTCACGCCCAATTTTTTAATTCTTTCTTCCGATACCCTGTCTTTTGGGTTTACCAAAAGTCGCAAAAAAGAGATAACGTCTTTTATTTCTTTTCGGTCGTAAAATCTGATGCCGCCGACCAGATTGTAAGGAATCCCGACATGAAGGAGAGCCTCCTCCAAAACTCTTGACTGGGCATTAGTTCGATATAAGACGGCAAGGTCTTTGTAATTTACCTTTTCATAGTCTGTAGTCAATTTTCTGATTTGATTTACGACAAAGTCGGCCTCATCCAGTCCGTTTCTGGCCATATAAATTTTTATCCGTTCACCCTTTTTGTTTTCTGTCCAGAGATTAAGAATCGGGTGCGAAGTATTTTTCGAAATTATCTTGTTGGCGGCATCTAAAATATTTTGGGTCGAGCGGTAGTTTTGTTCGAGATTAATAACTTTAATCTCCGGGAAGTCACGTATTAAATATGTAATGTTACGGAAATCCGCCCCCCGCCAGCCGTAAATAGATTGTGAAGCATCGCCGACAACAGTCAAATTGCCACTTTCGCCAACCAAGAGTTCAATTAAGGCGTATTGAATTTTATTGGTATCCTGCCATTCGTCGACAAAAATGTGAGTTAATAATTTTTTCCATTTGTTTAAGGTCGACGGATTGTCTCTAAAAAGTTTGACAGCCTTAATCAGAAGATCATCGAAATCCAGTGCAGAAACTTTTTTCAGATATTTTTCATATTCGGTATAGATTTTTACAAAAATTTCTTGCCACTCTCCTTGAGCAAGCATTGAATAATCAGTTGGTGTCAACATTTGATTTTTGGCGTCGGAAATTGCATTAATAATTGAAGAAGGATTGTAAGATTCGGAAGATAAATTTAAATCACTTAAAATCTGTTTTACAGTTTCTTTTTGGTCCTGTTCGTCATAAATCAGAAAATCTTTGGGAACGCCGATTTTTTCTCCGTCTATTCTTAAAACCCTGGCGCAAAAAGAATGAAAAGTGCCCGCCTTCACTAAGGTTACGGCGGGTGAACCCACTTTCCCTAAAGTTGCGGCGGACATATTCATCCTGCCCAAAAGTTTAATCATCCTTTTTTTCATTTCATCGGCCGCCTTGTTGGTAAAAGTTAAGAGCAAGCAGTTTTCGGGTTTAACTTTATGATTGGCAATCAACCAGGCGACCCGGTGGGTAAGGACTCTGGTTTTGCCGCTGCCAGCCCCGGCCAGGATTAAAAGAAGCTTACCTTGATATGTCACGGCTTCTTTTTGAGCCGGATTAAGTCCCAAAAGGAGCTTGTTTGTGGGTTTATCCTGAAATACAATAGTCATACGGATGGAACAGGATAATTCTAACACGCGGGAAATAGGTCAAAAACCTGCATTTTATTCCAAGAAGGACATTCTTTTATCGAGATTTAAAAGGAAACTACTAAAACATGTCTGGCTGATCAGAATTTCACTCTTGGTGCTTCTTATAGGTTTGATCTTTTTTGGGGGGTTGGGTTTTGGGAAATTTTCAAAAATTTTAACTGTCAAAAACTATTCCTACTTAGTTTCCGATTTTATCTTTACTCCCAAAAGTAAAATTGCTTCTTTTGAGGGCAGGGTTAATATTCTTCTCTTGGGAAAAAGTGGAGAAGGCCATATCGCTCCCGACTTAACAGATACTATTATCTTTGCCTCGGTTCCTATTTTATCGGCTCAGGCAGCCAATAAATCTACTTTGGTCTTAATTTCGATTCCGAGAGATATTTGGATTCCACAAATTAGGGCGAAATTAAACAGCGCTTATTTTTGGGGAAGACCAAAAGATGAAGGCGGAGGACTGATTTTAACCAAATCCATCGTTGAAGAGATTATTGGGAAACCGGTTCATTATGGAGTAGTTTTTGATTTTTCTGCCTTTACCAAGATAATTGATGTTTTGGGTGGCATCGAAATCGATGTGGTCAGAAGTTTTATTGACAATAAATATCCGATCCCCGGGAAAGAGAATGATTTATGCGACGGCGAAGCGCAAAGCGCCTCCTCGAGTAAAGAATACAAATGTCGCTATGAAACCATTAAGTTTGAAAAAGGTAAGCAGACAATGGATGGGGAAGTGGCCTTGAAATTTGTTCGGTCAAGAAATGCCGAAGGCGAGGAAGGCACGGATTTAGCCAGAGAAGCCAGACAGCAAAAGGTTATTGTTACAGTTAAGAAAAAGCTGTTATCTTTCGCAACATTTCTTTCGCCAAAGAGAATTTTCGGAATTTGGAAAGTTCTGAGTTCTTCGGTTGAATCAGATGCCGACCTTTCAGCGGTTGCCATTTTGGCCAGGAAAATACTTTCATTCAGAAAATCGATGACAACGCAGGTTATTCCGGAAGATTTTTTGATTAATCCGCCGATTTCCGTCCAATACGATAATCAGTATGTTTTTATACCGAAAGTTGATGGCTGGACCGAAGTTCGTGAGTGGGTTGATAATCTTCTGAAATAGTCTTACTGAACCGGGTATCCCAGAAAGAAGAGGCTGGCCCAAAGGCCCAAAAAAGTACAAAAGACAATAAGTAGAGGGAGAAAATACCTTTCTTTTAGTTTGGCCAGAACGATAAATACAGGGAAAACTACCATGAGAAATCTTTCCATCGACCAAAGAGAATTTGCAAAGGGGATAACAATTCCTAAAAAAGAAAATAGTGTATAAAAAATGCCGAGCGATTTATAGACAGCCGGCAAAAATAAAATCCAAATTAAAGACAAAATAAAATTGGTTATCCGGAGTAAATCAAATATTCCGAAATCAATTTTTTTAAGTCCGAAAAGAAGATTAATCGCTCTGAGGTGTTCAGGAAAAACCAGGTTGAAATTTCTGCCCCAACCTTGAAGGTGGGCCGCCAGAAAGGCGAGTCCGTTTCCGAATTTAATCTGGTTATAACTTACAAAAAAGACAAGACCCAATGAGGAAATCAAAAGCGAGGCGAGAATAAGTAAGAGCTTATCTTTTTCCCCGTTTTTGATTTTTGTAAACGGCCAAAAAACTAAAATGGGGATGAGAAAAATTCCTTGCAGTCGTGTTATTGAGGCGAGAGAAACGGCCAAGGCCGCCCAGAGCCATTTTCTTTTTTCTAGAAGAAAAAAAGTCAACACTACCAAGAGTAGAAAAAGAGATTCTGAATAAATTGAACTGAAGAAAAAAGAAAACGGAAAACAGGCAACCAAAACAATAGTTTTAAAAGCAGTTCTTTCATCGATTTTAATTTTTACCAGTTTATATAAAAGTATTAAGGCGCCCAAGAAACAAAGATTTGAAATTAGAATCCCGGCCAGGTAAGGATCGGAAATAAAAACTTGTAGAGAACGGATTAAAAGCGGATAAAAAGGGAAAAAAGCGATACTGCTCATTCCGCCTTTGGCAAAAAAATAACCCTTTTGGACAATATCTATATACCAGCTTGCATCCCAGCGGATGAAACCTTCAAGAAATTTATTGGCAGAAGTGTAAAGCGGAAAGGCAGAATAAAATCGGTATTGGAGGTTGATAGTTAAGGAGGTAAGACAAAGAAAAGACAGAATCGAAAGAACAATCCGGGTAAGGAAGAAGACTAAAAAAGGCCCCAAAAAATCTTTTGATTTCAGGAATTTGGAAATTTTTGTTAACATAGACCCGTTTTCTAATATAATTGAAAGTATATAATGCGTAAATTTTTTAATCTACCGACTTTAATTTTATTCGTATTGGCAGTGCGTATACTTTTTTCCTTTTTGCCAAGTTTTTCTGTCGATATGGGGACGTGGCTTTCGTGGGCCAACCGTTTGTCGACATTGGGTTTTGGTAAATTTTATTCCGAAGCCGTCTGGACGCAGTATACCCCAGGTTTTTTATACTGGCTTTGGTTGGTCGGGAAAGCCGGCTGGGTTAACGAGTTGGTCATTAAATTACCAGTAATTGTGGCCGATATAGCGACAGGAGTTTTGATTTGGAAGGTAGTGAAAAAGAAAAATCCGAATTTTGCTCCGATTGCTTTTCTTGTTTATGTTCTTGGTCCAGTTGTCATTTTCAACGGTTCGGTTTGGGGCCAAATCGATGGCATTATGACCCTATTTCTTTTTCTTTCCGTTTATTATTTAGCGGAAAAAGAAAATATTTTATTATCATTTTTCTTTTGGGCAATCGCCTTTTTAATTAAACCTCAAGCGATTGCTATTTTCCCTGTCCTTTTATTAATCGGATTTAAAAGATATAAGATTGTTCAATTGCTTAAAGCTTCTTTTGCCGGCCTTTTGGCAATTTTTATCGGTTCTTTAGCTTTTTTCCCCAAAAATCCAATCTTTGGTCTGCCACAACTTATTCAGAAAATGAGCGCCTTTTACGCTTACACCTCGGTTTTTGCCTTCAATATTTGGTCTTTGGTCGGGATGTGGAAACCCGATTCCCTGACCTTTCTAAAAATTCCTTTTGTTCTCTGGGGAAGTCTATTCTTATTTTTGTCGGTCATTATCACCTGTGTTTTTCTTTGGCGAAGAGTTAAAGACAAAAAATATTATTATTTGGCCGCCGCCATTTTATCGCTTGCCTTTTTTGTCTTCCCGACCAGGGTCCATGAACGTTATATTTTCCCCTTTTTTGCCTTTTTACTCACGGCCGCCGGTCTTTTCAAATCAAAAAAACTTTTGGAAATATATTTTTTGGGACAACTTTTGAACTTAATCAATCTTTATCATCCCTATGCTTATTACACCAAGAATTTTTTAAGGTCGGAAGTTTTACTCAAATTTACCGCCACCCTCGCGCCTTTTATCGGGGCAACATTCTTGTTGATTTATATCTTACTTATTTTTTGGGAGAAGCTGCCTAAATTAAATATTTTTGATAAATTGATCAAGTTTTTTAAATCAACTACTTCGGTACCCAAAAAAGGTTTTCGGGATGTTTTTCCCAAGATTAATCTTTCAAATAAAATTTCAAAAACATTATTGTTGGCAATCCTCCTATCTGCCCTTGCGACGAGGATTTTCTCTTTGGGCAGTCCAAAAAACGAATATTTCGACGAGGTTTATCATGCCTTTACTGCCCGGCAGATTTTGAATGGAAACTCTAAAGTTTGGGAATGGTGGAATACGCCGCCTGAAGGTTTTGCCTACGAATGGACCCATCCACCTTTAGCAAAACTGGGAATGGTTTTGGGAATGAAAATTTTCGGCGATAACTCTTTCGGTTGGAGAATTCCAGGGGCAATTTTAGGTGTTGGAACCGTCTTTCTGGTTTATTTAATTGCCAAGTCGTTATTTAAAGATGAAGTTATTGGGTTGGTTTCGGCTTTTATTTTTTCCTTGGACGGCCTGGCTCTCACTATGTCTCGGATTGGGATGAATGACCCGTATATTTTGTTTTTTATTCTTCTGGCAATCTACCTTTTTATCAAAGAGAAGGACTTCTTCTCGGCCGCCTCCTTCGGCTTGGCATTAGCCTCAAAGTGGTCTGCCTTCTGGGCGGCGCCAATATTTTTTATTATCTGGCTGGTTTTAAGAAAAATGAAATTAAAGTTAAGTCTTTTTTGGTTTATTATTCTCCCACCACTGGTTTACTTGGCAAGTTATATCCCGATGTTTTTAACAAAACATGATTTAGATATTTTTATCGGCGTTCAAAAACAGATGTGGTGGTATCATACCCGGCTTAAAGCGACCCACCCTTACACTTCGGCCTGGTGGAGTTGGCCGTTTGATGTGCGGCCGGTTTATCTTTATACCTCGGAAGAAGTCGGAGGAATGGTTTCCAGAATTTATAACCTTGGCAACCCGATTATTTTTTGGTTTGGGTTGGTTTCGGTTTTTGTTTCGGCTGTCTATTCCTTTATTAATAAAAACAAGAATTTGGCAATTATCGTCCTTTCCTACTTTATCTTTTTTGTTCCCTGGGCCCTTTCCCCGCGAATTATGTTTTTCTATCACTATCTTCCCTCACTACCCTTTTTGGCGATAGCGACGGGTTATGTTTTGAGAAAGCAGCCTAAATTGTTAATTGGTATATTAACAATTGGGTTATTGGTGTTTATTTATTTTTATCCTCACTGGGCTGGCCTGAAAATTCCCCTCTGGCTAGATAAATCTTATTACTGGTTTCCTTCATGGCGCTGAGGTTCAGAGAGTCGGAGAGGTCAGATAGATCGGATAAACCAGATAGATCAGAGAAATCAGAGAGGTCGGATAAACAGGATTTGGTTTTGATATCATTAAAGAATGATTTATGACGTTAATGATTTAGAAGTTTACAGGATTTCCTTACAACTTCTGGAAAATCTTTACACCTTTTTAAGGAAAGTGCCAATATCAGAAATGGATACTACTAGGAATTGTAAAAGAGCCGGTAAATCTATTCCTACTAATTTAACAGAAGGCTTCGCCAAAAGAACACATGAAGCAATTTTTAAACACCACCTGCTAATTGCTATTGGGTCAAGTGATGAAGTTATTGCCCATTTAAGGACAATTGGCATAACCGTTCCAAGATTAATCAATGAGGCCGAAAAACTTAGCGATGAATATCGTATTCTTTCGAAAAAACTGAATACACTTCATAAAATTTGGCATTCGTATAACCCCGGATCATAAGCTTTCGACTTTTCCGACATTCCGATTTTTCTGGTTTATCCGATACTCTGATTTATCCGATTTCATCCGGTATATCCGGTTTATCTGATTTAGATGGCGAGAAGCAAGGAGCCCACAAGAAGAATGACTCCGGTGGATGCTCCCAGAACCGTCGGCCAGGATGTACCTGCAGTAGGAAGTGCTGGTTCCGCAGTTGGTTCGGCGGTTGGAGTATAGGTTACCGGAGTGGGTGTTTTGACCGGAGTTGAAGTTGGAGCAGTTGTTGGATTTGCACAGTCACAGTCTGTGTCGGTCGGACAGTCAGGATTTCGGCAATAACCAACCGATTGGTAGCAGAAAAGTCCTGATACACAATTAGAATCCGAACCGCAAGCACCTCCACAAGAATTTTTAGGTCCTGGTGTGGGACTAGCAATTGCAAAACTTAAAGATGAACAGGCCTGTGGCGTTGCGCTAGCGCAGGAGGTAAGAGTCGTTGACCAGCCGCTAGTAGTACAACAGTATCGTCTACCTGCGCACCACTCAATTCGTTTTCCTGCGTAACTCGCGTTACAAATACTGTCTTTTGAGCTTCCATCAGATTCTGGACCGTCTGGCGCTGAGCAGTTTCTTAAAACTCCATCTGAACCGGGACATTGTTCGGTGCAGGCCGCTGCTTTGGGTTTGCTGGTTGGGGCCGTAGGAGCGACCGCTTCTTGCCTAAGTTTGTAAAGCCGGTAAGCGGTAAAAATCGCCACGCCCGCCAAAATTACCGTGGCAATTAAAATCAAAGCGGTGGTTAATTTGTTTTTCAGAAAGTTTTTCATAAATTTTAATTTTTAATTTTTAATTTATTTTCAGAACCAGCCAAGGGTGATATGGTGCAACTTGGCATTGATTGTAAAATTGACGATCCCGCTCGGGATGGTGTATTCATAATAATATTCTTCGGTGCCTGTGCGTTTTTGGCTAACTTCTTCCTTCTCGGTGCCGTTAATGACAAATTTGGCTTTGTCAAAAGAGGCAGCGGGAGAGCCGGCGACGGTAAAGCGAACGACCTTTCCGGAAGTTAAGTTGCCCAAGTTAGTGGTTGAAAGTTGATTCCAGCTGGCATCAAAAACTTTAATATTTAAACACTGAACTGGTGTAGGTGTAGCTGTAGGTGTTGGTGTTACTCCACCGCCCCCTCCGCCTCCGCCGCCGCCACCACCAGTAGTAGTAGTTCCTTGTCCCACCGGGTACCAAGGTGTAGTGTCGGTTTGACTAGTGGTTCGATAATAACCTGCAGTAGAGACTTTTCCGGAAGGATCTACTGTGACAGCAAGATTTAAGCCGGCAACATATGTGTTGCCGGTAGCTGCGTTTTCAGCGGCAGCTTTAATTTCTGCTTCAGAAACGCCTTTGCCATCCGCGGGTATTAAAGCTGCTTTTATTCCTTCTTGATTTACATATTGTGTAAAAGTTCTTCCTGCAATTGTTACAGTTTGGGTACAGCCACCTAAACTTGTAGTTCCTTTACACCCCGTTGTTGTAGCAGTAAGAGGTGCGCCACCGCTTCCACTTCCACCACCTCCTCCGCCACTTGACGTTGTACCGCTGGTTTTATTACTAGAAGTTTGAGAGACTCTTTCTTGCCGTCCAGTTTGAGTATCCGGTAAAGTAGTAGTTACCTTGTTAGTATCTACAACCCTCTGCTGTTGACCCGGTTGGGTGTCAGGTAAAGTCGTAACTGTTTTTTTGGTAGTTAAAGACCCTGCACTGGGGCCTTCACCCGCTGGATACATCGCTTTTTCTCTAATATCTTGCTGTTGCTTGATAAGAACGATACCTGTTCCAACTCCTCCTATCAGAATGAGAAGTCCTAAAATCGTGGCGATGGTTTTGCCACCGACAAATTTCTTTTTTGGTTCGGGTTCGCCAATAACGGGAGGAATATCGGAGAGGGCAATAGATGTCTCATCTGTTTCTTCTTTAATTAAAGGTGGTAGCGGATCTGATGTTTCAGGAAAAGGAACTGCCGATGGTTTCTCGGCTGGGGTCGTCGGAATATCAGTTATCGAGGTTGGCGGCGTTGCATCAGGAGGATTATTTGTCGGCGGTGTTGGCGACACGGGTTTATCGGCAGTTGGGGGGACAACTGAAGGATTTTGTGCTGGGTCACTGGGCAGATTTTGGTCGGGCATTAGTTTTTAAATTTCCGCTTTTTGCCAAATTAAAAAGGCAAAGGCGAGAATTCCTATTCCCATAATAGAAAGAAGGAGTGTCGGTGTCAAGCTACCTGATTCTGGAACTGGTTCGCTGGTGGCCAGTGGTATCGGTGTTTTGGTAGCGCTGGGAGTCGCAGTTTTACTCGGAGTTGCCGACGGCGTAGCGACAAAGGCGGGGCCTTCTGCGGCTTGAACAATAAAGGTTCTAGTGATAGTTTTTAGAATTCCATTTGCATCTTTCCAATTAAGGGTGACTTTGTGAGTTCCCGGCTCAAGCCCGGCCGGCGGACTCCAATTCCAGGAGCCTGTTGATAAAACTTTTACTTCATCCGTGATTGGATCGGATTCAACCGTAATTGTTAGGGTTGTTCCCGATGGACCTTTACCAAAAAATTCTGGTACGGTTGTACTTATGATTTCCCCGTTTTCAACGCTGTCCAGGGTGACCGATTTTGCAGAAGGGCTGGCGCTAACTAGCCCACTAAGATCAAATCCCGATGAGTCTTCGGTTTCCGATGGGGCAGTAAGTTGAGCGTTTGGCAGTGAACTAACTGGACTGGGCGGAAGATTTTTGAAATCATGGACTTCGCCCAGAATAATTGGTGGGGCAGGGCGAGAAGAC
>Ga0233423_10001171_pt1 | contig 13299 bp, 11 predicted proteins | sample Watercolumn_Mata_FD_180713 | JGI IMG/M metagenome (GOLD analysis project Ga0233423, IMG submission 180713) | Freshwater microbial communities from Lake Matano, South Sulawesi, Indonesia - Watercolumn_Matano_2014_112_MG | ecosystem: Environmental > Aquatic > Freshwater > Lake | place: Indonesia... | reverse complement strand
AACCAATGGGCTTAGTTTGATGGTCGTGGTGGTCTTTCCCGAGGATGAGGGTCCGGCGATGATAACAAGCCTGATGCTGTCTCCGCGCTCTTTGATCACCTCCGACGCGGTGGTGACATCCTCGTTGTAGGCCCGATCGGTTTCCCGCACAATCTCGGGGAACTCGCCCTGCCTGATGCGTGCGTTCAAGAGTTCGACGGTATGGAGGCCGTGATCAACGGCCCAGTTCAGCACCTCCCAAAGCTTGCGCCAGGGAATGTTCTGGGAGGGTTGGGCTGAGCGTGCAGCCCGTTCCTTCCGACGGCGGGCCCGTTCGTCGCGGTAGAGAATGTAGGCCTTAGCAGTTCTGGCATGGCCATTCTCGATCAGCACCTTCTCGACGATGTCTTGGATCTCCTCGACGGTGGGGATGCGACCCGGCGGCGTGGTCTCCTCCAGCATAGCCATCACTTGGTCAGCCAGCTTCTCTGCGATGGAGCGGTCGCGCCCCCCTACCGCCACCGCCGCCCGATAGATGGCGTTGGTAATGCGCTCCTTTTTGAAAGGGACTACCGCCCCCGTTCGCTTAACCACCTGCTTGATCTTGGACATGTCGTATCTTCCTGGCAAATGAGTGTTTTTCTGCACAAAGGACGAGATTCTCTCTCAGGGAACGAGACTCAAAACCCAATCCAGCAACTCCTTCAAATCATCAGGCGGCTGGATCGGTGCGTCGCGGAATTTCTGGAGCCAATCGTCTGCTCCCTTGCCGGAGAACAGGTTGTCCAGAGTTTGGACGACTACCATACTATAGAATTTCTTGCCATGGATATAGCGCGTAAGTTGCTCGTCCGGCGATAGTTGCCGTGCCACTTCAAGTTCTTGACGATATTGGACGAGTACTTGCTCCGGTGCCAGCCTACCATGCCACTCTTCTAAGATGCGGCGGATTTCGGCTTCGTCGGTAACAGGCTCTCTTTCCAGCGCAATGGGCAAGCGTGTATCATGGTATAGTTGACGCAAGACGCGCCACATTGCCCCATGCGCAACCCAGTCTGGCAGCTTCTCCATAACCGGTGCGGCAAGGGCCTGTGGATCGCTGCCTAAGCGCGCTCGTTGCACAGGTGGTAATGCTGCCCAGAGTTCCACCGGATGGCAGAAATAAGATTCGATGCAAAAGCGTGGTAGTGCACGAAGGCGCGGCGACCGGGCCACAGCAGCCTGTACATCGGATGGGCTCCACTCATCCAGATCTACTATGCCAATCCACTCAGGGCGATGCACAGCAACGCCAGCGATGACGCGCTGTTTTCCCCCGGCTGTGGCCAGGTGCAGCCGCAGATCCCAACCTGGCGTGTGCTGATTGAGGAAATGCTCAAAGAGCACGACGTCGTCTTCCCCTTCTACCAACAGTACCGGCTTGCCCAGCGCCAATCGCCCAATGTCGGTGATCCATAGTGGCATGTCGCTCATGGCTGCACCTCGTTCAAGGGACTCAACTCCACGCGGTGCGACGGCGTAACATTTGTGTCAACTTAAGCTCTGAGCCCCGTCCCCGGGGCGGCCCGGGGACGGGCCTTTGAGCCTTAAGTTGACACTGATGGACGGCGTAAAGTCCTGCCAAAGTTCCGGCGCGTGAGAAGCGATGAGCAATTGACCTTGTTTGTCGGCGATCATCCGCCGCAGGTGGCCTACGAACGCCGTTGTCAGCGACGGGTGCAAGTGCAGGTCTGGCTCATCAATCAGCACAACCCCACCCGGCCGCAGCCAGCGCGTGATCGTGGCGATCATTAGGAGCACCTGCTTTTCGCCGCTGCTGAAGTCGTCAATAGAATGGGAACCGCCGCCATCTACCCGAACCATCAGCTCCCCACGCCGGTTGAACCCCGTCAGCCGCTTACCGATGAGAAACGCGTTGACCTGATCTATGATTGCCTGGAAAGTGGCCTCGTCTACCACTTTGAGATTGTAGAGATAGTTATGCAGGCTGCCTTTACGGCTGGTGGTAGGCTCATAGCGCGCCAGCCAGTGGAACTCTTCCGCCTCTGGCTGTACGCTGAACTTTTCCTCCAGCGGTAGCAGCACGCGAGTCTCACTTTCCAGGTAGACCACATTGGGCAGGTCGGCCCGCTTGCCCAGGATGTTTTCGGTCAGGCGTTGCGCCCATTGCTGCTGCCAGGTGGTGCCAGGGCCTAAATAGCTACCGTACTCAACGTATTCTCCACTGGAGAATCCCGCATCGTAACACGTGCCAATACGATGGCTACCTTCTTGCTTTCTTGCGAATTCGTGACAGACCCGTTTTTCACCGTGGTAAACCCAAATCGGCTCGCGCTCCAGGCCCACGATTTCTACTGCTGCTAAGTCTGGCCAAACCACATCTGGTACCACTACAGATGCTCGCCCTCCGGGATCTTCCTCTCTCTCCTGGAAGTAGTTCCCCAGTAATTGCCACAGGCCAGAAATAACCTCCAGCACTGTCGTCTTACCGCTACCGTTTGGCCCGATCAGTAGTAGCGAATCGGGGACGCGCTCGTTCCAGGGATCTTCGAAGGAGCGGTCAAATTCCACAAAGTTGCGGACGTTTCTCAGAATCACCCTTTTGATTTGCATGATCATCCTCCCTTTGGATTGATAGATTGATTATAAGTCAGCAGTCACCTGTCAAGTTCGTACGCTACGGCTCGTGGTTTCCCGATACGTCTTGAACCAATTGAACCCGAATTCCTCCATGAGCTTCAGAAAGTCATCGTTACCCTTCGGCATCGCATTGGCACGATAGTGAAGGCCAAAATACCGCTGCACGGGGGTGATGTATCCCGTCTCTCTTATCCTCTCGACGCACCTCTTGGCGAATTCCTCCCCGTGAACCTGCCGGCAAACCTCCGAAATCGTTTCCAGTCGCTGTTCGGTGATCTGGACCCTGTGACCAGGGTACTTCTCATCTAATGTGTCGAGGAGTTCCTGATCCGCCATTTCGTGGTAGCGTTCCGCATGGACGATTGCCCCGACACTGAGCTTTTTTCGCGGTTGTGGCTTGGTCTTGGGATATCCCAGGCAGAGCAGCACGACGGGAAAGACGCCTTTGGGCAACTGAAACATCTCCCGAAGCTCAGGGAGATACTCCAGTACGGTACCAGCGTAAACCGAGCCCAGTCCCAAGGCATCGGCCGCGGTACAGATGCTTTGCGCACAGATGAGGGTGTCTTGAAAGGATATCCAGAAATGACGAAAGGAGCTCGTGGCGGTGAACGGCGCCACTTTTTCGATCTTGATGATGGAATAGGGTTGCAGATTCCCGCCCGTAGCGGCATGGACGCCGGCCTCAAGGACAAGTTGCAGAACATCCGCAGGGATCTTCTCGTCGGAGAAATTGCGGCAACTGGCTCGCTCAATGAGCAACCTCACCGTTTCGTTGGGATACTCTCTATCCGTGGGAGAGACCTCGACGCCGTGATGGGACGGCATTTCGTTGTTTGTCATCTTAATCCTTCCGTTAGCGCACTTTCTGGGCTACCAACACATCCTTTTCTTCGGCTGAGAGAAAGGCGATGGTCAAGGCATTGCGTTGGGCCTGGTGAGTGTGCTCGGCCGTCAGACCTGCCGCCGGCGCAGCCACCTCGTACTCGTAACGCAGGTTTATACCGCTCACACCCGGATCATCGGTGTTGATCGTCGCCAACAGTCCCCGCTCCAGAAAGACCCGCAGTGGGTGACTGGCATAATCGGGCACGGTGCTGGTCTGCACGTTGCTGGTCAGGCTCGATTCGATACCGATCTGGTGCTCGGCCAGGTAGTCCAACAAGGCCGGATCCTCGACAGCTCGAACGGCGTGGCCAATGCGCCTGGCTCCTAGCTCGCGAATGGCCTGCCAGACGCTTTCCGGCCCCGTGACTTCCCCGGCGTGAATCGTCACCTGCCAACCGGCATCTCGCGCTTTCCGCACGTGCTCCACGAACAGTTCCCCTGGCTGATTTGCCTCATCCCCTGCCAGATCCAAGGCCACCAGCCGATCCCGGTGCTGTAGCAGGGCTTCCAGCTCCTTCAGGGCAACGTCCGGCCCATACGTGCGGCTGAGAATCCCGATCAGGTTCACTTTGACCCCGAAATCGTGGGCGACTGCCTCCACGCCATCGGCCACAGCTTCCACCACCCCCATTGGATCCAGGCCGTTGGATTCGGCCATGAACCACGGGCTGAAGCGCAGCTCGACGTAGTCAATGCCCTCTCGCTGGGCGTCCTCGACGTTCTCGTACGCCACTCGGCGGCAGGCATCGTAGTCCACCAGCACCGCCATCATCCACTCAAACTTGGCGATGAAGGCCATGACGCCGGGTTGGGGGGTCGTGACCTGGACGTGGGGGCGCAGCCCTTCCACATCCCAGGCAGGCAACGGTAGGTTGTGCTGACGCCCCAGATCCAGGATGGTTTCCAGGCGCACGTTGCCGTCCAGATGACGATGCAGGTCAATCAGTGGAAAGGTAGGATCTATCATGGTCGTCTTGCCCTTCTCTGATCGCCGAGGTCTCTGACCAAAGCGGAGGGGGCTCCGGTCGGAGACCTTCGTCCATTGAGACGATGCAACGCACCTCCAAGGTGCGTTGCACCTATGTGATCAAATGGGTGTATTCAAAATGGGTTGGTAGGGGTGGGTCTTGCACCCGCCCAGGGCGACCGCAAGGGATCGCCCCTACAACTGGATTTGAATGCACCATGATCAAATCCTCCGCCAGGGCAATGGCGCCGCAGAGAGGCGCGTCGTCGCCCAGCGCAGCGGGCACGATGTCAAAGCAAACCTCTGGCAGGGCCGTCTCGTGGGCAGTGCGGCGCACGACCTCCCAGAAGCGCTCACCTGCCTTGGTCACGCCACCGCCCAGCACGAAGCATTGCGGGTTCACTAGGTTCGCCGCGTTGCCGATGCCCATCCCCAGCGCCCAGGCTGCGATTTCTAACGCTTCCCAGGCCATGCCGTCTCCCTGGGCTGCTGCCTGAGCCACTAGCTTGGCGGTGATCGCCTCTACATCATCCCCGGCCAGGGCACGCAGAATCCGGCCTCGCTCTGGCTGCGCTTTCAGCCATTCGCGGGCCCGTTGAGCGATGTACGGCCCTGAGGCCAGCCGCTCGACGCAGCCCCGCTTGCCGCACAGGCAGACCGGGCCATCTGGGTCCACAACGGTATGCCCAATCTCGCCAGCCATCCCGTCCGCCCCGCGCCAGGGCTGCCCGTTCAGAATCCAGCCCCCGCCGACGCCGGTGCTGACGGTGATGTACATCAGGCTGTCATAGCCCTGCCCGGCCCCAAAGCGATGCTCACCCAGAGCTCCCGCGTTGGCGTCGCTGTCTACGGCAGCAGGGACACCGAACCGATCTTGTAGCCAGTCGCGTAGAGGGAACTTCTCCCAGCCCGGCACATGATGCGATAGCAGCACCAGCCCCCGGGCCCAGTCCACCGGCCCGCCGAAACTGACCCCCACCGCGGCCAGCCCCCCCCTCGCTTCCTCCCCCGCATGGGCGGTTTGGAGTTTCAGGTTTAGGGTTTCGAGTTCATTCAACCCGAAACCCGGAACCCCAAACCTTGTCCTGAACTTAGTCGAAGGATCGAAACTCATTCTGGGAGGGCTGGCCAGCAAGTCTCGTGCCAGTCCCATCATGATCTCCAGGTCGCTCTGGGCATTGCTGCTGGGCGGCGAGGAGACTCCCTTGTGGGCCCGCCAGTGGTGCTCGCCGGATGCGGCCAGGCCCGCCGTCAGCTTGGTGCCGCCGAAGTCCAGAGCCAGCAGAAGCTGTTCCCGCCCCACGCTCACTCCATCCCCTGGCGTATGGTGACAAAAATGGTGTGGAGAACCACCCATTGGCCGTCCTCGGCGTGCTGCATGGCATCGGGGTGCCGGGAATCGGCGGGCACGATCACGCACACGTCTACTTTCTCTTTGAGCCTGCCGCCTTCAAAGCCTGTGATGCCAATGGTGGTGAGGCCGCGTTCCCGCGCCACGTCCATAGCTCGCAGCACGTTGGGCGAGTTGCCGCTGGAACTGATGGCGATGGCGATATCGCCGGGCTCGGTCAGCGAGGCCAGCGGCTCGGCAAAGACCGTATCGTAGCCGAAGTCGTTGGCGTAGGCGGTCAGCAGGGGGACGTTGTCGTTCAGGGAGATCACCTTGAAGCGTGGCTTTCCCTCCTGCACCGTCCCTTTGCCCAGGTCACAGGCGAAGTGCGAGGCCATAGCCGCGCTGCCTCCATTGCCGAAGACAAAGATTCGCCTCCCCTCGGCTCGCGCCTGAATCAGGATGCCAATAGCGCGGGCGATCTCGGCCTGGGGCAGGTTTTGCACAATTCGGCCTATTTCGTCGAGATACTTCTTGATGTACTCCACTTTCTATTCCCTCTCTCTGTTCATCGGATAGTCAATTATACCATAGAATCCACATAAAAGAAAAGGGGCATCCACAGATGCCCCGTTTTTTCCAACTGGAGTTTCGTAGTTGCGACTTCAGTCGCCTTTGTCCCCGCCACCGACGACTGAAGTCGTCACTACGAGTGGCTCAGGAACCCGCCCCATCGGCAGGGCCGCGCCAGACAGTGGCGCCACTGTCCCACACCCAGCCGAAGGACTCCAAATCGAGCGGCAGTCGGGCCCAGCCAGCCTCGATGCGGGCCAGTGTCTCTTCCCAGCCCCTCACGCCACCCAGCGCACCGGCCACCTCCACGCAGCAAGCCCCTGTAGCAGCGGCTACGTTCAGGGCCAGAGAAGGCGAAGCATCTCGCAATACGGCCGCCAGGAACCCGGCAATGGCGGCGTCACCTGTGCCCACTGTGGACACTACAACGTCAGGTCGGAAGCAGGGTGCCCACAACTGCCGGTTGGCCCAGGCAGCCAGATCGGCTGGTGCACCGCGGCCTGGCTCAGATAACGTCGTGGCTGTGCGCAGGTATATGCCTCGCCTGCCCATCTTTAGAAGGACGATCTTGGCTCCCATCGCTAACGCCTCCTTGGCCAGAGAGATGATCTCTTCGACCGCCAAGGTCCCCAGCACGTTGGCCGTGCCAACCTGGACCGTCAGTTGATCGAACCGGTCGCGCCGAAGCATGAAGAGCAATTCCTCGACGCTGGGCAGAAAGAGGTCCACATGAGGCAGTGTGTGGGTCAGGATGAGCTGCCAATCGGCCTGCCCGCTTGGCCCGGCCAAGTCAGGCATCGCCAGGTCGAGCGAGGTCGTCACGCCGGTCTCCTTAACACGCTGGCACATCTCGGCCAGCTCACGCCCTCCGTCGGCGTACATTCGGGTCATCAGCGGCGGGTAGCCAAAATGAAAGAGCCGGGCCTCAGCCACAAGATCGTAGCGTATGTCCTCCGCTCCAAAGGTATGATTGGTCCCTGGGTAGTGCAGAAACAGGCGATCAATGCCTGGTGGCTCAATGACCAGGGTATAGGAGCTGGCTTCGCCGGGGACAACCACCATTCCCTGAGCCAGGTCTGGGCTATGACCGCCCACGACATCCATGATGGCTTGTCCCACCAGATCGTCGCCGATCTTGCCCATCAGTTGGGTGTGAATTCCCAGCCGATGCAGGTTGATTCCGGTGTTGGAGACGGCTCCTCCCGTGCTGAAAGTCGCCGCGCCGACCTCCGTCAGTCGGCCAGGGGCCAGATAGGCTGCCAGGTCACTTCCCAGGTCGGCCATAAACTGGGGGATGATGTCCAGACAGAGATGCCCTGCTACAATCGCTTCGATCATCGGAGCATCTACCCGGTTTCACCGGTCGCGCGTTTGGCCACTACTTGCGATACCTGGTCGAAGCTGGGCTTCAACGCGCTGTACAGGGCGCGGTACACGGGATAGAACTCACCATAGAGGGCTGCGTTTTCTCTGACAGGCTCAGTGCGCTGGACTACTTCGATGGCCTGCTGGCAGGCCTCGGTTACATCTTTGTAGACCCTGGCCCCCACCCCGGCTAACAGGGCCGCACCGTAGGCTGCCCCTTCGGTGACGTTGATCACCACCAACTCGGCGTCGAACACGTCGGCCAGAATCTGCCGCCACAGATCGCTGCGCGCTCCTCCCCCCGAAGCGCGGACCTGGCGAATCTCCAGCCCCAGGTTCTTCATCAGCTCCAGCGAGTCGCGGAGGCCGTAGGCCACCCCCTCTAACACAGCCCGACAGAGATGAGCTTTGTCGTGGCGCAGGGTCAGGCCCATGAAGACGCCCCGCGCGTTGGGATCCGGATAGGGGGTTCGCTCGCCCGTCAGATAGGGCAGAAAGATCAGCCCCTCGCTGCCAACTGGAGCCCTGGCCGCCTCTGCGGTGAGGAGTTCGTAAGGATCCTTCTCCAGCAGGCTGGCTACCTCTTTCTCCATCCGCCCCAAAGTGTCCCTGAACCAGCGGAAGCTTCCCCCGGCCGAGAGCATCACGCCCATCAGGTGCCATTTGTTGGGCACAGCGTAGCAGAAGGCGTGAAGCAGTCCATCGGGTTCCACCACGAATTCGTCGGTGGAGGCAAAGGCGACTCCAGAGGTCCCCACGGTCACCGAAACCAGACCCGTCTCAACGATGCCACTGCCCACCGTCTGGGCGGCTTGATCCCCCCCGCCGCCTACCACCGGCGTACCGGCCTTCAACCCCGTCGCTTCAGCCGTGGTCCGGGAGATGTGTCCGCTGACGACGGGCGACTCGTAGCACTCTGGCAGCCACTCTGCGGGGATGTCCAGGGCCTCCAGCATCTCTGCGGACCAACGCCGCCGCCCTACGTCGAAGAGGGAGGTGCCCGAAGCATCGGAGACCTCGGTGGCGAACTCGCCCGTCAGGCGATAGCGGATATAGTCTTTGGGGAGGAGAACCTTCGCCGCTTTCTCGTAGACTTCGGGCTCGTGCTCTCGTACCCAGACGATTTTGGGGGCGGTAAAGCCCGGCAGGACGGGGTTGCCCGTCAACTGCAACACCCGTTTGGGCCCTACCTTGCCGGTGATCCAGGCACATTGAGCGCCAGTGCGCTGGTCGTTCCACATGATGCAAGGCCGCAGAACTGCGCCATCCTGGTCCAAAAGAACCAGGCCGTGCATCTGCCCGGTGAGGCCAAGGCCAGCTATCTGGTCGGGATTGGCCCCGCTCTCGGCCAGCACCCGCCTGATGCTCTCCACCGTGGCCTGCCACCAGTCTTCCGGATCCTGCTCCGCCCATTGAGGATGGGGGGTGTACATCGGGTATTCGGAGATGGCGCTGGCGGCCACCTCGCCGGCTTCGCTGATGAGGAGCGCCTTAGCTCCGGTCGTGCCCACGTCAATACCCATCAAGTAGACCATTTGCTTTCCTCCATTCTTCAGAAGGCGATGCTGACCATCTGTCCCGTGCGAATCGCCTCGTACACTGCCAGGGCAATCCGCTGCACTTGCAACCCCTCCTGGCCGCTGATGGTCGGCTCTCGTCCCTCGGCGATGCAGCGAGCGAAGTGCTCTGTCTCGGCGACGTACATGTTCACTGGCTTCAGCGGCACGTCGGATGTCCCGTCGGCGGAGAGGGCGCGCAGGCGGCCTGTCGGCTTTTGCCCCAGGGTATCCGTGCCCAACAGCGCGCCCTGGCTGCCGTAGAGGGCGAAATCATTGCTGGCGTAGGGTACACCGAAACTGACCTCCACCGTCCCCTGGACGTTCCCCTCGAAACGCAGCAAGATGACCGTTGTTTCGTCCGACGGGTACGTCGTCGGATTGTGGTCGGCGAAGGCGCTGACCGCTTCCACCTCCGTTCCTAGCAGGAAGCGCAGCAGGTCCACGCAATGCACGCCTACATCCATCACCGCCCCGCCACCAGCGAGCGCCGGCTGCTGCCGCCAGTTGTCCGGCCCTGGACGGGGCAACTGAAACAGGAAATGGGCTCGCGCCAGCTTGTGCTCTCCCAGGAAACCCGATTCCACCATCTCCCGCGCCCGCTGATGCGCAGCATGGAAGCGCATCATGAAGCCGATCATCAGCCGCACGTTGTGCGTCTGGCAGGCGTCAATCATCGCCTGGCACTCGTCCAGCGTGAGGGCCATGGGCTTCTCGCACAGCACGTGCTTGCCATGCTGCGCGGCCAGAATCGTCTGCTCGGCGTGCAGGTAGTTGGGCGAGGCGATGTAGATCGCATCCACTTGCGGGTCGGCTACGAGGGCCTCTACGTCAGTGTAATGGCGAGCAGCGCCGTGCTTCGCGGCGAAGGCCGCTGCCCTGGCCGCATCGCGGGCTTGCACAGCAACCAACTCACACCCTGGCGTTTGTCGGATGGCTGGCGCCATGCGCACGTCGGCGATGATGCCCGCCCCGATGATACCCCATCGCAACACGTTCTCCTCCTGTGTGTTGTGCTACCGCCTCCGTTTGCGGAGCTGGTCGAGCATGATGGCTACTACGATCACCAATCCCTGAACCGCCTGGAGCCAGTAGGCAGAGACCCCTACGAGCACCAGGCCGTTGCGCAGGACCTGCATGATGGCCGCGCCGATGAGCACGCCAAGGATGGTGCCCTCGCCCCCAGAAAAGCTGGTTCCCCCCACCACCGCCGCGGCAATGACGTCCAGCTCGTAGCCTTGCGCGGCGGTCGGTGATGCCACCCCCAGGCGAGCGGTCATGAGCACCCCGCCGATGGCGGTCAATAGGCCACAGAGGGAGTAGACCATGATCTTGACCCGAGCGGTGTTGATACCCGAAAGGGCGGTCGCCGTTTCGTTGCCCCCCAGGGCGTAGATGCGGTAGCCCCACACCGTGCGGATGAGGAAAAGGGACGTGATCACCGCGAAGACGAGCATGAAGATGAGCGGCAAGGGCACTCCAAACCCGGCGATAGGGATATCGGACTGGCCCAGATTGCGGAAAGCTTGCGGCAACTCGCGCACCGGCCAGCCACCGGTCAAACCGTAGCACAGGCCCCGTGCCATAAGCAGGCTCCCCAGCGTGGCGATGAAGGGGGGTAATCTACCCTTGGTGATCATCAGACCATTGAGGAATCCGACGATGAGGCCCGTCAGCAATCCCGCCACCACTGCCAGGGGGACGGGAACCTGGCGGGCCAACAACATGGCGCTGGCCAGCCCGGAGAGGCCCATCACCGAGCCCACCGAAAGCTCAACGCCGCCGGTGATGATTACCATGCACTCCCCGAAAGCACTGATGGCGATCCACGAGAAGGCCCGCAGGATATTGAAGATGTTGGTGCTGGTGAGAAAGGTGTCGGTGTATAGGGAGAGGAACGCCACCATGGCAAGCAGAATCAGGAAAACACCGAATTCTGGACGCCCCAGGACACTTCGCCAATCTATCCCACGGGGCCGCGCTAGTGCTATGGCTCTCCCACTCTGTGCTGAGTCGCTCATGTTTCTACTCCTTTCGCCGTCGCATTGATGATGTCGTTGCCTACCTCACCGCTGGCGTAGGCCATGATCTTCTCCTGAGTGGCCTCGGCCCGGTCCAGGACAGCCGCTACCCGCCCCTCCGACATCACCAGGATGCGGTCGCTCATGCCCAGGATCTCCGGCATCTCTGAGGAGATCATGATGATGCCTATCCCTTCACGCGCCAGCTCACTCATCAGCGCGTGCACCTCAGCCTTGGCCCCCACGTCAATACCCCGCGTCGGCTCGTCCATGATCAGCACCTTGGGCTGCAGGGCCAGCCACTTGGCGAGCACCACCTTCTGCTGATTGCCGCCGGAGAGAAACATGGCCTTCTGCTGCAGGTGAGGCGTGCGGATGTTCAGTTTGTCCACGTAGGTCTGGGCCGTGTCACGGAGGCCGCGTTGATCCATCCAGCCCGAATGGGAGAAGGTATTCAGTGAGGGCAGGACGATATTCTCCAACACCGGCAGCTTAAGCACCAGCCCTTGCAGGCCCCGATCATCGGGCACGAAGCCCAGACCCGTTTCCACCGCGTCGAGGGGGGAGTTGATACGTACCGGCTTCCCCTCAACCCAGATCTCGCCCGCGTCCTTGCGATCCACACCGAAGAGCAGGCGGGCTGTCTCCGTACGGCCAGCACCCACCAGGCCCGCAAAGCCCAGGATCTCCCCCCGACGCAGGGTGAAACTTACCTCTTCCACCGCCCCGTGGCGGGCGAGGCCCCGCACCTCCAGGAGAGGCTCGCCGATCTCCGCCCTCTCCTTGTGGAACATGTCCGTCAATTCTCGCCCCACCATCAGGTGAATGACTTTGTCAGGCGTGGCCTCACTGATGGACATGCTCCCCACCCGTCGGCCATCTCGCAGCACGACCACTCGGTCGGCGATGTGGAAAACCTCTTCCAGACGATGAGTGATGAAAATGGTGGCGATGCCCTGTTCCTTGAGCGTGCCAATGATCTCGAACAGGGTTTCCACCTCGTCCTCGCCCAGTGCTGAGGTCGGCTCGTCCATGATAATGATGCGAGCATCTACCGCCAGCGCTTTGGCCACTTCCACCATCTGTTGTTGGGCCACGGCGAGATCGCGAATCAGCACCGTGGCCGGCACTCGCGCCCCGACCCGGTTCAGATGCTCTTGTGCTTCCCGCTCCATTCGGCGGCGATCCACGAAGTTGAAGAACCGTCCCAGGCCTCGCTGGCGTGGCTCCCGAGTAATGAAGATGTTGGCCGCTGCACTCTGGTTCGGAGTCAGGTTAAATTCCTGATAGATGATGGCGATACCCAATTGCTGAGCATGATAAGGATTCTCGATCTCTGTTTCCTGGCCGTGCAGAAAGATGCGACCCGCATCCTTGTGGTATGCGCCGCACAGGATCTTCATGAGGGTAGACTTGCCAGCGCCGTTCTCGCCGACCAGCGCTACCACCTCACCGGCTTGTGCTTCAAAATCCACGTTATCCAGCGCCTGCACGCCAGGGAAGGCCTTGGCGATGCCTTCCATACGCAGTATCGTCTCTTGCTGGTTCAATGATGCCTCCTCTATTGGTGCTGTCAGAAGAGAATGATACCCCACTTTGCCAGAAAATGCAAGAAGCTCATGACTACTCAGGCTGTCATTGCGAGCGGAGCGAAGCAATCCCCAAGCCACAAAGAGGAGATTGCTTCGTCGCAAAAAACGCTCCTCGCAATGACACGGGCTGAGCAGTTAAGAAGCTCAGGTGAGGGTTTGTCTCCCAACTGCGTAACCCCCGGTCAATGACGGTTGGCGAGAGGCGCGGGCCTCTCGCCAACCTTGGTTCCAGTTCAGGAGCTCATCCTTGCTATCGCCAACAGCGATGGCTACTTCAGGCACTCGTAGGGGTCAGGCAACTTCTTGGTGAAGTCGCTGGCCGCCCACATGCCGGCCATGACATCCACGTTGCACTTGGTGACGATGTCCATGCCAGAGTCGGTCCAGG
>Ga0233423_10001170_pt1 | contig 13302 bp, 8 predicted proteins | sample Watercolumn_Mata_FD_180713 | JGI IMG/M metagenome (GOLD analysis project Ga0233423, IMG submission 180713) | Freshwater microbial communities from Lake Matano, South Sulawesi, Indonesia - Watercolumn_Matano_2014_112_MG | ecosystem: Environmental > Aquatic > Freshwater > Lake | place: Indonesia... | reverse complement strand
AATTTTTACCGCTTCTACTACGACTCCGGCAGCATGGCCTACTCGTCCTGGATGCCGGTTGACGAACATTTTCATGAATTCCGGAGATTCGGGGAAATTCAGTTCGAGTAGGGACACAAGGCATTGCGTTTGATCCATCGAAAATCCGGAATGATATCAACCGCGTTTTGCGTGAAAACGGAAAGCTGGATTCATTGCTGCTTTCGGGACAGTCTTTTCGTTCTGGATTAGACCCGCCTGTACAAAATGACTTCCTTATAACCTGCGGACGTCCCGAATTCGGCCTTGAGTGCGGGGAGATAAGGGCTCGTTTCCGGTCTTTCGCCGTTGATGCTTCGGATCCGGGTGCGGATCAGCGGTTCAAAGGGCCTCCAGAGGAGACGGCTGAACAAGGATATGTAACGTGGCAGTAATGAATCGTCAGGTGAGACAAGGAAAACGAGGTTTTTCCCCTGTCCCAAAGATTTCATGACCAGGCGGGGGCCGTGGAAGAGGAGATGATTGGTTTCGACCCGCCTTGGGAATTCGTCCCGGAACCTGCTGAACGGGAGCCCACAGCAGGAGGCGGGGTCCGCTGCGTTCATCCAGTAAATCCTGTCCTCCGGAAGTCCCTTCTTCAAGATACGGAACGCCTCGTGCGACAGGAACTGCGGCCCCGGTATTTCCTTGAAAAAATAGCCGGAAAGGACTTCTCCCGACAGCTCCATGATCCGAAGTGTGCGGAACAGGTTGGGCCAATGGAACGGCGCCGTCTCCCTGGACAGCAGCTCGCGGAACAGGATGCCGTATCGGTCCAGGAGTAGCCTGACCCGGTCTTTTTTCAATTCCTCGATTTCCAATAAATCCGCGGAAAGCCCTGGCCAGGGAAGCCGGAACCAGGCTCCGGCATACGGGAACGCGTTTTTCCATTTTGAAAAAAGCGACCTGCTCCTGAACCGCCGGCCTCCAGTCCCAGCCCCCATCAGTCCGGCGGCGACGTCCGGGACCTGGAAACGGTTCTGGATTCCTTTCCTCAGGGCTTCGAACGTGTCGTTGCTTACGCGTCCATCCCAGACCATTTTCCAGAGGACATCGGATAATTCCGAAGGACCCAGCCGTGTGGATTGAAGCAAGGCCGAGAAATCATACCTCCCTTTCGGATCCGGAAAGAAAACGGGGGTGGACGGTATCTGCGAAGCGGATTCCGCTTCTTCTCCTTTTTCGTCGGGACCTGAGTATCCCATCAGATCCAGATCCGGTTCGAAACAAAAGGAGACTTTTTGTCCGGGCTGTCCGATCCATCTGAGTCTGGATTCCCTGAGCAGGCTGTCCATCCAGGAAGGTTGGTAGGACGGGATCCGCGATGCGAGTATTTCCGACTCCCATGATTTTACAGGAGCGGGGAAACAGAGCAGTCTTTCCATTACGCGCTTCAACCCGTCCGGGGAATCCTCAATGTCCGCCTGGCCCTGGATTTTAGCTAGGAAAAGGGGGAGATAAACTGCATCGAGGGGTTTGAACGCGGGCACAGCGGAGGCCCTGGCCATCCTGAGAAGGGTTTCAACATTCTCGCTGTCGCAGAATTGCTCTTCCCCCGTGCCGGAGATGCTGCCGAATACAGCCGTTTCAGATTCCGCAAGATCCTGCAGGGCTGATGCGAGCAAATCCCGGTTCAGGCCGAGGGTTCGGCGGATGGACTCGAATGAGAGGGGCCCGTAATACTGCATCCATTCGCCCAGCAGGGATACGTTGCGGGGTTCGCCGGCATTCGGGCGCTCCTGCCCTGCAGGTTCAGGTATACGCAGGTCCGATGCCCCAGAAATGCTTGCCAGACGCGGGCATGGCGGATCCGGATAGAATGCGGAGAGAATCATGCGCGTTCTTTCCAAGGCGGCGATCAGGGCATGCCTGGCTTCTGCCGGATAAATCCGGACAATTTTCGGCTCCGCCTCGGCGAGTATCCCGTCCGCAGCTTCTCCATGATCCCTTCGGACTGCTTCCAGAAGCGATTCCCATTCAGGTTCCGGGATGACCACCCTTTCCTTAACCCAGTCGGCGAGGTCCCTGCCTGATGCGGGCGAATATCCGGGATGAAGGCGCTGCCGCTTCCGTTCGAATTTTTCGATGATTTCCGGAGATACGGACGGCCTCAGCCCGGGAGTGAAAACCAGTTCCCTGAGAAGGTCCGGTCTCAACCCGGACGGCCCGCCCTGTTCCGGCGTGTCGCTTCTGTACATATAATCATTGATCTGCCGCCAGGAGGCTGCAGCAGCCATGGGGCTGGGGCGGTCGGTTCGGGAAAAGCTGACCTTGATCGCACCCGATTCAAGTTCCGAGAGCATCCGGTCCAGCGCCGTCATGTCGAATTCATCCCTGAGGCAGGTCCGCCAGGTTTCCAGCAGTATGGGGAAATCCCTGTACTTCGAAACAGCTGTCAGCAGTTTTTGGGACCTGAGTCTGTTCATCCAGAGCGGGGTCCGTTCGGCCGGCCTTTTCTTGGCGAGCAGAAGGGCTCTGCCCGCGTTTTCACGGAACCGGGCGCCGAAAAATCCCGAGCCTTCGAGGCTCTTTTTTAAAAGATCTTCCAGATTTCCGGTGTTCACCAGGGACAGGAGTTCCTCTCCCGGAAGGTCATGGGGCAGTTGCAGGACGATGCAGTCGTTTCCCGCGTACATCTCAAGCCTGTGTCCGAAGCGTTCATCCCATGCGGCGTCAAGCGCCATGGCATAGGGCCTGTTCACACGGCCGCCCCACAATGTATGCAGCACAACCTGATTCCCCGGAGCGCCGCCCGGCCCGGACCGTATGTTCTCCACGACGAGGTGATGCCTGTATGGAAGGCTGCAGCCCGTATGCATCTTCTGTTTCTTCAGATAGCCGGAAAGGGAAAGGGCTGCGTTTTCATCCAGATGGAATTCCTTTTGTAGATAACCGGTATAAAGGGCATCCTCCAGCCTGGAATCCGCATCCTCCAGGAAAGCGGCAAGAGCTTCGGAAAAATGAAAATCCCTGTCCCTGGGCTCCGCCTTCCAAAAGGGTGCGGATGGCGTGCCTGCAGGCGCGGATTCGACCCACACGTCGCTGTGCGTGATGCGCTGGATTTTCCATTGCTGCGTCCCCATGGAGAATGACTGGCCGATCTTGGCTTCCCAGACGAATTCCTCGTCCAGGTCGCCTATCCTCGAACCGGTCCCTGCATGCCTGAGTGTGAACAGACCTCGGTCCGGGATGACGCCCCCGGAAAGGTAGAGATCCATCAATGCGCCGGGCCTTGCGGAAACCGTGGCATCGATGCGGTCGATGGACAGTCTCTGCCTGAGTTCGCGTATCCGGCTGTCTTCATACCTCCCTGCCAGCATGTCGAGGACGAGATCAAAGGATTTTCTGCTGAGGTTCCTATAGGGGTGGCTGGCCCGGATCCTGTTGAAAAGGGCATCGATGCTCCAGGTCTCCGTGCCGGTCATGGAGAGTATCACCTTGCAGAGCACGTCGAGCGGGCATTCGACCGGCGCTGTCTCTTCGATGTCGCGGGATTGGACGGCTGAGCACAAAACAGCGGATTCGAGGATGTCCTGGCCCGACGTGGGGAAAAGCACGGCCCTGCTTGCATCGCCGACCTTGTGGCCCGAACGGCCGATTCTCTGAAGGGCGGAGGATACGGAAGCAGGGGACTGGACCAGGATCACTTCGTCCAGGCCGCCGATGTCGATTCCCAGCTCCAGGGAATTCGTAGCCACCACTGCGCGCAGGCTGCCGTCTTTCAGTTTTTTCTCCACCTCAATGCGTATTTCCCTGGACAGGGAGCCGTGATGCGCATAGGCCAGCGTTTCCCCCGCAGCCTCGTTGATCTTCAGCGTGATTCTTTCGCTGAGCCTGCGGCTGTTGACGAATATCAGTGTGGACTGGTTCTTCCTGAGTCTTTCAAGAAACAGGGAGACAAAGGGCTCCCAAAAGGAAGCTTCATCCGAACGGCCTTCAGGCAGCTTCGGATGGCGGATGCGGATGTCGTAGGATTTGGATCCCGGGGACTGGATGATCCCGACTTTTCTGGGGACATAGGACGGGTTTTTTTCATCCCCCTGCTGCCGGAAGCCTCCGATGAATGCGGCCATGGTTTCAACGGGATGAACCGTTGCGGAAAGGGCGATGCGCTGGAATTCCCCGGAAAGAGGCACGAGCCTCTCCACTGCGGAGATCAGATGTGTACCCCGTTTGTTCCCCGCCACCGCGTGTATCTCGTCCAGGATGACAGTGGTAAGACAGGCGAGCATGGCCTTGCCCCTCCGCGTGGACAGCATCAGGTTCAGGCTTTCAGGCGTGGTGATCAGGATTTCCGGGGGATGCCGGAGCATACGCCGGCGCTCATCCTGAGGCGTGTCGCCGCTGCGTGTTAGGACCCGGATTTCGGGGAATGCCTCGCCGGCTCGCTCGAAGGCCCTGCGCAATCCTTCCAGGGGGGACATTAAATTCCGCCGGATGTCGTTGTTCAGCGCCTTGAGCGGCGAGACGTACAGGACGCGCGTATAACCTCCGAACCATTGCCCTGTGGCGAGCCTGTCAATGGCCCACAAAAAGGCCGCCAGCGTCTTTCCGCTGCCGGTCGGGGCAGTGACAAGCACGTGCCCGCCAGCCGCGATCGCCGGCCATGCGGACTCCTGGGCTTCCGTGGGTTCGCCCACATTCTCGCGGAACCAGGCGGCGACAAGAGGATGGAAGATGGACAGGGATGTTTGATTATCCATGATGATGTCGAATGGCTGTGCTGGATCGATGGGGTTGACTTACGATTGATCTATCCTGATACGCACTTTTTCTCCAGAACGGACGCGCCTGAAAACAGAGGCGTCCCCGTTGACTCGGCCGATGATGTTCACCGCGCTTGCCGCCATGGGGGCGCTTCCGGTGCTGGACGGAGTGGGGCCGAAAAAAATACAGAACGCGCGTCCGACAGGCCAGTATCCCATTTCGCCGATTTCCACATCCTCGCGCGCATCCGGCTCCAGGTCCATGCGCACAGGGATTTCGAAATAGATTTCGTCGCCCCAGAGGCTGGCTTTGGCCTCAACGGGGAGGGCGTCCAGGATCGCGCGGCCGGTCGGCGTGTCGTACAGATCCGCGCGGACCTCAGCCTGCCCGGCGCTGATGATAATGGAATGCTTTGTCATGATTTCACCTTCGGGCTTTTATTCAATTTCAATGATCTTTCCCGCGCCGATCCTTTCCACCCGTTCGTGGAAACGGTCATGGAATTTTAAAATGGCCGCGCCGCCCGTGCAATGCGTCGGCCCCCAGCGCCGGACATCCAGCGCGACGAGCCTGTCCAGAACAGCGTTCAGATCCGTTTCGTTGTGGCTGAGCAGATGAAATCCTCCGAAAACCAGATGGATGGTACCGGAGAATTGGGACCTGACCGTATCCAGGATGCGGTCTATTCCCGGATGCGAGCAGCCGGTGATGACGACCAGGCCCTTTTTCGTGACGAGTACGAGCGATTGTTCATTCACCGGGCCGCTGATTTCCCCTGTCGAATACACGCCTTCAGAGAGACGGAGGGGCTTCAGGACTGGAACCGCCGAGCCTCCCGCTGCTTCGATGCCGGTCTTGAGATCCGCATGTGCGGATTCCGGCACATAAACCGGGATCCCGCGGGCAAGGCCGAGCACTTCGTCTATCCCGCCCTTATGGTCCCAGTGATTGTGCGAGAGAACGATCAGCTCAACCTTCGACAGATCCGCGCCGAGCAGTTTCGCATTGGACAAGAGCACGGCTCCGTCACCGCCCGTATCGAACAGGATCGTCTTCTCGGGGCCTTCAATCAGGCAGGAGAATCCCCAATCTGTTTTGAGGCCGGGATTCGATGGATAGTTGTCGTATAGAATGGATAATTTGACTGGACGACTGATGGCGTCTCCGGAAGCCGTGCGTTCCTCACCGGGTCCTGATTTGGCCGTCAAGGCCGCCGATGCCAGCAGGATGATCAGGGAGGGCTGGAGGAGAAACAGCGCATTCATTGGGGAAAGCGGATTCTTCATGGTTTGGGAATCCCTCCCTGGTCCCCCTTTGAGAAAGGGGGAGATAGGAGTCTGCAGATCATCAGCACAGATGCATCGTCCTGGAGTCAGCCGGTTTTTTTTAAGGGAACCGCCCGGAGGCGGCGCAGCGGATGATCAAGAAAAGCCCTCACCCCGCCTTCGCCACTGCCTTCCGGATCTGCTCCGTCACGCGCACCGTGACCAGGGTGATGTCGTCGTGCTGGGCGGCCTTGCCGCGGTGGCGGTTCACCGCCTTGACAATCGACTGGCGTATGCCTTTTGCATCCAGCCCCATGGAATTTTTCAGCACGGCCATGAGCCTTTTTTCCCCGAATTCCCGGTTGGCCGCATTCATGGTTTCGGAAATGCCGTCCGTGTAGAGTATCAGCACATCGCCGGCCGCAAGCGGGATATCCTGGCGAACGATGGTTTTTTCGAATATGCGGCCGGCCTCCAGCCCGAGCCCGATGCCCGGGGGCGCAAAACAGTCGACTCCGCCGTCCCCGCCCCGGCGCACGAGCAGCCCCGTATGCCCGGCCCTGCCGAATTCACATCTGCCCCGCTCCGTGTCGAATATCGCATATCCCATGGTGATGAAAATCCGCCTGTCCATCCAGTCCCAGAGGCGCCGGTTGATTTCGCGCAGCACGGTTTCGGGCGATACGTGCATGTGAACCAGGCTGACCATCAGGCCTTTGATCACAGCCATGTAAAAGGCTGCAGACGTACCCTTGCCTGTCACGTCCGCGATCACGATGCCGATGCGGCTTTTGTCCAGGCGGAAAAAGTCATAGTAATCACCGCCGATCTCGGCCGCCGGAAGGCAGAATCCGTCCACGTCCAGCCCGGCCATGTCGGGCTGCCCGGACGGAAGCAGGTTCTGCTGAACCCTGCGCGCGATCTCGAATTCGCGTTTCAACCTTTCCTTCTCCGTCCTCTCCTCGAGCAACAGGGCGTTTTCGATCACGAACCCCGCCTGGGAAATCAGGGTATTCAAAAAGAGATGTTCGGTTTCGGAATATCCAGACCCGTCCCTGCGGGCATCGAGAAGGAAAAATCCGATGATGTCGTCCAGGACATGGATGGGCGTGATGACCGCTTTCGCCCTTATTTTCATTCGGGATGTGAAATTCGCGAGACCGGGCGGGAGGGATTCCGGACTCGGAAGGGTTCTGGGGGCGGGATTTTTCAGCAGGAAATCCTTGAGTTCGGGGCTGCAACTCAGGGTCACCTTTTTCCCCTTGAAAGTCCGGGATGCTGTGCACGATAAATCTTCCGTGTCGGTTCTTTCCTTCAGGAAAAGAAATCCGCACGGGGACTGCAGCGCATCCGTAATCTGGGTCGTGATCATTCCGGCAAGACCGGCAGGATCCATGGCAAGTCCCAGCTTCCTGTTGAACTGTTCGATGCCTGCCTTATGCCTCAGTCCCTGCGCCATGAAGTTGAATGTCTTGGCCATGTCGCCGATTTCGTCCCTGGACCGGATGTCCACGCGCTGATCTAGGTCACCGCGCAGGATGCGCATCATGGCCGCATTCAATTCGGACAGGGGGGTCAGGATTTTCCGGCTGAGAATCAATGCAATGATCACGGCGAGAACAACGAACAGCAACCCCATCTGCAGGTTCTGGACCAGGCTCTTCGTCATGGCATTGTTCAGGTCCACCATGGAGAACCCGACGCGCACCATGCCCTGGTTCCGGTTTCCGACCACGATGTTGACGGACTTGGACGCCAGGTCCCTCAGGCTGGCCTCGTCTATCTGCCTGCGGTCCAGCCGCCAGACGATGTCCGCCTTCTGCCCGGCCGACAGTTCCTCGGGGGATTCGAGTTCCACCCAGTCCGGATTCAGGGCATGGACGCGCAGGAATCCGGCCTGGTCGAAAACCGCGATGTAGACCATGTCCGGGCTCAGCATGATCTGGTTGTCCATGTAATTCTGGTAAATCGATTCGTCCGCCTCGACCGATAGGATCGTCGCGATGTTTTCCGTCAGCCTCTGCATGCGGACGTCGACGAGTTTTTTCTGGGTTTCCCATTGCCGGAGGGTGAAGAGATAGGTGCCCGCGGCTGTCATCAAAAGCACGAGCAGGATGAAAGAGAAGACGAATCTCAGTCGCAGGCTGATTCTGCGGTCTTTACCTGCAACGAGCGAGGTCAGAGACATGCGATTTCCCGCCGGTAGAGGGATCGTTCAGAATGATTCGCGTATGCCGTTGACCAGCATTTCCACTGCAACGGTGGTGAGAAGCATGCCCATCAAGCGTTCCATGGCAGCCAGGCCCCGCTTGCCGAAAAGCCGGCTCATGCGCGCCGAATACACGAGAATCAGGCAGGAAGCCAGCCATGCCAGCAATACGGCGGCAAGCCAGGACAGCCACCTGGACGGGTCCTTTGCCATGAGCAGGATGACGGTTGTCAGGGCCGAAGGACCGGCGAACAGGGGAACGGCCAAAGGTACGATAAAAGGCTCGCCCGACGGATGGGACCTGAAGATTTCCTCGGAGCCATGGAATATCATTTTAACGGCGATCATGAAAAGAATGATGCCGCCTGCGATGCTGAGGGATTGCCGCGATATTTTCATGAGCTTCAGGATGTAGGGTCCGAAGAAGAGGAAAAGCAGCAAAATCGCGAGGGCGATCAGGGATTCCCTCAGGATGATCAGCCTGTGCCTGGAGTGGTCAATCCCCTTGAGCGTGCCGAGATAGAGGGGAACATTCCCCATCGGATCCAGAACCAGAAACAGAAGCAGGGCTGCGGAAAGCATGACGGTCATCACTCCAGGGGCAAGGCGTCCTGTTCTATTTTTCTCCAAAATGGATCAGGGCCTGGCGGAAGGCTTCGGGATTCCCGATGTCATGCGCTTTTCCCCTGACCTTGTAACCGGTGAATCCCTGGCTGCGCCTCAGCAGGTCCAAACATGAAGTGAGCTGGAACTCCCCTTTTTCACGGAAATTCGTCCGGATATGTTCCCCGAGGAAATCGAAAAGCTCCGGCGAGAGCACGTACTGCCCGAACAAGGCCAGGAAATGATCCTCCGGCAATCCGTCCACGACAAGCCGCTCCCGCGCGTAACCGATCTCCGGCTTCTCGGCGAATTCGCCAACGGACAGGACACCGGGTTTTTCCCATTCTCCCGCCACGCAGCCGAAACGGCCGATCTGGTCCGCAGGCACGGTCTTCAGCCCCACCACGCTTCTGCCGGTCTGTTCGAAGATTTCGATCAGCTGGCGTGCGCACGGCGTTTCGTCCTCGGATTCGAACAGATGGTCTCCCAGCATGAGCAGAAAGGGTTCTCCCGCCACCCATTCCCGCGCGCAGTACACCGCATGTCCGAAACCCTCCTGAGACTCCTGGGGGATGAAGGTGATCCTGTGCCCCAGATCCAGCACATGGCGGCTGAGAGCCTGGTTTTCCTGAGAGAGCTTGTTGAAATTCTCGATGCGGGGCGGCATGCAGAAGAACTCTTCGAACAGATTCCGGTCCGCCGCCTGTATGACCAGGCCGATTTCCTCGATGCCTGAGGCGATCGCCTCCTCGATGATGATCATGATGGCGGGTTTCGCAAGCCCGTCGCGGTCGATCACCGGGAAAAGCTCCTTTTTGACCGCGTTCGATGCGGGGAACAGGCGCGTCCCGAATCCGGCCGCAGGGATGACTGCCTTGCGCACCTTCCTCGAGGATCCGATGACCAGGTCCAGGCAGAAAAGGCCGAGATCCTTTTCCAGTATCCTCATGACCCTCTGCTGGTCTTCCCGGTTCCGGACGATGAACTGGGCCGTACCGTCGCCTCCGGATCCGACTCCCTTCCCGCCCAGAATGAGAGGCTGTATCGGGCCGTAGGACAGGACGCGGTGAAGCACAGGGGCCGTGAGCTGGGAGGGGCAGGCCGGCGCGAGGTGACGGTCGAACCCGTTCTGGGCTTCGGTCATCAGTCTCCCGATTTTTTCCGCGTCTCCGTCCTGAAGGGCGCTGCGCGCCTTGGAAACGATTTTCCGGTTGATCGGGCCCAGGTAGGCCTGTACACTTTTCTGGATTTCATTTTCCGCAAACGGGAAGCAGTGGTTCAGCCGGTTCAGGATTTCCCGCGTATCCTTGGATGCCTTGAGATCCACGATGACGAAATACAGGTCCCGCGGGACGTTGAATTCCTGGACATCGATGCGGTCGCCGTCGTATTCCATGTAGACGGGCCGGTTGCCGTATGCGCAGCCCTGGTCCATCCTGCCGCAGCGCGACGGTGTGGTGATCTCGCCCAGATAGGCGAATTCCATTTCGCCGCGCACCGTCATTTTGAGATCGTAAATCCTGTTGAATGCGCGTGCAACCAGCACGCAGATGGCGGCGCTGGATGAAAGGCCCTTGCGGACCGGGAGATCCGTCTTGTGATTGTCGATAACCAGGCCCCGGACACGGTAATGCGTGAGGACCTGGTAGGCCACACCCGCCGCATAGCTGAAGAAGCCGCCCTTTTCGGCCTCGGCCAGCAGGGCGCCGCGTTCCATGGGGATTTCGTACGGACCCTGCCGCGTACCGTCGTTCAGGGTGGCATGCAGGATCAATCTGTTGGCATGCGGCCTGACTTCCGCGTGGATGCCCTGATTCGTGCCTGTGATCAGGGTGTATCCCTTTTCGAGATCGCCGTTGATGCGCCTGTAGGAGCCCGCCCAGTCGCTGTGTTCGCCGAAAAGACAGATGCGGCCCGGTACGAAAAGGTTCATGTCATTTTCCTTCCGGCCGCTCAGGGGTCCTCCGCGGCCGTGCGGCCCGCCGGATGTTTGGGCTGCATCCGGCCGGACTTTTCAACGGGTGATTTTCAAAATTTGGTATTTCAGAAGCCCGGAAGGAACCCGGATTTCCGCAGTCTCGTTTTCCGCCTTGCCGAGCAGCCCCCTGCCGATGGGGGAGGACACCGAGATCTTGTTCTGCAGAAAATCCGATTCGGCCTCGGAAACCAGGGTATAGACCATCTCCTCGCCGGAGACCAGGTCCTTGAGATGCACGGTCGCTCCCAGATAGACCTTGTCCTCCGGGATATCCATGCCGTCCATGACATGCAGCGTGGACAGCTGCTGGGTCAGCTGGGCGATGCGGATTTCATTCATCGCCTGCATTTCCTTGGCCGCGTCGTATTCCGCGTTCTCGCGCAGGTCGCCGTGCGACCGCGCGGTTTCAATATCCTTCGCGATTTCCTTCCTTTTGACCTTGGTCAAAAAATCGAGCTCCTTGCGGAGCTTTTCGTATCCCTCGCGCGAAATATAGGAAAAACCCAAGCCTGCCGCCTTTCAGTTGATACGGATAATGGAAAGGGGCTTTCTAAAAACGGACCTGTCATCCGGTTTTTTAGACTGCCCCGCCTGTATCGTTCTGCGTCATGTGACGCTTAATTTAGGTATTCCGGCCGGCGATTACAAGACTTTTATCAAGCAAGGCCCTGTTTCGGGGATGCGGCCTGCCCGGTCCCCCTGCGCCTCCTGCGGGCTTTGCCCCTTCCCGGAAACGACGCAGTGATGATGCGCATCACCCGGAAGGAGGCCGCCTCGAGCCATGGGCCGGCACTGTCCATGGCCTGATCCAGGTCAGCAGGCCCCGGGCACAGTGAGAAGATCGCGGTCACGCCCTTTTTCAGCAGCGCATTCGACCCGGGTTCCACGCTGCCTGCAATCACGATCACGGGCACGGACAGGGAAGCGGCCGCTGCGGCAATGCCGGACACGGCTTTCCCAAAAACCGTCTGGCTGTCCACGCGGCCTTCACCCGTGAAAATCCAGTCCGCATCCCGGATCCTGGATTGAAAACAGACCGCATCCAGCACGATGCCGATTCCAGGCTTCAGGGTGCCGGGCGTGAAGGCCAGCAGCCCTGCCCCGGCTCCGCCCGCAGCGCCTGCTCCGGGGAGGCCCCGGACGTTCCTGCCGACCGCCTTTTCGATCCTGCCGATGACGCGGTTTAAATTTTTTTCGAGCAGGCGCACCGCAGCCGGATCCGCGCCTTTCTGAGGGGAGAAAACCCTGGCGGCCCCTTCGGGGCCGAGCAGGACGTTGCGCACGTCGCAGGCGATGAGGATTTTTGACCGGGCAAGGCCGGGGTGCATACCGGATGCATCCACGCGGGAAACCAGGCCCATGCTTCCGCCGGTCATGGGCCTCCGCATTTCGCAACCGGCCCCGTCTTCGAAACGGGCGCCCAGGGCCTGCGCCATGCCGGTACCGCAGTCCGTGGTCGCGGACCCGCCCAGGCCGATGATGAATTTCCGGAATCCGCGGTCCAGCGCGGCGCGGATCAGCTCGCCGGTGCCGTAGCTCGTGGTCTTCAGAGGATCCCTTTTTGCCTCGGGAATCTGCGCGAGGCCGGACGCAGCCGCCATCTCGATGACCGCCGTGCGGCCGTCTCCCAGGACGCCCCAGGAGGCGCGCACGCGGCCGCCGAGGGGTCCGGTCACAACGGCATGCTTCATCCTTCCGGATGTGGCTGCGACCAGGGCCTCCACGGTCCCTTCGCCTCCGTCCGCCACCGGGATCCTGTCAATGTCCGCATCCGGATCCGCCTTCAGGATTCCGGATGCCATGGCGGAACAGGCCTCATTCGCAGACAGGCTGCCCTTGAAGGAATCCGGGGCCAGGACGATTTTCATTGCGCCGCCGGCTTTTCTCACTCTTTGATTCCGATGAACATGGGATAGCTCTCCCTGCCGACCAGGCCCGCGTGTTCCACGGAAGCCTGGCCGGGAGCGGGTTCGTACGCGAGGCGCCTGACCTGGAATCCGATCTCGGCCAGCACTTTTTCGAACACCGAAGAGGGGAACAAACCGCAGCGGTGCAGGTCGGTTTCCATGGACAGTTTCCCCTTCCTGCGGATGAGGTAGACAGATACGGATTCGTAATTCGTATCCAGGGGATTGGGGTCGTACCGGTTCTCGATCACAGCGACTTCCGCATCCTCGCGGGCCTTGGTCCAGTGGATGATGCGGTTCTGGTCGAAATCCTCCTTCAGCTCTTCGATGAGGAACAGGAAAACGCCTCCCGGGTTCAGATGGCGCCAGGCCGTGGCAAAGGTCAGTTTTAAATCCTCAGCCAGCAGGAGGTAGTCGATCGAATCCAGGGCCACAACTGCGTCGAATGCAGCATCCAGACGGGCGTTCCGCATGTCCGCCTTGAGGTAGCGGACTTCCGGGTTCAGCTTCTTCGCCAGGCCGATCATGGCATCGCTGCGGTCTATGCCCGTGACCTGGAAATGCTTCTTCAGCACGAAATCGTTGTGGCCGCAACCGCATCCCAGGTGAAGCACG
>Ga0233423_10001166_pt1 | contig 13328 bp, 8 predicted proteins | sample Watercolumn_Mata_FD_180713 | JGI IMG/M metagenome (GOLD analysis project Ga0233423, IMG submission 180713) | Freshwater microbial communities from Lake Matano, South Sulawesi, Indonesia - Watercolumn_Matano_2014_112_MG | ecosystem: Environmental > Aquatic > Freshwater > Lake | place: Indonesia... | reverse complement strand
AGATCGTCTGCGACACGCAGCATGCGCAGACGATCTTCGGCAAAGCGCTGGGCGGCATCGCCGACAGCACGCAGGGTGCGGTCAGCGATATCGCGGCGTCCGCCGAAAAAGTCGTAGAGCTTGTCCGCGACCGGATCGTAAAACATGGCGTTGACCGTGAGGTCGCGCCGCGCTGCGTCTTGCTGCAGGGCCTCGAGCGGATCGCCATCGAGCAGGACGATCTCGTCGGGGCGCCGGCCGTCGCCGTATTTTCCATCGCCGCGAAACGAGGCGATTTCGATCTGCTCGCCATCGCGCACGACGATGACGACGCCAAAGGACACGCCGACCGTGAGGACTGTGTCGCCGGTCTGGGAAAAGACCGCGATCACCTGCTCGGGACGCGCGTTGGTGGCGATGTCAAAGTCCTTGGGCTCGACATCGAGAAACTGATCGCGCACGCAGCCACCAGCAAAGACGGCCATGAAGCCGGCTTGCTGCAGCTGGCGCGCGATGGCGGTAGCGATATCGCGGGCGGTGCTGTGGGCCGTGCTGATCGTGACGCTGGTTGCGCTTTCGATATTTGAGGTCTTGCTCATGTTGGGTCCTTTTATCTGGTTAAAAAAGACAACGAAAGGCAACGCTCATGCCCATGCATGCTTAAACATGCAGGACATGGCGTCGCCCTCGCCGAGCAAGACTGGTCTTGCTCTAGTGCTTACTTCTTGACCTCGAGTTCGGTGGCCGAAAAATTGCCGGTGGCAAGCTCGTCGGAACCGGTGTCGAGATAGGTGAAGGTGACGTGCTGACCCTTTTCGACCAGCGGAGCCTTGGCGTAGGTCTCGCGCGTGAGGATGAAGGTCCTGTTGTCGCCCTCGATCATGAAGAGATAGGTGGGCAGGTTCTGGTTGATGGGCAGATAAGCGATCGCCTTGATGACGCCGTTGATCTGGTGGCTCTTTTCTGCTGCCTGCGAGATATTGCCGCCGGCCATACGCTTTTGCGCCAGCTGATTGGCATAGAGGGTGAGCGCCCGATTGAGGTCGGGAGCAAAGATGACCTCGGCAGAGTTTTGGCCGTGGGCATGCAGCATGCCGATGCCGGCAAACGACCTGCCGACTGCCTGGTTGGAGGTGTAGATCGCCACCCAGGTCAGCTCACCGTAGATCGAGTACAGTTGCACGTTCTCGACAGGATAGTTCTTGACGTTCTGCGGGGCGTGCAGCATGGTTTCTTGCACGCTTTCGCCGACGTTGAAACCGTTCAGGCCGGGATAGTACACCGCCTCGTTATCAGTGGTCTCGTAGACGAGGACGCCCGAGACAGCATGCTGGCCCGAACGCGTAGAGGTCATCGGAATGACCTCCACGGAGTGGTTGTCGGTGGTGTAGTTGAGGTCGTAGTCGGCAGCCTGCATGGTGCCGTCCTTGCGCCAGCCGAAAGCGACCGACCAGTAGTTGCTGCGAGCGTATTCGCCGCCCCAGATGCCCCAGTTGTCGACGTACTCCTTGATCAGCGACTCGGGCATGACGCGTTCGATCCACTCGGGCTGCTCGCTGATTTTGTAGGCGGTGAGCTTGGGAGTGGCGGTCGAGACGTCGACGACGATGACCTTTTCGATCTCGCGACCGGTGATCTCGCCGAACGGACGCTTGGCGTAGGTCATGATCCAGTGCGGCGCCCAGTTGTCATCGACTTCAAACTTGGCGTCGATGAGCAGACCATCGGTGTAGCCGTGCTGGTAGACGAAACGCTCGAGATTGAGGCCGAAAGAGCCCGAAGCAAAGAGCGTCATCTGGTAGTCGAGCTTGAGCACGGCTTCCTTGTTCTGGTCCATGGCGTCGACGACCACATAGCCCGGGCTTTTGGGTTCGCCAAAATTCCAGCTGTCGCCGGTGTTGGCAAACTGCAGCGGTGCGATCCAGTAGCGACGACCATTGACCGCCTGCAGCACGTAGCTGTTGGGGTCGATCATGTAGGTGCTGTTCAGGTTGCCCTGCGTGGTCAGAGCCGTGGCGCCTTTGAAGGCCGCAATCGACTTGGTCACCAGCACCATCTTGTTGGGATCGGTCGGCGGGATCTTTTCGTCCTTGCTCGCGACGCGAATCTTGGCCTGAGCCGCGAAACGCGCAGCATTGCCGCTGCCCCAGGCGTTGTAGCCGTATTGCACCATGGGCACAGTGACAAAGACGAGCCAGGTGGCGCCGGCGGCGAGGATAGTCTTGCCCGGCACATTGTTGAGCATGAGTCCGAGGACGGTCGCGGGCAGCAGCGCGCAGAAGATCAGCTCGAAATAGCCGCCGAAAGAGCCCTGGAAGGTCGGCTGGTAGTAATACATCACGAAGCGCGAGAGGAAGAGCGCCGCGATGAAGGTGCCGATGGCGCCGCCGATGATGGCCTTGCGCGTGGTAGTGCCGGTGATGGCAATGAGGCCGAAGAGGCCGGTGGAGATTGCCGCGAACAACAGTGTCAGCGGCCAAAAGTGGCTGTCGAGGATCATGTAGATTGCCTTTTCTGGTGAAAAATTTGTTTGGAGACTTGGAAGGCCGCGAAGATAAGGTCGCGACCTGCACTTTTGCTACATGGTGGGGCTGGTGGCCTTCTCCATTTGTGCGATCAAAGCGAAAGCCTCAAACCTGGACGCACCACAGGTATCGAGGTTGGGCGGGAAGCTCGAGCAGATGGCAGGGCGCTCGCTCTTTCCAAAGAGATCGCACCGCATCGCATCGTTGAGATGGAGGCAGCGGACGCCGGCTGGCTTGCCATCAGGCATTCCGGGGATCGGAGACGAGATCGAAATAGCGATGCAGCATGCGCCGCAGTTGCTACGACAGTCCATGTCTTGCTCCTCAAAAATGTGAGTTGAAGATCTGCGGAGACATCTGGTCTTCGATAGTCTTGGCTAGTTGTTGCTTGCCTGGTTTTGTTGTTTTGATTTGTATTCGCGAGAAAAGAAAAAGAAAGAACTCTTTGAAACTATCAGTTCACAGATGGGAGCTATATAGCTAATTGGGAAGACCCCCATGGTTCCTGAGTTTATTTATCTCATATGGGGGGTTGCTAGCTCTGCTAGTTGTGGTCATTGGCGTTAATTTGGTAGTTAGTGACTGTTAATTACGCGTGCGCGAAGCTACGCTAGATGCGATTGTATTAATGGGGTAGGTAAGCAGATTTTGGGATGAAAATTCTTACCGCTTGAAATCCTGCGCCCTTCAGCATCCCCGCCTTTCCCCTTGAGATTTGATCGTCCTACCCACTAGTTTTATAGAGTCATCTCTTTTCTAACCGTCAACTTTTCTTACACCGAATTCTCTAATCCCCCTCATGAGCTTTTAAGCTATCCCGTCGCCTTGCTGTTTAAGCGCGCGATCTGTCGGTAGCCGCATGCCAACGGCGTTTGGGCGGAGAGAGAAATCGAGAATCAAAATCTAACCAATTGGAGACATATCATGCGCATGGGAAAATGCCTGCATGAAGCTGGTAATCGCGCGGAAATGCGCCGCCAGCTCTACAAGACTCTTGCCAAAACCCTCGGGGGCTACGCTGCCATGGGGCTTTTGGTTTTCGCTGCTTTCGCCGGTTTCGGCTATTCGTATCAGTTCAAGTTGGGCTTTGGCTTGTTGTGGTTCCTCGTGCCCGTTCTGAGCTGGTGGTTTTCTGCCAAGGTCGCTCTTGCTATGACCAAGTCTACGCCTGCCGATCCTGCCAACCCTGAGCATCAGCGGCTCATCGCCATCGTCGATAGGGTCTACGCCAAAAGCGGGCTCAAGTTTAAGCCGCCGGTCTATATCTCAGACAACCCCTTGCCCAACGCTTTCGCGACCGGCCCCATTCATCGCAAGGCCGTCGTTGCTGCCACCAAGGGGCTTTTCCTCTGCGGCATGACCGATGAGGAAATCGAAGCAGTCTTTGCTCACGAGCTCGGTCACGTCAAAAACTACGACGTCGCCATCAACTCGATGCTTTCGGTGATCTCGATGATTTTCTTCATGATCGTCGATTCCGGTGTGCGTCTCTTGCTCTCGGGCATCCGTATCTTTAATCCCTCCTTTGGTGGCATCAAGCGCGCCGGCGAACGTCGCGGCTTTTTCACCGGCATTCTCGAATACCTGCTCATGTTCGTGGTTTTTCAGATCACCGGTCAGATGACCAAGGTCATCCAGATGTTCGTCATGCGCTCTCGTGAATCCGCTGCTGATGCGACCGGATCGCTCATGACGGGCAAGCCGTGCCATCTGGCATCAGCGCTGCTCAAGCTCGTCGCTTACGTCGAAAAGAATCGCCCCAAAGGCCGCGAAGCTGAGTTGATGCGCGCGATCCGCCCGATCATGACCATCGACCCGATTTTTGATGCTACTGCGTCGCTGCCTGCTGCGACTGGGATCTGGGAGCGCATCAAGCGTTTCTGGCGCTTTGTCCAGCTCACACACCCGCCCGTGCCAGAGCGTGTTGCCGCTCTGGAAAAGATGAACGGCGGTCCGTGCTCGCTCTCGTAGCGGGTTTGCTTAAGCTCTGATCAGGGACAAATGATGTGCACATCAAACTGAAAAGAGCCTTCTGGAGCGCCGTCGCCTTGTGCGGCGGCGCTCTCGTTGTGGCTCTAGTAATGCTAATTCAGACCGGCAGTCTCGATCGTACGGGACTGGGTGCGTTGTTTGGATTGCAAGCGGATGTAGTTTTGTCAGGTTCGATACCGCCAGCGGTGTCCGAGTCGAGCTATGTGCGTCATGCAAATCCTGAAGACCGACTCGAGATAGTCATATCGCTAAAACTTCGCGACGAGCAGGATCTCGACGCGCTGATTAAGGCGCAGGAAGACCCCGATAGCAACGAATACCAGACTTTTATCGATACTGCACAGTTTGCTCAACGCTATGCGCCTGAGCCTGCAGCAGTTGATCGCGTGACTGGCTATCTGCGCGCAGCAGGAATCAAGGTCAAAGACGTGACCCCAAATCGATTGCTTGTGCACGCTGAGGGGACTGTCGCTCAACTCGAGTCTGCTTTCAAAGTAACGATCAACCAGTACGAGCTTTTGAGCAATGTGCCGGGTGGTCCTACGGTTTCATATTTCAGCATCGATCGCGATCCGACTATCCCGGCTTCGCTCGGAGATACTGTGCAGGCCGTTATTGGTCTCGACACCTTTGCCGAGATGCAGAGTCGCATGATGATGGAGCCCAAAGCAGCTGGAAGACGCATCGTCCAGCCGCCTCTGACTCCTCAGGACGTTGCCACCGTTTATGATTATCCCAATGCCAATAATTTGGGGACGGCAGGGACGTCGCGTAGAAAATTTAGCGGGAAAGGCGTCACGGTCGCCATTGCCACAGCTGAAGGCTACGACAAAAAGGATATCGACGAATATTTCAAGCATCACGGCGTTGTCCGTACCGGTCAGATCTTGGATGTGCCTGTCAATGGTGTGAGTGGTATCGCTAATGGTGAAACGACCCTTGATCTTCAGCTGTTGGGTTCGCAGGTCCCAGATGCCGATATCTACATGTACATGGCAGTCAATCCAAAATTCATCAACTTTGTTTTGACTTTCAACCGCATCGTCACGGACAACAAGGCGAGTGTAATGAGCCTCAGCTGGGGGCTTTGCGAATCCGACACGGGTTGGCTCACCATGCAGGCGGAAAACGCCATCTTTAAACAGGCCAAGGTGCAGGGAATCGCTATGTTTGTCTCCAGCGGCGATGATGGTGCTTATGACTGCAAGCAAAAGAAAGCGGTCTGGGCGGTGGATTTTCCATCCTCTTCGCCTCATTTCACTGCAGTTGGTGGCACCTCGTTGTATATCACGCATGATAGTGCTGGAGTTGCTCATCGTTTGCGCGAGGAAGCCTGGAGCGGCGCAGGTGGTGGGATTTCCAATCATTGGTTGCGCCCGACTTGGCAGCTTGGTTCGCCTGGTGATCCGCGTGTCAACGCCAATATTCCGAAAGGAATGATGCGCGCAACTGCCGATGTCTCGATGAATGCGGATCCCTATACTGGGTATTCGTACTTGTATAAGGGAGCGTGGTCGAGGATCGGTGGAACCAGTGCGTCTGCTCCAAAATGGGCTGCCGTGTGGGCACTTGCAACTGAAGCCAATGGTGGAAGACGTCTAGGGTCGGCTAATGCCTATGTGTATCGATTGGGAAATAGTGTGGATTATGGGCGCTATTTCTATGACGTACGGGTCGGTAATAATGGCCATGGGCTCGGTTCTGGCTATCCTGCTCGTCGTGGATGGGATCATCCAACGGGTTGGGGCGCACCAAATGCAGAGGCATTGGTGCGGTGGCTGGTGAAAGTCTCGCGGCCTCATTAAAGTGAGGTGACAAAGCTTGCTTTATAAAGTTTGACTGGAATTCCGGTGGTTGGATGCGACATTGGTCGTGTCTGATCACCGGGATTTTTTTGTTTGAAATGTTTTACTATATGTAGTGGTTTAATATTGTGTGGTTTTGGGTTGGGAATGGTGAAGGTGGTTGCGGGGTGGGGATTTGCGGGTGGACAGAAATTTCATTTTAAATTCTGACTATGTCCGAAGCCAGACAATCCATTACAAAGCCTCTGGACCGAATGAGTCCGGCAACATTTCCTCAAGCTCCGCTTTGCGGGCGTTTCCGGACTTATCAAAAAGCCAGATCGTTGCCTCTTCGCCAAATTCACGAAGAATCTGCAAACTCTCTCCATCGAGAGGATTATGCTCTTCTGTATCTTCTACTAAAACATACAAGATCCGATCCCGGCTATCTGACAGACTTAAAAGACCTTCCGCCCTGGCTCTATGCATCGCCACGCTTTCGGCATTGATAGAAGCGCTATAGGCCGCATTTTCGACACTGACGCCCTCATAACTGTGAGGGCCTGTATCTCCGCCTGACGTTACAAAAATTGCCGATCTTGCACGTTTGGAATATGGAGTGTGTGCATTTTTAACAAGTGCCACCAATCTTTCGCCAATTTTTCTCACATCTGATGACTGCATCTCCGGTGTGATCAAAGGGGAGGAAATAGCTGGTAAAAGGTCGCGACCATGAGCTTTTCTCACATTACTATCTATGTCGACGATATTTAGCAAAACAGCATCCTTGCCAAACTCTGTCAGGACCTGGCGGCACAAGCCACAAGGTGATCCAGCCGGTGCCTTAGCGCAAACAGTGGCTACGAGTAAAAATTTAGTGTAACCGTTGTAGACAGCTGTAGTTGCAGCATTTCGCTCTGCACAAATGGTTGCTGGCATAAATTTGTTTTCGACATTACAGCCGGAAAACAGCTTTGTTTCACCTGCAGCATTTTGTGCCACAATCGCCGAGCCCACCGGAAATTTTGAAATATAGCAAAGATCTAAATCGCGAGAGACATTTGCTGCTTCCCAAGCAGTTTTGACCGCTATTTGTTCGTCTTGGCTGAGGTCGGCGAAATGAGTGAAAACTCCCAGGGGTTTGGCCATGATTTAAAACTTTCCTGTAGCAGTATTTTGGGCAGATATTGTGTTTAAAAATCTGACGCCGCAGACCGGCTATTCTAATATAAATAAATGCTGAAGGGTTGGTGCAAGCTACGCTAAATTTATAGCGCTCAAAAGAGTCGATTTAGAACAGCATTTCATACAGATTAGGTTACGTTTTCCGCACGAGAGTCCGCAGACCTAATAGGCTCGGGTGTATCCGTCCGTACCCCAGCCCCAAACAAACCAAAATAAGAGAAACCTAGATTTTCCACAATAAAAAGCACAGACAAGCACCGGGAGACGAATCACCCGCTGCGCGGTTTCGTGCGGATCAAAATCCTCATTTGTCGCTTAAGACAAGCAATCAACAGACTGATCTCCAGGAGAATCGAATGAAGCAAATCCGCACCTTCCTCTTCACCGAGGCTTTCCGCCATTTCTCCCCGGAAGGCTCCGCCATCGACTCAGCTACGCGTGATGCGATGAAAGAACTTCTCGGTGGAAAAGGAGCCGGCCTCGCCGAGATGGGCGCGTCCGGCGTCAACGTGCCGCCCGGCCTCACCATCACCACTACCACTTGCCGCGAATACTACGATCAGGGCGGTCGACTGCCCGATGGGCTCATGGAGCAAGTCCGCGAAAAATTGGCAGTCGTCGAAGGTCAGCTTTCTCGCCGCCTTGGTGACCCCTCTGCCCCGCTTTTGCTGTCCGTCCGGTCCGGTGCAAAGTTTTCGATGCCCGGCATGATGGACACTATCCTCAACCTCGGCCTCAACGACGAGACCGTTCTCGGCCTGGCCGCGCTTTCGGACACACCCGAGCACCGGCGTTTTGCCTGGGACAGCTACCGCCGCTTCATCCAGATGTTTGGCAATGTCGTGCTCGATATCGAGAAGGAAGCCTTCGAGCACGAACTGAGCGCCGTCAAGGCCCAGGCCCAGGTCAAGCTCGACAGCGAACTCGGCGCCGAAGACTTTGTCAGCGTGGTCGATCGCTACAAGCGCCTGGTTCGCGAAAAGACCGGTGGCGATTTTCCGCAGAATACCAGTGAACAGCTCGCCATGGCGATCGAAGCGGTGTTCAGGTCCTGGAACAACCCCCGCGCCATCTTCTACCGCGATCTCAACAAGATCGATCACGACCTCGGCACTGCTGTCACTGTGCAATCGATGGTTTTCGGCAACCTCGACGATCAGTCCGGTACGGGAGTGTGCTTTACCCGCAATCCTGCCACCGGCGCACGTGAGCTTTATGGTGAATATCTGACCCGCGCACAGGGCGAAGACGTGGTAGCGGGCATCCGCACTCCGCGCAAAATCGCCGAACTCGCGCAGGAAATGCCGGCGGTCAATGCTGAGCTGCTCGAGACCATCGCTCGGCTCGAGCATCACTACCGTGATCTGCAGGACATCGAATTTACCATAGAACAAGGCCGGCTATACATCCTGCAGACCCGCAGCGGCAAGCGCAACGCCACCAGCGCTGTGCGGGTCGCCGTCGAGATGGCGCAAGAAGGCATCATTACTCGCGAAGAAGCAATCGGCCGCGTCGATCCTCGCGATTTGATCCAGCTTCTCCTGCCGAGTTTTGATATCAAGGCCAAGACTCGTGCCAAGGACGACGGTCGCCTGCTGGCCACCGGTCTCAACGCCTCTCCTGGCGCGGCTATCGGTGAGATCGTCTTTGATCCGGACACGGCTGCCGAACGTGGCGCCCGAGGCGACAAGGTCATTCTCGTGCGGGAAGAGACTTGCCCGGACGACATCCATGGCATGGTGCCGGCGCAAGGCATCGTCACCGCGCGCGGTGGCATGACCAGTCACGCTGCCGTTGTCGCCCGTGGTATGGGTAAGCCTTGCGTGGCTGGTTGCGAGACTTTCAAGATCGATGTGCATGCACGAACCTTGAGCGTGGCCGGCAAGGTCTTTCGCGATGGCGACGTGATTTCGATCGACGGAGCGACAGGCGAAATCTTTGCAGGCTCGATCGACACCGCCGAAATCGCAGGGTCAGAGCACCTGGATCTGCTGCTCTCTTGGGCCGATGAATTGCAGGGTCTCGGCGTGCGCGCCAATGCCGATACCCCGGAAGATGCCCGGCTCGCGCGTGACTTTGGTGCTGTCGGCATCGGACTGTGCCGGACAGAGCACATGTTTATGGCTCAGGAGCGACTCGCCGTCATGCAGCGCATGATCCTCGCGGACGACAAGGCCAGCCGCCAGGCTGCCCTCGACGAGCTCCTGCCGATGCAACGAGCCGATTTCGTCGGTATTTTCGAAGCCATGGATGGTCTGCCTGTCACGATCCGTCTGCTCGATCCGCCGCTGCACGAGTTTTTGCCGCGGCTCGAAGAATTGATCGAAGAAGTTGCCACTCTCAAGGCCGCCATCAAGTACAAGCGGAGTGGCGGTCGCAAGGCTGGCTCCAGCAAAGCCACCAGCAAGGCTCCAAAGCTTGAAGTCCAGCTTGCTGAGCGCCAGGCTCTGTTGGCCAAAGTGCGTGATTTGTCGGAATCCAATCCGATGATGGGCCGTCGTGGCTGCCGCCTCGGTCTTGTCGATGCCGAGATCAACGTGATGCAGGTGCGTGCGATTTTCGAGGCGGCTTGCGATGTGCAGTCGCGAGGTGCTCGGGTCTTGCCGGAGATAATGATCCCGCTGGTCGGCCACGTCAACGAGCTGGCTTTTGCTCGCGCGGTGCTTGAAAAGACCGCTCTCGAAGTCATGTCCGAACGCGGTGTCAATGTCGAGTACAAGTTTGGCACAATGATCGAGGTGCCGCGAGCTGCGCTCACGGCAGATGAGATCGCTCAACATGCCGAGTTCTTTAGCTTTGGCACTAACGATCTGACGCAGATGACTTTCGGCTTCAGTCGGGACGATGCTGAAGGAAAGTTTCTCAACCACTATCTCGAAGGCATCGACGTGCTTGGAGAGAAGAAGCGCGTTCTGAAGGACAATCCTTTTGCTCAGCTTGATGTGGGTGGGGTGGGCAAACTGATGCGCCTGGCAGCTGATGGTGGCCGGAGCGTACGCCCCGGCATCAAGTTGGGCATTTGTGGCGAACATGGTGGTGACCCTGCTTCGATTGCTTTCGCATACGAGCTCGGTTTGAACTATGTGAGCTGCTCACCGTATCGCGTACCGATCGCTCGTCTGGCAGCGGCTCAGGCCCGTTTGAGTGGTGGGCAGCGGGACAGGTAAAGTGATAAGCAAGCTTTGCTGCCCGTGATGTGACTTGATAGAGGGGGCTCTTTGTGCGCTAATGCGTGCATAGGGCCCTCTCTATTTTTTTTGTTTATTGGTAATTTTGGGGTATGGGTGGAGTTGGTGTCCATGGTGGGTCTTTTGGGCCCAAAAATGGAGTGACAGAAATTTATTTTCAATTTCTGCCAGTCTCCAAATCCCCTCGTCACAATGGTTGGCCGGCTTTCCTGAGCCTTAATCAATAAACTGCCCCATGAATTTTTGACACAGCCTACAACACTAAAAAATCGCATTTATATTATAAAAAGTAGTACACTCAAATATTTAAAAAATCAGCCGCCGCCAAAAATGCTTTAAGCATCTCCAGCGGCGGCCCCTATTTAATTAGATATTTTCGGCATCAACGATCAGGCAGCGACCAAGTCGAGATCCTGCGCCTGAGCCCGAGCCCGAACTTCGATCGATTCGGCCTCCTTGGCGAGAACGACGACTTCTTCTTCGGTCAGCGATTCGCCACCGAGGAAGGCCCTCACTGAAGCAGCAGCACGACGGGTCAGTCGGGCGGCCTGAATGCGCAGATCATTGTCAGAGTCGCTCAGCAGTTCCGTCACGGATTCGAGATCCTGCGCTGTGATCTCGACGCAACGACGATAAAGGTCCTTGTCTGCGGGTTTGGCCCGACGAAAGTGCGCAGCATCCGCCAGTTGATTGGCCAGCAACCGCAGGTAGAGTGCGGCCATGGTCAGGTCGTGGCTGGAGGGAGCGGCGTTCTGGTTCTTGGTCATTGACATGGACTCCTAGTCTTGTTCTGTGACGCTATATGCGTCGATCATTTCTTGTCTTGTCCTACACACCAGCTCAGGCAGGCGCGACAAGAACAGGGCCTAGAGGAGGGCTCGCAGGACGCGAGAAAGGCCCAGGGGAATGAAGATTACGGCGAAGCTACCTAGACGGCGGCAAGGACCGTATAACCTCCATGGTTACTTTTTTAAATGCGAGCAGTGCAGTAGCTGATTTTTTGGCTAGCGAACTCCAGATGTTGATGAAAAAAAAGGGACATATCGAACCTAGCTCACCTGCTTGGCAAGGTGCTAGATATGTTGCGTAGTTTTATCGCTATGGGCCCACAAAGGCCTAGCGCGCTTGCGCGAACGCGATTGGAAAGTAAAAAGTAAAAAGAAGAAAGTAAAAAGGAGACCTTAGAAGGTCAGCCTTCTTTTGCTTTATTGAGCATCATTTTTGAAATGGCCTTGAGAGTGGCAAAGACGCCTCTCCCCTCAAAAGCCACCGCTTCGAATGATGGCACTTTGTGACTGTTGAGCTCCGCTTCCATGCGTTCGAGAGACATAGCCGTCGTCAAATCTCGCTTGTTGTACTGCAAGACCCATGGAATATCAGTGACCGTCAGACGGTATTCTTTGAGATTTTCCATCATATTGGCCAGGGACTTTTGGTTTTCTTCAGAGCGCGTCACGTTGGAATCTGCAACGAAGACTATCCCATCCACATCGCGTAAAATCAGCTTGCGGCTTTTGTTGTACTCTTCTTGCCCTGGCACCGTATACATCGAGATGCGCGCTTTGAAGCCATTGATAGTGCCTAGATCGATCGGCATAAAATCAAAGAACAGGGTCCGTTCAGTCTCTGTGGCCAAGCTGACCAACTCTCCGCGCGTGGTCGGCGAGAGCTGACTGTGTATGACTTTGAGATTGGTTGTCTTGCCGCCCAGGCCAGTGCCGTAATAGACGAGCTTGAACGTGATCTCTTTGGTACCGTAGTTGACTAAGGCCATTTGGCTGAGATTACCTGAAATGTCTTGCGAAGAAAGTGATGCCACTTATTTTACATGCCACGCTTTGAGCAAAGTTGTCGCTAACTATCTGGATGCCTTGCGCATTTTTTTATCCTCGTACATTTGTCTGTCCGCCTCTTGCATCAGAGCTGCAGCGCTTTTGCGCCCGCCACGCGAGCAGGCGAGTCCAAGTGAAATGCCTACTGGATATTGTTGTCCCGAATTGTTGGACATCCGTATGTGTGCAGTTTGAGAGAGTCTCTGCATCAATACCCTGCCCTCGGCCAGAGTTGTCTGAGGCAAAATGATCGCAAACTCGTCTCCACCTGTACGAGCTACGCTATCGTAAGGCCGAAGGACTTGGGAGATAGCATCGGACATTTTGCGCAGAGCCAGATCTCCCTGTTGATGACCGAGTGCATCATTGACAGCCTTGAAGCCATCAAGGTCTCCCACTATCACGCAAGTGCTGGTATTGTTGCGGCTTGCCCGGTCCAACTCGGTGGAAAGCTGCTGATCGAAACCTGCCCGATTGAGTTTGCCGGTAACTTTATCTGTGCGGATATCGGTTTCGAGCGTATCTATCCGGGTCTGCATCTCGGCTTTTTCTCTGATTTTGCTTATGCCTACCTCTGATTTGCCGTGCAATACCCCGAGTGCTGCGCCAGTAAAAGCAAAAGCATAAGCGTCGATCGCAGCCTCTTTGGCAGAGGTATGCCTGCTTGTCAGAGCATTATCGACCGCTCCTCCAGCAAGCCCAGCAATAAAACCCTTGCCCGCTGGATGAAGTGCAGGCAGATGTGTGGATAGCTTGTCGTGAGCGGCGCCCATGACTGCAAATGTGGTGGCTCCCACAGCCGCATGCTGCAGGCGCGATTGGATCTGCTCTCCAGGATCATCA